>Ga0268264_10000888_pt1 | contig 31536 bp, 28 predicted proteins | sample KBSSwiS32_FD_190357 | JGI IMG/M metagenome (GOLD analysis project Ga0268264, IMG submission 190357) | Switchgrass rhizosphere microbial communities from Kellogg Biological Station, Michigan, USA - KBS Switchgrass S3-2 (SPAdes) (version 2) | ecosystem: Host-associated > Plants > Roots >...
CAGCGTGTCCGCGAACGCGGATCCGGTCAAATTCTCGATGCCCGAGAGCGTGTCGGTTCCCGCCCCGCCGGTGGCGGTGCCGGTCGCGAGGTTCGCGACGACCGCGCCTGCGGCACCGGCATAGGAGGCGGTATCGACGCCGCCGCCGCCGGTCAGCACGTCGTTGCCCGCGCCGCCACGAAGGCTGTCGCCCAACTCGCCGCCGGTCACATTGTCATTGCCGCCGCCGCCGTTGACGGTGAAGGCGGAGCCGGCGAGGCCGGCAAGGTTGAGCGTGTTGCCGCCGGCGGCGAGTGTGAAGGTGCCGACCTGGATCTGCCCGCCGCTCAGATCGACCGCGCCGGCGGTGGCGATCGTGATCGCGCCGATGCCGGTGATGGTGGTGAGGCCATCGAGCATGGCCGCCGTGAACTTGACGCTCTGGCCGTTTCCAGTCAGCTTTTCGATACCGGCGAAAGCCGTGGTGGAAAAGTCGACGGTGCCGCCCGTGAAAAACAGCGTGACCGTATCGGTGCCGTCGCCACCATCATAATGCTCGCCGGCGACGACCTCGGATGCATTGCTGACGTAGAGCTGGTCGTCGCCCACGCCCCCGCTCATCATGTCCAGGCCGGCACCGCCGCTCAGTCCATCATTGCCTTCCTGGCCGCTCAGCGTGTCGTCGCCGCCATTGCCGGAGAGACCGTCACCGTCGAGGCTGCCGAGAATGGTATCCGCCGCAGCTCCCCCGTTGACCCCAACCCTGCCGTTCGCCCCGGTGAGGATGAGCGTGTTGCCGGCATTGTTGAGTATGATCCTTCCAAATGTAGAGATCTCCGCGCCGGTCAGGTCCGCCGTGCCGCCGGTGGTCAGCAAGATGTCACCATAAGTGGAGATGTTGGAGAAATTGCCGAGCTGCGCCGCGGTCAGGCCGAGACCGTAATAGTATACAAAGAAGTCGAGCTCGATATAATCCGCCGTAACTTCAATGGATTCGACGCCGTCGATGTTCAGCCCGTCGATGTAGATGATTTCGCTGCTGCCGCCGAAGCCTTCGATGTAGGTGGACCCGCCGATCGAGATCAGGTCGAAGCCGTCGCCGCCGCTCAGCGTTTCGCCGTTATCGATCGGAATCGGGTCCGTGCCGTTGCCATTCGCGTCGTCGATGAAGGGGATGTTGAAGTGGTCGTCGCCGTCGCCGCCATAATAGCTGTCGACCCCCGCGCTACCGGAAAAAAAGTCGTTGCCGCTGCCGCCATAGACGGTGTCGGCCCCTGTGCCGCCGTCGAGGCCATCGTTGCCGTCGCCGCCATCGAGGGTGTCGGTGCCGCTGCCGCCATGGAGTGAGTCGTTGAGCGCGCCGCCCGAAAGTATGTCGTTTCCGTCGAGGCCGTTGATGATATCCTGGGCGTCACCGCCCTGATCGCCTTCGATCGTGTCGTTGCCTGGCGTTCCTTCATAGGTCGGCATGGTCTGCTCCTTATGGTGTCGCGCGCGGTGTCCGGCGAGGGGTCAGGGAAACACGGCGTGGCGGGAAACGAGGCTGGGCGGGAGTCCGGCGTTCACATACTGATTTCCGGCTTCCGGCTTCTGATCTCCGATCTCCGATCTCCGATTACAGCACCCAGTTTGTCGTCAGTGCGGTCACGTCGCCGGTGAACAATACCGAGAAGTCGGCCACGCTGTCGCCATTGACGTCGGCGAGCAGCGTCGTGCTGTTCGATCCGCCGTCGAACGCCAAAGTGAACTGGCCTGCGACGTTCGAGAATGCGCCGACCTGCGTGAACGCGTCGTTGGTCCCAACCGTATTGGCGTTGGCATCGATCGCCGACAGGTCGAGAATGTCGCCAAGCGTCAGGTCGGTGATCCGATCGGCATTGGCACCAACCACGCTGTCGCCGATCGCGAGATAGACGAAGCGGTCGTTGCCCGCGCCACCGGTCTGCGTGTCCTTGCCGGCACCGCCGGTGAAGGCGTTCGCTGCCGCGCTGCCGGTCAGCGTATCGCCGAACGCCGAACCGACGATGTTCTCGACATTGACGATCGTGTCGCTGCCCTGGCCGCCGCCCACCGCCTGCGCGGTGGCGAGCGCGAGGTTGACCGTCACCCCCGCGCTGGTCACCGCATAGCTGATCGTGTCGATATTGGCGCCGCCGTCGATGCTGTCGTTACCGGTGCCGCCGGTGATCAGATCGTCGCCATTGCTCCCTTTCAGCGTGTCGTTGCCCCCGCCGCCGTCGATGATGTCGTTCGCACTGCCGCCATCGATCACATCGTCGCCAGTGCCGCCGCCGATCGTGTTGACCTGCGCGCTGCCGGTCAGCGTGTCGGCCTGCGCCGAACCGACCAGATTCTCGATCGACAGGAAGATATCGGTGCCCGCGCCGACCGTGTTCTGCGCGGTCGTGAGCGCCAGGTTGACGGTGACGCCGGTGGCAGCGGTGGCATAGCTCGCAGTGTCGCTGCCGGCGCCGCCGTTGATCGTGTCGTCGCCGAGGCCGCCGGCAAGCACGTCGTTGCCGCCATTGCCGACGAGATTGTTGTTGGCGCCGTCACCGGTGAACTGGTCGTCGAAGCCGGTGCCGACGAGATTCTCGATACCGCTCAGCGTATCGCCGCCGGCGCCGAGCGTGGTCTGCGCGGTCAGGATCGTGAGGTTGACCTTCACGCCCGCGGTCGCGGTTGCATAGTTGGCGGTGTCGACCCCGTTTCCGCCGTTCAGCATGTCGTTGCCGAGTCCGCCGACGAGGCTGTCGTCGCCATTGCCGCCGGTGAGGGCATTGCCGAGTTCGTTGCCGGTGATGACGTCGTTATACGCCGTGCCGATCACGTTCTCGATTCGGCGGACGGTGTCGGTGCCGGCGCCGCCCGTATTCTGCGCCGACTGGCTGATCAGGTTGAGCGTGATGCCCGCGCCGACCAGCGAATAATCGAGCGTATCAATGCCCAGGCCGCCATCGATGACGTCGTTGCCGAGGTCGCCGCGGATGCTGTCATTGCCGGTGCCGCCGTTCAGGCTGTTGTCGCTCGCGGATCCGATCAGCGTGTCGTTGAACGCCGAGCCGGTCAGGCCCTCGATGCCGATCAGCGTGTCGCTGCCCGCGCCACCGGTCGCCTGCGCGCCCGCGGTCAACAGACTGACGCTGACCGCGCTCGCAGCCGCCGCATAGGATGCGATATCGGCCGTTCCCGCGCCGCCGTCGATCGCGTCATTGCCGTCGCCGCCCTGCAGCGTGTCGTTGCCGTCGCCACCCGTCAGCGTGTCGTTGCCGGCGAAGCCGTCGAGGATGTCGAGGCCCGCGCCGCCGGTCAGCACATTGGCGGCGCCGTCGCCGGTCAGCGTGTCGTTGAACGCGGTGCCGATCAGATTTTCGAAGCCGGAGATCGTATCGCTGCCGGCGCCGCCGGTCGCCTGCGCGGTGGCGAGCGCGAGGCTGACGGTCACCTTGGCGGCGGCGTTTGCATAGCTCAGCGTGTCGATCCCGGCACCGCCGGAGAGCGTGTCGGCGGCCGTGCCCGCGCCGCCGTCGATCAGATTGGCGCCGGCGTCGCCGGTCAGCGTGTCCGCGAACGCGGATCCGGTCAAATTCTCGATGCCCGAGAGCGTGTCGGTTCCCGCCCCGCCGGTGGCGGTGCCGGTCGCGAGGTTCGCGACCACCCCGCCCGCGGCGCCGACATAGGAGGCGGTATCGATGCCGGCGCCGCCGGTCAGCATGTCGTTGCCCGCGCCGCCGACCAGCAGATCATTGCCGCCCGCGCCGTTCAGCATGTCGTTGCCCGCGCCGCCGAAGAGGCTGTCGCCGAGTTCGCCGCCGGTCACGCTGTCGTTGCCGGCACCGCCGTTGACCGTGAAGAGGGAGCCCGCGAGGCCGGCAAGGCTAAGCGTGTTGCCGGCGGCGGCGAGGGTGAACGTGCCGACGCCGATCTGCCCGCCGCTCAGATCGGCCGTGCCGGCGGTGGCGATCGTGATCGCGGCGATGCCGGTGATGGTGGTGAGTCCATCGAGCATGGCGGCCGCGAGCGTGACGCTCTGGCCGTTTCCGGTCAGCTTTTCGATCCCGGCGAAGGTCGTGGTGGAAAAGTCGACGGTGCCGCCGCTGAAGGCCAGCGTGACCGTATCGGTGCCGTCGCCGCCATCATAGTGCTCGCCGGCGACGACCTCGGATGCGGTGTTGACGCGGAGCAGGTCGTCGCCCACGCCCCCGCTCATCGTGTCGAGGCCGGCACCGCCGGTCAGTGTATCATTGCCTTCCTGGCCGCTCAGCGTGTCGTCGCCGTCATTGCCAAAGAAGGAGTCGTTCTTGAGGCTGCCGAGAACGACATCCGCCGCCGTTCCCCCGACGACCCCGACATTCCTGCCGTACATCCCGCCGTTTGCGCCGGTGAGGATCAGCGTGTTGCCGGAATCGTTGAGTCTGATGGCGTCCGCATCGACATCCGCGCCGGTCAGGTCCGCCGTGCCGCCGGTGGTCAGAAATATGTTTTCATAAACGGTGACGGCGGAGAAATTGCCGAACTGCGCCGCGGTCAGGGCGAGATTATAGTCGTATATGAAGAAGTCGAGCTCGATATACGCCGCCGAAACTTCAATCGACTCGACGGTGTCGTCGATGTTCAGCGCGCTGATATCGATCACGTCGGTGCTGGGGCTGCCATAGCCTTCGATATTGGTGAACCCGTTGATGGAGAGGAAATCATTGCCGTCGCCGCCGCTCAGCGTTTCGCCGGCCTCGATCGGCTCCTCGATGTCGATATACTGGATGCTGAGATAGTCGTCGCCGTCGCCGCCATAATAGCTGTCGACCCCCGGGCCGCCATAGAGGCTGTCATTGCCGCTGCCGCCATGCAGCGTGTCGTCTCCCGTGCCACCGTCGACGCTGTCGTTGCCGCTGCCGCCATCGAGGCTGTCGTTACCGCCGCCGCCATAGACTGCGTCGTTGAGCGCGCCGCCCGAAAGCGTATCGTCTCCGTCGAGGCCGTTGATGATATCCTGGGCGTCACCGCCCTGATCGCCTTCGATCGTGTCGTTGCCTGGCGTTCCGTTATAGGTCGGCATGGTCTGCTCCTTGGGGGGGTCGCGCGCGGTATCGGGCGAGGGGTCAGGGAAACGAGGCTGGGGGGAGTCCGGCGGCGTGATCCATCGATCGATCCTGCTCCGGGGCCGTGCCTGGACAATCGCACGCCGGGGCGGACATCAGATCTCCGAAAAAACGAACTGGTCGCAAGCACATAGGACAGCCAAAAGAGTCCGCGGTCCCGCCGTCGGGCCAAGAGCGCGATCCGATCGGATCGAATCGCATGCGCTCGTTCTGCTGTGTTTCCGGCGCCGTCCGACTCACCAGATCATGCCTCCCGAACCGGCTATGGTCGCGATGAGGCATGGCTTGCTGTGATCCCGGTCACAGCGTCGGCGACGCGGATGGCCCTGTCGGCAGATATGTCATTATTACATTATGATTACATGCCTCGAATTTTGCTGACGCCTTGCTTGACCACCTTCTCTGGCCCGCGCTTGTCCGCGTGTCGCAACTGGCAACCAAAGCAGGACCATGGTAGCTGCGCGGGCATGTTGCCCGATGCGGAGAAAACCGCTTATCGGGTCGGAAAGAAAGACGCTGCTGCAGCCCTATGAAATCGCCGGATCATGTTTTGGCAGAGCTTGGCTGGAGGCCCTGTTTCAGCGAGCAGATTTCAGGCGAGGACGCCCGGATATGCCATCCCGTCCGCGTGATGGCCGTCCATCGCGGGAAGATCGCGGTCATGGGGGCGGGGCCGCAGCGTTTGATCACGCCGTATATTCCCGGAGCCCGGCCGTCGGACGATCATCCGACCGTCGGCGACTGGCTGCTGATCGACGACGGCACGCTCCAGCCCATCCGCGTCCTTCGCCGCATGAACCTGTTCAAGCGGCGCGCGCCGGGTGATCCACGCAAAGAACAGATGATCGCCGCCAATATCGACACCTTGTTCATCGTCGCCTCGTGCAACCAGGATTTCAGCGTCGCGCGGCTCGAGCGCTATCTGGTGCTGGCGCGCGAGGTGGGGGTGAACCCGGTCGTCGTTCTCACCAAGACCGACCTGACCGACACCCCGGACTTTTTCGCGGCCGCCGCGCGCGCGATCGAGCCGGGATTGCACGTCGAAACCGTCAACGGCCGCGATCCCGTGAGCGTCGCTCGCCTCGCGACATGGTGCGGCAAGGGCCAGACCGTGGCACTGCTCGGATCCTCGGGCGTCGGCAAATCGACGCTCGTCAATACGTTGCGCGCGTCGGACAGCATTGCCACCCAGGCCATCCGCGCCGGCGACGATACCGGGCGCCACACCACCACCGTGCGCGAAATGCATCGGCTCGAACAGGGCGGCTGGCTGCTCGACACGCCCGGCATGCGCGAACTGCAATTGTCCGATGCAGCCGCTGGCATATCGGAGGTTTTCGACGACTTCATCCTGGCCGCGCAGGACTGCCGGTTTTCGGATTGCGCGCACGGTCGCGAGCCCGGCTGCGCGATCCGGGCGGCGATTGCCGAGGGCAGGCTGACATCGGTGCGGTTCGATCGCTGGCGCAAACTGGCGGGCGAGGACAGCGCCACCGCCGCATATGGTCGGAAGCGCCGCCGATAAGGGCGAACGTCCGGCGTGGCGATTCTGCTGTAGTAATGCCGGCCGCATGGCCATAGGTGCGCGGCGCAATTTCAGGCAATTCAGGTAGACGCATGGCCCGCAAACATTCCAGGCACGGTCCCTATGAAGACCCGCATCGCGAGGACGAGGCTCCGGCGGCGGTGGTGCCTTGCTGGCTCTGTGGCCGGCCGCCCGGCAAGACCATAGTCTGGCACCACCCCGTGCCCAAGAGCCGGGGCGGGCGCGATGTGGTGCCCATGCACCCGATCTGCCAGCAGACGCTGATCGCCAATTTCACCAATGCCGAACTGCAGCGCCACGGGATGGATGTGGAGGGCCTGCTGGCCCACCCCAACATCCGCAAATTCGTCGATTGGGTGGCGAACAAGGACCCCGATTTCACGGCGACCACGGCGAAGAAGCAACGCTGATCGAGGGGGGGCTTCAGCTGGCCCGTCGATCGGTCATGCCGCCCCCAAGGCGCCTGAAACCGTCATTGGCTCGATCCCGTTCGATCACCCGGTCGCCGAGTTCACCACCCTTGCCAAACCTATCACCCTCGTCACCTGCAACGTCGCCGATTTCGCGCCGAAGGGCGTACCCACCCTCAATCCCTCGGCAGCGTGATTGCAGTTCTCACGCTGATGCCCACAGGCGCTCTGCCGTCATCCCCCCTGCCGTCATCCCCGCGCAGGCGGGGATCCATTTTTGGCATAGATCACCAGCGCTTATCGACCGGACGTATGGATTCCCGCTTTTCGGCAAGCTCAGGAGTAGACCGCGCAGGCTGAGGAGGTGCGGCCGTGATCAGTCTCGCTCAGTCTAAAATGGCCTTGTTGAGGTCGATAAACATGACCGGCTCGGCGCGTTGGCGATTCTCCAAGGTATCGAGTTGCGTGAAACCGCATTTCTCGTAGAACCGTACAGCATCTGCCTTGGAATCGACCACTACAAACCGACACCCGACCGTGGGGCACACGAAGGTTTTGGCCTGTCCAAGGGCGAGTTGCACAAGCGATCGTCCAAGATTGTGGCCACGATAGCGGCTGTCGACCGCCAGCCGCGCGATCTTTACGGCAGGGTAGTGGTTGTAGAGGTATTGAAGTCCTTCGTCCGGCACCAGGGATGCAGTGTCATCGTCAGTAACGACCTCTCCGCACACGAGGGTCACATATGCGATCAGCTTACCGACCTCGGTAGTGAATACGCCGTACGTTCTCGCCAGGCTCTGCTTTTCGTATGCGTGCGCGTGGCGTTGAGCGAATGTTTTGAGGGCAGTGTTGCCGTCACCCAGCTTCAGCCCAGTGAGCCTGTCACCGGGCTGAATCTGTCGAATGGTGACATCTGAATCGTCTGCCGCCGGCAAGCTCTCAAACCAGATCTTTGAGCTTCAGCTTGATAGCGCCGTCTCGCCGCAGCGCGTTTGACAGCTTGACACCTGCCGCAAGGTTGGGCGCAGCGGTCTTTTTCGGACGCCCATGGGCCACCTGGCGTTTGAACTTCTGGGCGTCGGCGTCCGTTAGAAGGACACGGCCAAACGCGTTGGATTTGATGCTCACATGCTCCTCCTTTCAAAAGGCAACGTCCCGCAATATGCGGGTTCCAGATTTCTAAACGACAAACGTGGAGGTTTTGCAACCAGCTTGTCGGGCGGAACCCCGTTGTGGCGGAACGCGGTGTCTCGCCTCGGTCGAAAACGCCATTATCGGCGCGATGTCCAAGGGGTCTGGCCGCGCCGCCCTCCGTCGCCGGAGCCGCCATTACCCCCGCTGAAACCTTCCGTACATCGTGCGTCGGCCACGGTGCGCGGATCGATAATGTCGTCGTCGCCGCCCGCGCCGCCGGCTTCGGACCCGCCGCGATGGCGCCCCCGTCGCCGCCCGGATTCACCAGCGCCGTGGCGCTGGAAAGCGGCAGCGGCCCGGCCCGGCAGGCGCTCGTTGTCTCGATCGGGCGTAGCGCCGTCAGCAAGGCGCTCCCGGACGAAGTGCCCGCGAGCGCTTGCGCGGTGACCGACGTCGGACGGCTGGGACGTCCGCGCCTTCGCGCGCGCATGGACCGGCCTGACGCCGCTGTTCGATGCCGGGCGCATGGCGCTCTACAGCTACGCCGCCGACGCCCATATCCCGCTCGCAGCCTTGCGCATCGGCGTGATGTACGCCGAGGGCGACGGCGTACCGACGAGCGATGCGGAAGCGATACGCTGGCTCCGCACCGATACCCGCCTGCGTGGGGCCGGTGCGTTCCAGCGGGTGGCGCAGTTTACCGAGGCGCCAGAGGAGTGAGCGGATGCTGTGACGTTGATGTGACGTTACGTGCGGGTGAGGGCGGACCCTTCCCGGCTCGTCAACGCCGCTGCTCCCTTCCCCGAACATAGGCAGCGACGTCCGCCACATCGCCGGTCAGCAGCACGCCGGGCGACTGCGCACCCGGGCGCTCGATGACGATATAGGCATCGGCGTCCATGGCCGGCGAGCCCGGCCCGCCGCCGGCGCCCGGACTCCGCCGCCCGTCGGCCCAGATCACTTCGAGATCGCCGCGCCCGGCCATCGCCCCGAAGCTGGCGACCCGCACGATCCCGGTCGGTGGAACATCGATCCTGGCGGTCGCGGCACTGAAGGGCAGCCCGCCACCCCGCCATTCCACCGTCCGGGGTGCCCGCCGATCCTGGAGGATCGCCACGACGGGCGCGCCGAAGCCGGGCGGGGTGACAAGCTGCAGCCGCGGCGGCGGCGACCAGCTCGACTCGTAGAAGGTCGCCATCACCAGCAGCCAGCCAAGCCCAACCCCGACGACAGCCATCAGCGTCGTGACCAGAAGGCGTCGCGACGGCGAAGATCCCCGCGTGAGCGCGCGCCCGGCAAAGGCGAACAGCGCCAGTCCGCCAAGCAGCATCAGCACCATGGCGATCGCGATGGCCATCGCCAGCCCGCCCGCTCCGTCTCCGCCCATCGGCCTTCTCCTGACAGTCCGCGAGAACGCGTCGACTATCGCGCACAATCGGGACATCGTCCACGACGCCGGGTCGGGCGGGAAGGAGTAAGGGGCCAGGTGTGGTAGCATGTCATCTTCGCGTCCCACCATTTCGATCCGACATAACGATGACACCCGATCATCGCCTAGTATGGAATGATAAGGTTTATGCGCCTGGCGCTAAAACCACTCTGAAAAGAGATGACGCGCCCGCAATATGAGTGGTATCGAAGCGGCATGAATGTCCTGCTGTTCATGGCAAGCCTTGGCCGATGTGCCGATCCGGCATTCTGCCCGTCAAACGAGGAACTGATCGGGGCCGTCAGTGGCTACGATACCCAGTTGGCATTCGACGTCATCAACAGAGGCGACGATGATGATCCTGCCACAATCATTGTGCCGCCTACCCTTCGGAGAATCACCGGTCTGGATGATGTCAGTTGCGGCCACCTCTCGGAAGGCGCTGTGCCTTGCAGCTTCACTGTCAGATATTGGGACAAGAGAATTTCGCATATCGACCGGCTTGTCAGGAACAGCGATGGATGGACGATTGTCGATGCCCGGCTGACTCCTTTGCTGCAGTTCGACATCGAAGCGCCTAAGGTCACATTGAGCCGGTAATACATTTGTTATCAACATCCGGTTCCCCATTCACGCGCACCTGCCCAGCTTATTAACGTCGCTGCTCCCCGCGCTTGCCCGGCGCCAAGGTGCGGCCGGTGCGCGCTTCGAGCGCCGCGATCCACGTCGCATCGCCGATCGGGCGGCCGATGCTCTCCGCCCTACGGAGCGCGAGCCAGGCTTCGTCCTGATCGAAATCTTCCGCCAGGAAGGCGGCGAAATTGCCGACACGCTCCAGCGCGGGTGCGACGCGAACCACGCGGTCATCCTTGCCGGTAAGATGCGCGCCGACGCTCGACCAGCGCCAGTCTGCAGCGCGCTCGACCAGCCTGGCACGAACCGGAATGACGCTGACGGTGCGCAGCGCATGGACAAGATGGGCCTCGTCCATCGCGACCGAACCGAAGCGACCCTGCCAGACATGCCCCGTCCTCCGTGCCCGCGCGTTGACATAGGCAGTGTAACGCCGATGCAGGTCGCCGAAGGTGCGACGCAGACCGTCCTCGTCCGCGGGCACGACGATGGCGTGAACATGGTTGGGCATCAGGCAATAGGCCCAGACCTCGGCGCGTGCCTTCTCCGCTGCGTCGGCCAGCAGATCGAGATAGAGCGCATAGTCGCCTTCTTCGAAGAACGTCTGCTGCCGCCCGTTGCCGCGTTGGGTCACATGATGCGGAAGGCCGGTAACGACCAGACGGGGAAGGCGGGCTATCGCCACAAGTCTATGTTAGTTCGGGGAAAAGCAAGGCGTCACCGAAATTCCGGCATACGGCAAGGAAAGGCCACGCACCGGTCGGCCCACCCTCACGACTCCGGAACCGCCAGTTTCCCGGCCGGACGTCCAGCCATGGCTTACTTGCAACCCGCTCTTGAAAAGCCTGCAGCTCGCGCGCCGCGGTATGCGACGTCGGCACCCCGTGCAATCCGAACAAGTCGTCGAGACCGAACGGCGCGCCGTTCTCTACGCTGCCGTCAGGTACGTTCTCGGAACCACAGGCCGACGCGGCGTCGATGCCGATGCCGCAATCCTCGGTCCATTACGCGGACATAGCGTACTGGAGCCGGGCTGAGCAGTTACAAGAAAAATGCTGAAGCGCATATTTGATCTGGAACTGGCGCGATTGCGTGAGAAATGATCTGACCTTGCGCTCCCTTGGCAGAGTCACTAAGACGCCAAGAGTCTATAGGGGGGCGATGATGGCGGACGCAGAGCCGGTTAGGCTGTCGAGTTTCGATATCCGAGGTTTGTTCGGAGAGTTCAATCACTCGCTGCCGCTGAGCGACAAATCTCGGATTACCGCATTAATCGGACCAAATGGCATCGGAAAGACCGCTTGTCTCCGGTTAATTAATGCTTTGTTTCGACGCCAATGGTCAGTTTTCTCAACAACCGCCTTCGAAGTGATCGAATATCTCTTCTCAGACGGCACGCGAGTCAAAATTCGTCATAGCGGTGCCGAAGTGGTGACCGATGAAGTCAGTATAAGTACAGGAATCATTATTGAGACGATTCGAGATGGGTTAATCGTCGATACGTGGTCTCCTAAGTTTACTGAGGGGTCCCCGTCGAGAATGGGACGGATAGAAAATTACCTCCCATTCTTGACGAGAACGGGAGCACGTTCTTGGGTCCACGATATGACGCGACAAATATTCAATCTTCAAGAAGTTATTGAGAGTTTTGGCGATCAGCTTCCTGAAAATATTCTAACCTCGTTGAACGCAAAGCCGTCGGAAATATTAAGCAGCATCCTCGTGCAGATCGATTGCCACCTTATAGAAACGCAAAGGCTTCTTGTATTTCAAACTGATGAGACGCGGCGTTATGGAGGATCTACATCAACACTGGCAATATCGCAAAAAGCTCAGACGCTAAAATCAATTATTTCGCGCGAACTCGCAATGTATGCTTCGACTTCGCAATCTCTGGATCGATCATTTCCTAAGCGCGTTATCCAGCAAGGGCCGATGCAGCCTACGGAAGACCTCAAATCGAGCCTCATCGAACTCGACAAGCTCAGAAGTGGACTGACTGAGGCTGGTATCTTGGATCCGGAGACTGACGATTCTCTTCTACCAATTGAAGAGCCTGATCCCGCAATTGCAGCGGTATTAAGTGTTTATGTGAAAGATACGAGGCGAAAACTTAACGTCCTTGCAATTCTTCGCGCAAGAATTCTTCTTTTTATTGAGCTAATTGATAGTCGCTTTCGACCAAAGGCGGTTGTAGTGGATAAAAATGTTGGGTTTAGCGTCCGACGGGAGACCAATATTGATGTTCCGTTGGAAAAACTCTCATCCGGTGAACAGCATCAATTGGTTCTATTCTTCGAATTACTGTTCGAATTGAAATCTAATTCTCTTATATTGATTGATGAGCCCGAATTATCTCTACACGTCGCTTGGCAAAAGCAGTTTATTCCCGATTTGCAGAGAATAATAGATTTAAATGCATTTGACGTTCTGCTTGCGACGCACTCTCCGCAGTTGATCGGAAAATGGGAGGATTTAGTGGTCGAACTTGGCGACGTTGACTGATTATGCGCTCGATCGCGGCACATATTGATCCAGCAACTATTGTGGCTCAGATTCGAATGGAACGCCAAACGCACAAAGGATCTTTTCTTTTGGTCGAAGGTAGTACTGATGCTAAGAGAATGGATAAGTTTGTCGACCAAGCTGCCTGCTCATTGGTCAATTGCTACGGAAAGCAGAACGTCATAGGCGCTATTGAATTAATGCAGGATGTTGGATTAGAAGATTGTCTTGGAATGGTGGACGCGGATTTTGATCGAGTGCGAAATCATCCGGTTAATAACGAATCTATTGTATACTCAAAATTTCATGATTTTGATTTAGATAACGCACTGACCGGTGTTATCGACCGATATCTTATAGAAGTGGCAGACGAAGCAAAGCTAGCGGACGTGGGGGGTGCACGCGCATGTGTGGATATGATTCTCAAAGCAATTAAGCCATTATCAATATTGAGATATGCCAATGAAATACGGCGACTTCGATATGATTTGACCCGTTTAAAGATGGATGTTTTCTTTGATGGCCATAGCGTCAATATTGACAAAATGATTGATGAGGTGTCTTTTCGAGAGTTTGAAGATAAAGTCTATAAAGATGCGCTTCGGCTTCGTATAAGTGAAATCGTCGATTTAGACTTTGACCTTTTGCAATTGACCAATGGCCATGATTTTATAGCCGCTCTTGGTTTAGCGCTTCGAGATCGCGTTGGAAACCGAAGGCCGCCGCAAACGTGGGGGTCTGAGGTGGAGATGCATCTCCGATTCGGATTGTTGACAGAAGAATTTGCTTCGACGCTAGCGCATCAAGCTATTTCGAACTGGGAGAATTCATCCAACGGGTTCAAGGTGTTGCGGCAATAGCAATTGTCTAATCATCCCGTTGCTTGAGTGTCGAGTTGCGGCGCCACCTGCAATAGTCGCCAAACTTGGCCGCGGCGCGCGTGGAACCGGCTGATACTGTCGGACGTCGCGCCCGGGTCAACGTTTGTCGATGACCTTCTTTGAGAGGGCGGTTGAGGTCTTCCTAATATCAATAATATTTCGGTGACGCCTTACTAAACCCCCATTTTCGGCCCGCGCTTGCCCGGCGCCAAGGTGCGGCCGGTGCGCGCTTCGAGCGCCGCGATCCACGTCGCATCGCCGATCGGGCGGCCGATGCTCTCCGCTCTACGGAGGGCGAGCCAAGCTTCGTCCTGATCGAAATCCTCGGCCAGGAAGGCGGCGAAGTTGCCGACACGTTCCAGCACGGGTGCGACGCGAACCACGCGGTCATCCTTGCCGGCAAGATGCGCGCCGACGCTCGACCAGGGCCAGTCTGCCGCGCGCTCGACCAGCCTGGCACGCACCGGATTGAGGCTGACGTAGCGCAGCGCATGGAAGAGGTGTACTACGTCCATCGCGACCGAACCGAAGCGACCCTGCCAGACATGCCCCGTCCGCCGTGCCCGCGCGTTGACATCGCTCGTCTAGCGCCGATGCAGGTCGCCGAAGGTGCGACGCAGGCTGTCCTCGTCCGCGGGCACGACGATGGCGTGAACATGATTGGGCATCAGACAATAGGCTCAGACCTCGGCGCGCGCCTTCTCCGCCGCGTCGGCCAGCAGATCGAGATAGAGCGCATAGTCGCCTTCCTCGAAGAAAATCTTCTGCCGCCCATTGCCGCGCTGGGGTCACATGATGCGGAAGGCCGGGAACGACCGGACGGGGAAGGCGGGCCATGGCACGAGCTTACGCAAGTTTAGGGGTTGAGCAAAGGCATCATCATAATCGATGGTTAAGCAAGCGGTTATCCAAACATTGGCCCGATTGGCCGCGAAAGAGTGCGGTGTTATACTGTCTAGCGAATAGGCTTGGGGGGGGCAAGGTGCCGAGCGATCTTGATGAACTGATGGAGCGACTCGCTTGGTGTCGCACGAAGACGGCGGCGGTAGAGAAAGAGATTCTCTTGACCGCTCAACGATGCGTGAAACATAGATTAGAGAGTTGGGGCCCTGGTGCGGGGCAGATTTTTGCTCAGATGATCGAAGGGCCACCTGTTTCTCTGCGGTCAGAGATCGGTATGATTGTGAACGAGCAGAGAGCTGTATTAGATGCACTTGCCTGCACTCTCGCTCGTCGGGGTGGCGCCAATACAACCAAGGATGTCTATTTTCCGGTCACCAAGGACAGGCAGTCGTTTTACGAACCAAAAGGCGGGAAGTATAAAATTAGGCGTCTATCGCAGGCGGACCAAGATAAAATAGAGAGAATTGAACCTTGGTACGACCCAAACGGCGGAAATTTAGCGCTTTATCTTCTTCACCAAGCCGACATTACACGAAAGCACGATCGTCTGCTGAAATGGTCCTGCCTTGGGGGCGTGATGCCCAGCGGTAATGGGCATATTGGCCATATGACAACGTCACACGTTATTTTTGATGAGATTGGAGTGGACTATTTGCTGGCACATTTCAATGGTGTTACGTGTGATCTTGAAGTCAACATCCAATTGATATACGCTGAATTAGGCGCACTTAATGGAAATACGGTAATCGCATGCTTGCATGTTTTTGACGAAGCGGTAACTGGAGTCGTCGATATGTTTCTCTAAAGATCAGCGGAATTCGGGGTTACGGTGCCACATGCAATAACCCCAAACCTGCCCGCGACGCGGGCACGGGACCGGCTGATGCTGTCGGGCGTCGCTCCGGGCACGGAATTTCTCGACGATCCGCTTTGAGAGGGCGGTTGCCAAGTTCCGATTGTGTGGTGGCGTCGTTGTCGCCGTGCCAAGCCAGTTGAAAGTTCAGTATTCAGGTTGCAGCTCATTCATCGAGCAGGTCTCGCCGGCCTCACATCCGTTGCGGCGAAATCATCAGCCGATCGGCCTGCGCGATGGCTTCTGCATAGGTCGCAGCGTCGGACTCCCGTTCGAATATGGAGACCAGGGCCGAGCTATCGACGACGATCATCGAGCGTTGAGTTCATCCATGATCTGGCTTGGCGGACGCGGATCATGAACCGGCAAGGCGGCGATTTCAGAGCCAAGCGCCAGCATCTGCTGTGCGGTCATCCGGCGGCGAGAGACCGCAGCGGGTGCGATACCGGCGACGCGCGCCTCGTTCTCCAGGGCGCGCTGAATGGCGGCCGCGACCGGCACCCGCTGCACGGCGGCGAGTCGCTGGGCGAGCTTTTCGCTTTCCTGAGAGAGATGGATCATGATCACATCGTATCGGCGCGGTGTCGGCAGGGCAATCCGGTGAAGGCGCATTCGCGTCGCCGAAGCTCGAACGCGGCTTCCATCAAGCCTGCGCCGATCTCGCGCCCGCGCGGCGCATCCTCGTCTATCCGGGGACCGAAACATGGCCGCTCGCGGAGGACATTGCGGTGATGCCGCTCCAGGCGGCGGGTGAAGCTTTGCTTGCGCCGGCCTGATTGGAAAAATCCAATCTGGATTGGTATTTCCTATGAGTTCGTGATATGTTCAGAACATAGGCCAGCCACACTCCAGCAGAGGGAGCGATCGAAAATGTCCGAATTAACAGGTGAAAACAGGGAAAACGGCCGCTTCGGTCCCGGCGAATCGGGCAATCCCGCCGGCCGTCCGAAAGGCGCGCGTAACAAGGCGACCATCCTCGCCGAGCGATTGTTCGAGCAAAAGGTCGAAGCGGTCGTCGAGAAGATCAACGAGCATGCGATCGGGGGCAATGTCGCCGCGATGCGGCTTTTCCTCGATCGCGCCGCACCGCGGACCCGCGACAGGATCGAGTTCGCGTTGCCCGAACTGCTCACCTCGGACGATGCGTTCGCGGCGCAACTGGCGCTGATCGCCGCCGTCGCCGCGGGCGAAGTCTCGCCGCGCGAGGCCGAGCGGATGATGGGCCTGCTCGGAACGGTGATGTCGACGCTCGCGAACCGGGAAAGGAACGCCCGGATCGCCGAGCGAGATCGGGGATATATGGCCGCCGCTGAAGCCGCGCGCGCCGAGCGTGCCGCCGCGACGGAAGAGGCTTGGGCTGCTGCCGCCGAATCCGCCGGGCGGTCGAGATAATCGAGGGGACGGCGCCGGCCGCCCCGCCGCGCCCCGCTGCAGACACGGACGCCACGCGCCCCGGCGACAATCCGGTGACGGCGGGGCCGCTGGCGTTCCTCGAATATTCCGACCCGGACGGGATCGCCGCGGGGATCAGGGAGGACATGCTGAAGGCCGATCCCGATCTGCGGCCGCCCTATCCGCCATATGACCGGGAAAGAGTGCGCCGCATGGGTATCGGGTGCCGATGTGACTGGGCATGGGCGTGGGGAAGGGGGCGATGGGATCGCCGAATTAACAGGTGAAAACAGGGCGAAGTCTGGGCGAGACGTCGAAGTTATCTTTGTTCCCCGGCGAACGCCGGGGCCCAGGAGTCTCACGTTCGGAGTGCGCGACTCCTGGGCCCCGGCCTTCGCCGGGGAACTGCCACGCTGTCTGCCCAAGCTGTTACCCCTCTTGCCCGGATCCCTGTTGGACCAGCGAAAATACGTGGATTCGTTACCCGCACCCCAGCCCGACCCACCCGCGCAACGCCCTGCAACTGTCGCGGCCCGACCTCCCACGTTGAACCCCTCGTAAACCCCCGGTACGCTAGACCGTGCGCAAACGGAGACGATCACCATCTTTTCGACGCGACTGATCCGGATGCTCGAACGCCTGGGCGGGCTGGCCGCCGAAGCGGGGGCTCGGTCGCGCCTCCAGCCGCGCACCGATCCGGCGCCGCCGCGCTTCCGCGTGCGCCGCTCGGCGGCGGCCGAAGAAGTCGCGGCCTGGTGGCGCGACCGCGGCGGGCCGGATGAAGCGATCGCCGATCCCGCCACCCTCGCGACGCTCGACGCCTATGGCGCCAATATCGAAAATGCGATCGGCACCGCGCGGCTGCCGATGGGCGTGGTCGGGCCGCTGCGCATCAATGGCCTGAACGCGCAGGGCGATTACACCGTGCCGCTGGCGACGACCGAGGCGGCCCTGGTTGCCTCCTATGCGCGCGGCGCCGATGTCATCACCCGGTCGGGCGGGGCGGCGGCGGCCTTGCTGTCGGAGGGCGTCGTCCGCGCGCCCGCCTTCGTCTTCGCCGACATGATCGAGGCGGGCGCCTTCGTCGGCTGGGTCGTCGCCGAAGCGGAGCGACTGCGCGCCGCCGCCGAGGCGACCACCCGCCACGGGAAGCTGGAAAGCATCGAGCCGTTCATCGACAACGACATCGTCTTCCTCGTCTGCCGCTACACCACCGGCGACGCCGCCGGCCAGAACATGGTGACGATCGCCACCGAGGCGCTGTGCGGCGAGGCCGTCGCCCACTGCCCGGTCAAACCACGCTGCTGGTTCGTCGAGGGCAATTTCTCCGGCGACAAGAAAGCCTCCTATCTCGGCCTGATCACCGGGCGCGGCCGCAAGGTCTCCGCCAGCGTGATCATCCCCGAGGCACTGGTCGAACGCTGCCTGCACGTCTCGATCGACCGCATGCTCGATTATGCCCGCGTCGCGCAGCTCGGCGCGATGCTGTCCGGCCAGATCGGCGCGCAGGGCCATTATGCCAACGGCCTCGCCGCCTTCTACATCGCCACCGGGCAGGACGCCGCCTGCGTCGCCGAATCGGCGGTCGGCTTCACCCGGATGGAGCGGCGCGACGGCGGGCTGTTCATGGCGGTGACGATGCCCAATCTGCTGGTCGGTTCGGTCGGCGGCGGCACCGGCCTGCCGTCGCAGCGCGCCGCGCTCGAGCTGATGGGGCTGGCGGGCCCGGGCCACGCCGCCGCGCTCGCCGAGGTGGTCGCGAGCCTGTGCCTGGCGGGCGAGATCTCGATCATGGCGGCGATCGCGGCGGGCGATTTCACCAGCGCGCATCACCGCCTGGCGCGCCGGCGCTGATGGCCGCGCGCGCCGACGAGATCCGGCTCGGCCTGCTCGCGCGGCTGAACCTCTATCAGCGCGAGCGCTTCCCGTTGGCGCGCACCGCGACCCTGGTGGCGATCTTCTCGGCCGCCAGCGTCAGCGCGTCGGCGCATCTCGCCGGCCGCGCGGCGCCGGACTGGCATGCCTATGCCGCGGCGTTCGTCGTCACCTTGTTCTTCTTCTTCCAGCTGCGCGTGCTCGACGAGATCAAGGATGGCGACGACGATCGCCTTTACCGCCCCGAACGGCCGATCCCGCGCGGGCTGGTGACCCTGCGGCTGATCGTCGGACTCGGCCTGTCGACGGTGCCGCTGGCAATCGCCGCCTGCGTCGCGATCGACGTCCGGCTGCTGCTGCCACTGGCGCTCGCCTGGGGCTGGATGGGGCTGATGGCGTTCGAATTCTTCGTGCCCGCCTGGCTCAAGGCGCGGCCCTTCATTTACATGGTGTCGCACATGCTGGTGATGCCGGCGATCGACTTCACCCTGACCGGCTTCGAATGGGTGCCCGGCGGCGGCGCGCCCGCGGCGCTGGCTTTGTTCCTCGCGCTCAGCTTCGCCAATGGCTGCGTGCTCGAGATCGGCCGCAAGCTCTGGGCGCCGGCCAATGAGCGGCCGGGGGTCGAGACCTATAGCGGCCTGCTCGGCGCAGCGCGCGCCGGCGCCGTCTGGATCGGCTGCATCTGCGCCGCGCTGGCCCTGCTGATCGCGGTCGGCTTCGCGACCGGCGCGCCCCTGATCACTGGCGCGATCGGCGTGCTGGCGGCGACCGCGTCCATCGCTACCGGCCTGCGCTATCGCCGCGATCCGACCCCCGAGCGGCAGGCGAAGGTCGATACCGCCGCCGGCCTGTGGGTGTTCGCCTGCTACGCCGCCGCCGGCTTCGCGCCGTTCGTGCAGAAGTGGATCGCTGGATGATCGGGGCCATGGGATCTGGAAATCGAGAGTATCTCGGCATCCTCCACCCTCACCGTCATCCCGGCGAAAGCCGGGACCCATATCCTCGGACTTTCCGGAAATGGCGGTGTTTATGGGTCCCGGCTTTCGCCGGGATGACGAGAAGGGGTGATGCATGGCGCGCAAAGTCAGCGCCCATGCACCTTCGCGGAAGTACTGGCCTTCATGTTGGCGCTCAGGCTCCTCCGTGGGGGCGGTGCCGGCCACGCAACCACGCCATCGCCCGCTTGCCCTTCGTCGATACCCGCCCACCCCATCCGATCGGCCTCGCCGCATGATCCTCACCATGGCCCAGGCCGCCGAAGCCCCGCGCGCGGGCGGCAAGGCCGCGATGCTGGGGCAGCTGTTCGCCGCCGGCTTCGCCGTGCCGCGCTTTTTCGTCATCGTCGCCGGCGCCCAGCCCGACGACGGCATGCTGACGATGGCGCTCGATGGCCTCGGCGACGGACCCTATGCGGTGCGCTCGTCGGGGCTCGACGAGGATGGTGCGGCGCACAGCCATGCCGGCCAGTTCGAATCGATCCTCAACGTCGCACGCGCCGACGTGCCGGAGGCCGTGGCCCGCGTCGCCGCGTCGGGCGATGCGGCCGGCATCGCCGCCTATCGCGCCGAACATGGACTCGCCGGCATGGGTGAGCCGCCGGCGGTGATCGTCCAGCGGATGGTGCCGGCCGATGTCGCCGGCGTCGCCTTCTCGGCCGATCCGGTGACCGGGCGGCGCGACCGGATCGTCGTCAGCGCCACCGCGGGCCTCGGCGACCGTCTGGTCGCGGGCGAGATCGATGGCACGACCTGGTGGATCGACACCGCCGACGACGCGGTGGTCGATTGCTCGGGCGACGCGGCGCTGCTGGCGCCGGCGGCGATCGCCGAGATCGTCGCTTTGGTCCGCGCGGTCGAACGGCGTTTCGACGTGCCGCAGGACATCGAATGGGCGATCGCCGACGGGCGGCTGCACTTGCTGCAGGTGCGCCCGATCACCTCGAAGCTCCGCGACGTGCCGGTCGCCGATCCCGGACTCATGGTGTTCGACAACAGCAACATCGTCGAATCCTATCCCGGCATCGTCTCGCCCTTGACCTTCTCCTTCGCCAGCTACGCTTATGCCCGCGTCTATATGGCGTTCGTCGCCCTGCTCGGCGTGCCGGCCGAGACGATCCGCAACAACCGGACCGTCTTCGAGAACATGCTCGTCCGCGTCGACGGCCGCGTCTATTACAATCTCGGCAACTGGTATCGTGCGCTGGCGCTGCTGCCCGGCTATCGCCTCAACCGCCGCTACATGGAGGTGATGATGGGCGTCGGCGCGCCGTTGCCCGATGCGGTGATGGCGGAGATTGGCGGCAGTCCCGCCACCGGCTGGGCGAAGCTCGGCGAATATAAGCGGATCGCCGGCGTCGCCTTCGGGCTGGTCCGCGAGGGTTTCAAGCTCGCGGCCACCGCCCGCGACTTCCGCGCCCGGCTCGATCGCGCGCTCGCCGCCACCACGCCCGAGCGGCTGCGGACGATGCCGCCGACCGCGCTCGCCGCCGAATATCGCCGGATCGAGAGCGACCTGCTCGATCGCTGGGACGCGCCGATCGTCAATGATTTCCTGTGCATGATCGCGTTCGGCGCGTCGCGCCGGCTGCTCGAAAAATGGCTGGGCGAGGAGGGCCTCGCGATCCAGAACGACGTGCTGATCGGGCAGGGCGACATCATCTCGGCGCGGCCCGCGCAGATGATCCGCGCGATGGGCGCCGCGGCCGCCGGCGACCCGGCCCTGATCGCTGCGCTCGAGGCCGACGACCATGAAGCGATCGCCGCCAGCGTGCTCGCGCCGGGGCTCGCCGCCTATATCGCCGAGTTCGGCGACCGCTGCACCGAGGAACTCAAGCTCGAAAGCGTCACGCTCGACGAGGATCCGCACACGCTCCACGCCGCGATCGCCGCCGCCGCCCGCACCGGCGCCGCCGCACCCTTGCGCGCCGGCGATCCATTCGCCCGGCTCGACGCCGCGCTCGGCCGCCGGCCGGTCAGGCGCTGGTTCGCGCGGGTCATGCTGCGCTGGGCCAAGGCGCGCGTCCGCGACCGCGAGAATCTGCGCTACGAACGCACGCGCATCTTCGGCCGCGCGCGCCGGCTGCTGCTCGCGGTCGGCCGCCAGTTCCATGCCCACGGCCTGATCGACGATCCGCGCGATGTCTTCCTGCTGACGATCCATGAGGTGCTCGGCGCGATCGAGGGCTTCGCCACCAGCAGCGACCTCGCCGGCCTCGCCAGCCTGCGCCGCGCCGAAATGGCGCGCGCCGCCACCCATTGCGACCCGCCCGAACGCATCCTCGTCGAGGGTCCCGCCTTCGCCGCCCAGTCGCGCGGCAGCGATCCGGTCGCGTTCGAGCCGGGTGTCGAACGCAAGGGCACCGGCTGTTCCGCCGGTCGCGTCACCGCGATCGCCCGCATCGTTCGCGATCCCCGCACCGAAAGCATCGCCTCGGGCGAAATCCTCGTCGCGCGCCACACCGATCCCGGCTGGATCGCCTTGTTCGCCAGTGCCTCGGCGATCGTCGTCGAACGCGGCAGCCTGCTGTCGCACTCGGCGATCGTCGCGCGCGAACTCGGCATTCCCTGCGTGGTGGCGCTGAAGGGCGCGACCGGCTGGATCGAAGATGGCGAAACGATCACCGTCGACGGCGCGAGCGGCGTGGTGACGCGGGTGGGGTTGTGACATTCCTCCCCGGAACGGGACGCTCTATTAAGCCCCTCCCCTTCAGGGGAGGGGTTGGGGTGGGGGAGTCAGATTCATCGCTCGATATCGACGGTCGCGCATCAGGGACGGCGCAAAGGCTCGCTTCGCTCGCCCCCACCCCAACCCCTCCCCTGAAGGAGAGGGGCTTAACCCGGCGCGATTCACAGACCTGTGCCTATCCTGGCGCTGAGGGACATATGATTCCTCATCTCAGGAACGAACTTCGGTGACCGAAATCGCCACCAAGGCCGCATTCGGCGCGATCCGCTACGCCCAGCTCTGGGAAGATGCCGACATCCTCTGCGAAGCGCTGGGCCCGCACCCCGGTGGCACGCTCGTCTCGATCGGCTCCGCCGGCGACAACGCGCTCGCGATGCTGCTGCTCGATCCCGCCCGCGTGATCGCCGTCGATCTGTCGGCGGCGCAGATCGCCTGCATCCGCCTTCGGATCGCCGCCTGGCCGGTGCTCGACCATGACGAACTGCTCGAACTGCTCGGCTTCAGGCCCTCGCGCCAGCGCGGCGCGCTGCTCGACCGCGCACTCGCGCGCTGCGACGCCGCCACCGCCGCCTTCTGGGACGCGCTGCGTCCGCAGGTCATCGCCCACGGCGCAGGGGCGATCGGCAAGTTCGAGCGCTATTTCCGATTGTTCCGCACGCGCCTGCTGCCGTTCGTCCATAGCCGCCGTACAATCGACGCCGTGTTCGAACCGCGCACCGCCACCGAGCGCGCCGATTTCCTCGCGCGAAGCTGGAACAACCGGCGCTGGCGGCTTCTGCTCAAGGCTTTCTTCTCGCGCCGGGCGATGGGGGCGCTCGGCCGCGATCCCGCTTTCTTCGATCATGTCGAAGGCAGCGTCCCGGACCATGTCGCACGGCGGATACATCATGCGTTCGTCGCCAATGATCCGTTCGCCAATCCCTATCTGCGCTGGATCCTGACCGGCAGCCACGGACCGCTGCTGCCCATGGCCTTCCGCCCCGAACATCATGCGAAGATCGCATCGCGGATCGAGCGGCTGGAGGTGGTCGAGGGCACGATCGAGGCGGTGACGCAGGGGCTGCGCGTCGACGGCTGGAACCTCTCCGACATCTTCGAATATATGTCGCCGCCCGCCTTCGCCGCGGCCTATGGCGGCATCGTCACTGCCTCGAATCCGGGCGCACGGCTTGTCTACTGGAACATGATGGCGCCGCGCAGCATGCCGCCAGCGTTCGCCGACCGCGTCGTCGCGCGGCCCGATATTGCCGCCCCGCTCGCCGCCCGCGACAAGGCCTTCTTCTACAGCGCGTTGCACGTCGAGGACGTGCGGTGAGCGTCGCACAGTCGCTGACCATCCTTGCCGCATCCGTCGCCGCCCTCCTCGGCATGATCGCCCTCGTCCGCCATACCGGCCAGCGCTGGGACTGGTCGCCCGAGGTCCAGCGCAAATGCGTCCATGTCGCGATCGGCCTCTACGCGCTGACCCTGCCTTTGCTGTTCGACGCGCGCTGGCCGGTCGTGGCCCTGATCCTGATCGCGCTGGCGCTGATGCTGGTGCTGCGCACGCCCGCCTCGCGCCGCTCGGGGCTCGGCGTGGCGATCCATTCGGTCGAGCGGCGGTCGGCCGGCGACATCTGGCTGGCGCTGGCGATCGGCTTCGTCTTCCTGCGCGCCGGCGACGTCTACATCCTCTACGCGCTGCCGATCGCGGTTATCGCGCTGTCCGACGCGGCGGCGGCGCTGACGGGCACCACCTATGGCCGCAGCCGCTTCGCGATCGAGGGCGGGGTCAAGAGCTGGGAGGGCGTGATCGCATTCTTCGCGGTCACCTGGATCCTGGCGATGGTGATGCTGTTGCTGCTCACCGAGGTGCCGCGCGCCAATGTCGTCATGCTCGGGCTGACGATTGCCGCGTTCGGCGCGACGGTGGAGGCAGTGTCGTGGCGCGGACTCGACAATCTGTTCGTGCCGATCTGCATCCATCTGTTCCTCGCCGGCTATCTGAACGCCGCCCCGGTCGACCTGGCCTGGCTCGCCGCAGCCTTCTTCGCGGCCTTGCTGGCGATCGCGCTGGTGACGCCGTGGCTCGAGCTCAGCGTCCATGCCAGCCGCGCGCTCGTGGTCGCGATCTTCACCTTCCTCGGCGCGGCCGGGCTGTACGGCACCGTGCTGCCGATCGTCGTGATCGCGGCGCATCTGGTCGCGCGCAAGGTCGCGCCGTGCCGCAGCGTCTTTAGCGATCTCGATCTGATCGCGACCTTGTGCGCGACCGGGCTGATCTGGTTCTTCGTCGGCGAGACGATCGGCATCAGCGCGATCAACCTCTATAATCTCAGCCTCGCCGGCATGGTGCTGGGCTATGGCCTGATCGTCGCCGGACGGCGGCGGTGGATCGCGCCGATCGCGCTGGCGATCGTCTTCGCATTATATCAAGTCCTGGTCGCGCTCGGCCCGGCCTATGGCCGCTGGTTCGACGGACTCGCCTGGCTGGCGATCGCGTCGTTGGCGCTGGTGGCGCTGGTCCTGCTCGCCCGCGCGCGCTGGTTCGAACGTTGGCGCGCGCCGCGGCTGGCCGCCATCGCCAGCCTGGTTCCGATGACCGGCTATTTGACGCATATGGTGATGCGATGAACGATTTCGATTTGAGCATCGATGGCGCCTCGTGCCGGATCTGGCTCGACGGTCCGGCGTGGGATGGCGCGCCCGCGGCGGCGATCGGCGAACTGCGGATCGACGATGCCCGCGCCGGCGCGGCCTTGCTGACGATGGCCTGCGCGCAACTCGCCGATCGCGGCCGGACCGCGGTGCTGGCGCCGATGGATGGCGACACCTGGCACGCCTATCGCGCGGTTACCACCAGCGACGGCACGCCGCCCTTCGCGCTCGAGCCGCAATCGGGTCCGCACGACGTCGCCGCGCTGATGGCCGCCGGCTTCACCGGTATCACCGACTATGTGTCGAGCCGAGCCCCGGTACCCGCGCATGACGAGCCGGCGCCCGACGTCGCCGGCGTGACGATCCGCGCCTGGGACGGGCAGGGCGCCGTCGCTTTGCTCGACCGGCTGTTCGCGCTGTCGGGTGGTTCGTTCGCCGACAAGCTCTTCTTCAAGGCGATAGACCGCGACGCGTTCCTCGCCTTGTACCGGCCGTTGCTCGCGATGATCGATCCCCGGCTGGTGCTGTTCGCCGTGGGCGACGACGGCGATCTCGCCGGCTTCCTGTTTGGCCTGCCCGACTGGCAGCAGGGCGCGGCACCAACCACCGCGATCCTCAAGACCTATGCCAGCCTGCGCCGCGGCGTCGGCCACGCGCTCGCCCACGAATTCCACCGGCGCGCGCGTGAATTCGGCTTCAGCGACGTGATCCACGCGCTGATGCACGTCGACAATGTCTCGCTGGCGCGCAGCGCGCAGCACGAGGGCCACATCTTCCGCCGCTACACCCTGTTCGGCCGCCGCACCCCGACATGAATATCCTCGCCGACTTCGCCGCCGGCGTCGCGCGGCACCCGGAGCGAATCGCCATTATCGACCGGCATGGCCGCCGGACGAGCTATGCCGAACTCGACGCCCGCGCCGCGGCGCTGGCTGGCGCGTGGACGGCGCAGGGCCTCGCCGCCGGCGACCGCGTCCTGCTGGCGGTCGCGCTCGATGCCGATCTCTATGCGGCGCTCGCGGCCTTGTGGTCGATCGGCGCGGTGGCGGTGTTCCCCGAACCGGCGCTGGGGCTGGCGGGATTGAAGCATGCCGTGACGGCGACCAACCCGCGCGGGCTGCTGGTCAACGGGCTGTACCGGTTGCTGCTGCTGGTCCCCGCGATCCGCCGTATATCGTTGAAGTTAAACGCCCACCCTCCGTCATCCCGGCGAAGGCCGGGACCCATAAACTCCGAATTGGAGGATGACGCGCGATGTCTCCAATATTCATCCGGTGACATCGCGTTGATGGGTCCCGGCTTTCGCCGGGATGACGGAGAGAGTGGCGGTCGCGGCGAACCCACGGGTTGCGCGCACCTCCCCCCGCATCACCCAGCCCTGATCTCCTTCACCTCGGGCTCCACCGGCACCCCCAAGTCCATCGTCCGCAGCCACGGCTTCCTCGCCGCCCAGGACCGTGCCGTCGCACCGCTGATCGCCGGCGATGGCGAGATCGATCTCGTCGCCTTCCCGGTCTTCGTCGTCGCCAATCTCGGACAGGGCATCACCTCCTTGCTGCCCAACTGGTCGCTGCGCGCACCCGCTAAAGCGAAAGGCGCCGCGATCCGCACGCACGCCGAACGCCACGGCGTCACCCGCCTGCTACTGAGCCCCGCGATCGCCGAGGCGCTGGCCAAAAGCGGTATGCCCGCGGGCGTCCACACTTTGTTCACCGGCGGCGGCCCGGTCTTTCCCGACCTGATCGCACGCATCCGCGCCGCCACCCCGAAGCTGCGCATCGTCTCGGTCTACGGCTCCACCGAAGCCGAGCCGATCGCGCACAGCGACGCCGCCGACGTGACGCCTGTCGACTGGGCCGCGATGCGCGCCGGCGCCGGCCTGCTCGCCGGCACGCCCGCATCGGCCGCGCGCGTCCGCATCCTCGACGACGAGATCCTCGTCGCCGGCGAGCATGTCGTGAAATCCTATCTCGATCCCGCCCACGACATCACCACCAAGCTGCGCGATGCCGACGGCATCGTATGGCACCGCACCGGCGACGGCGGACGCTTCGATGCCGAAGGCCGGCTATGGCTGCGCGGCCGGATCGGCGGTCGGGTCGGCGGCTTGTGGCCGTTCGAGGTCGAGGCACCGGCGCGCTTCTGGCCGGGCGTCCGCGGCGCGGCGCTGGGGCAGGCGGCCGGCACCGCCGTCCTCGCGATCGAGGGCGACGTCCGCCATCTCGCGGCGTGGCGGGCGGCCGGCCTCGCGCTGGGCGTCGACCGCGTCATCGCGGTGTCGGCGATCCCGGTCGACCGGCGGCACGGCTCCAAGATCGACCAGGCCCGGCTCGACACGATCATCCGCAAGACGAGGGCAATCGGGTGACAGGAATTCGTCGCGGCGTTCGCTCCCAACCCCTCTACCGCTTGCGGGAGAGGGACAGGTTCGCGCAGCGAACCAGGGTGAGGGCCTGTGCGGGGCTCGCCCGACGTGCCCTCACCCTCGCCGCCTTCGGCGGCTTTCCCTCTCCCGCAAGCGGTAGTGGGGAGCAACAGATGCGCCATTGAACCCGGTGCAAATGCCGTGCGATGACCCGCGAAAGAGGTGCCCGATGCCACGACCTGCCGTTCCGTCCGCCCTGCCGCTCAAGGCGATGTTTGCCATGGCGGCGGTCTTCGCTGCCGCAGCACTTCCCGCCTCAGCCGCCGCCAATCCTGGCCTGTGCCCGGCAACACTGGCCGCCGGCGATCCGGCCGGCTTCACACGCTACCGCGACGGCAACCCGCCCGTCCGGATCGAGGCGCACGGCAGATCGTCGGCGCGGCTGAGTTCGGTGCGCTTCTCCGACGGCCCGCCCGAGGAGATCGCATGGCTCGTCCCCGACAGCTCGACCGGGAAGCGCCAGACCTGGGTGGTGCGCGGATCCGGACCGACGCGGCTCTTCCTGTCCTGCGTCTATGGTGCCGCCTCGATCCTGCTCGCGAAGCCGGTCGATCCCGCAGCGACTGTCTGCCAGGTCGATTATGTCGGCAATTACGTCGCGAGGCGCGCGTCTTGTCGGTGAGCGCCATGGATTTCGGCACCTGGGACTATGTCATCGCCGGTGCGGGCACCGCCGGCTGCGTGCTCGCCAACCGGCTGAGCGCCGATCCGCGCAACCGCGTGCTGCTGCTCGAAGCCGGCGGCAACGACAATTATCACTGGATCAGGATCCCGGTCGGCTATCTCTATTGCATGGGCAATCCGCGCACCGACTGGTGCTTCCGGACCGAGTCCGAACCGGGGCTCAACGGCCGCGCTTTGAACTATCCGCGCGGCCGCGTGCTCGGCGGCTGCTCGTCGATCAACGGCATGATCTATATCCGCGGCCAGGCGCAGGATTATGACGGCTGGCGCCAGGCCGGCAATATCGGCTGGGGCTGGGACGATGTCCTGCCCTGGTTCCTCAAGTCCGAGGATCATCATGGCGGCAGCGGCGACCTGCACGGCAGCGGCGGCGAGATGCGGGTCGAGCGGCAGCGGCTGCGCTGGGACCTGCTCGACGCGTTCCGCACGGCGGCGGCGCAATATGGCGTGCCGCCGACCGACGATTTCAACCGCGGCGACAATGAGGGCTCGGCGCTGTTCGACGTCACCCAAAGGCGCGGGCGGCGCTGGAGCGCGGTCGACGCGTTTCTGCGGCCGGCGCGCAAGCGGCCGAACCTGCGCGTCGTCACCGGCGCCGAGGTCGATCGCGTCGTGATCGAAGCGGGCAGGGCGACCGGCCTGATCTTCACGGCCGCCGGCCGCCCCGCGATCGCGCATGTCGAGGGCGAGCTGATCCTGGCGGGCGGCGCGATCGGGTCGCCGGCGATCCTCCAGCGCTCGGGCGTCGGCGACGGCGCGCGGCTCGCGGCGCTGGGCATAGCGCCGGTCCATCATCTGCCGGGCGTCGGCGAGAATCTGCAGGACCATCTCCAGATCCGCTGCGCCTGGCGTGTCGACGGCGTCGCGACGCTCAACGCCCGCGCCGGCTCGTGGCACGGCAAGGCGCGGATCGGCCTCGAATATCTGCTCGCGCGCTCCGGACCGATGGCGATGGCGCCCAGCCAGCTTGGGTTGTTCCTGCGCTCCGACCCGCGCTTCGCGACGCCCAACCTCCAATATCATGTCCAGCCTTTGAGCCTCGAAAGCTTCGGCACCGCGCTCGATCCGTTCCCGGCCTTCACCGCCAGCGTCTGCAACCTGCGGCCGCGGAGCCGTGGCGACGTGCGCATCACCGCCGCCGATCCCGCGACGCCGCCGGCGATCCGCCCCAATTATCTCGCCGACGCGCAAGATCTGGCGGTGGCGATCGCGGCGGTGCGGATCACCCGCCGGATCGTCGGCCAGCCCGCGCTCGCCGCCTATCGCCCCGCCGAGATCCGCCCGGGGCCGGCCTGCGAGAGCGACGACGAGCTGGCAAAGGCGGTCGGCGCGATTTCGACGAGCATCTTCCACCCCGTCGGCACCGCGGCTATGGGCACCGGACCGCGCGCGGTCGTCGATCCGCAGCTGCGCGTCCACGGCGTCGACCGGCTGCGCGTGATCGACGCGTCGGTGATGCCCACCATCACCTCGGGCAACACCAACGCGCCGACGATGATGATCGCAGAGAAGGGCGCGGCGATGGTGCTGGCGTCGGGGCGTCTATAGCGACCGCCCGATCACCTCGCGCATGATCTCGCTGGTACCGCCATAGATCCGCTGCACCCGCGCATCGCGCCAGAGCCGCGCGATCGGATATTCGTTCATATAGCCCGCGCCCCCATGGAGCTGCAGCGCCGCGTCGCACACCTCCCACTGCAGTTCGGTGTGGAACAGCTTGGCGGCCGAGGCCTCGACCGCGGTCAGTTGGCCGGCGACGTGGCGGGTCAGCGCCCAGTCGATATGCGCCCAGCCGACCTGCAGCTTTGCGGCCAGCGCGGCGAGCGTGAAACGCGTGTTCTGGAAGTCGAACACCGGCTTGCCGAACGCCTTGCGGTCCTTGGTGAAGTTCACCGCCTCGTCGAACGCGCGCTGCGCCGACCCCTGCGCCATGAGCGCGATCCCCAACCGTTCCTGCGGCAGCTGGTTCATCAGGCAGGCGAAGCCCTGACCCTCGCCGCCCAGCAAATTGCTGCGCGGCACGCGGACGTCGTTGAAGAACAGTTCCGACGTGTCGGCGCTGTGCTGGCCGATCTTGTCGAGATTGCGTCCGCGCGCGAAGCCCTCGCGCTCTGCCTCGACCAGAATCAGCGAGATGCCGCGCGCGCCGCCGCCGGGATCGGTCTTGGCGACGACGATGACCAGGTCGGCATTCTGGCCGTTGGTGATATAGGTCTTGGAGCCGTTGACGACATAGGCGTCGCCATCGGCGAGCGCGGTCGTGCGCACGCCCTGCAGGTCGGAGCCCGCGCCGGGCTCGGTCATCGCGATCGCGGTGATGGTTTCGCCGCTGATCATCCGCGGCAGCCAATGCGCCTTCTGCGCTTCGGTACCGTAATGGAGGATATAGTCGGCGACGATGTCCGAATGGAGCGTGATGCCGGCGGACGATCCGGCATAGGCCAGCTCCTCGGTGATCACCGCATTGGTGCGGAAATCGGCGCCGGCACCGCCATAGGCCTCGGGAATCGTCGGGCAGAGCAGCCCGGCCTGGCCGCAGGCGGTCCAGAAATCGCGGTCGACGATGCCCTCTTCCTCCCATCGCTCGAGATTGGGGACCAGCGCGGCCGCGAAGAATTTGCGCACTTCGGACCGCAGGATCTCATGATCTTCGCCATAAGCGGTGCGGGCTTCGGTATTCAGCATATCGGCTCCTCGTCCTGACGCGCGATCTCCCTTTTGCGCCGGGAAGGCATGCGCGATCACCCTCAATATAGACAGTCGATCCGACAGGCGACGCCGTTGACGGATCACGTCGCGGAACGAAGGAGATGATGCCGATGAACCTCGATGCTTCGATTGCCGCCGTGGTCACCGGCGGTGCCTCGGGACTGGGCAAGGCGACCGCCACGGCGCTCGGCAAGCCGCCTCAACACGATGCTCCCCGGCATCTTCGAAACGCCGCTGCTTGGAACCTTGCCGCAGCCGGTGCGCGATGCGCTGGCGGCATCGGTCCCTTTCCCCAGGCGCCTCGGGCTGCCGGCCGAATATGCCCGGCTTGCGCTGACGATGATCGAGTGCGGCTATTTCAACGGCGAGGATGTGCGCCTCGACGGCGGGATCCGGATGGCGCCGCGATAGACCCGGCTCATCGCTGCACGACAGCATGACCGGCGCCGGCTCAATCGTCGGTCGGCCAGCACAGGCGGATCATGTCGGTCCAGCCATCGGGCATCGTGCGTGAGGCGCGATGTCGGGGGCATGCCGGCGAGCGGCCTCGGCCGCCGCATGGCGCACGAACGCGCGCCGCTCCTGCGCTGAATCGCCGCGCGCGCGAATCACCGGCGCCGACCGAAAATTGCCGGCCGATCCGACCCATTTGACGAGCGCGCCAAGAATCGGTTGATTCCGCACATGCGAAAGGCTCTGATCGTTCCGGCTCCGCTTCGGGGCCGATGGGGGATTTCGATGGTCACAGCCGCCGC
>Ga0268264_10000895_pt1 | contig 31375 bp, 28 predicted proteins | sample KBSSwiS32_FD_190357 | JGI IMG/M metagenome (GOLD analysis project Ga0268264, IMG submission 190357) | Switchgrass rhizosphere microbial communities from Kellogg Biological Station, Michigan, USA - KBS Switchgrass S3-2 (SPAdes) (version 2) | ecosystem: Host-associated > Plants > Roots >...
TCCCCACCCCTCACCGCCGCGCCAGCACGAAGTCCTGCGCGTCGCGGCCCCGGAAGTACTGCGGCTCCTGGGCGCCGTTGAGGGCCTTGGCCAGCGTCCCCACCCGGCCCACGATGTAGTCGGCCAGGCTGCTGGTGGAGATCTCGTTCCTGGGGGCCATCACAGCCTTGCCCTCCAGGCCCTCCACCACCGCGTAGGTAAAGAGGCCGTGGCCCAGCGACGGGTCCTCCATGGCCTCCTGGTCGAACCGCGCCGCGGTGTAGGCGACGATGTTGGCGTGGTAGGCGGCGTTGCCGAGGCGCTGGTTGTAGGCGTTGCCGGAGTGGCACGTGTCGATGAACAGGATGCGCCGACCCTTGGCAGCCTCGATCGCGCCTTGCAGCGTCTGCCACGGCACCACCGTCGAGCCCCGCAAGGCGCCATCCGACCAGGAGGCGTCGGTCGCCAGGAAGCGGTAGTCCGGCCCGTCGTTCTTGCCGTGGCCGGAGATGAACAGCACCACCGTGTCGGTCTCCTTCGCCAGCCGCAGCCGCTCCACCGCATCGGTGATGTTGGCGGCGGTCGGCGCATCCTTGGGGTTGCCCCCGTTGACGAGCACCCGCTTGTCGACCCGCTCGTGACCCGGGCCCAGGCGCTTCTCCACCGCATCGGCGAGCCTGCGTGCGTCGCCGCCGGCGAAATCCAGGTTGCAGCTTTCCTTTCCCTTCTCGCCGCAGGACTTGCCCAGCCCCTTGTAGTCGTTGACGCCGATGGCGAGGATATGCAGCGTGCCACGCTTGTCGAGGTCGCCGTCGCCGTCGTGGCTGAGCGTCAGGGTCTCGGTCTTCTCGCCGATCGTATTCGCGAGGGTGATGCGCACCTCGTTGCGGCCCTTGGCGAGGGGCACTGCGAGGATGCGCTCGCCGGCGCCGAACCCGCCCGAGTCGATGGCCGGCGTCTGCTCAGCCACTTGTCGGCCGTTGACCTGCACGCGGATCAGCCGGACCGGATCCGGCGTAGCCTCGATGACGATCTTGACGGCTGCGCCTCCGCCCTGCCGCACAGAGCCGGAGAGCGGCGCGACGATCCTGAACCGCGGCACGGGGCGTGACAGCAGGTCGGCGAGTTTGAAGGACGTGCCGGGCGATTGGCGTACCGCCTGCTCGGCCGAGGCCAGAGCGATCGCCTTCTCGACGATGTCGGGACGGTTGAGATGCTGCCTCAACTGCTCGGCGCCGACGTACTCGGCGGCGCTCTCCGGCCCCTTGTTGATCTGCCAGCCCACGATCTTGTCGGCGCCCGGAGAGCCCGTGTAGTACCCCTGCGGCGTCCACATCACCCACTCGCCGTCGCTGCCGTGGAACAGCGTGACGATCAGCTCGCGGGTCTTGAGGTTCCACAGGCGGATCGTTTGGTCGCCGCTCCCCGAGACGAGCAGGCGGCCGTCGGGCGAGGCAGTCACGGCCCAGACGTCGCTGTCGTGGCCAACGAAGTCGCCAAGCTTCTTGCCGTTCAGGTCATAGGCGGTGATGAAGCCATTGGCGCCGCCCGAGACGATGGTCTGCCCGTCGGGGCTGAAGGTATAGGCACGATGCTGGTAGCCATCTTTCGAGCCCCGCTCGATAGATGCCACCGTCCGGCCATCCTTGTTGATGTCCAGGATGGCGTCGCCATAGCCGTAGGCGCCGCCTGACCGCTGCGCGAGCGCGTAGGCGCCGTGCTTGGGGTGGGCCTCGACGAACATCCCGGCCGCAGTCGCCGGATCGATGCGTTCCGGTTGACCCAGGGCTTCGCCCTGGCTGGGCAGCCGTATTTCCAGCTCCAGCAGGCCGCCCTGATTGACTTGGGTGGGTCGGCTTCCCCAGGCGAGCCGCCGACCGTCCTTCGAGAATCCTGCGCTCCAACGCTGCGATCCGGTGCCGGCGAGGGTCTGCTTCGTCTCGCCTGTCGCAAAGTCCCAGACGCGGATTTCGTGATTGTTGCCGCCCGAGGTGGCCATGAGGCGGCCATCCGGGCTCCCGGCAGTGCCGAGCACAACGTTGGTGTGCTCGGTATAGGTGCGAGCCAGCTTGCCGCTCGGCACTTCCCAAACGCGCTGATCATAGTTGCACCCGCTGTATCCGCAGGTGGAGAGCAGCCGCCTCCCGTCCAGCGAGAAGCGCAGGCCACCGACGTGGCCACCCTGATCGGCAAAGTTGCGAAGATGGACGCCGGTCCGGCCATCCCAGAGTTTGATTTTGCCGCCCGCGTCGCCGGAGGCGATGAAGCCATCCGTGGGCGAGACGGCCAGCGAGCGCACCATGTCCTTGTGTCCAGAGAGGGTCGCAATCTCCCGCCCGTCCTTGACGGACCACAGCTTGAGCGTCGTGCCCTCGCTGCCGGACACGGCGCGCGCGCCGTCCGGTGTGAAGACGACCACATAGCTCCCTGCCGCATCTCCTCTCAGCTTGTGCCGCAGAGCTCGCTTTTCGACATCCCAGATGATGGCCGAGCCGTCGGCGCTGCCCGAGATGAGCAGCTTGCCGTCCGGCGAGAATGCGATACCGCTCACAATGTTCATGTGTCCCTTGAGCAGCGCCGCCAGCTTGCCGCTGGAGAAATCGTAGAGGCGGATGTCGCCCACGTCGTCGTCGCGGACACCGAAGCCCTCAGCCATGAAACCGCCCACTGCCAGCCAGCGACGGTCGGGCGACAGCGCCATGCCGAAAATCGCGCCCTCCGGTCCCGGCCCCACCTGCCCGCGGATGGTGCGCACGATCTTGCGGGCCTGCCAGTCCCACACGCGGATCACCTTGTCGTCGCCGGCCGATACCAGCTGCTTGCCGTCGGGCGTGAATGCGAGGCCCTTGACGAGCGCCATGTGCCCGCCGGTGTCGAGCATCAGGATCGGCTGGTCTTTCTTTTGCCGTGCCTGTTGCGCCAGCTCCTCGGGCGGCGCGCCGACCGTCACACTCACGGTGTGCTCGCGGCCCGACCGCAGCAGGCGCAGCCGCACCTGCGCGCCGGTGCCTTGGTGGCGATGCCCGCGGACGAGCGCCGCCGTGCTCTCGACTTCCTGGCCGTCGAGCATGATGACGATGTCGCCGGGCAGGATGCCGGCGCCCGCGGCCGGGCCACCCTGCCGCGGCACCAGGATCTTGGTGCCGCGCGGGGCCTCCCAGCCGAGCTTTTCGGCCTCCTCCTTCGTGACATCCCGAAGATCTGCGCCGAGCCAGCCCTTGCTCTCCTGCGCCCAGCCCACGCCGGCCGCCAGCAGAGCCAGCACCACAACAAGCAAACGAACAGCAGCCCGCACGACCGCACCCCCCCTCGCAAGGAATGCCTCCAATCTACCCCGTGGCGGGGTGAAACAGGAAGGGCCACGGTCAGGCTTGCCGGCCGTCGTCCGCCCGGTGCCCAGCCTTGCTCCTGCCAAAGGGGAGAGGTAGGGGCCGGGAGCTTCCGGCACGTCCTGGACGGCGCAGCCGGGGGCAGGCATGAGCGAGCGGACGGCCCCGCGCGGGGTGCATAGCGGACCGCACAGAGCCGGCATCCGCCCCGCTATGGACAGGCTGGCGCAGATCGGGCATGGGACTTGCTCGCGATTGGTGCAGTGCAACGCGAGGCCTTGGCGGAGCTTGCCAAGGCGGGTGCTGTTGCCACATGGCGCCGGAAAAGCGCCCGGTTGTCCGTTTGGCCGGTTGTCCGTTTGGATAGCCGCCACCGAGCGCCGGGAAACCGGCCGGCTATAACAAGACAAGACCTCGGAGACGATCATGTCCGTGCACCATTGCCTCGCAGCCGTTCTGTGGCTGGTGACTGCGGTTGGTGCCTACGCCCTGGCCGCGTTCTGGGCAGATGGCGCGCAAGCCGGCAAGCTCCATCCTTGGGTGCTGGTCATTGTGTTCTGGGCGGCGGCGGCGGTGTCGGCCGGCATCCACTACCTGTCGCACTCGTTGGCGCAGCTGCCGGACGCCGCAAAACGCTACTGGCTTCAGCACAAGCCGGCGCTCCACGGCTACGTCGTGGTGCTCAGCCGGCTGCATCTGCACCTCCAGCTGCCCAACTGGCTGCTGAAGTAGCCTTGAGGCGGATCACGTTCTTCCCGCGCGCATCCGTTCGGCACGAGCCGCAGCCGTCCGGTTCCCCAAGAGAAAAACTCAGCTGGTCGCTACGGCTTCTTCGTGCCCCACGCGGTGCGCCGTTCCCGGTTCGTTGAGGACCATGAGGAGCGGCGTCAGTCCCTCGGCATCGACCAGGCGGAACACCTCGACGTCCTTGCGCGCCCGCTCGCTCCAGCCGGCGATCTCGAGCGCCCGCTCCGCCTTGGAGAACAGGCCGTGGTTGCGGATCGTGTCGGGCTCCTTGCCGTCGGCATGCCTCTCCTCATGCCATGTCTTGTGCAGCTCGCTCAGGTCGGTGTCGCTCTTGCGGGATTCCTCGTACTTGAGGCGCTGCAGCTCGCTCTTCCAGAGCAGGGGAATGTTCTGCAGACGGCGCCAGATACCACGATCAGGCCAACGCACCAGCTCCATGTCGCTCAGCACGCCGGCAAGCTGGTTCATGGCCAGCGCCCACCTCGCCTCCTTCTGCCGTTGCTGCTCGTCCTTGACCTCCGTGGCCGCACTGTAGAGGTTCGGGATCACCAGGTACGACGCCCGGCCGTGGTGGACGAAATGACCCCGCACCCAGTCGCGCGTCACGCCCGCGCCGGCCACGGCGGCGTCGATGGCCTCGTTGATGTGCAGCGTCTCCCGCACCGACAGCCGCCGCGACTCCCCCTTCGGCGGGTTGACGATGGCGAGTGCCAGGAGCCCGAGATCGATGCCGATGGTGGCCAGCAGCGCGATCAGGTCGCGGCCGGTGATGGGCTCGCCGCTGTCGGTGCGCGCCGGCGGCGGATTGCCGGTGAAAACGTAGCTGAAGAGACTGGTTGTGTAGGCGCCGATGTTGCGCCACAGGTTCTTGACTGCGTTGGCGACGCCGGCCGGCCCCTCGTTGAAGACGGCCTCGCGCAGTCGCAGCTCCGCCGGCTGCTCGGCCTGGGCCGCGGCCTGCCGCAGCCGCTCGGCCAGCGTCGGATCATAGCAGGAGAAGGCTGTCGCATTCGGCGCGATTGCGACCGCGCCGGCAATGGCCCGCATCTCGGCGGCGGTGGACCGCCCGAGCTGGTTGGAGCGCGCGGCGATGTTGCGCGCCCGCCCGCGGATCTCCGACGCCTTGGCTTCGAAGGCTTTCTGCCGCTCCTCCACGGTGGTGCCGCTCAAGCCTGCCGCGGCCTTGCGCAACTGCTCCACGTCGGCCGCGACCGGGTCGAGCCAGGATCGCGTCATGCCCTCCCTGAGCGTGGTCACGGAGTCGCGCACGCCGCGGCGCGCATTGTAGAGCGGCCCCTTGCCGGCACCCGATGGAACGCCGCAGCTGCCGCCGCTCGTCTCCTCGCGCCCCATCTGGCTCTCCGACCAGGCGACGACGCTGTCGAGCTGGGCGCGCACGGCGTCAATGCGGGCGGCGATCACGGCGCTGGCGTCGCGGGCGTCCTCCTGGAGGCCGGCGAGGCCGGTGCGGGTGGCCTCCTCGCCCGAGATCAGGCTCCACCAGAAGCCGTAGCCGAAGCCGATCGACCAGATGGCGAGGAACACATAGAGCGGGAACGTGACGAGCCGCTCGCGCATGCGCCGCTGGGCGCCGAAGGTCTCGCGCAGCATCAGCCACATCAGGAACGTGAGGGCGACGACGACCACGATCACCAGCGCGTCGTTGGGCACCGACAGGCCGCCGGGAAGCTGCTGGCCCTGGCTGGAGGGCGTGGCCGACACACCGATGATGAAGTCGCGCATCCCGTGCCAGGTGGCGAAGCCCGAGATGACAAGCAGCATCAGCGAGGCGACGCCGATCAGGGTGTTGCGGCCGAGGAGATAATCGGTGACCTGGTAGAATTTGTGCGTGAGCCCGCCCTCTTCCCTGGAAGAGGCCGCTGTAGTGGCCTTGGCCATAATCTCCCCCGTGCAACGCCGCTAACCCCAGCCTACCGCAATAGCCGAAAATCGGTGCGGTGTCGCGGGCGCCGGGAGCGGTGCCGGGAGCCGGGCATCTCGTTGGTGCCTGGGGCAACGGCCGCGATGGCCGGCGCAAAAAGCACCCGTTGTGCTCTACGGCACAGCCAAGACCCGCCCGGCATTGGACAATTGCTGTTCCGCCGCTGGGTGCCAGCGGCGGGCTTTGCCCGGCGCGGACGCGGGCTCCGCTAAGGGCAGTGCGGGGCTTGGGGTGCAACCCGGTCGACCGGGTTGCACCCCAAGAGCACTCTGCAAGAGCGGCTTGCGGCGGGGCAGCGGTCTTGCGCCCCCCAACCCCCCGGATCACTCGATCGATGAGGCCTCGGCCAACTCGGCCAGCCTGCGCTCGTCGGCGATGATTATCCGCCCCCCGTTGCTTTTGATGACGCCCAGACCCTTCAGCTCGCTGAGCTGCCGGCTGACATTGGCGCGGGCGAGCCCCAGATGGTTGCCCAAATCCTCCTGGGTTGCCGCCAGATCCAGCCAGATGCCGTCCTTGCGCCGCCTGCCGAGCTGCTCGGCCAGCCGCAGCAGCCCCTTGGCCACACGCGTGCGCATGTCGAGCGTCTGGTCCTCGAACAGCGAGATGCGGATGCGGGCCCACCCGCAGAGCATGCGGGCCATCTCGAGCATCGCCTGAGGGCACGCGATCAGCGCCGGCAGGAGGTCTCGAGAGTGGGCGATAAAGACCTCCGATTCCTGCAGGGCGACGGCGCTGGCCGTGCGCGGCTTGCCGTCGAGGGCGCCGATCTCGCCGAACACGTCGCCGGGGCCGACGAAGTGCAGCACGACCTCCCTGGCCTTGGCGCTGATAATGGCGAGCTTGATGCCGCCGCTGACGAGCAACATCAGGCGGTCGCCAGGGTCGCCGCGCTGGAAGGCGAATTCTCCCTTGGCGTACGTCCTCGCCTGGCCACGCTGCAGAATCGTATCCAGAACGTCGTCGGGGAACTGGCCCAGGAAAGCATTGGCCTTCAGCAAAGGACGGATGCGTGCCTGCAGGCGAGGGGTCATATGCGCTCCGCGAGGGCCCAGATATCGGTCGCAGGGTCGGTCGTGGCGTGGCTATCGTGCCGGAGCGCCGAGGCCGATCAAAGCGACGCACGATGAAAGACTGGCAGGCGGATTGTCGCAGTCCCGCAGGTGACAGACTATCGAGAAAGTCAAGCAGGTGCTAAATTTAACAGGTCGAAGTTTGACAATCCGAAATTCCAGCGATGTGTATGTCAAACGGTTTGCGACCCTCGCGGGCACTCTGACTGTGACGGCATGCGCAAGCCGGCGCCGGAGCTATGGCGGCAGACCGACGGGAGCTCAGAGGGTCTGACGCTTGATTTTCCAGCGCGCCCGTGGCCATGTGCGGCCCGAATCATGGATGATCGGAGCCCTGGCCGCATGACCGTCACACGGGGCGGACTGCTGAACGCGCTCACCCGCACGGACAGCCCGCGGCGCGAGACGCTGCGTGAGGAACTGGCACGCTCCAAGGCGGGCGGGCGCAGGACCGGCGTCAAGCCGAAACTGGTGCTTGCCAGCGCCTCCCCGCGCCGACTTACCCTTCTGGCGCAGGCCGGCATCGAGCCCGACGCGCTGAGGCCCTCCAGCGTCGACGAGACGCCCAGGAAGGGCGAGATGCCGCGCGCCCTCGCGACCCGTCTGGCCCGCGCCAAGGCCCTGGAGGGCCGCGACGCCATCGCCAACGACAAGGACATTGCCGACGCCTACGTGCTGGCGGCCGACACCGTGGTGGCGGTGGGGCGGCGCATCCTGGTGAAGCCCCGCTTCATCGAGGAGGCCTACGCGGCCCTGCGGCTGCTCTCGGGGCGTTCCCACCGGGTGCTCACCGCGCTTTGCCTCGTCACGCCGGAGGACAGGGTGCGGGTCAAGCTTGTCGACACACGAGTGCGCTTCAAGCGTCTGTCGGCGGACGAGATCGAGGCCTACATCGCCTCGCGCGAGTGGCGCGGCAAGGCCGGCGGCTATGCGGTGCAGGGGCTGGCAGGCTGCTTCGTGCAGAAGGTCAACGGCTCCTACACCAATGTGGTCGGACTGCCGCTCACCGAGACTGTAAATATGCTCATGGGCGAGGGCTTCCCGATCCACTTCAACTGGCTCAAGCTGGGCGAGACGGACCCGGAGTAGCATGCCTGCGCAACCCGCCGACGCGGGGCCCGGGAAGCCCGCCAAACCCGCCAAATGTCCTATCTGCGGCCGGCCGAGCGAGGACAAGTACAGGCCCTTCTGCTCGCGCCGCTGCGCCGACGTGGACCTCTCGCGCTGGCTCAGCGGCGGCTACGCCATCCCTGACAAGGGAGAAAGCGAGGACGGCGGGGAGGGGGCGGACCCAGCGGGTCTGACCCCTGAGGAAGACGGCGCGAAAGGCAGGGAATAATAGGGCGTATGCATCGAGGGTTGCGCCATGGGGTCAGACCCGCAGGGGCCCGCAGGGTCTGACCCCATCTTGCGTCTGACCCCATTCGTCCGAAAACAGCCGCACTGTCGTGTGAAAAAGCACAGCAAGGCGCGCCGCCGTCGGATGCGCCGGCAACTCGCGAGGAGATGCATCATGGCCGTGAAGGTGTGTGTCGGAAACCGCCAGGGAGGCGTGGGCAAGTCCACCGTCACCATGATGCTGGCGCACGCGCTCGCGGTCATTGCAAAGAAGCGGGTGCTCGTCATCGATCTGGATACGCAATGCAACTCGTCGTTCGCCATGGTCGGCAGCGCGCGCTGGCGCAAGGCGCAGGAGGAGAAGGCCACGCTCTCCGACTACATGGGTGGCGTCCTCCGCAGTCGCCCTGTCCGGCCGGCAAGCTTCATCATCGAGAACGTGGGTGACGTGAGCGCCGGCAAGTCTGGCACCAATATCGACCTCATGCCTTCGAGCGTCGATCTGGACGAGGATATCCAGGACGCCATCGCCGAGACCCATCTTGCCAATGTGTTCAATTCCATGAACCTGTACGTCCGCCGGCTGCTCGAGGCGCTGGACGAGGGCTACGACTTCATCCTCATGGACTGTCCGCCCGGCCTGTCGCCGCTGGTCAATGCCGCCGTAGGCCTTGGCGACAGGGTGATCGTGCCGTTCCGTCCCGACTTCATCTCCCAGTACGCCCTGGACCGCATGGCGGACAGGGTGGAGGGGACCGACAAGAGGCGGCTGACCAAGAGGAAGCTGGAGAACATCCCCCATGAGTGCCGGCGCTATGTGTCGGTTGTGAACCTGCACGGCGGCACGGCGGCGGAAAAGCGCATCCTGGATGACTACGAAGGCGCGCACCCCCGGCTCAAGGCACAGATCAAGCGCCTACCCGACGTTGCCGAGGCCTTCTACTGGCAGGAGGATCGGCGGTCGCTGAAGGAGAAGTACGGCAAGGCCGAGCCCCTGGTGAAGCAGCTGTACAACGACTTCCAGGGGTGGTTAGTGGCAGCCCAGCCCACCGCCCCCGAGGCCGCCTCCGCACCCCGCGCGGAGGCGACGCGGGAGAGCGCCGCACGTGCCTGAGACCCTGCCACGGCCACTGAAAGCCATGCCCAGCCGACAAGCCGCATCCGCAAAGCCAGCCAAGTCGAGCCGCGCGCAGATCTCGGGACAGGGCAAGGAGGCGTTCATTCGCGACGTGCTCCAGAGCGTCCCCGATCTCGATGGCGAGCTGGCGGCCCAGGTCGCCCGGCACCTGTGCGGCGCGATCGACACCATCATGGCGGACCGGACGCTCATCGAGCGCTACCGGCTGCCCCAGTTCGACCCCAACGCCTTCAGCCTGATGAGGGTGTACCGCACCTCCGGCGAGCGCGGCCTGCGCGAGCGGCTGCGCGAGATCGGCGAGAGCCGGCATCTGCAGGCCCTCGCCAAGGCCCAGCAGATCAGCCTGCCGCAGAGCCTGCGCAGTCCCGACGCCGACGCGTCCGGCCTCAAGGAGGCCATCGTGAGGGGCGTGATCAGCCGCCACGAGGACTGGCTGGCGGCGTCGTAGGACGGTGTCGATGGTGCCAGACCCAGAAGGTCTGACACCCCATCTCCAGGAGAAACCCATGGCCAACACGGTCGCCCAGGCCTTTGCGGCCTCGGCTGCAGAGAGCGGCCGGAACCCGTTCCTGATCGTCCCGGCGCGCGCCGATCGCGACTGGCAGCCGGCGGGCGTGGAGATGAGCTACGCCGGGGCGGCACGGGAGATCGACCGCCTGCGCGACCTCTACGCGGCGGCGGGCTACGGGCTCGGCCACCGCGTGGCGCTGCTGTTGGAGAACCGGCCGGAGCTCTTCCTGCATTATCTGGCGCTCAACGGGCTGGGCACGGCCGTGGTGCCCGTCAACCCGGACTACCGCCACGACGAGGTGGCCTACGTGCTGGAGCACAGCGAGGCGGAGCTGGCCGTTGTGCTGCCGCACCGGATCGCCGACATTAAGAGCGCTGCAGCGGCGTGCGTGCGGCCGCCCCAGGTCGTCGACGCCCTCGCCCTGCCGGACGCGCTGCCGCCGGCCTCGGCGCCCGCGCGCGCCGGTGAGCCGGGCATCGAGACGGAATGCGCGCTGCTCTACACCTCGGGCACCACCGGGCGGCCCAAGGGGTGCATGCTGTCCAACCTGTATTTCCTCACCTCGGGACGCACCTATTGCAGCCTCGGCGGCCTGGTCCAATTCCGCCACGGCCAGGAGCGGTTCTACAACCCGCTGCCGCTCTACCACATGAACCACCTGGCGCTGATGGCCACGGCGGCGATGCTGACCGCCAACGCGCTGGTGCTGACCGAGCGGTTCTCGCCCGCGCGCTGGTGGCCCGAGGTGTCGGCCACCGGCGCCACCGTCATCCACTACCTCGGCGTGGTGGCCCCCATGCTGCTGAACCAGCCGCCCGGACCTGCCGATCGGGCACACAATGTCCGCTTCGGCGTCGGCGCCGGCATCGAGCCGCAGCTGCACAAGGCCTTCGAGAAGCGCTTCGGCTTCCCGATGATCGAGGTCTGGGGCATGACCGAGACCGGCCGCATCATGGCCGACTGTTACGAGCCCCGCATGACCGAGACGCGCGCCTTCGGGCGGCCGTTCGAAGGCTTCGTGGCGCGCGTGGTGGATGCCGAGGACCGGGAGGTGCCGGCGGGCACGGAAGGCGAGCTTGTCGTGCGCCACAGCGCCGATGCGCCGCGGCGCGGTTTCTTCTCGGGCTACCTCAAGAACGAGGCCGCCACCGCGGAGGCCTGGCGCGGCGGCTGGTTCCATACCGGCGACGTGGTGCGCCAGGACGCCAGCGGCATGCTGTACTTCGTGGACCGCAAGAAGCACATCATCCGCCGCTCCGGCGAGAACATCGCCGCCGCCGAGGTGGAGGCGGTGCTGCAGTCGCACGCAAGCGTCGCCCAGGTGGCCGTGCTCCCCGTGGCCGACGAGCTGCGCGAGCAGGAGGTGCTGGCCTGCGTGGTGACGATGCCGGGCGCGGCGGCCGGTGCCGAGCTGGCGGAGGCCCTGTTCGAGCACTGCAACGCGCGGATCGCCTACTTCAAGGCACCCGGCTGGGTGCTGTTCCTCGACCGCCTGCCGACGACCGGCACCCAGAAGGTGCAGAAGACCCAGATCTTCCCCGCCGACGAGGACCCGCGCCAACGGCCCGGCATCGTCGACCTGCGAGCTCGAAAGCGGCGCGGGTAGCGCCGCGCCGACCGGTTAAGCATGTCGGCAACCGCGGGCCTTGCCGGGGGGCGCTGCAGGAACTTTCTGTCAGCGCCCGCTGTTTTCCGGTCAGCAGAAAACCGAGCTGGAAGGGATTCCGCTATGGTACCGGCGCCGATCCGCGACTGGAGCGATGCGATCACCAACTCGATGGCGCAAGCTCTCTCTCTCCTCCTGGCGGCCATCCCGAGGATCATCGGCTTCATCATCGTTGTCGCCATTGGCTGGTTCATTGCCGCACTCATTGCCAGGGCCGTGTCGGCCCTGCTCAGAAGCATCCGCTTCAACGACATGGCTGACCGCTCGGGCTTCGCGGGCTTCGTCGCCAATACGGGTGTCGAGACCGATTCCTCCGGGTTCGTGGCCGAGATCGCCAAGTGGTTCGTGCGCCTGATCACACTGGTGGTTGGCTTCGACGCGCTGGGACTGCCGGCGGTCTCCGACGTGCTGCGGCAGCTGCTCTTGTGGCTGCCCAACCTCGTGGTCGCCATCGCGGTGCTGATCTTCGGCGGGCTCGCGGCCAACTGGCTCGCCGGCTTGGTGCGCGGCGCCACCGCCAAGGCCGACTTAGGCAATCCGGATCTCCTCGCCGCCATCGCGCGCGTGGCGGTGTGGGCTTTTGCCATCGTGATTGCCGTCAATCAGGTCGGCATCGCGCGTGACCTCGTGAACATCCTGTTCATGGCCATCGTCGGCGCCGTGGCCCTGGCGCTGGGGCTGGCCTTCGGCATCGGCGGCCGCGACACCGCTGCCGAGGTGGTGCGCAACTGGTACGACCGGAGCCGCGGCCTTGCCCCCAAGGCCGGGGAGGCGGCCGAGCAGGTGCGCCGCGAAGTGCACTGAGCGGGCGCGAAACACAATCCAAGTTGCAGGCATGGGGTCAGACCCGCCGGGTCTGACCCCATCTTGCCGCTGAACAGCGTGCCTTACGGGTAGCGCCAGAACTCGCCGCGCTCGGTGCGCACGCGCTGCAGTATGGGGATGCGCTTGTCGGGTGGGCGTTCGCCTGTCTGCAGAAGGAGGCCGATGTCGTTCAAGAGCGCGCCCTTCTCGGCGTAGAGGGAATGATTGAGGGCGAGGAGGTCGGTGCTGATCTCGGTCACGTCGATGGTATCGACGCCGGGCATGATCACCGGGCCGTCGGGGGGAACGTCGCCGGCCCGCGGCACCCCGCCCGCCACCTGGCGCGAGGCCACCATCGCCCGGTCGTTGGCCGAGCAGTAGAGGGTGATGCCGCGGCCGTAGCCCTGGATGGCCGAGACCAGGTTGGAGAATACGTCGCGGTCGACGTCGGGGGCGGCGAGAACGACCTCGTTGAGGCGCACGCCGGGGGGCAGGGACGGGCCCAAGTCGCGCAGGACGTTGAGGAGCGGCAGGTTGCCCATGCTGTGGGCGACCACGCTGACGCCCCGGGCGCCGGTCTCCCGCACGACCATCTGCAGGAACTCCTTGAGATAGGGCTCGGCCTGGGTGGCGCTCTCGCGGTCGCGGGCGTAGCCCATCACGCCGGCCCCGGCGGGCCAGCTGTAGAGGAAGGCGGCGCCGTCGAACTGCAGGTCGTAGGCGAGCTGGGCCGTGCGGTAGACGGCATTGTCGAAGCCGGTGTTGAAGCCGTGGATGAACACCAGCGCCTGGTCCCCGAAGGCGCGCGCGGCGGCGATGCGGGCGCGCACGAGCGTCAGCAGATCGCTGCGGGAGAGGACTTCCAGCGATTTGATGGTGAAGTGCTTCCTCGGGTCCTCCCCCTGCTCGTAGAGGACCAGCTGGAGGTAGGGGACGCGGATCGCGAACGGCCGCTCGATGGCGGGCACCCGGTGCGCCGCAGGCACCGTGACCAGCGCGCGGCCGAGCTCCAGGCGGCGCGCCCGGTCGGGGCCGTAGGACAGGCGGCCTGCCTCGCCGCTGCGGGCGCGGTCGGTGCCGTAGAAGACCGGCACGATGTCCCAGTCGGGGTTGGAGAGGGGCGTGGCGCCCGGCGCAGTCGCCACGTCGCTCGTATTGGCCGCGGCCGTTGCGGGCTGGGGCGCGCGCAAGGCGGAGCGCGTGCGCGGCGCCGTATCGAGCTTGCGCGCGAGGTCCGCCGGTCTGGCCTCGGCCCTCCTGAGCTGGATGGAGAGAACGGCGGAGACCCAGAGCAGGCCGGGGACGATGACCGCGATCGGGACCGCCCGTGCCAGCACCCTGGCGGGATGGCCGAGGCCGCGGGTGGTGCGCCAGACGAGGGCGTAGAGGCAACCCGCGGCAACGGCCGCGAGCGCAATCCCCGGCAGCGCCGACGCAAGCTCGGACATGGAGGCCCCTCGTGGGTGCGTCTCTGGGCGGCTCTGGAAAACGTAGACGCAACTATCGGAACGCGGGCGATTCCCGCAATGCCTGCCGCCCAGATCCTGTGGAGTGCTGCGGCGGTTCCCGGCCGAGATGGCTGGCCGGTCCGAGCGGCTCACCGCATGTCACCGCGCCGCAGGGGCGCCGGACCCGGCTGTTCGATAGGATGGCGGCGAGGCGCTATTGGCCCGGACAGGATTCGGGACCGGACAAGATCGGGATCGAACGCAATGGCATGGCCGGACCCTGCGACCCTCCGCTGCGGGCGCGTCACTCTCGAGCCGCTGGAGCGCCGGCACGAGGCCGAGCTGGCCGAGGCGGTCAGGGACGGTGAGCTGTGGCGGCTGTGGTATACGTCGGTGCCCTCGCCCGAAGGGATGGCGGCGGAGATCGAGCGCCGCCTCGGGCTGCAGGCGGCGGGCTCCATGCTCCCCTTCGCCGTCATCGACACGCCGCCCGGCGAGGCCGCCGGCCAAGGCGCCGGCAAGGCGGTGGGAATGACGACCTACATGAACATCGACGCCGCCAACCGGCGCGTGGAGATCGGCTCGACCTGGTATCGCAAGGGCGTGCAGCGGACCGACCTCAACACGCGCTGCAAGCTGCTTCTTCTCGGCCACGCCTTCGAGACGCTGCGGTGTATCGCCGTGGAGTTCCGCACGCACTTCTTCAACCACCAGAGCCGGGCGGGCATCGAGCGGCTCGGCGCCAAGCTCGATGGCATCCTTCGCAGCCATCAGCTCGCGTCCAACGGCACGCTGCGCGACACGTGCGTCTACAGCATCATCGCCGCCGAATGGCCCACGGTGAAGGCGCACCTGGAGTTCCAGCTGAGCCGGCCGGGGCGGCTAGACACCTTCAAACCGTGGGCCCGCCCGTGAAGCCGAAGCGCTCCTTGATGCGCCGGAACAGATGGTCGCGCACGCTGCGGTAGACGTGCAGCACTTGCTCGCGGCTGCCGTGGCCGACCATCATGGTGGCGTCGAAGGTGGGCCAGAACTCGACATCCACCGCCATCGTGCGGGTGAGCTCCAGCGCCTGATGGTGCGCCTCCGGCGACAGCGTGACGATGAGGTCGAAAGAGGTGTCGTGCAGGTCCTCCAGCGTCGCCGGCCGGTGGCTGGCGATGTCGATGCCGATCTCGTTCATCACCTCGGTGGCGAACGGGTCGGGGCCGCCCGCCCTGACGCCGGCGGAGACCACGTAGCAGCGCCCGGCCGCCAGATGGCGCAGGATGGCCGCCGCCATAGGCGAGCGCACGGCATTCATGCTGCAGACGAAAAGCACGGCGCCCGGCAGATCGCGCGGCAGGTCGCGGGGCAGGTCGTGCTCCCCCTCGCGCGCCACGGGTCAGCCCTTCCAATGCAGGGCACAGATGAGCGTGAAAAGGCGGCGTGCGGTGTCGCCGTCGACGGCAATCTTGCCCTTGAGGCGCTCGGTGAGCACGCGGCTGCCCTCGTCGTGCAGCGCCCGCCGGCCCATGTCGATGGCCTGGATGCGCGAGGGTGGCGCCGTGCGGATGGCCGCATAGTAGCTCTCGCAGACGATGAAGTAGTCCTTGATGACGCGCCGGAGCGGCGTCAGCGACAGCACCACAGTGAAGGGGTCGGCGGCGGCCTGCTCGGCGACGGCGAGCACCAGCCGGTCCTCGACCAGGCGCAGCGTGAGCTCGTAGGGGCCGCCGGGGCGGCCCTCCAACTCGAACTTGTTGCTCTCAAGGATGTCGAAGATCGCCACCTCGCGCTCGTGATCGATGCTCGAGTTGCCGCGCCCGATGGAGGCTTCGTCGAGATGGATGGCAACGAGCCGGGCCTTGGAGTTGGGATCGACGGGTGGCTCGAACATGCGCCGCTTTCAGCTACTGCCGCTGGGGCGGCTCCTCGGGATGCTGCGGCCTCCCCTTCGCCTCCCACGCCGGGCCGAGATCGCGCAGCTCCGCCTCGATGCACTCCACGTTGAGCCGGATGGCGCCGCCGCCGGCGAATTCAAGCGTAACCTGCCCCTGCGGGGCATCGCCGGGCTCGAAGCGGATCGCCAGCAGCTCGGCAACCGCGCCCGTGCTCTTGAGGTCGAGCCCCTGCACCTGGGCGCCGAGCACCCGTTCGAAGCGCAGCGCCGCCCGCCGACGGGCATAGCGCTTCCCCTTGGCACCGCCGTTCTCGATGGCGTGCATCCAGTCGAAGCGGTTGACGACAGCGGCGAACCTCTTCTCGCGTGGCAGGAACGCCACATCGCCCATCTTCAGCACCGCATCCTGCAGGTGCGCCGAGATGATCGCCAGATCGTCCGCGTCGAGTGCAATGAGCTTGAGGTCGGTCATGAGGTTCAGCGGTGTCAGACCCTCCGGGCCTGACACCATGGCTCCAATCTGGTTTGCGCAACGGTGTCAGACCCGGAGGGTCTGACACCTATTCTGACACCTATCCGACAATCCTTTCAATCGAGGCTCCACAGCCGGACAGCTTCTGCTCCAGGCGCTCGAAGCCGCGGTCGAGATGGTAAACGCGGTTGATGGTGGTCTGGCCCTCGGCCATCAGGCCGGCGATGACCAGCGACACGGAGGCCCTGAGGTCGGTGGCCATGACCTGCGCCCCGCGCAGCGCCTTGACGCCTCGCACGGTCGCCGTGTCGCCCTGCAGCTGGATGTCGGCGCCGAGGCGGGCCAGCTCCTGCACGTGCATGAAGCGGTTCTCGAAGATGGTCTCGCGGATCACGCTGGTACCGCTCGCCTTGGTCATCAGGGCCATGAGCTGCGCCTGCAGGTCGGTGGGGAAGCCGGGGTAGGGCTGGGTCTCGACCGTGATGGGCTCCAACGCCCTGCCGTTGCGGGCCACGCGCACGCCGGTCTCTGTCTCGGTGACGGCGACGCCGGCCTGCTCCAGGGTGCCGAAGGCTGTCTCAAGCAGGCTCTTGCGGGCGCCCTTGAGTTCCACGCTGCCGCCGGCCGCCGCCACTGCGAAGGCGTAGGTGCCGGTCTCGATGCGGTCGGGCAGGACGGTGTGCACCGCGCCTTCCAAGCGGTCGGTGCCCTGCACATGCAGCCGCGAGCTGCCGACCCCCTCGATGCGGGCGCCCATCTTGACGAGGCACTCGGCCACGTCGCCGATCTCGGGCTCGCGGGCCGCATTCTCGATCAGGGTCTCGCCCCTGGCCAGGGCGGCCGCCATCAAGATGGTGTGGGTGGCCCCCACGGAGACCTTCGGGAAGGTCACGCGGGCGCCCTTGAGCCCGCGCGGGGCCTTGGCCACCACATCGCCGCCGTCGATGTCGATCTCGGCGCCGAGGGCCTTCAACCCCGTCAAGTGCAGATCTACGGGCCGCGTGCCGATGGCACAGCCGCCGGGCATGGAGACGCGTGCCCGGCCGCAGCGGGCCACCAGCGGCCCCAGCACCCAGAAGCTCGCGCGCATGCGGCTCACCAGCTCGTAGGGCGCTGTCGTGTCGACGATGTCGCGGGCGGTGAGGTGGAAGGTTTCGCCCAGGTAGGGCGCCGGGTTGCCGCGCTTGCCGTCGATGGTGAGATCGACGCCGTGGTTGCGGAGAATGCGCGCCAGCAGGGCCACATCGGCCAGGTTCGGCACGTTCTTGAGCGTCAGCCGCTCCGGTGTGAGCAGGCTGGCGATCATCAGGGGCAGGGCCGCGTTCTTGGCCCCAGAGATGGCGATGGTTCCGTTCAAGGACCTGCCGCCGACGATGCTCATGCGATCCATGGATGCCCCGTGCGTGGTTGGCTCGTGGTGCCACTTAGGCGCCCGACTAAGGCACCCATCAGGCGACCTCCTCCGTGGGCCCCCTCTTGTCGGCACTCGCGGCCTCCCGCGCGTCCGGCTGCTCGTTTCCGTTGTCCGGCCCGTTGTGTATCCCTGGCGCCTCCTGTAACGTCCGACCGCGCCCCTGCTCCTTGCGCTTGCGCAAGTTGGAGCGCAGCTCCGCCGCCAGTCGGGCGCGGCGCTGCGCCCTGGCGAGCTGCTTGGTATCGGCTTTTGGGGAGTGCGGCATCGCTCGGTCGGACATTTGCCGCCAGCTTACGTGCCTGCCCGGAGCGGTGCAAGATTAACGGCCGCAGTGGACAATTGACGGCCGCGACGGGCCACGCCGCCGATGACGTGCCGAGCGGCGCCCCTGAGGCCTGTTGCGCAGGCCGGAGCGATGGTCTAGACCCTAGCCCGCGCTAGTCCTCCCGCCCCTGGCCCGCCGGCCAAGGGCGCCAGTTGCTGCCGTAGCTCAGTGGTAGAGCACTCCCTTGGTAAGGGAGAGGTCGTGTGTTCAATCCACACCGGCAGCACCATCGAAACTCCCCAAGGCACAGGGCTTTTTGCGGCGTCTTGCGCTGTCTGTTCCCTGACTCAGGCTCGGTCAGCCGGCACGGTGGGCTCGCGCCGGGATCAGGCCCATGCGCCGCAACGACTGTCGCGGTGCCATAATCTCCGCTCTCTGGCGGCCCGGCCTTGGGCGCGCGGCAGAAGCAATGTTCGGTTTGATCAGCCGATTTGAACAGCATCAGTCGCTTCATAGCTCCCACCGGTTGCCCGGCGAGGCAGCGCAAATCCGCAAAAAAGACATTGTTCAGCCAAGGGTTAACCGAATCTTCAGCCGGCGCCCACCCCCCTCCAGGGTTGAGTATAAGGGGCGCATCCCGATGACGTTGGTGGACCCCCCGAAGGTAGAGCATCTCGGGGTTCGGCGCCCGCCGTTCGTGCACAGCCAATCCTAGTGAATGGGCAAGGGGGCAATAGCAAATGCTGGAGACACAGGCGCCGGATCCGACGGCTGCCGAGTGTGGTCCTTGGACATCCAGAATTGCCGCTTGCGGCCTCATGGCGGTGGTCGGCATTGCCTATCTCCTGGCGGCGCGGCTCAGCCTTGCGCTGGTGACCATGCCCGGTGGCGTGGCGGCGTTCTGGCCTGCTGCGGGCATTGCTGCGGGAGCCATAATTGCGCTCGGACCCGCCGCACGCGTGCCCGTGGGGATCGGAGTCATGGCCGGCACGATGCTGGCCAATGCAACCGGCGATCGGAACCTTGCCGCGGCGATCGTCTTTGCGGCGTGCAACGCGGGGGAGCCCCTGCTCATCGCGTGGCTGATCGAACGCCATCACGGCCCTGGGTTCAGGCTGGATACGTTGCCCCGGGTACTCGGCTTCTTTCTGGCCACGGGGATCGCGACCGCGGTCGCAGGAGTCGGAGGCGCCGCGGGCCTTGCATTCGTGCACGGCTCGGACGCATCCGTCCTGACCACCTGGCTGCACTGGGTCGCTTCCGATGCCTTCGGCGTCGTTGCCGTGGCGCCGCTGATCGTCGGGCTGGTCCGCTACTGGCAGGGCATGCCGGACCTTTCGGAGGTGATGGAAGGCGCCTGCATCCTCGCCGTGCTTGCCGTCGTGAGCATGCTCGGCTTCGGCTGGTCGACCGACCACTGGTCCACGATCCTGCCTCTCGCGATGGTCTTCCCCCTCCTCGCCTGGCCGGCGGCCCGGTGCGATCCGGCGTTCGCGGCGGCTGCAGTATTCATTCTTGCGGTCGTCATCGTTGCGACGGTCACATTGGGCGTGGGCCGGCTCGGGGACGCGAGCGTGCCTCTTTCCGATCGGCTGTTCGCCGCCCAGGCGGCGGTGATGTCGGTCGCAACGTGCACCCTGGTCGTCGCCGCGCTGTTCGCCGAGCGGCGCTCGCGCGAAGCTCTGCTCAACGGCAGCAACGCGCGGCTGCGCGGCCAGGAGGAGGCCTTCCGCCGGCTGCTCGGGTCCCTGCCCGCCGCCATCTACACAACGGACAAGGGCGGGCGCATCACCTACTGCAACGAGGCGGCCAGCGTGCTGTGGGGCAGGCACCCGGAGCTCGGCAAAGACAAGTGGTCCGATCTTTGGCGCCTGCACTATCCCGACGGCGCCTCGGTGCCTCTTGCCGAGCGTCCCACGCAGATTGCGCTGAACGAGGGTCGCGCCGTTCGAGGCCGGGAGGCGCTCCTCGAACGGCCCGATGGCACGCTGGTCCCCATCATGCCCTGTCCCGCGCCCCTGTTGGACGAACGGGGGACGATCATCGGTGTCGTCAACATGCAGGTCGAGCTCACCGAGCGGAAGCGGGCAGAGGCGGCGCTGGCAGAGCGCGACAGGATGCTTACGCTCGCGAGCCAGGTCGCGCGCGTCGGCAGCTACACCCTCGACTTCAGCATAGGGGTCGTGCGGCTGACACCGGGATGCGCAGCCCTTTATGGTTTGCCCGAGGGCACCACCGAGCTGTCGAGGGCCAATTGTCGGGCCTGTGTGCATCCGGAAGATCTGGCCGGGCTGGACGCACAATTCGCGCAAGCGTTCCAGGAGCAGCAACGCGAGCACGTTGGGCAGTTTCGCATCGTGCGACCAAGCGACGGCGAGGTCAGGTGGATCGAGACACGAGCGCTGGTTTCATACGAGGCCGGCCGGCCTTCGCGCATCGTCGGCATCGACATCGACGTCACCGACCGCAGGCAGGCCGAGGCCGAGATCAAGGAGAGCGAAGGCCGCCTGGCCGATGCGCTGGCGGCCGGCCAGGTGATCGCGTTCGAATGGGATGCCGCCACACGCCGATCGCGGCGCAGCACGAATGCCGCTGCCATCCTGGGCTACGGAGACGACGATCGTCTCCGTTGCTCCCACAGCGACCACTTCTTCGAGCGCGTCCACGGCGACGATCGGGAGCACTTCAAGGCCCGAGTGCGCGACCTCGGTCCCAATCGGCCTTCATACGCGCTGAGCTTTCGCTTCCGCAGCCCGGACGGCCGGTACTTGTGGCTGGAGGAGACGGCGAAGGGGGAATTCGACGCCACGGGGCGGCTCTTGCGGATCAAGGGCCTGACACGCAACATCACGGATCGGAAGGACGCCGAGCGCACCCTGGCCGACCGCAATATGCAGCTGTCCCTGGCCGCAAAGGCGGCTCTCGTGGGCAGCTTCTCATACGATGCGGAGAGCGGCGAGATTCAAGTTTCCGAGGGTTACGGGGCCGTTCATGGATTGCCCGACGGGACGAGCCATACGACGCGCGACAAATGGGAAGCGGGCGTGCATCCTGAGGACCTGCCGCGGGTGAAAGGCCTGCGGAACCGCGCCTTCCTCGAGCAACGTCACGAGTATGGCACCGAGTACCGCGTTGTCCGCGCCAGCGGCGAGATTCGCTGGATCGAGGCGCGCTGCTTCATCTCGTACCGCACCGACGGTCGCCCGGAGCGGATGGTGGGCGTCAACATCGACGTCACCGCGCGCAGGCGGGCCGAGGAGCATCAGCGCATGCTGGTGGCCGAGCTCGACCACCGCGTGAAGAACGTCCTCGCCACCGTCAGCGCAGTCGCCTCGCGGACGCAGGAGTCGGCCGCCGCGCCTGCCGAGTTCGTGGCGACGCTTGCCGGCCGCATCCAATCCATGGCTGCGACCCACGAGCTTCTCAGCTGCCGGCAGTGGCAAGGCATATCCGTGCGGGAGCTCGTGCGCCGCGAGCTTGCGCCCTACATGACCGGCAGCAATACCGACCTCGACGGCCCGGAATTGACGCTGAGGCCCGAGGCCGGCCAGGCGGTGTCGATGGTGCTGCATGAGCTGACCACCAATGCCGCCAAGCACGGCGCCCTCTCTACCGATGACGGCAGGGTTTCCGTCCGGTGGTTCCTGACGGCCAACGGGCAGGCGCGCGATCGCGTCTGCATCGAGTGGCAGGAGGCGGGCGGGCCCGCCGTTCGCGCCCCGGAAAGGTCCGGCTACGGCATGGAGGTCATTCGTGGGCTTGTCCCCTACGAGCTCGACGGCACGGTAGACCTGACATTCGCGCCAGCGGGAGCTCGCTGCGTCCTCACCGTTCCCGTCGCCGCTCCGGGGGGGTCCACGCAGCCGATCACGGCAGCTGCTCGGCACGATGAGCGACTCGCGACGGCGTCATGATGGAGCCCGCTGCGGGCCATGACTCCCCGTCGCGGCCCGCGTCCTGGCCTCGATGGCGTCCCAGATCAGGGCGGCGATGTCGGGGCCGCCGAAGGCCTTGATCTGGCGGATGCCGGTGGGGGAGGTGACGTTGATCTCGGTGAGGTAGGGACCGATCACGTCGATGCCGGTGAAGATGAGGCCGCGGCGCTTGAGCTCGGGGCCCAGGCGGGCGCAGATCTCGCGGTCGCGCGGGGTGAGCTCGGTCACGGCCGCGGTACCGCCGACGTGCAGGTTGGAGCGGGTCTCGTCTGCGGCCGGCACCCGGTTGACGGCGCCGGCCACCTCGCCGTCCACCAGGATGATGCGCTTGTCGCCGGCGCGGACCTCGGGGCGGTACTCCTGCACCATGAAGGGCTCGCGGAACACGGTGAGGAACAGCTCCACCAGCGAGTTGAGGTTGGTGTCGCCGGGGGCCACGCGGAACACCGACGAGCCGCCGTTGCCGTAGAGCGGCTTCAGGATGATGTCGTTGTGCTCGACGCGGAAGCGTTTCACGTCGTCGAGGCTGCGGGTGACCAGGGTCGGCGGCATCAGGTCCAGGAAATCGAGGACGAACACCTTCTCGGGGGCGTTGCGGACGTGCGCCGGGTCGTTGACCACCAGGGTCCTGGGGTGAATGCGCTCCAGGAGATGGGTGGTGGTGATGTAGGCCATGTCGAACGGCGGGTCCTGGCGCAGCAGGACCACGTCCAGCTCCGAGAGGTCCACCGTGCGGGGGTCGGAGACACTGTAGTGGTCGCCCGCCTTGTCCTCCACGCGCAAAGTGGTGCCGCGGGCGATGAGGCGACCCTGGAGAAGGGCGAGGTTGGGGGGCGTATAGTAGAAGAGCGAGTGCCCGCGGCGCTGGGCCTCCAGGAGCAGCGCGAAGGTGGAATCGCCCGCGATGTCGATGCGGTCGATCGGGTCCATCTGGCAGGCGACACGATGGGGCATGGGTCTTTCGTGGCTCGGGTAGTTGGCACTTGCTCTCTGGGCCGGCTTTGCTTCAGCGATGGCAGGCGCCGCGACCGGGTGGTCGGCACCGGCTCACCGGATTTGCCGCCGATAATACCGGTGCGAACGGCACCTTGCCATCGATGTCCTTTCCCGGGGTCAGACCCGCAGGGTCTGACCCCGATTATGCCCTGAACTCGATCTGGAGGGCGTCGGGCAGGTGCGCGGGCAGGCGGCGGGGAACCACGAGGATGGCGTCGAGGCCGCGATCGTGGTCGCGGTAGCGGGGGTGGCGGCTCACCCAGTAGGCTGCGGCGCGGACGATGCGGCGGGCCTGGTGGGGGGCGAGGGCGGCCTCAGCCTCCAGCCTCGTGGCGCGGCGCTTGACCTCGACGAAGGCGAGGCGCTTGCCCCGCACGGCGATCAGGTCGATCTCGCCATAGGGGGTGCGGCAGCGGCGGTCGAGGATTCGGTACCCCTTGGCCAGCAGCAGCGCCGCGGCCACCAGCTCGGAGAAACGGCCGCGGCGATAGCGCTCCAGCCGCTCGGCCTTCCCCGCGTTGGCTCCCCTCCCTGCCTTGGCCCCCACGCGCGTTCCCCCGTTGCCGATCCAAGATGGGGCGTGAGCTTACGATGCCGCCGGGGTTGGCGGAAGCGGCGTGTGCGGAGGCGACCGGTATTTCGCATCGCACGGGGGTCAGACCCCTCGCGTCCGACATCGGTGCATTTCTCGATTGTAGAGGCGAGGGGTCTGACCCCGACCCGACCTACGCCCCGCCTCACGCCAGCGCCTGGATTTCCTCGGTCGTGAGGTCGCCGGGGACGATGGTGACGGGGATCGGGAACTTGCCGGCCCGGCTGCCGGTCGCCAGCGTGGACACCAGGGGGCCGGGGCCGGCGCTGTCCTTGGAGGCGCCGAGCACCAGGACAGCAACGTCCTCGTCGTCCTCGATCTGCTGCAGGATGGCGTCCACCAGCTTGCCTTCGCGGATGATCTCCTCGATGGCCACCTTGTCGTAGCCGGCGTTGGCGAGCTTGCGGCGGAACAGGCGGAACAGCGCCCGCGCCTTGTTGGTCTGCTCGTCGAGCTGGGCCTGGCGCACGGCGTCCCAGAACTGGTTCTCGGGCTCGATCACGTAGAGCAGCGTAATCTGCCCGCCGGTGTGCTGGGCACGCCCGGCGGCATAGAACAGGGCGCCCTCCACCTCGGGCGATTCGTCCACAATCACCAAGAGCTTGCGGGCGTGGCCCTGCTCGAAGACCCGGCGCATCCTTGTCATGAAGCGCATGCTGCCACGGGTCGGCGCCGCCAACAATAGCGGAGAAATGCCCGGGGCCGGGCGACCGGGTGTCGGACCTGCGTGTCGGACCCTCTGCGACCCCTCCGGGTCTGAGGTTCGCCCTTGTGGATGGCCCCGAGGGGGGCGTCGGGGAGAGGGAGTCACGGTGGCTCCCGCGCCCGGCTGGGCAACGGCAATCAGGCAGGGAGCGCCGGACGCCCTGCGATCACGCATTCGTTTGTCAAGACGAGTCCGTAGCGGGCGATGCAAGTGCAGACCGGCGGACCTGGCGACGCTCGGGCGAGGGGCCAGCCTCGATTGCCGGCCCAGGTCGTGCTAGCCGGTGCCGGCCTTGCCGCCGGCCCCGCCGTCGCCGAGGCCGTCGGCGTTGTCGAACAGGCCGATCTGCGGGGTGGCGGTGCGCGCCGGCCCGGTGAGGCCCAGGTGCTTGTAGGCGCGCAGGGTGAGGACGCGCCCGCGCGGGGTGCGGCCGATGAAGCCCTGCTGCAGCAGATACGGCTCCACGATCTCCTCCAGGGCGTCGCGTGGCTCCGACAGGGCAGCCGAGAGCGTCTCGATGCCCACCGGGCCGCCGTCGTAGTTCCTGGCGATGCAGGTGAGGTAGCGGTGATCGAGGGCGTCGAGCCCTTCCGAATCCACCTCCAGCTGCCGCAGCGCCCGATCAGCCACCGCGGCGTTGACGACGGCGGCCTTGTCGACGGCGGCGAAGTCGCGCACGCGGCGCAGGAGGCGGCCGGCGATGCGCGGCGTGCCGCGCGAGCGGCGCGCGATCTCGGCGGCGCCGTCGGCGCTGATCGGCGTCTTGAGCACGCCGGCGCCGCGCTCCACGATCGTCTGCAGCTCGGCGTGGGTGTAGAAATTGAGCCGTACCGGGATGCCGAAGCGGTCGCGCAAGGGCGTGGTGAGGAGGCCGGTGCGGGTGGTGGCACCCACCAGGGTGAACCTGGCGAGGTCGATCTTGACCGAGCGTGCCGCCGGTCCTTCGCCGATGATCAGGTCGAGCTGGTAGTCCTCCATGGCGGGGTAGAGGATCTCCTCGACCGCCGGGTTGAGGCGGTGGATCTCGTCGATGAAGAGGACGTCGCGCTCCTCCAGGTTGGTGAGCAGCGCCGCGAGGTCTCCCGCCTTGGAGATGACCGGCCCCGAGGTGGCGCGGAAGCCGACGCCGAGCTCGCGCGCCATGATCTGGGCGAGCGTGGTCTTGCCGAGGCCCGGCGGGCCGGCGAACAGCACATGGTCGAGCGCATCGCCGCGCGCTTTGGCGGCTTCGATGAACACCTTGAGGTTGGCGCGCGCCTGCTCCTGGCCGATGAACTCGGCCAGCCGCTGCGGGCGCAGCGACGGCTCCGCGTCGTCCGCCTCGCGCTTGCCCCCCCCGATCAGGCGTTTGTCGTCGGCCATGGTTTGGTCACATGCTGGTGTTTGCGGGGCGAGTCAAGGCAGAGCCCACTCCGGCCGTGGAGTGCCGCGCCGTGGAGTGCCGCAATGCAGGCGGCGGCGTGCTTCTGAGGGGCCTGCGCGATCAGTCGCATCGTGCGTCGTCCGGCAGAACCGCTGCGCGCCGTCGATGAACCTCGACTAAACGCTCCGTTCCGCGGCGGTTAATCTGGCGTCGGCTCAACTGCGGGGTGAAGCAGACTCGGATCGCTGGCATGCGACACTGGCTCGTTGCCGGTCTGCAACTGGTGTTGCGCCTGCCTCGCCACAGATCAAGTCTATGAGATCAACGACAAAGGAGGACGTACCGCGACGGGAAATCGACGGCCACTTCGTCTCAGTATCACGCTGGGGAGAAGCGGAAACGAAAACGGAAATGGGTAGGCCAAAATGCTCAAGAAGCTGACGCTGGGCGCCGCGTTGGTGGCGGCAGCAGCGTTTCTCACTCCCGCATCGGCGGCTCCGCCGGTGACGCAGGCCGGCGTGGCCGCGGAAGGTGCGGCGGACGGCCTGGTGCAGCAGGTGCACTGGCGCCACCGCCACTGGCACCACAGGCACCATCGTTGGGGGTATTACCCCTATTACCCCCGGTACTACTACGGCGGCGGCTACTATCCCGACTACTGGTGGTACCGCCACCGGCACCATCGCCACTGGAACCGCCATCATCACCGCTGGTGACGACGGCGGCCGCCGCAGGCGGTGACAAATCGCTTCCGATACCGACTGACCTTCAAGCGGTCCCACTCCAGGCCGGCCTCCTTCGGAGCGCCGGCTTCTTTTCTGGGCGCCGCCCGGCGTTACGTCGTCGCTACATCGGTGCTACACTGGGCCTGCGACCTCGGGCATGTAGCCCGCCCGCGTCAGGGCGTGGAAGCGCCACGCCAGCAGCAGCGCGAAGACGGTGGTGCCCACCGACAGACCGATCCACACGCCGACGGCGCCGAGGTCGAGGCCGAAGGCCAGGCCGTAGCTGGCGCCGAAGCCGGCGCCCCAGTAGCTGAAGGCGGCGATCAGCAGCGGCACGCGCGTGTCGTTGAGGCCTCGGAGCGCGCCGGCCACCACCGTCTGGATGCCGTCGGTCAGGAAAAAGGTGGCGCCGACGGCCAGCAGGGTGGCGGCAAGCGCCACGGTGGCCGAAGGCGTCGGCGCCTCCGCCTCGGCGCCGAGGAAGAGCTGCGGGACGGCGTGCCGGAGCACCACGACCACCAGCGTCATGGCGGCCATGAACAAGGCGGCGAGCCCTGCCGCCGAGACGCCCGCCCGGCGGGTGCCGGCAGCGTCGCGGCGGCCCGCCGCCTGGCCGACCCGTACCGTGGCCGCGAGCGAGATGCCGAAGGGGACCATGAACAGGATGGCCGCCGTCTGCAGCGCGATGGCGTGGGCGGCGAGCGCCTCGGGGCCGATGCGGCCCATCAGCAGCGAGGCGGCGGCGAACAGGCCGAACTCCAGCAGGAACGAACCCGAGATCGGGGTTCCGACCGCCATCAGCTGGCGGAACAAGCTCCAGTCGGGGCGCCAGAAGCGGCCCAGCACGCGGTACTTCCTGAACGGGTGGCGGGCGTAGGCGAACCAGACGGCGGCGGCGCACATGGCGATGTTGACAAGGGTCGTAGCCACGCCGGCGCCGAGGATGCCGAGCCGGGGCGCGCCAAAGGCGCCGTAGATCAGGGCGTAGGCCAGCCCGGCGTTGATCGGAATGGCGGCCAGCGTGATCCACAGGGCGGGCTCCGGGCGGTTCACCGCGCTCATGAAGTTGCGGAGCGCGATGAAGGCCCACGACGGAACGAGGCACCAGGCCAGGCCCGCCAGATAGCGCCCCGCCAGCGCGGCCGCCTCCGGCGGCTGGCCCAGCGCCAGCAGAAGCTCCTCGCCCCACATCTGGACAGCGGTGAGCGGCACGCCGGCCAGGAGCGCCGCCCACAGGCCGACGCGGACCGAGCGGCGGACGAGGCGGGGCTTGCGGGCGCCGAAGGCCTGCGAGGCGAGCGGCGCCACCGCCGCCATCAGCCCCATGCCGAGGGTGTAGGCGGCGAACAGCACGGTATGGGCCAGCGCCGCGCCGGCCACCACCCGGTCGCCGAGGCGGCCGAGCAGGGCGAGATCGGTCGTCATCATGGCGATCTGCCCGAGCTGGGTGGCGGCCATCGGCGCCGCCAGCTTCAGGGTCTCGGCGATCTCGACGCGCCAAGGCGCGCCGCTCGCCGGGGCGCCGCGTCCGGCGATGTTGCGGAGCTTGAGGGAGGTCATCCCCTCAACATAGCCGCTGCCGCCCAAAAAAGAAGCGGCGCCCCCCGTTCGCCGGCTCGGCCTCCCGTTCACCGTCCCGGCAGAACCAGCACCTTCGGCTCGGCGGGCAGGGAGGCCTGGGAGACGACGATGCTCGACTCCCGGCTCATCTCGACGGCGAAATCGCCGCGGATGCGGTCGAGGAAGCGATTGAGGGTGTACGTCTCGAAATAGTGCATCGGCAGCACCAGGCGTGCGCGCAGCGTCTTGAGCGTTTCCACCACACCTGCCACGTCCATCGTGTAGGCGCCGTCCACGGCCACCATGACAATGTCGAGCTGGCCGATGTGCGCGATCTGCTCGCCGCTCAGCGTATGGTGCAGGTGGCCCAGATGGCCGATGCACATGCCGGCCAGCTCGAAGATGAACACGGAGTTGCCGTTCGGTATGAACCCACCCGACCAGTCGCGTATGTTCGTTGCGACGTTGCGCACGCGCACATCGCCCAGCGTCACGTCGTGCTTCGCCGCTCCGCCCTCCGGGTTCCATCCGCGCAGGATGCGCTTGATTGCGGGATCGGGGAACATGGAGAAGTGCGTGGTGTGCGCACGGTTCATGGTGGCGATGTACTGTGGGGCGGATGTAGTCGTTGTAGTCGGTCGCGATACTGATGCCGCCGGCGCTCTCGATCAGCCAGGTGGCGTGGCCGATGAACGTGAGCCGTGCCTCGGAGGCCTTGAGCGCGGCGGGGAGGAGAGCGGCCGGCAGCACCGCGCTCGGCGCCTGCGAGACGGCGAGGCAGCGGTCCACGCCCTGCGCCCCGGCGGGCGCCGCCAGGGCCAGCGCCGCCAGGAGGGCGGCGAGGATCGATGGGAGGCGAAGAAGGAGGCGCATGGGTTTCACCTCGATGGCACCGGGTCAGGACCCTCGCAACCTGCTCTTGGGCGGATCAATTGGGCGCTCCGTCCAGATACCAGCGCCACTGTCTCTCCCCGATGAGGCAGTCGTAGCTCTCCGTATCGCCGTCCTGGGCCGGAACAACCCGCGGCGGCGCGTCGAGCCCGGAGATCTCCAGCAGCAGCTTGCGCCGGATGGCCGACTTGAGCTCGGCCACATCCTTCACCGGCACCATGAAGGACCCGTCGCCGCCGATCACGCAGGCGGCGTAGTAGCGGTCGAGATCGGTGAGATCGAAGAAGCCCGGCGAAGCGGTCTTGAGCATGATGGGGAGGCCGTTGACGACGACGCCGTCGGCCACCAGGGCGTCGCGCGCCGTCGGCGCGGGCGGGCCGGAGTTGTTCGGCCCGTCGCCGGAGACGTCCACCACGCGGCGCATGCCGGCGAAGCGGCTCTCGGCCAGCAGCGTCCTGGCGAAGTTCAGCGCGGCGCCGATGGAGGTGAGCCGCAGCCGCGAGATCGGCTGCGCCGCCAGCCGGTCGGCGAACGCGCGCGCGGCGGCGGGGCTGTCGATCACGGTCCACGGCACCACCACGTTCTGCGAGGACGGTCCCGCCCACTCCATATAGACCACGGCGATGCGGCCGTCGGCGCCGGCGGCGATGGCGCGGTGCAGCTCGGGGTCGCGGAAGGCCGCAACGTAGCCGTCGCGCTGCAGGCGCTGCTCGTCGGTGTCCATCGACAGGGAGACATCGACGGCGATCACAAGCTCCACGTCCACGCGCGTCTGCGCCGCGGCCGCCGCTGCTCCGAGCCCCGAGGCCGCAAGCGCACCCGCGAGCCAGAGCGCCACGAGCGGCCCCCCGGTTCGACAGCGCCAAGTGCGGCAACGCCAGGCGAGACGATCGTCTTTGCGCCAACCGCGGCGCCGCAAGATCGATTCGCTCGCAAGGAGACGGGCGGCCTTATCCACAGCAATGCGGCTCCTTTTCTACCTAAGGTAGCGACGCCCGCGCCCCCGCCTGCTATCGTCCTGGCGTCTGACACGTGCGTCTGTGGTAGCGCGTACCCCAGTGGCGTAGGCGTACGGAGGGGCTCCCGCAGTTCGCCGATTGCCAAGCCTGTGACATTCCCCGCGTTTGTCCCTTCGGGAGGGTCTTGCAAAATTGTAGCAAGAGATAGGGTGTAGTTGCGCATTCTGCGTGGCGAGGTTGAGCGGCGGCCGGTAGCGTCAACAGTGGGCCGCCGCACGCCTCTTGGGGCCGGCTTGGCGCGCGGAAGACCTCGCGTGGGGCGCATTTTGGCGCCTCCCGTGGCGAAGTCCAGACGGCAGCCTCAGTCCCGTCAGCCGGGGACGAGGCGCATCAGCTGATCGACGGTCAGCGCGAGGATGCCGAACATCAGGTGGCACGTCACCTTGGCGTGGCCGCGCACGCGCACGAAGCGGCCGCCGAACTCGTCCTTGAGGCGCGCATTGACGCGCTCGGCCGTGGTGCGCTGGCGGTAGCGCACGTCCTCAGGCGCCGCGAAGTTGATGGCGCGGCGCGCCTTGGCCTCGGCGGCCATCGCCTCCTTCTTCCTCTTGTCGCGGCGCGGCTGCTCGGGAACGATCGGCACGCGGCCCAGATCGCGGCAGGCGGCGTCGATCTCGGGAGCTTTGTAGGAGGCGTCCATCAGGTCGTAGAAGTTGACGACGCGGCGCGCGGTCATGGTGGCGAGCGGGATGGCGGCCTGGCTGTCGTTGAGCGAGGCGGAGGTCAGCAGCGCCGTGACCGGGATGCCGCCGTCGGCGATGTCGAGATGCAGCTTGTAGCCGACCCAGAAGTCCTTGTGGCCCTTGGCATTGGGCTTGGCGCCGACCGCGCAGTGCCTCGGCAGGTCGGCGAGCATCTCGGCGAGCGTCATCTCCCGCTGCCGCTCCAGCCGGCGCACAGTCTGCCAGCCGGGCTCGCCCTTCTGCGGCTTGACCTTCTTGCGGCAGCGCTTGAGCGCCTTGACCTTCACCGGCTTCTCGCGCGCCTCGATGGCGGTGGCGTCGCGCGAGATGTGCTCGACGAGTTGGCCCTTGTGGGTGGCCACGATCAGGGCCTCGTGCATGCGCGTGGCCAGCTCCAAGCGGGCGAACTCATCGAAGGCGCGCGAGAACGTGGCCTCGCTTGGCACCGCCCCGAGACGCTGGAAGCCGCACAGCCGGCGTAGAGTCTTGTCGCACCGAAGACGGTCGATCAGATCCACCGTGGTCGGCAGCTTGAGGATCGCCTTGGCGATGAAGGTGCGCGCCAGGCAGGCCCGATCCGACGGCGGCCGGCCGCGCGTGCCGGGGCAATGGGCGAGGAAACGCGTCACCGGTACCATCTCGATAACCGTGACCAGCAACTGGTACCTGGGGCCCAGCGGTCCCAAGCTTTCCTCAAGATGGGGAAAGAGATCGTCTTGTAGGCGGCCCCGCAAATCGGATAGCTCTGACAGCAGAGGCATCGGCCGCTCATCGATCACGTGATTCGTTGCAGAACCACCGTAGTCGGAAGCAGCGCCGATGCCTCAAAATTCACCGCCTCAGCGGAAAATCAGCCACGCCGCAGCATTTCTGCAAGACCCTCCCTCCGGGTCTCAG
>Ga0268264_10000896_pt1 | contig 31371 bp, 29 predicted proteins | sample KBSSwiS32_FD_190357 | JGI IMG/M metagenome (GOLD analysis project Ga0268264, IMG submission 190357) | Switchgrass rhizosphere microbial communities from Kellogg Biological Station, Michigan, USA - KBS Switchgrass S3-2 (SPAdes) (version 2) | ecosystem: Host-associated > Plants > Roots >...
ATCTCGCGCATCAGCCCTCGCGTGGCCATCATCGCCGTGGCCGCCATCCTGCTCGCCGCGACGTTCGTGCTGGTCCACAAGCCGGGCGGCACCAAGACCGTCACCGCGCACTTCCCGCGCGCGGTCAGCGTCTACAAGGGCACCGACGTGCGCGTCCTCGGCGTCAACGTCGGCCGGGTGACGGCGGTGATCCCCGAGGGCAACTCGGTGCGCGTCGACATGGAGTACGACGCCGACGTCGACATCCCCAAGAACGCCAAGGCAGTCGTCGTCACGCCGACGCTGGTGGCGGACCGCTTCGTGCAGCTCACCCCCGTCTACACCTCCGGCCCGGTCATGAAGAGCGGCGCCGACATCCCGCTGCCCGACACCGGCGTCCCGGTGGAGCTGGACCGGATCTACGCGAGCATCCGCGACCTCTCCGAGGCGCTCGGACCCAACGGCGTCAACAAGGACGGCACCCTCAACCACCTGCTCGAGGCCGGCGCGAAGGCGCTCGACGGCCAGGGCCAGCGCGGCAACGAGATGATCAACAACCTCTCGGAGGCGGCGGCGACCTTCGGGCAGGGGTCCGGGGCTCTCTTCGACACCGTGGAGGAGCTCGCGCAGTTCACCAACACCCTGGCCAACAACGACAAGTTCGTCCGCGCGTTCGTCAAGGACCTGACGGGCGTCTCGGCATCTCTGGTCTCCGAGCGCACCGAGATCCAGCGGGCGCTGGCGGCCGTGGCTCACTCGGTCGGCACCGTGAAGAGCTTCGTCCAGGACAACCGGCAGGCGCTGGTCACCGACGTCGAGAAGCTCACCCGGGTCATGAAGACGATCAACTCCGAGCGCGACAGCCTCTCGACCGCGCTCGACGTCGCCCCGGTGGCCATGGACAACCTGTTCCTCGCCTTCAACACGCCATCGGGCACCATCGGGTCGCGGATCGGCATCCAGGGCCAGATCTGGGACACCGACGGGTTCCTCTGCGCGATCGTCCAGCAGTCCGGCATGGCCCAGGCGAGCAAGGACCTCGCCTGCGCGATCTTCAAGCAGCTGCTGCAGCCGGTGGAGAACAACATCCCCGCCAACCCCTCGGGCAAGCAGGCGGGGCAGGTCGACGACGCAGCCGGCACCGGTCGGCCACAGGCCACCGCCGACCCGACCGCGGCCGCCAACCGGACCCGCGCCCGCTACGTCAGCGACGAGACGCCGACCCTCACCGACCTGCTCGGGGGTGGGTCATGAGGCTTGTTCATCGGCTCGTCGTCCTCCTCGCCGCCGTCCTCCTGCTGAGCTCGTGCAAGTTCGACGGTGCCTACGACCTCCCGCTGCCCGGTGGGCCGGTCGACGCCGACAACGCGATCAGGATCACCGCCGAGTTCGAGGACATCCTCAACGTGGTGCCGAAGTCGCCGGTGATGGTCGACGACGTGACCGTCGGGGAGGTCACCGACGTCGAGCGGGTCGGGTGGAACGCCAAGATCACCATGCTCGTCCGCGAGGACATCGACCTGCCCGACAACGCCATCGCCGAGATCCGCCAGGTCAGCCTGCTCGGCGAGAAGTACGTCGCCCTGGAGCCGCCGCCGGAGGGCGCCTCCACCGGCCGGCTCGGCGACGGCGACAACATCCCGCTGTCCTCGACCGGCCGCAACCCCGAGGTCGAGGAGGTCCTGGGGGCGCTGTCGTTCCTGCTCAGCGGCGGCGGGGTCGCCCAGCTCGGCACCATCACCAAGGAGCTCAACAAGGCGATGGACGGGCGCCAGCAGAGCCTGCGGCACCTGCTCGGCTCGCTGACCGACGTGGTCGGCACCCTCGATGACCAGAAGGACGACATCATCCGGGCGATGCAGTCGGTCAGCGACCTGACGGCCACCCTCAACAGCGAGAAGCAGACGGTCACCGGAGCCCTCGACGTCGCCGGCCCGGCCATCGAGGTCCTCGCCGACCAGCACGACGAGCTGATCTCCATGCTCACCGCGCTGGACCGGCTCGGTGTGGTCGGCACCCGGGTCATCAAGGCCAGCAAGGACGACCTGCTCAGGTCGCTCTCGCACCTGCGCCCGGTGCTGGCCGAGCTGCGCGCGGCCGGCGACAAGCTCGCACCCGGCCTCAACCTGCTGCTCAGCTTCCCCTTCCCGAAGGAGGCCTCCGACATCGTCCGCGGCGACTACGCCAACACCTCGATCCGGGCCGACATCAGCCTCGAGCACGTCCTGCCGCCGGGGAGCATCCCCGACCTCCCGATCCCCGACCTCCCCACCCCGGACCTCCCGCCCCCCGGCCAGGTGCTGAGCGACGTCCAGAAGTGCCTGCGCAGCGGCGACCTCACCAGCCAGGCGTGCCAGAAGGTGCTCGCCGACGTGGACCTGCTCAGCAGCCTCAGGCACAAGTGCCAGAAGGCCAAGTACCAGCAGAACCCCGTCTGCCAGGTGCTCAACACCGTCCCGGACGTCCCCCTCGACCAGCTCGGGCAGGTCATCGGCGGGTTGATCGGCGGGCTCGTCGGCCGCTCGACGACCGGAGCCGGCGGCGCCGCGTCGCAACCCGGTGCGCCACCCTCCATGCGCGCGCTCCTGGGGGGCTCGCCGTGACGCGCGGCATCCGCGTCCGCATCGCGGCGTTCCTCGTCCTCAGCGCGGTCGGGATCGTCTACATCACCGCGTCCTACCTCGGCGTCGTCGACAAGGTGCTGGGCCGCGGGCTGACGGTGCACGCCACCCTTCCGACCTCCGGCGGTCTCTACGAGGGCAGCGAGGTCACCTACCGCGGTGTCGAGATCGGCCGGGTCAGCGCGATGAAGCCCACGACCGACGGCGTCCGTCTCGACCTCTCCCTCAAGGACGGCACCAAGCTGCCCGTGGACTCGCCGATGTACGTCCACAACCTCTCCGCCGTCGGTGAGCAGTACCTCGACTTCGAGCCGCCCGACGACAAGCCGCCGTACGCCGAGTCGGGCGACACGCTGAAAGGCAACGCCGACTCGCTGCCCGTCGACGAGGGCGACCTGCTGATCGCGCTGAACCGGTTCGTCGGCTCCGTCGACAAGGAGCACCTCCAGACCGTCGTCCGCGAGCTGGGCACCATGTTCGAGGGCACCGGCGAGCCGCTCCAACGGCTGCTCGACAACGGCAGCACGTTCATCAGCCAGGCCTCGGCGCACACCGCGCAGACCCGGGCGCTGCTCGACGACGGGCTCACCGTGCTGCAGACGCAGGAAGGGGAGAGCGAGAACATCCGCGCCTTCGGCCACGACCTGGCCCTGATCACCGACTCGCTCAAGCAGAGCGACAACGACCTGCGCACCACGCTGTCCGACACGCCTGGCGCGGCCCGCGAGGTCGACAAGCTGCTGACCGACCTCGAGCCGACGCTCCCGGTCTTCCTGGCCAACGCCACCGGCGTCAGCCAGATCGGACTGGTCCATCTCGCCGGTCTCGAACAGCTGTTGGTCGTGTTCCCGCGCGTGATCGCGGGCGGCTTCACGGGCACCACGCCCGACGGCTACGGCCACGTCAACCTGCAGTACGACAACAGCGTGCAGCCCTGCACCCAGGGCTACGAGCCGCATGACCAGTGGCGGCCGGCCAGCGACCTCTCCGACGCGCCGATCTACCCGGCCAGGTGCACGGCCGGACCGCCGTACGTCCAGCGCGGCACGCCGTACGTTCCCGACGGCCGCTACGGCGACCCGGGTGCGGCCTACCGTGGGAGCTACAACCCGAAGTCCGGCATCATCGACGGGGTGGTGGACGCGAACGGCAACCCGGTGCGCCTCGGCGAGCAGGGCAACCTGTCGGTGCTCGGCGACGACTCGTGGAAGTGGCTGCTCGTCGGACCGGTGGTGGCCACTCCGTGAGGCGCGTCTTCCTCAACGCCACCCTCTACGTCGTGGTGATGGTCGCCGCGGCGCTGCTCGTGGTCGCTGCTGTGCGGGTCTTCGGCGACGACGAGCCCACGCCCACCAGCCTCCCGGTCAAGGGCGTGGTCGAGCTCGACCAGGCCTCGAGCGCGGAGCAGCGGCGCTACAGCGACATCATCGCCGCGGCGACCAAGGAGGCCACGGCGTTCATCAACATCCGCTACGACGACACCCAGAGCGCGATCGACGCGGTCAAGGCCGGCGCCACCGGCGACTTCCGCGACCAGTACGACAAGTCCACCGAGGCGCTGGTCAAGCTGCTGCAGCAGTACAAGTCCGTGCGCAGCGGTCAGGTGCTCTGGACCGGCGTCGTGGCCCAGGACCCGGACTCCGCGACCGTCATCCTCGCGACCGCCGGCACGGTCGAGAACACCTCGACGGGCGACAAGCCGGTCGCGGAGGACTACCGGATCCAGATGCAGCTCGTCCTCGAGAAGGGCAGGTGGCTCACCAGCGACCTGCAGTTCGTCTCGTGACCCGCAACGTGCCGCGCCGGCCCACGAGCTCGCGCGCCCCCGTCTCCCGTCCCCGCCGCGTCGCCGGCCAGGCGGGGCCAGCTCCGACCGTTGAGACCGAGCCTCCGACGGTCGAGACGGTTGCTCCACCGGTCGTCGAAGATCCGGACCCAGCTGTCGAAACCCCGGACCCGGCTGTCGAAGTCCTGGACGCAACCGTCAAGGCCCCGGACCCCGCGCCACGGGCAGGGCTGGCCGACCTCTTCGACAGCCGGCGGGCCACGACGATCCTGGTGAGCGTGGCCGTGGTCCTGGCACTGGCGGCGGGGAGCCTGTTCGCCTGGGACCTCCACCGGGGCGACACCGGACCCAGCAAGCCGTCGAAGCAGCCGGTGGTGATCAGCGGGGACGACGCGACGGCGGCGGTCGACGCCGCCGCCAAGGCGGCGCAGACGATCCTGACCCGCAGCTACCAGGACTACGACAAGCAGATCGACGAGGCGACGGCGCTGATGACGCCGGCGTTCGCCAAGCAGTTCCGCGCCACGACGGACGAGGTGAAGCCGCAGTTCGTGGCCGCGAAGACTGACCAGCAGGCCCGGGTGGTGGCCCAGGGCATCGTGCATGCGACCCCCACGGAGGTGCAGGCGCTGCTGTTCGTCAACTACTACGTCAGCAAGGACGGCAGCGACACCACCTACACGCCGTACCGCGTGCTGGTCACCGAGCTGCACACCGACCAGGGCTGGCTGGTGTCCAACCTGGATACGAAGTAATTGGCGCTCGCTCCGCTCGCGCGTGGCCTGAAAACGGGCTCTTGCGTGCTGTCCCCGCTTGCCGGGCGGCCGCGCGCGTATCAGACCGGCACCCGCCGTCAAGGACCTCGCTTCGCTCGGCCGCTGCGCGGCGCCCTTCGGGCGTCCTTGACTGCGGGTCCCGGCCGGTCCGATACCCGCGCGCATACGGCGGGCTCCGCCCGCCGCCGCATGCGCGGCCGCCTCACCAGCCTCTGTCGCCCCAGGTTGTCGGGTCGTGTGCCTGAGCCCGCCCTGGGCAGCGGTCGCAGGCACACGACCCGGCTTGAGCTCTTCGTGCGGTGTCGGGATCCCAGGTTCACCTGGGATCCCCGCACTTCTGGGGCGTTGCAACACCCGAGAAGTGCAGGGACTGCCCGAACGCTGGTGCGCAGGATGCCTGTGGGTCACGTGTGGTGCCCGCGCAGGTGCAACGGCGCGGCGAAGCGCCGCCTCGTGCGCGGGCCGCCCCCGGCTCGGGTGGCGGTGACGTTTCAACGCCGTGGACGCCGGGCCCGGTTGAGGACCCACCGCCACCTGGCGTGTCCTCGTCGACACGCCCAGGGGGCGGTGGCTGATCAACGCCTCGAGGCAGGTCACCGGTTGAGGGGTCACCGCCGCCCTGGCCGCCGCGTTCGGGTAGGCGCGCGGGCACTGGCAAGCGACCCACTTAGGCGTCCGAGTCGGCGTTCTCGACAACCATCGACCTCTCGTGCGAAACTAGAACACGTTCTAGAACGCCGCGGGTGGCGCTGCCGTGGACGTCCGAGACCTGCTGAGCTGAGGATGGAAGGATCGACGCCGTGAGCACTGACGGCACGGTCGTCGAGACCGACCTCCTGATCATCGGCGCTGGTCCCACGGGGCTGTTCGCCACCTACTACGCCGGGTTCCGCGGCCACCGGGTCGCCGTCGTCGACTCGCTGCCCGAGCTCGGTGGGCAGATCACTGCGATGTATCCCGAGAAGCAGATCCTCGACGTGGCCGGTTTCCCGTCGGTCAAGGGCCGCACGCTCGTGGACGGGCTGGTCGAGCAGGCGGCGACCGCGAAGCCGGAGTACCTGCTCAACCGGACCGCGATCGGCCTCGAGCACCATGACGACGGCGTCATCGTCTCGCTGGACGACGGCACCGAGGTGCACGCCGGGGCGGTGCTGATCACGGCCGGCATCGGCAAGTTCAGCCCGCGACCGCTGCCCGCGGGCGAGGGGTGGGTGGGGCGCGGCATGGAGTTCTTCGTGCCGAGCTTCGAGCCCTACGCCGGCAAGGACGTCGTCATCGTCGGCGGCGGCGACAGCGCCTTCGACTGGGCCATCCACCTGCAGGGCATCGCGCGCAGCATCGCACTGGTGCACCGGCGCGACGCCTTCCGGGCGCACGAGCGCACGGTCCAGCAGGTCATGGAGTCCGATGTCGAGGTCATCACCAAAGCGCAGGTCACCGAGCTCATCGGCGACGGGACGCTCGAGTCGGTGGTCATCGACGTCGACGGCCAGACCGTGACCCGGCCCTGCCAGGCCCTGGTCGCCGCGCTCGGCTTCGTCGCCGACCTCGGCCCCCTCCAGACCTGGGGGATCGACGTCTCCAAGCGGCACATCCTCGTCGACCCGTCGATGCGTACCAACCTGCCGCGGGTCTTCGCGGCCGGCGACATCACCGAGTACGACGGCAAGGTGCGCCTGATCGCCGTCGGCTTCGGCGAGGCCGCCACCGCGGTCAACAACGCCACCGTCGCGATCGACCCCACCGCGAAGGTGTTCCCCGGTCACTCGAGTGAAGGAACCTGAGGAGAGCAACGGCATGAAGATCAAGGTCGACTTCGACCTGTGTGAGTCCAACGCCCTCTGCGAGGCGATGGCACCCGAGGTGTTCGAGCTGGACGACGACGACTTCCTGCAGCTGAAGACCGAGGAGACCACCGACGAGAACATCGAGAACGTCAAGCGCGCCGTGGCCGCCTGCCCGCGCGCGGCGATCTCGCTCGTGGAGGAGTGAGCGTGCCCGACGACACCTCGCTGGACGGCCGGGTCGCGGTCGTCACAGGTGCCGGCGCGGGGCTGGGCCGGGCCGAGGCGGTCGCGTTGGCCAGGGCCGGGGCCCGGGTGGTGCTCAACGACCTGCCCGGAGCCGCTGACGACGCCGCCGACGAGCTCAAGGGACTCGGCGCCGAGGTCGCGATCGTCGAGGGCGACGTGGGGGAGCGGTCCACCGCCGACGCCATGCTCGCCGCGGCGGTCGAGGGCTTCGGCACGCTCGACATCGTCGTCAACAACGCCGGGATGACCCGCGACCGGATGCTGTTCAACCTCTCCGACGAGGAGTGGGACGACGTGATCCGGGTGCACCTGCGCGGCCACTTCCTGCTCTCACGCAACGCCGCGGCGTACTGGAGGGAGCGGTCGAAGGCGGCCGACGCCCCGGTCTACGGGCGGATCGTCAACACCGCCTCCGAGGCCTTCCTCGGCGGCTCGCCCGGCCAGGCCAACTACGCCGCCGCGAAGGCGGGGATCGCCGCGCTCACCCTCTCCTCGGCCCGCGGGCTGGGCAGGATCGGGGTCCGGGCCAACGCGATCTGCCCGCGCGCCCGGACGGCGATGACCGCGCAGGTCTTCGGCGAGGACACCTCCGGAGAGGAGGTCGACCCCTACTCGCCCGAGCACGTCGCGCCCCTCGTCGCCTACCTCGCCTCGCCTGCGGCCGACCGGATCACCGGCCAGGTCTTCGTCGTCTACGGCGGGATGGTCGCGCTGGTTGCGGCGCCGGTCGTGGAGCGGCGCTTCGACAAGACCGGGAAGCTCTGGGACGCCGCCGACCTCGACCAGCAGCTCGGCGGCTTCTTCGCCGACCGCGACCCCTCCGTCGGCTTCGCCGCCGACTCGATCATGAAGCTCGAGGTATGACAGTGGGACGTCTCGAAGGCAAGGTCGCCATCGTCACCGGCGGCGCGATGGGGCAGGGGGCCGGCATCGTCCGCGCGTACGTCGCCGAGGGCGCCAAGGTGGTCTGCGCAGACGTGGCCAAGGAGCAGGGTCAGGCGCTCGTCGACGAGCTCGGACCCAGCGCTCACTTCGCCGACCACGACGTCAGCGATCCCGCCGCCTGGGCGACGCTGGTGGCCGACACCAACGAGCGGTTCGGCCCGGTCAACGTGCTCGCCAACAACGCCGGCATCCTCCGCTTCGGCACCGTCGAGGCGATGCCGGTCGACGAGGTCGAGCTGCTCTGGCGGGTCAACCAGCTCGGCTGCTGGCTGGGCATGCAGTCCGTCGTACCGACCATGAAGGCCAACGGCGGCGGCTCGATCATCAACGCCTCCTCGACCGAGGGGCTCGGCGGCATGGCCAACACCGTCGCCTACGGCGCGACCAAGTTCGCGATCCGCGGGATGACCAAGGGCGCCTCCCACGAGCTCGGCCCGTTCAACATCCGGGTCAACTCGGTGCACCCCGGGATGATCGACACCCCGATGACCCGCGTGCACGGAGGCGACCTGGCGATGGAGTACGGCGCGAAGAAGATCCCGCTGCGTCGGGTCGGCCACCCCGAGGACGTCGCGCCGCTCTACGTCTTCCTCGGCAGCGACGAGTCCTCCTACATCAACGGCGCCGAGATCGCGATCGACGGCGGCGTCACGGCCACCCACGGGTTCGGCGGCTGAGCGGTGTCGATCTGATGGCCAACCAGCGGGCTCAGATCGTGATGAGCCACGAGGAGATCGTCGAGTTCCTCCACCAGCAGCGCTCGTCGACGGTGGCGACCTACGGCCCGCAGGGCCAGATCCACCTGGTCGGCATGTGGTACGCCGTGAGGGACGACACGGTCTGGATCGAGACCAAGGCCAAGGCGCAGAAGGTGGCGAACCTGCGCCGGGACCCGAGGATGTCCTTCCTGGTCGAGGCGGGCCACACCTACGACCAGCTACGCGGTGTCGCCATGGAGGGCACGGGCGTGATCATCGACGACCCCGACGTGGTCTGGGACGTCTGCGTCGACATCTTCAACCGCTACAACGGCGACTACACCGACGAGATGAAGCCGTTCGTCGAGTTCATGGCCAAGAACCGAGTCGTCGTGAGGCTCGACGTCGACCGGGTCCGGTCCTGGGACCACCGCAAGCTCGGGATGCCGCCGATGGAGCTCGGCGGGTCGACGGCACAATTCGTCGAGTGACCGACCCGCGCCGCTACCGCGACCTCGCGGAGGCGGGGTGGCGCTGGACCCTCGACCAGGTCCGCTACGACGAGGGCGGGCCATGGATCCCGCCGACGCCGGTGGAGACCGAGCCGACCTGGGACCGCGACGGGATGCACAGCGGCGTCGGGGGGCTCGTCCACAGCTTGGCGGAGGTCGCCCGCAGCCGGCCGTGGACGGCCGAGGAGTCCGCGCTCGCGGCCGCCATCGCGGTGCGGCTGCGCGCAGTCGCCCCCAGCGCGACCGACACGACCTTCTTCGACGGACTGGTCAGCCACCTGCAGTGCCTGGTCCTGCTGGGGGAGCCCGGCGCCGAGGCGTGCGTCGACCGGCTGCACGAGCTGGCACCCGAGGGCTGGCCGGAGGGCAACGACGCCACGATGGGCACGGCCGCGATCCTGTTGGGCGCTCTGACGGCCGCCGACGCGGACGTGCCGCACGCCCTCGGGCTCGCGACGTACGCCGCGGAGCGGCTGCTGGCCGAGGCCGAGGAGACCCCGGCCGGGCTGAACTGGCTCTTCGTCCCGCGCCGCCTGGTCCCGCCCGACAAGCTCGACCAGGGGAGGCCGGTCGAGATGCCGAACTGGTCGCACGGCCTCGCCGGGATCGCCGGCGTCCTGGCTCGCGCCGGCGTGGCGCTGCCCCGCCCCGACCTCGTGGACGCCGCCCGGCTCGGCGCCGAGCACCTGGTCACCCTGGCAGACCCGGCGGCTCTCGACGCGGGCGGCTTCGCCGTGGCCCGCCGGATACCGCACAAGCCCGACCACGACGAGTACACCTGGAACTGGTGCCACGGCCCCGCGGGCACGCTCGCGCTGTTCGAGGCGCTCGACGCGGCTGGGGTCGCCGAGGTCGCGGGGGAGAGCCCGGCCACCTACGTCGACCGGTGCCTGCACTCACTGCGCACCTGTGGCATCCCCGAGCGCCGCTGGCCCGGGTTCTGGGACAACGACGGCCGCTGCTGCGGCACCGCCGGCGTGGGTGCCGCCGTGCTGCCCTACGACCCCGACCTCGCCGTGGTCCTGGCCGACGACCTGGTCGACCGTGCGCTCGTCGAGGACGACCGTGCCTACTGGCGCTTCGTCGAGCACCGCAACCCCGAGCCGCTCCTGCCGCCCGGGGTCGGCTGGATGCAGGGCGCCGCCGGGATCTCGGCGTACCTGTTCCAGGTCGCCGACGCGCTGGGCAGCCGCGCATGACCGCGATGGTCGCTGAGACAGCGGCCGTAAGCGGACCGTGGTCCGCTACGGTCCAGCCATGAACACTCTCGCCTGGATCCTCAGCGGGCTGCTGGCCGCCCTCTACCTCGCCGCCGGCACGATGAAGCTCACCCAGCCCCAGGAGAAGCTGCTGGCCACGGGCAACATGAACTGGGTCGAGGAGTTCGACGGCAGCCAGCTCAAGAGCCTCGGGGCGGTCGAGCTCCTCGGTGCCGTCGGCCTCGTGCTTCCGTGGGCGCTCGACATCGTGCCGGTGCTGACCCCCATCGCGGCCGTCGGCCTCGCCGTCCTCCAGGCAGGCGCGCTGCGCACCCATCTGCGTCGGGGCGAGACGCCGCTGCTCCCGCTCAACGCCGTGCTGCTGGTGCTGGCGGCCGTGGTGGCCGTGCTGCGGTTCAGCCAGCTCTGAGCCGGGCCGCGGTCAGTCGCGCAGCAGCAGGTGGACGGCCTTCTCCATCTGCGCGGCGGTGTCGGCCGCGGACGTGCGGCCGGTGACCCAGCCGACCAGCGTCGAGAGCCACACGTCGCCGATCACGCGGGCCAGGGCCACGTCCTCGTCGGTCACCTCGGTCTGGCCCGGGTGCATGGCCCGGGTCAGCATGCTGGTCAGCAGCATGCCGACGGTGTGGATCTCGGCCTGGACCGAGGCGTCGGCGAACATGAACGCACGGGTCAGCGCCTCGGCGAGGTGCGGGTCACCCTGGAGCCCGCGCGTGGTCTTGCGCAGCACGTAGATGACTCGCTCGGAGGAGGTGTCCCCGGGGATCGGCTTGTCGCCGATCGAGGCGCTGGCGCGCTCGAACTCGCGGCCCAGCGCGGAGACCAGCAGATGGATCTTGGACGGGAAGTAGCGGTAGAGCGTGCCGAGCGCCACGTCGGCCTGCTCGGCGACCGCGCGCATCTGCACGGCGTCGAACCCGCCCTGGGTGGCCAGGGAGATGGTGGCGTCGAGGATCCGCTTCCGGCGGTCGCGCTGAGCGGCGGACCCGAGATCCTCGACCGTCAAAGAGTTCGTGCTGCTCACGTGGAACCTTCCAGCAGGTGCGGCGCTCAGCCCTCGATGGGCCCCTCGTAGGGTCTGGTCATTAGGCTATAACGGGTGGTCCATAATAGGAACACGTTCCAGTTTCACGCGTGTTTCGGGGATCATTCGTGTACGTCGCAGGCCCGGCCCGCCGGATTGCGTTCGCCGAGCTCTAGGAGGTCTGCCTCGTGCGGATAGCGATGTTGTCGTACCGGTCGAAGCCGCACTGCGGCGGCCAGGGCATCTACCTGCGTCATCTCAGCCGCGAGCTCACCGCGCTGGGCCACAGCGTCGAGGTGTTCTCGGGGCAGCCCTACCCCGAGCTCGACGAGGGCGTCGCGCTGACCAAGGTCCCGAGCCTGGATCTCTACCGCGAGCCGGACCCCTTCCGGGTGCCGAAGCTCAAGGAGTTCCGCGACCTGGTCGACGTCGAGGAGTTCGCCACCATGTGCGTGGCCGGGTTCCCCGAGCCGAAGACCTTCAGCACCCGGGTCGCGCGGCTGCTGGCCGAGCGCACCGACGACTTCGACGTGGTCCACGACAACCAGGTGCTCGGCTACGGGATGCTCGAGATCGAGAAGATGGGCCTCCCGCTGGTCACCACGATCCACCACCCGATCACCTTCGACCGGCGCATCGACATCGCCCAGACCCGCAACCCCTGGCGCAAGCTCACCCTCAGCCGCTGGTACGGGTTCCTGCGGATGCAGGGCCGGGTCGCGCGGCGGGCCCGCGTGATCATGACCCCCTCGGAGACCTCCAAGCGCGACATCGCCACGGACTTCGGCGTCGACCCGGCGCGGATGCAGGTGATCCTGCTCGGCGTCGACGACGGCTTCCAGCCGCCCAGCGCGCCGCGGGTGCCGGGCCGGATCCTCGCGATGGCCAGCGCGGACGCCCCGATGAAGGGGATCGCGACCCTGCTCGAGGCGTTCGCCAAGCTCCGCACCGAGCGCGACGTCGAGCTGATCCTGGTCACCCAGCCCAAGCCCGGCGGCCGTACCGAGAAGCTGATCGACAAGCTCTCGATCACCGACTCGGTCCGGTTCGTCCACGGGATCAGCGACGCCGAGCTGGTCGGGCTGATGGGCTCGGCCGAGATCGCCTGTGTGCCTAGCCTCTACGAGGGGTTCTCGCTCCCGACCGCGGAGCTGATGGCCTGCGCGACACCGCTGATCGCCTCGCGCGCGGGTGCCATCCCCGAGGTGGTCGGCCCCGACGGCTTCTGCGCCGACCTGGTCACGCCGGGTGACGTGGGCGAGCTCGAGGCCGCTCTCGCGGCGCTGCTCGACGACCCCGAGCGCCGGACGCGTTACGGCGCCAACGGGCGGCAGCGGGTCGACGAGCTGTTCAGCTGGCGGGCCGTCGCCGCGAAGGTGGCGAAGGTCTACGAGGAGACGATCACGAGCTACCGGACCGAACACAGCCACGAGGAGGACATCAGTGCTGACCGTTGACTTCGAGCGGCTGGGCCTGCGACCCGGTGACCGGGTGCTCGACATGGGCTGCGGCGCGGGGCGGCACGCCTTCGAGATGTACCGCCGCGGTGCCGATGTCGTCGCCTTCGACATGGACGCCGACGAGCTCTCCGGCGTCAGCGACCTGTTCCACGCCATGAAGCAGGCCGGCGAGGTCCCGGAGGGCGCGGAGGCCGACACCAAGCAGGGCGACGCTCTCCAGCTGCCGTTCGCCGACGGCGAGTTCGACCGGGTGGTGGCCGCCGAGGTGCTGGAGCACATCCACGCCGACGTCGACGCGATCAAGGAGCTGGTCCGGGTGCTGCGTCCCGGCGGCACCTTGGCCATCTCGGTGCCGCGCTGGCTGCCCGAGGTCATCAACTGGAAGCTCTCCGACGACTACCACAACGCCGAGGGCGGCCACATCCGGATCTACACCGACCACGAGCTGATCGACAAGGTCACCAAGGCCGGCCGGTTCAACGACGGCACCCCCGGGGACGCGATGATCTTCGAGGGCAAGGACTACGCGCACGGTCTGCACTCGCCGTACTGGTGGATCAAGTGCGCGGTCGGCGTCAACAACGACGAGCACCCGCTCGCGAAGGCCTATCACCGGCTGCTGGTCTGGGAGATCATGAAGCAGCCGAAGGCCCTGCAGCTGGCCGGGCGGGTCCTCGACCCGCTGATCGGCAAGAGCCTGGTGCTCTACTTCCGCAAGCCCGACGCTCGGCGCGCCGCGTGACCGACCTCGACCAGGTGCCCTTGAACAGGCTGCCCAGCGTCGACGGTGTGCTCACGGCTGCCCAGGTGGCGCAGACCGCGGCGTCGATCGCAGCCATGCAGGAGCCGTGCGGCGCGGTGCCGTGGACCCCCGGTGAGCACGTCGACATCTGGAACCACGTCGAGGCGGCGATGGCGATGCTGGTGGGGGGTCAGGTGGAGGCCGCCGAGCGGGCCTACGCCTGGGTGCCGACCATGCAGCGTGGCGACGGGTCGTGGCCGATGAAGATCGTCAACGGCGAGGCCGACGACGTGCGCGGCGAGGTCAACATGTCGGCCTACCTGGCCGTCGGCGTGTGGCACCACTGGCTGGTCCGTCGTGACCAGCGGTTCGTCCGTCGGCTCTGGCCGTCGGTGCGCGCCGGTCTCGACTGGGTCGTGTCGCAGCAGCTGCCGTTCGGCGGGATCCGCTGGACGCCGAGCGAGGAGTTCGCGCTGCTGGCCGGCTCCTCCAGCATCTACCAGTCGCTGCGGGCCGGAGTGGCGCTCGCCGAGCTGCTCGACGACCCCCAGCCGGAGTGGGAGCTCGCGGGTGGTCGCCTCGGCCACGCCGTGCGCGAGCACCGCGACCTCTTCGAGGACAAGTCCACCTACTCCATGGACTGGTACTACCCGGTCCTCGGCGGGCCGGTCCGCGGCCGCGACGCCTTCGAGCTGCTGGAGTCGCGCTGGCACGAGTTCGTCGTGCCCGGTCTCGGCATCCGCTGCGTCGACACCAACCCGTGGGTGACCGGCGCAGAGACCTGCGAGCTCGCCATGGCCCTCGACATCCTCGGCGACCACCGCCGGGCGCTCGCACTGCTCAAGGACATGCAGCACCTGCGCGAGAGCGACGGGAGCTACTGGACCGGCTGGGTCTACGACGACGGCCGGCCACACGACGGCGAGCCGCGCGACGTGCACTGGCCGGTCGAGCACACGACCTACACTGCCGCGGCCGTGATCCTGGCCGTCGACGCCCTCGGCGAGGTGGCCGGGCACAGCACGGCCGGCTCGGGCATCATGCGCGGCACCTCGCTCGGCCCGCACTTCGGCGAGCTCGCCCTCGAGTGCCCGTGCTCAGGCGAGCGCGTCGCCGGGGCCGCCCGCCTGACGCCGTAGCACCCGCATCGAGCCGAGCGCCTCGACCTCCTCGAAGCTGCCGCCCTCCAGCGCGCGCAGGAACACGTGGTAAGGCGGCTGCCCGCCCTCGGCGGGGTCGGGGAAGACGTCGTGGATGACGAGCGCGCCGCCGTGCATCAGCCACGGTGCCCAGCCGGTGTAGTCGTTCTGGGCGTGCTCCTCGGCGTGGCCGCCGTCGATGAACAGCAGCGACAGCGGAGTGCGCCACAGGCTGCTCACCGTCGTGCTCCGGCCGACCACCGCGACGACCTGGTCCTCCAGGCCGGCGCGAGCGATGGTCCTACGGAAGACCGGAAGCGTGTCCATCAGCCCGAGCTCGGGGTCGACCAGTGACGCGTCATGGTGCTCCCAGCCGGCCTGGTTCTCCTCCGAGCCGCGGTGGTGGTCGACGGTGAACACCGTGCCGCCGACCTCGCGGGCAGCGGCGCCGAGATAGACCGCCGACTTGCCGCAGTAGGTGCCGACCTCCAGGACCGGACCATGCCGCAGCCGCTCGCGGGCCCAGCGGTGCAGCAGCAGCCCCTCGTCCTCGGGCATGAACCCCTTGGTGTCGAGCGCGACCTGCAGCAGGTCCGCCGGCATCTCCGCCACGGCCCTGACCCTAGTACCGGACATGGGACAGCCCCCCGCGGTGCGAGGGGCTGTCCTGGTGGGGTCGGCGCTTCAGGGGCGGATCTCCCGCCCGTTGGGTGCCGTCATGGGGTGGCTCGCGCCCCGCGCACCGTCTCGCTCAGCCTTGTCGGCGGAGGTGGGGGCGTGCGGTGTCGGCTTGGCCTGGGCGGCGGGAGCAGCCGGGGCGGCCGGCTCCCCGTTGTCAGCACCCGTCTCGGTGCCGCATGCAGCGGCGCCGAAGATGATGGCGATGCTGGCGATGGCAGCAGCGCGAGCCGAGTAGCGGCGGTGCCGGTTGGCGGTGGTGGCGTTCATGGTGGTCCTCTCGTGGGGTCGTGCTTCGGGTGTGGTGTGGTCACGGCGGCGGCTGCGACTGCCAGGACGGACACCTGGTGAGCCCGCTGGATACACGGGGCTCGACGCCTGCTCGAGCAGCTGACGGGCATCTCGATCCCCGGTCGTCCGGACACGAGACAGCCCCCCGCTGCGCGGGGGGCTGTCCTGTGGATGTCGCCTCAGGGGATGGGGATCTCGCGACCGCTGGGCGTGTGCATCTCCTGCCGCCGGAGCTTCGGCTGGTTGTGCTGCTTGGCCGCACTGGCCAGCTGGCGGAGGTACTGCTCCTGGACCTGCTGCGCGGCCAAGCGCTCCGACGCAACTCCCAGGCGCTCCGCCGTGTCGGCGGACATCGGGAGGTGCGGCGCGGTCTGCACCTTGGGGACCGGGGCCGCGGCGCCCGGCTTCCCGTTGTCAGAAGCCGTCTCGGTGCCGCAGGCGGCGGCGCCGAAGATGACGGCAGCGATGGTGGCGACGGCGGCGGCCCGAGCCGAGTGGCGGCGACGTCGGCTGGTGGTGGCGTACATGGTGGTTCCTCTCATCGGGTTGTTGGCATCGCGGCATCGGGCTGCGACTGTCAGGACGGACACCCGACGGGGGCCGCGGATACGACCGGGTCGCGAAACATCTCGGTTGCCGAGCCGCTAGGTGGGGTGTCACGGTGGAGCTGCCGGTGCGGGGAGGCGAACCCGATGTATCTCGGGCTGGGGTTCGTGCGTCTGCAGGTCATGAAGGCCAGCGGAGTCGGCGCCCAGAGCGCGGAGGAGACGCCGATGACCCCACGTCCCGAGGTGGAGGAGCTCGTCGAGGCGGCGCGCGCCGGCGACGCCGCCGCGTGGGACGCACTGGTGGATCGCTACCTACCGTTGGTGACCGCGGTCATTCGCCGGCTACACCTGTCGCCGGCCGACGCCGACGACGTCAACCAGACCGTGTGGCTGCGCCTGGTTGAGCACCTCGACCGGCTGCGTGAGCCGCGGGCCCTGCCCGGTTGGCTGGCCACGACGGCCCGCAACGAAGGACTGCGGCAGATCAGGCGCCGGACCCGAGACCTGCCTGTGGATCCTGGTGGTGCCGCCTTCGACACGGCCGAGGACTCCGATCCGGGCGAGGCGCTGGTTGAGGAGCTCCGCTCGCACGCCTTGCGCGAGGCGATGCTCGAGCTCTCCGAGAAGCATCGCTCGCTGCTGCTCCTGCTCCTCGCCGACCCGCCTCTTTCCTACGACGACATCAGTGCCCGGCTGGGGATCCCCAAGGGCAGCATCGGACCGACCAGGGCACGAGCCCTGGACCAGCTGCGTAGCTCTCGGGCGTTGCGCAGCTGGGCAGACGACTCGCCCGCGCGCCACGGAGGTGCTTTCGATGTCTTCCTCGACTGACGACGAAGGGCTCATGGAGGAGCTCGCCCGTGCGATGCATGAGGTGACCGAGGTCCCCGATCATCGGCGTGAGGCTGCGCGGGCCGCCTTCACGTGGCGCACCATCGACGAGGAGCTGCTGGCGCTGACCCACGACTCCCTCGAGCTCGCCGACGCCGCCGTCCGCGGCAACCTCGACGTACGCACTCTCGGGTTCGAGACCGACGGGCTGTCCCTGGAGATCGAGGTCGACGGCGACCGGGTGTTCGGGCAGGTGCTCGACGCGGATGGCAACGAGGTCGTGGTCGAGTCCGTCGACGACGGCTCGCAGACCGTCCCGGTCGACGCGTCCGGCGTCTTCTCGGTGGTGGTGCCGGCCGGTCCGGTGCGGTTCGGCGTGATGGCCGACGGTCTGCTGCGGCATACGCCCTGGATCGTGCTGGTCGCCGGGGATCAGGACGCTAGGTGATCAGCAGACTCTCGGCCGCGACCGGCACGTGGCCGGCCCGCAGGACGGGCATCATCCTGCGCCCGGCCTGGTTCACATCGGTGGGGAGGGGACCCAGCGGCGGACCGCCGAGGACGGCGTCCCTGGCCACTCGGGCGTCCATCTCGTCCTCCTGCTGGCTCAACGCCTGGGCGATCAGACCGGTCACCAGTGGGGCGGAGAACGACGTCCCGCTCCACCGCGCCCGCCAGTGGTTGAAGGACCGCACGTCGCCCCGGTCGGGACTCTCCTGGCACACGTAGTCGCCCTTGGGGAAGGCGTTCACGATGTTGCGGCCCAGTGCGTACACGTCGACGGAGTCGCCCCAGTTGGAGAAGTTCGACACGTGGCCGTCCCGATCCAGCGAGCCCACCCCCAGTGCCCAGTCGAACGACGCGGGCCAGAACGCCCACGGGCTGGCGTTGTTGCCCGCCGACGCGACCAGCACCCACTGCGGCTCTGGCGTCTTGCTCGTGACGTCATCCCACCAGCGCTCGAAGCCCCGGGCAGGCCTGTTCAGGCGCGTCGGGCAACCAGCCGAGAGGTTGATCAGGTGCGGGTCGAGGGCGAGGGCGGCGTCGAGCTGGGACACGATCTCGGACTCGAAGACCCCGCCCTGCAGGAGGTCGGGGTCCCGCGGGAGACTGAGCACCCAGATCTCGGCTTCCGGGGCGATCGAGGCGATGACACCGGTGATGAACGTGCCGTGGCCGGCGTACTGCCGCAGGGGCGCGTTGGGGTCGTTCGGGTCGCGGATGCCTTCCGGTTCAGGCTCTCCATTGACCACGTGCCGGATCCAGGGCCAGGGCGAGGGCTGGATCCCATCCCTCGCGGGGTCGTACCAGCCGGTGTCGATGACCACGACCCTGACGCCGGAGCCGTCCCCGGCAGCCGGGTTCACATCGGCCCGGGTCGGCCACGGCTCGCGATCGGTCTCCGTGGGTTCGGTGGCCGGGCAGTGCGAGGGACGGCCCCCGGGGCAGATGTGCACCACGTGGTCTGGGCGGGCCAGGTCCCGGGTCTCAGGGTCCTGGTCCAACTCGTCGAGGGTGAGAAGCAGGCTCCGGTCGCCGGGGACTGCGTCCCGACGGTTCGGCAGCACGTAACGGACGAACGGCAGCCCGTCTGGCTGCGGGTCTTCGGGGGCGCCCAAGCCGTCGAAGACCCCGTTGTCGTCGTCGATGCGGCCCTGGAAGTAGCGCTGCAGCCGCGCGACGTCCTGGTTGTCATTGACGAGCACCCGTGCGCTGTGACAGGCGAAGGTGAAGTCGGCGGGATCGTCGCTGTCGACGATGACGGCGGTGCTGCCGGCCCTTTGGAGAAGCGCGAACTGGTCCCGGGTCCGCTGTCGGCGAGTCTCGTTGAGGTCGTCGCCGGGCGTTAGGGTCATAGCTGACTCGCTTTCGCGACAACTCGATTTTGACACTGACGCTAATGGTCAGGGAGGCGTGGGGGAAGAGGCGCCGATGCCCGACCGCCCGGAGGCCGCCGCGGCCGAGGAGTTGCTGCGCCTCGCCCTTGCCCAGCCCGCCCTCGCGGCTGAGCGCGCCGGGCACGTGATCTCGACCTCGACCGACCCCTGGATGCTTTCCGTGGCGCACCACACCGTAGGAATGGTGCTGCGAGACGGGGGCCGGGCGGGCGAGGCGGTGCGGGAGCTCCGCGTCGCTCGTGCTCTGGCGGCGCGCAGCGACGACCCGGACCGGCTGTCTGACGTGCGGGCGACGCTCGGCATTGCGCTGGCCATCAACGGGCGCACCCGCGCCGGCCTCGCCGAGCTGGACCGCGCCGTCGCCGACGCCGCGAGCCCACGGCTGCGCGCACGATGCCTGTTCCGACGCGGCATGGTGCTCGCCGCGTACGTGGGCCGACAGCAGGAGGCGCTGGCCGACCTGCGCGGCGCGTTGCGCGGCGCACGGAGCACGCGCGACCGGGTCTGGGAGGCGCGGACCCTGGCGTCGTTGTCCCTGCTGCACCTCGACGTGGGCGAGGTGCAGCAGGCCGAGCGCGCCCTGGAGCAGGCACACGAGATCTTCGTATCGGCGGGGCAGGAGCTGGAGGCCGTGCAGACCCGTCACGACCAGGCGTTCCTCGCCTTCGTCCGCGGAGACCTTCCCTCGGCTCTCCGGCTCCTCGACGAGGCGGGTGAGGGCTACTCGCGGTTGGGGGAGGTGCCGGTGGAGCTCGGTCGGGACCGCTGCCAGGTCCTGCTCGCTGCGGGCCTGCCCGACGAGGCAGCGGCGGCAGCTCGGGAGCTTCTGGACGGCGCTCTGGTGAGCGCCGTCCTCCGCCCGGAGCTGCTGCTCTACCTTGCGCTGGGCGAGCTTGCCAGGAACGACGCTGCGGCGGCGCTGGCTGCGGCTCGATCTGCAAGAACCAGCTTCAACCGCCAGGGGCGAGTGTTGGCGAGCGCCAGGGCCGAGCTAGTGGTTCTCTCGGCCCGGCGACGGACGGGCGCCAAGGGCGCCGCGCTCGCCGAGGGCGCCGAGCGGCTGGCTCGCCGGCTGGAGCAGGCGCGGTCGGAGGACGCACCCGTCGCCTGGTTGCTCGCCGGCCGGGCCGCAGCCGACGTGGGGCGGGACGACGCGACGCAGCTGTGGGCGGCGGCCGCCCGCTATCGCCGCCATCCGTCCGGGTTGATTCGGGCCACCGCATGGCTGGCCGAGGCACTGGACCGGGACCGGCGCGGCGAGCTGCGTGGAGTGTGGCACGCCTGTCGTCGTGGCCTGGACGCCCTCGACGAGCATCGGGCCACCCTCGGCAGCACCGAGCTGCGGGCTCTGGCGTCTGCCCGAGGCGACGAGTTGGCTGGGCTGGCGATGGCCCACGCGGTCGATGCACCGCCGCGGACACAGCTGTGGTGGAGCGAACGCTGGCGAGGTGCGCTGGCCCAGCCCGCGACGCGGCCGCCGCGCGATCGCGAGCTGGCGGGCCTCCTGGCCGCCCTGCGCGCCAACGATCGCCGGCTGTCCGAAGCCCGGGACGACACAGAGTCGACCACGATGTTGGAGCGCGAGCGGGCGCGGCTGGAGAAGGCGATCCAGCACCGCAGGCGCCTGGTCGGGGTCACGAACGGCACCGGACCGGACCCGGCCGGCCTCGACGTGGCTCGGCTCGTTGACGAGGTCGGCGACGCGACATTCGTGGAGCTGTTCGAGGTCGAGGGCCGACTGCGGTCGGTCGTGGTCGCAAGCGGGCGGGTCAGGGCGTATGACGTCGGCAGCGCGGCCGAAGCGGCCGCTGCGGTCGACGCCGCACGGTTCGTGTTGCGCCAGGCGGCGCGCGGCCGCCCGGCCCGGCTCCGCGACATCGGCGCGCGCCTGCAGCAGGCGCTCCTCGGACCGGCGGTGACGGCGTTCGGCACGGGACCGGTCGTCGTCTCGCCGACCGCCTCGCTGCATGCGACTCCGTGGGGGCTGCTGCCCGCCCTGGCGGGCGCGCCCGTCACGGTCGTCCCCACCGCGTCGGCCTGGCTGCGCGCCCGGGGTTCGCGAGCCCGAGGGCGTGGCAGGGTGCTCGTCGCCGGTCCGGGGCTCGCATCGGGGGGAGCGGAGGTCCCGCTGGTCGCCGCCGAGCACCCGGAGGCCGTTGTGCTCCGGGACGGGTCGGCCACCGTCGATGGGTGCCTGGCCGCGATGGACGGGGCCGCGCTGGTGCACGTCGCCGCGCACGGGAGGTTCAGGGCGGACAACCCGATGTTCTCGGCCCTCGACCTGGACGACGGGCCGCTCACGGTCCACGACTTCGAGCGGCTGCGGAGGGCGCCGCACCGCTTCGTCCTCTCCGCCTGCGACTCGGGCGTGCTGGTTCCCGTCGGCGCCAACGAGCTGCTCGGGTTGGCCACCGCGCTGATGTCCATGGGGACGGCGGGGATCCTCTCCAGCGTCGCACCGGTCAACGACCAAGCGACTGCCGAGCTCATGGTGGACGCACACCGGTGGCTGGACGAGGTGGACGATCTGGGCGTCGTGATGCACCACGTGCGGGAGCGGGCGAGCGGCGACATCGTCCGCGAGGCGACTGCGGCCGCATTCGTGCCACTGGGCGTGTGACCGCCGGAGCGCCGCTCCGTTAGAATTTGGAACACGTTCTAGTTGCGAGGTGGGCCACGCATGTCGATCGGGATCTCCGAGGAGCACGTCGAGCTCGCGCGGAGCCTGCGCGAGTGGGCGCGATCGCTGGGTGGGACCGCGGCCGCCCGCGACGCCGAGGGCGACCCGGACGCGACGTTCGGCGACTCGTGGAAGGCCTGCGTCGACATGGGCGTGGCCACCATCGGGTTGCCGGAGAGCGTTGGCGGCGGCGGTGGCGACCTGCTCGACGTCGCGGTGGCCCTCGAGGCGTGCGCGCACGAGCTGGTGCCCGGTCCGCTCCTCTCCACAGCGGTGGCGGCGGCGTTGCTCGGCGCGACTCCGTTCGCGACCACGATCGCCGACGGTGCCGCGGTGGCCATCGAGCTGAACGAGGGCCCGGCAGGCGACCTGGCCGGCGCCTCGCACGTGCTGCGCGCGGACGGCGAGCGCTGGGTCATCGCACCGGTCGACTCGGCCCGCGCGGAGCAGGGGGTGGACCTGTCCCGCCGCTTCGGCGCGGTGACCGCCGGACTCGGCGACGTGGTGCCCGGGCTCACCGCCGAGCGGGTACGCCGCGCCTATGTCACTCTCGCCGCCGCCGAGGCGGCGGGCGTCGCGCGCTGGTGCCTGGAGACCGCGGTCGACTACGCGAAGGTCCGCGAGCAGTTCGGCCAGAAGATCGGCGCCTTCCAGGCGGTCAAGCACCTGTGCGCCGAGATGCTCGAGACGGCCGAGGCGCTCACCGCCGCGGCCTGGGACGTCGCCGCCGCGGCGGGCCATGAGGACGACCAGTGGGCCTACGCCGCCGACGTCGCCGAGGTGACCTGCTTCGACGGTGCCGTGGCGGTCGCCAAGTCCTGCATCCAGGTGCTCGGGGGCATCGGCTTCACCTACGAGCACGACGCGCACCTCTACCTGCGCCGCGCGCTCGCGCTGCGGGCGCTGGTCGGCGACGCGGACGCCGCCGCGCTGCGGCTGACCGAGCGCTCGGTCGCGGGCACCCGCCGGCTCGTCGACGTCGACCTCGAGGGCCGTGACGAGGCCATCCGGCCCGAGGCCCGTCGCGTGGCCGAACGGATCGGTGCCCTGCCCGACGACGAACGCCGTCGGGCCCTGGTCGAGGCGGGCTACCTGACGCCGCACTGGCCGGCGCCGTACGGTCTCGGAGCCGACGCGGTCACCCAGATCGTCATCGACGAGGAGCTGGCGCGAGCCGGCGTCACCCGACCCGACATCGTGATCGCCGGCTGGGCGCTGCCGACGATCCTCGAGCACGGCAACGACGCCCAGCGCGAGTGGTTCGTGACGCCGTCGCTGCTGGGCGAGCTGGTCTGGTGCCAGCTGTTCTCCGAGCCGGGGTCGGGCTCCGACCTGGCCTCGCTCCGCACGAAGGCCGAGCGCGTCGACGGCGGCTGGAAGCTGACCGGCCAGAAGGTGTGGACCTCGGTCGCCGAGCGGGCCGACTGGGGGATCTGCCTGGCCCGCACCGACCCGGAGGCGCCGCAGCACCGCGGCATCTCCTACTTCCTGGTCGACATGAGGTCGCCCGGGATCGAGGTGCGCCCGCTGCGCGAGATCACGGGCGAGGCGCTGTTCAACGAGGTGTTCCTCGACGAGGTGTTCGTCCCCGACGACTGCCTGGTCGGCGAGCTCGGCGACGGCTGGAAGCTGGCGCGCACGACGCTGGCCAACGAACGCGTCGCGATGGCCACCACGCGCCTGTCGAAGAGCACCGAGCGCGCGGTCACTCTCGCATCGGAGCTGGACCTCACCGAGGCGCAGCGCACCAGGGTCGGCCACGCGGTCGCGCTCTCCACGGTCTGCGGGCTGCTGGGCGTTCGTACGACGCTGCGCTCCCTCGCTGGCCAGGGCCCCGGCCCAGAGTCGTCGGTGGCCAAGCTGTTGGGCGTCCGCAACCGCCAGGACGGCGCCGAGCTCGTCGTCGAGCTGCAGGGTGGGGCGCTGTTGGCCCCGTCGGAGCAGCAGCGCAAGGACATGTGGGAGCTGCTCAACACCCGCTGCCTGTCGATCGCGGGCGGTACGACGCAGATCCTGCGCAACGTCGCCGGGGAACGGATCCTCGGGCTCCCGCGCTAGCGCCTCGAGCCGCGAAGCGTCCCGGTCGTCGGCTCCGTGGTGCCCGCGATACACGTGGCCTTCGGGTGCTGGGAGAACGTCAGCTGATTCTGGGGGAACAGGTAGAACAGGCGCAGCGACGACGACTCCGGTGCGATGCCGTCGAAGGCCTCGAAGCGATCCAGGCAGCCGGCCTTGACCAGGTCGACGACCTCGTCGCGGGTGGTGAACTCCCCGGTCAGCTCGTAGGTCGCGTAGACCTCCCCGATGTGTGACTCGCCGCAGTCGACCACCTCGACGGTGCGCGCGGTGCCGGCCTCGAAGGCCGGCAGGCAGTCGCCGACCCGCAGGTCGAAGGCGCTGGCCCGGCCGCCGTCGGTCACCCTGCCGTTCTCGTCGCGGTGGGCGCCGGTCGAGTAGACGAGGCTCACGACGACGACCGCGACCAGGATCCACACGGCCACGACGATCAGTGCGGCGGTCGAGAGTCCCTTGCCGTGGTCACGTCCGTCCCTGGAGCGCGAGAGGACGATGATCGCGAAGATCACCGCGATCACCCAGGTGACGATCGAGGGGAAGATCGCCAACCCGAGCGACCAGCCGGCCAGGGCCTTCGACGGTGGCGGTGCGCTCCAGCGGGCCGATTGGGCGGGGTAGACGGGGTAGGCGGGGTAGGTGGGTCCGCTCAGCGGTGACGCGGGGTACGGCGGCAGGCCGGGCCCGGTGGACTGCCGCAGCTCCGGACCGGGCGGGACGGGCGGGGAGGGCGGAGCCTGCTCGGGCGGCATCGTCACGCGGACAGGCTAAGGACTTCCGGCCGGTCGTGTCGTGAAGTCCTGACAACTCGTGGGCCGCGGGTCAGAAGCGGGTCAGCACCCGGTGCGCCCGCCGGTGCTGCCTGCGGACCCGAGCGCGGATGAGCGCGCGGGCCATGTCGTCGTCGACGGGGCGACGCACGCTGCGCGTCGTCCGGTCCGGAGGGCTGGGGGAGGAGGTCATGGGGTGACTCTCCTCCTCACCGCCGACACCGCGCATCGGGATTCACCCCCAGTTGGGCTCAGGGGTGCCTCAGCCGATCCCCGGGGCGCGGCGCGCTCTGCGGGCGCGGGAGCGCTGGCGGGCGTGACGCCTTGCCCGGGTGAGCTGCGGGTCGTCGGTCTGACCGAGGACGCGGACGGTGAGCGAGGGTGCTCCGGCGAAGGGTGACATGCCTCGAGCGTGGGCCTGAGGCGGCCCGGCGCGGATCCCGCAGATGACCTATAGACGAGCGGGCGCTACCTCAGATCGCGTCCTGGTGCTCGCGGCGGTAGCTGTTCCAGTGCCAGTGGAGATAGCGGTCGATCGCCCGCACGATGTGCGCGGAGCGGATCGAGGGGAAGACGTCGAAGGCGTGCTGGGCGCCCGGCAGCTCGGCGTAGACGACGCTCTGCTTGGAGATCTCCCGCAGCCGGGCGACGAACTGGCGGGCCTGGTCGACCGGCACGAGCGTGTCGTGGGCCCCGTGGATCACGAAGAAGTCCGGCGCCTCGGGGGTGATCCGCAGGATCGGGCTGGCGTCCTCGAAGACCTCCGGGTGCTCCTCCCAGGTCGTCTTCATCACCCAGCCGGCGAGGAACAGGTCCCGGAGCTTGGTGGCGGCCTTGGTCCCGGTCGAGCCGGCGAGGTCGTAGACCCCGTAGTGGGGGATCGCGACCTGCACGGAGGTGTCGGCATCCTCGAAGCCGGGCTGCCACTCCGGCGTGTTGGGCGTCACCGCGGTGAGCGCGGTCAGGTGACCGCCGGCCGAGCCGCCGGTGATGGCGATGTAGTCCGGGTCCCCGCCGTACGCCGCGATGTTCTGCCGGATCCAGTGGATCGCCTTCTTGACGTCGATGGCCTGGGCCGGCCAGGGGTCGCGGGGCGAGAGCCGGTAGTTGATCGCGACGCAGATCCAGCCCTTCGCGGCCAGGTGGCGCATCAGCGGGATGCCCTGCTCCTCCTTCTGGCCGAGGATCCACGCGCCGCCGTGCACCTGCAGCAGGACGGGAGCGTTCTCGGCGCCCTCGGCGGGGAGGTAGAGGTCGAGGTTGTTGCGTCGCCCGGCCTCCCCGAACGAGATGTCCCGCTCGACCCGCACCGCCGGGTCCTTGCTGCGGAACACCCGGAACGGGTTGACCAGGGTGCGCCACGGAGTGGCCAGGTCGGCGGGCGTGGGCAGCGCGTCGAGCTGCTCGCCGTAGTCGGCACCGAGCGCCTCGGTCAGCGCCTGCTCGGCGGTCACCTGGTCGCGACGGGCCAGGTGGACCAGGTAGCCGAGCCCGGCGGCGCTGGCGCCGGCGAGCGCCAGGGCGACCGGGTCGCGACGGCGGCTGGTCAGGTGTGCCGCGCTGTCGGCGACCGTCACGGCGAGCCAGTGTGGCGCCATCTCGGTCGTGATCCAGCCCGCGAAGAACGACGGCACGCCGGCCCGGAAGCCGGGCAGCGGACGGATCGCGTTGGCGGTCAGGGCTGCGTAGAACAGGGCGCGTCTGCGGAATGACACCCGTCAAATCTACTGGTGGGTCACCGCTCCCGTGTCGAGGGTGAGACGGTCCTCACGTGACCGAGTGGGGTCGCGTGTCGTTGGATCATGAGAACACGTTCTAGGGAGAGCAGATGGACCGCCTGTCGGGGCTCGACGCGAGCTTCCTCTATCTCGAGACCCCCGCGCAGCTGATGCACGTGTGCGGCGTGATCGTGCTCGACCCCTCGACCATGCCCGAGCCGTACTCGTTCGCGCGGTTCCGCGAGGGCATCGCGGCGCGGGTCCACGACGTGCACGACTTCACGCGCAAGCTGCGCCGGGTGCCGCTCGGGCTGGACCACCCGGTGTGGGTGCGTGACAGCCAGTTCGACATCGAGCGGCACGTGCACCGGCTGGCGCTGCCCTCGCCGGGCGGCTACGCCCAGCTCACCGAGCTGGCCAGCCACCTCGCCGGGCTGCCGCTCGACCGGTCGCGCCCGCTCTGGGAGATGTGGGTGATCGAAGGGCTGACGAGCGACGATGACCGCGACCTGATCGCGGTCTTCTCGAAGATGCACCATGCGACCGTCGACGGGGTCTCGGGCGCCAACCTGGTCTCACACCTGTGCAGCCTCGAGCCGGATGCCGAGCCCCTGGGCAAGTCGGAGCCCGCCACCTGGCCCCACGAGCCGGGCCACGCCGAGCTGCTCGGTCGCGCCGTGATCACCAGCGGGACCCGGCCGTTCCAGACCCTCGGGCTGCTCGCCCCCACCGTCAAGGGAGTCATCGGCACCATCGGCCGGGCCCGGGAGGGCACCGCCATGGCCGCCCCGCTCACCGCCCCGCGCACGTCGTTCAACGGCACCATCACCAGCCACCGCGCGATCGCGCTGGCCCAGATGGACCTCGACGTGATCAAGGAGGTCAAGGCGGCCACCGGCACGACCGTCAACGACGTCGTCCTCGCCGTGGCCGGTGGCGCGCTGCGCTCCTATCTCGCCGACCGCGACGAGCTGCCCGACAGCTCGCTGCTCGCGACCGTGCCGGTCTCGGTCCGCTCGGAGTCCAAGCGCTCCGAGGGCGCCAACAAGGTCTCGGCGCTGTTCACCCGGCTCGGCACCGATGTCGAGGACCCGCTGGAGCGGCTCCAGGACATGGCCACCGCCAACCGAAACGCCAAGGAGCACCACAAGGCGATCAGCGCCGACGCGCTGCAGGACTGGGCCGAGTTCGCCGCGCCGCGCACGTTCGGGCTCGCGGTCCGCGCGTACGCCTCCCTGCGGCTCGCCGAGCGGCACCCGGTCGTGCACAACCTGGTGATCTCCAACGTGCCCGGCCCGCCGTTGCCGCTCTACTTCATGGGCGCCCTGATCGAGGGCATGTATCCCCTCGGGCCGGTCTTCCACGGCGCCGGGCTCAACATCACCGTCATGTCCAACAACGGCCGGGTCGGCGTCGGCGTGATCGCCTGCCGCGAGTCGATGCCCGACGTCGACGACCTGGCCCGCCGCTTCCCCGCCGAGCTGGCCCGGCTGCACGAGGCCGCCAAGGACCGGGAGCCGGTGACGTCGACGAAGAAGGCGAAGAGCAAGACCTAGTGCTCGAGGTCGACTAGGGCTCGGATCAGTAGTCTCGGCGCGTGAGCGGGAGGCCGTGGCCGGCACACGTCGCCGGGGCTCTGCTGCTCGGTCTGATGTTGATCGCCTACCTGGCGCGGGGGAGCAGCACCGCGAGGCAGATGTGGCTGACGCCCGCGAGGGCCGCCGCAGGCGAGTCAGTGTCCGTGCGCTACCAGGAGCCGCGCACCACGTTCGGGGTCACCCTCGAGCGCGACGGGCAGAGGTACGTCGTGTCGGACGGTGAGCTGCGCGAGGTCGCCAGCTCGGTTCCCGTGGCGGGGCAGGACGTCTACTGGACGGTGGAGGCGATTCCTCCGAGCGACGCCTCCTACGCCCTCAGCCTGCCGGCGGGTATGTCGCCGGGCTCTTACAGGGTCTGTGCCGAGAGCCTGCCGAGCGAGTTCGATGTCACCCGCCCGGGCGCCGTGCACATCGAGGAGCTGTGCGGCTTGCTGACCGTCATCGGCTCGCAAGGTCGCTGAGCCAGCGCCTGCGCGCGGATCCCCGGCATGCTCAACCCACCGAGTCGCGCCGCCCGAAGTCACGCCGGCCGAAGTCGCGCCGGCCGAAGTCGCGGCGGCGGGCGTTGACGGTGGCCGCCGCCTCGACGAACGCCGGCACGAAGGTCTCGGTCTCGAGCACGCACGCCGCGTGGCCGGTGTCGATGTCGTGGATGGTGGCACCCGGGATGGCCCGGGCGAGCGCCAGCTGCCGGGAGGGCGCGATGACGTGGTCGCGGCGGTTGATCACCACCGCCGTCGGCACGTCGATCTTGCCGAGCCAGGGCCGCGAGTGGTGTCGGCCAAGGACGGCGATCGCTTGGGCGACGGCCCATGGGGAGGTGGACCGGAGCTCGGTGAGCGCCCACTCCTCGATGTCGCGCGGCTCGAGGTCCAGGGCCCGGGCAGCGACCCGCGAGGCGTGCATCGCCGTACGCGAGCGCGAGACGGTGCGCAGCCCGAGCATCGTCGCCTCCATCCCGGTGAAGAACGCGCGCTCCGGCACGGTCATCCGGAACCGGTCGGTGGTCGCGCACAGGACCAGCCCGCCGATGCGCTGGCCGTGCTGGCGCCAGACCCGCTGAGCCACGATGGAGCCCATCGAGTAGCCCGCGACCAGCACCTCGTCGAGCTCGAGCACCTCGATCAGGGCCCCGACGTCGTCGGCGCAGTCGACCAGCGAGAACTCCTCCGAGGCGATGCCGCGCCCGTGCCAGCGCAGGTCGAGGGTGACGACCCGGAACCGGCGCGAGAGCGGCTCGATCGCGGCGTACCAGGTCAGCAGCCCGGTGCAGCCGAGCGCATGCAGCAGGACGATGGCGGGGGAGCGAGGCGAGGGTCCGGCCGTGTCGGTGACGTACGTCGACCCGCGGCCCGGCAGCTCGACCATCCGCCCGGCCGGGATCCTGGCGTAGGGCAGGTAGAGGTTGCGGCGCAACCGGGTGAGCGGGTTCACCATGGTCCTCCGATCTAGAACACGTTACAGTTTTGCACGTGCCGACTGACGGATTCACGCAGGTGGACGCCGAGCGCGCAGAGTCGTTGGCGGCGGTGGCCTCGGTGCTGGCCGACGTCCTCGACCGCGACGGCGGCTGGGCCGAGCTCGCCGGCGCCGGGCTGCTCGGCCTCGCCGTGCCGGAGGAGTACGGCGGAGAGGGGCTCGGGCTGCCCGAGGTGGCGCTGCTGCTGCGCGAGACCGGCGCCCGCGCGAGGCATCTGCCGGTCTGGGAGACGCTCTGCTGCGGTGCCCTCGTCGTGGCCGGCACCGGCACCGATGAGCAGAAGCGGGCGCTGCTGCCCGGCGTGGTGAGCGGAGACCTCCTGCTGGCTCCCGCCTTCCGCGAGGCCGGGCAGGCCGTGGGCGCCACCCCCGCCACGACGTACGCCGACGGCAGGGTGACCGGCCGCAAGGTCGCGGTCACCTACGCCGACACAGCGAGCCGGCTGCTGGTGCCGGCGATGCACGGCGACACCCCGGTCGTCGCGCTGGTCGACGTGACCGACCCCGGCGTGACCCTGCTCGAGTCGGGCTCGAGCGCTGGGCTCACGACCCACACCGTCGTGCTCGACGGCGCTCGGGCCGAGCTCCTCGGCGAGGGCGCCGCGCGGCTCCTGGCCGAGCGCTACGTCGCCGGCCTCTGCCTGACCGCGGCCGGTGTCGTCGCCGGCGCTCGCGACCTCACCGCGACCTACATCAAGGGCCGCACCCAGTTCGGGCGGTCGCTGGCGGAGTTCCAGGCGGTCGCCATGCAGATCGCCGATGTCTACATCTCCTCGCGCACCCTCGACCTGGCCGCCGCGAACGCCGCCTGGCGGCTCGACCAGGGGCTCGACGTCAGCGACGACCTCGCGGTCGCGGCGTACTGGACCTGCACCGAGGGCCCGAGGGCCTTGCGCACCTGCCACCACCTGCACGGCGGCATGGGCGTCGACGAGACCTACCCGCTGCACCACTACTTCAGCTGGGTCACCGACATCACCCACCTGCTCGACGTCCGCGCCGAGGCCGTGCCCGTCGAGGACCCCACCACCAAGAACCTCGAGCTGAGCCGGAGCCAGCGCGCCTTCAAGGCCGAGACCCGCGACTACTTCGCCGGCCTTGCCGGTCACAACGAGCACCGGGAGATGGCCCTCGACCGGCACGGTGAGGTCTACCAGCGCGTGGTCCGCCAGATGGGCCAGGACGGCAAGATGGGCGTCGGCTGGCCCAAGGAGTACGGCGGCCAGGGGCTCGGCGAGATCGAGCAGACGATCTTCGCCAACGAGGCGCAGTACGCCGACGTGCACCTGCCCGCTGTCACGCTGCAGACGGTCGGCCCGACCCTGATCAAGTACGGCAGCGAGAAGCAGAAGGAGATGTTCCTGAAGCGGATCCTGGCCGGCGACGTGCACTTCGCCATCGGCTACTCGGAGCCGGACGCGGGCACCGACCTCGCCTCCCTCCGCACGACCGCGCGCAAGGACGGCGACCACTACGTCGTCAACGGCCAGAAGCTCTGGACGACCGGTGGCCACCAGGCCGACTACGTCTGGCTCGCGGTCCGCACCGATCCCGACGCGCCCAAGCACAAGGGCATCTCGATCCTGATCGTCGACACCAACGATCCCGGCTACTCACACACGCCGATCATCACCGCCGACGGCTCCCACCACGTGAACGCGACCTACTACAACGACGTCCGAGTGCCGGTCGACATGCTCGTGGGTGAGGAGAACCAGGGCTGGAAGCTGATCACCACCCAGCTCAACCACGAGCGGGTGATGCTCGGGCCGGCCGGCCGGATCGAGGGGCTGCGCGACCGCGTCGTCGAGTGGGCCACCAAGGCCGGCGTGGTCGACCACCCCGAGGTGGTGGCGCTCCTCGGCCAGGTCA
>Ga0268264_10000900_pt1 | contig 31323 bp, 29 predicted proteins | sample KBSSwiS32_FD_190357 | JGI IMG/M metagenome (GOLD analysis project Ga0268264, IMG submission 190357) | Switchgrass rhizosphere microbial communities from Kellogg Biological Station, Michigan, USA - KBS Switchgrass S3-2 (SPAdes) (version 2) | ecosystem: Host-associated > Plants > Roots >...
TCGTCCACGAACCCCGCGCCTCGCGCGTCAGCGGCAAGACGGTGGTGTTCACCGGCTCGCTCGAGACGCTGAGCCGCGACGAGGCCAAGGCGCAGGCCGAGGCGCTGGGCGCCAAAGTATCGGGCTCGGTGTCATCGAAGACCGACCTGCTGGTCGCGGGGCCGGGCGCGGGGTCGAAACTCAAGAAGGCCGCCGATCTCGGCATCGAGGTGGTCGACGAGGCGGGCTGGGCGGAGATCGTGGCGGCGGCGGGGTGAGGACGCTGCGCGCGCAGCAAGTGGTGGTGAGGTTTGAGGGTCAGGAAGAAGCCGAAATTGGAGTCGCTCATACGCTCCGCCACCGTCTCTCGAAGAGGAAGATACGAGGTTTTCGCTGCGAGCCTTTAGTGATCTGGAACCGTAGTCGGTGCGGCTCGCGGGTGCTGGCTTCTTCTCAAGCACACGAGAGCGGCGATGAGGGGCAGCGATACAGCGCCTGCCCAGAGGTAGGCACCCGTCTGTGGAACGCTTGCGGTCTGGATGTCGTCGAAATCGATGAAGAAAGGTTGGAGGGCTAAAGCGCCCAACGCTGTAGAGACGAGTCCGAGACGTAGCGATGGCGTGCGATTGATCAGCATCAGCACTGTGTTCCAGCCCCAAAGCGGATTCGCGTACCAGGCGAATGATGTAAGCCAACTCAGCCCAAGATATGGGATGACCGGCTGAAGTATGGCGGGAAGCGGGTCTCCATAAGAAGGCGATGAGACAATGGCGGGACCCGCCCAACCTAGCAGCAGCAGTTCGTATCCCCAGGTCGTTTGAATTGCTTGAGGATCAACCGGGCCTTCCATATACTCGAGAACGGCAATATATGCGCTCATAGGAAGGGCTGAGCACCATAAGGTAATGCTGATCACGGCGCATATTCTAAGCCAGTTTCGAGCGATCGTTTGCATCGGAATTAGCTTATAGCGATGCGTCGTTTGTTGCAACGTACGTCAGTCAGGATTCAGGATTACGACGCCACTCCGGGATTTCGGTTCGCCGACCATCTCGATTCGTTGAAGGGGGACTGATATGCCACGCACGCACGAAGACATCATGGCGAGCCTTCCCAAAGCCCGACGGGATCGCATCGAGGCCCGCGCTGCCGAATTGCATCGCGACATCGATGGACTGAAAGCGCTCCGCCTGCTCGCCGACCGCAGCCAGGAACAGATCGCCCGGGTACTTGGTGTCAAGCAACCCTCCGTGCTCGAGATCGAACGCCAGATCGACCTCTATCTCTCCACGCTCCGCCGGTTCGTCGAGGCCGCCGGCCGCACCCTCGAATTGCGAGTCGAACTGCCCGGCAAGGGCGTTCTGCACCTCACCGGCATGGGCGAGCTGAACCCCTGATCGCATCGCCTGCGGCACTCCACGGCGGCTCGCTCGCGGAGATCAAAGCGCTCGCCACGGCGCCGCCTCAGCGCGTCGGTGCAGGCGCGGACCCGGCTTGGGCCGCTGCCGCCGGTGGCGGCGCGCGCTTGATATGGTGCGAGAGCAGCGACACCCCGGCGAGCACCACGAACAGGCCGAGGATCAGGCCGGCGATCTTCAGCCAGATGATCAGCACTTGATTGTCCGCCATGTCGCGCTCCGCAGGATCGCGACCGTCCGCCGCGCTCGTCGCATGGACCATACCGGCCGGATCGGAAAGGGCCGCATTGTCCTGGCCGCCGCTCGGCACGTCCGCGCTATCGGATCGATCTCAGCGGCCGCCGACCGGCAGTCGGGCGCCCGAGAAGAACGAAGGTCGCGCGACGCCGCATGTAGTCCTGCGACATATCTCCGGTGGGCACGGCGCCGATCTTCGGTGATGGACGCCCTGCCGAATTGACCCGAAATGTATCCGGAACGACACATAAATCACAGCCTCTGAAAATCTGGCGAGCATGCTGATATCTTGACGTGCCGTTGAAAGCAGGCTTCTCTCCACTTCACGTCGGGGAGAGATAAATGATGAAAGCTGCGCGCCGTCTTGCGGCGTTCGTAACAGCGCTGCTGCTTTTTTCGTCTCCGCTGGCCGCCGCGCAAAATCCGTCGCTCAGGGCGCTCGAAGACGGCATCGAGGATGGCAGGGATGCGAAGAGCGTCATCATCTCCGACCTGAAGATCAATGTCCGGGTCCATGGCCGCATGGCCGAAACTATTCTCGAAGCCCGCATCACCAATCCGGACCAACGCATCGTCGAGGCGCGGTTCGCGCTGGCATTGCCGGCCGATGCGGTGGTCACCGGCTATGCGCTCGACATCGCAGGCGTGCTGATCGATGGCGTGCTGCTCGACCTGCCCAAGGCGAAGGCGGTCTATGAGGATGAAGTCCGCAAAGGTGTCGATCCCGGGCTGGCCGAAGTCACCGCGTCGAACATCTTCCAGACCCGGATATATCCGATCGCGTTCCAGGGCAGCCGCACGATCCGTGTGCGTTTCGTGGCACCGCTCGATGCGGCCGGCGGCTTCACTTTGCCGCTCGAAACGGCCGGGCCGGTCGGCACCGCATCCTTTCAGGTCGCGGCCGAGGGATTGAAGGCCGCGCCCGTCGTCGGGCTGCCCTTCGCGGCGACGATGCCGATCGTCCGTGACGGCGCAACCTGGCGCGGCACGCTGAACGATGTGAAGGGCAAGCCGTTGCGCGGCGCGCTCCGTATCGCTGGTACGGCCGCGAGCGAATTGCTCGTGTCGCGCCACGAAAATGGGCTGGATTATTTCCAGATCGCCGATACCGCCGTGCGCCGCACGGCCGGTGTCCGCACCCCCGAACGCGTCCGCATCTATTGGGACGCCTCGCTGTCGCGCCGCGATCAGCCGGTGGCTGACGAGATTGCGCTGTTGCGCGCGTGGCTCGAGGCGGCGCGCGCGCCCGCGATCGATATCGTCAGCTTCACCGCCGGCACGCCGCAGGTGGCGCGATTCACCGATGTCGCCGCCGCGATCGACCATCTCGGCGCTATCGTCTATCGCGGCGGGACCAGTTTTCGCGACCTCGACGATCTGGCGCTCGATCCCGCCGATCAATGTCTGTTGTTCAGCGACGGCCAGCCGACGATCGATACCGATGCCGCGTTTCGTCCCGATTGCCGCCTGTCGGTGATCACCGCTGCGCGCCAGGCCAATGGCGTCAAGCTCGCCCGCATGGCGCAGGCGACGCGCGGCCGGTTCCTGCGGCTGGGGCCGGACAATCGCGCGCAGGTGCTGGCGCAACTGCTCGCGCCCGGCATCGCGGTGGTCGGCGTGCGTGACGATGGCGGCCGGCGCTTGCCGTTCCGCGCGCTGCCGGCGCCCGATGGCGGCTGGAATCTCGTCGGCCGGATGCCCGATAGCGGCGACGTCCATGTCACGATCGCAGGCCTCGGCAGAGGATTGACCGAGCGCGTCTACAGCGCCGATGCGCGCGGTTTTGCCCGGTCGAACGCGGCCGGCGCGTTATGGGCCGCGGCCGCGCTCGAGGAACTGGCCGACAATCCGCTGCAACGTGACAAGATGCGTGACATCGCCGAAAAGCATCAGGTGGCAAGCCCGACGATGGCGTTTCTCGTGCTCGACCGGCCGGACCAATATCTCGCCGCAGATATCAAGCCGCCCGCGGGTTATCCCAGCAAATGGATGGCGGACTATCAGGACATGCGCCGCGACCGGCAGGACGAGAAGGACGCGGCACGCAAGGAACGGCTCGCCTTCGTCGTCGGCGAATGGGCCGAGCGTCGGAAATGGTGGGCGACGCGCTTCGATCCGCCCGCGCATGTTCGAAAGAAGCGGGCGCGGCCCCGCGTGGACGGCGTGGAGTCGCCGGTGGTTGCGCCGCCGCCCGAGGCCGCGCCGCCGCCGCCGGCGCCCGAACCGTCAGCACCCGCGGCCGGCGACGACCGCGATGCCGGCCTGGGCGAGATCGTCGTCACGGCCCAACGGCGGGAGTCGTCGATGCAGGACGTCCCCGTCGCGATCACCGCGATCACCGCCACGGGCGCGGGCGGCCAGACCGTCACGCTCGACATCAAGGACGTGCTGGCCGATCAGCCCTATCTGAAGGCGCTCGATGCCGCCGTGCCGGCCGATCGGCCGCGCGTGCTGGCCGAACAGGAGAAGATCTTCGGAACATTGCCCGCTTTCTATCTCGAAACATCCGAATGGTTTCGGCTGAAGGGCGAAGGCGCGATGGCCGATGCACTGCTGCTGTCGGCGCTGGAACTGCCGATCGCCGACGATGAGACGCGGCTCGTCGTCGCGTTCCGGCTGCAGCGCGCCGGCGCGCATGATGCGGCGATCCGCATGCTCGAAGCGATGGCGGTGACCACCACCTTCCGGCCGCAGCCGAAACGCAGCCTCGCGCTCGCGCTCGCCGAGCGCGGCCGGAGCAGGGGAACGCTCGGCCGGGCCGATCTCGAACGCGCCTTCGCTTTGCTTGTGTCGGTCGCGCTCGATCCCGCGATCGGCGATTTCGACGGTATCGAAACCATCGCGCTGATGGAGGCGAATGCGCTGGTGCCGGGGATCGAGGCCGCGGGCGGCACATGGACGCTCGATCCCCGGCTCGTCGGGCTGCTCGATACCGACGTCCGGATCGTCATCGAATGGACCAACGACGATGCCGATATCGATCTTCACGTGGTCGAACCGTCCGGCGAGGAGGTCTATTACAGCCATCAAAGGAGCCTCGCCGGTGGCTTGATCTCCAACGACATGACCGATGGCTACGGCCCCGAGGACTATGTGATCCGTCGCGCGGTGCCCGGTGTCTATGGCGTCAGGATCAACGGCTATTCGCCCGACCGGCTGAACCCCAATGGCAGCGGCCGCGTGCTGGTGCGGCTGATCCGCGATTTCGCGCGGCCGACGATGCGCCAGGACTTTGTCGATGCCGACATCGCCTTCAAGCCCGCCGCCGATGGCGAGGCGCGGCCGATCGCCTCGCTCACCGTGGCGAGGTCTCGGAAATAGCCACCATCGACAAGCCCGTTCGTCCCCGCCATGGTTCCTTTCATGTCCCGGTGCGTTCCTGTCCGGGAACAAGCAAAGACCGGATCAGCGTGACCGTTACCGAAGACCAGCGCCTGGGCGCGCTTGCCGCCTATGATATCCTCGACACCGCACCCGAGCAGGCGTTCGACGAGATCGTCGCGTTCGCGGCCGCCTTGTGCGAGGCGCCGATCGCGTTGATCAGCTTCGTCGAGCGCGATCGGCAATGGTTCAAGGCGCGGACCGGCCTCGATACTTGCAGCACGCCGCGATCGCTGTCGTTCTGCGACCATGCGATGCGCTGCGACGACGTGATGGTCGTGCCCGATGCCGCCGCCGATCCGCGCTTCGCGGGCAACGATCTCGTGACCGGCGGCATCGCGATCCGCTTCTATGCCGGCGCGGCGCTGTGTACGCCCGAGGGGGCGCCGCTCGGCGCGCTGTGCGTGATCGACGACAAGCCCCGCGAAGGGCTGACGCCACTGCAGCGGCAGGGACTGGCCGTGCTTGCGGCGCAGGTGATGGCGCGGCTCGCCCTGCGGCGGCAATATGCCGAACATGTCGCGCGCGACCGGTCTTCGGCGCTGGCGCGCGCCGAGGGCGAGGAGAAGTTCCGCGTGCTCGCGGACACCATGCCGCAGATGGTGTGGTCGACCCTGCCCGACGGCTATCATGATTATTACAACGCCCGCTGGTACGAATTCACCGGCGCGGCCGCGGGGTCGACCGATGGCGAAGGCTGGAACGCCATGGTCCACCCCGACGATCAGGCCCGCGCCCGGGCGGCGTGGCGCCATGCGCTCGAGACCGGCGAACCCTATGAGATCGAATATCGGCTGCGCCACCACGGCGGCGCCTGGCGCTGGGCATTGGGACGCGCGCTGCCGATCCGCGACGGGGACGGCCGGATCGTCCGCTGGTTCGGCACCTGCACCGATATTCACGACGCCCGGCAAATCGCCGAGCAGCGCGAGATCGTCGCGCACGAGCTCAGCCACCGGATCAAGAACATCTTTGCCGTCATCGCCGGACTGGTCAGCCTTTCCGCGCGGACGCGGCCCGAGATCAAGCCGATGGCGGACGATCTGCGCGACCGGATCATGGCGCTGGGTCGCGCCCATGACTTCGTCCGGCCGCACGGCCCGGCCTCGCAGCCGGCCGACGGCAAATCGTCGCTCCACGGGTTGCTCCACGAATTGTTCGCGCCCTATCACGACGACGGAACGCAGCGCGTGCACGTGACCGGCGAGAATCCCGAGGTCGACGACCGCTCGGCGACGCCGCTGGCGCTGCTGTTTCACGAACTCGCGACCAATGCCGCCAAATATGGCGCGCTGTCGCTGCCGGACGGGCGGGTGACATTGTCGATCGCGTGCGAGCGGGACGATTATCGGTTCGTCTGGGTCGAATCGGGGGGGCCGGCGCTGACCGGCGAGCCGGGCAGCGGCAGCGGGTTCGGCACGCGCCTGATTCAGCTCAGCGTCGAGGCGCAGCTCAAGGGACGGGTGGAACGGCGCTGGCGGTCCGACGGTCTCGAAGTCGATGCGATCGTGCCGGCGCTATCGCTGATCCGCCGGGGCTGATCGCCGCGGCGGCCGACTCGCGTGCGATCAGTTGAACAGCCGCAACGCGCTCGGCGCGGGCGGCTGGAGTGCCGTCAGATAGTTGACCGTCGCCATCAGCGAGGCACCCGAGATGGGCTTGCTGACCACCCCCAGCGCGCCCGCGACGCCTTCGCCGAGCAGCGCCGGGTTGGCGGTGACGAACACCACTTTCACGCCATGGTCGCTGGCCAGCCGGCGGCCGATTTCCGGTCCGGTCTGGCCGTCGCGCAGGTTGAGATCGACGAGCGCGACATCCGCGTCGGCCGCCAGCGACAGTGCGGCGTCGCGATCGGCGGCGATGCCCACGACCTCGCAGCCCATCGACGTCAGGATGTGCTCCATGTCGAGGGCGACGAAGATCTCGTCTTCGACGATGAGGAAACGTGGCTTCATGGTTCTCGTGCAATGTCGATGGTTGGCAAGGCGGATGAATGCACGAACGCCGCTTTCTATCCACGGCAACCATGATTTTTCGCGATTAAGTCCGGAATGGAGCAGTCTCCATGATCACCTACAGTTCCCGGCCGACGATTTTTAGAGGATTTTAACCGGAGTGATGCTTAGGTGAGCGCGTGGGGCGATGTTTCGAGTGTATTGGGCGGCATCGTTGCGTTCTCGAAATTCGATCCCAAGGAACCCCATGTCGCAGCCACAGACCCTGAGTTCGGCCAGTTTCCAGAATTCGGATGGGCCCCACTGTTCGGATGGACCAGCGCCGCCGTCGGGTCGCCAGGAACGGCGCGGCGACGAGCGGTTGATCACCGTCCTGCGCGTCGGCAAGATCGTCACCGGCGGCCAGCAGGACTTGTGCCTGATCCGCAACATCTCCGCGAACGGCCTGATGGCGAATGTGCGGTCCGGGCATAGGGTCGGCGACCGGATCGAAGTCGAACTCAAGTCGGATTCGCAGCTCGCGGGCGAGGTCATCTGGGTCAAGGGTCAGAATATCGGCGTCCGCTTCGACGGCACGATCGAGGTCGGCGACTTCCTCGCCCACCGCCCGGCCGATGACGGCCGCAAGCCCCGCCCGCCGCGCGTCGAGGTCAGCGGGCGCGCCCGGATCAAGGCCGATTCGGTGATGTGCCCGGCCGAGCTGCGCGATATCTCGCAGGGCGGCGTCAAGATCGCGTTGACCGAGCAGCTCGAAGCCAATGGCGATGTCGTCGTCGCGATCGAGGGCCTCGATGCCAGGAAGGGCGTGGTTCGCTGGTACCGCGACGGCCAGGCCGGCATCTCGTTCCTCAGGCCGATCCCGTTCGAGTCGCTGACGCAATGGCTCTACGCACGCTGAAGCGCCGGCGCTGCAAGTCGCGCACGGCGTTCCTGCGCTCGGCAGCCCGGAAACGATTTCCTTTCCTGCCTCAAGCTCAGACTGATTTCCGTTGAAACCATCTCTGTGCTACGCAGCGCACATGGCAGAGATCTCGCTTCCACCCGAAGGCGCCGCGGCCGACTGGACGATCCCACAGAACTGGTCGGCCTTCTCGGCCGAGCAACATGGCGTGTGGGACACCCTGTTCGCGCGACAGGCGAAATTGCTGCCCGGCCGCGCCGCCGAAGCCTGGCTGCGCGGGCTCGACATACTCAAGCTCTCCAAGCCCGGTATTCCCGATTTCGCGGAACTGTCCGAGCGGCTGATGACGCTGACCGGCTGGCAGGTCGTCGCGGTGCCGGGGCTGGTGCCCGAAGATGTCTTCTTCGATCATCTGGCCAATCGCCGCTTCGTGGCCGGCAATTTCATCCGGCGCGCGGACCAGCTCGACTATCTCGAGGAACCCGACGTTTTTCACGATGTGTTCGGCCATGTGCCGATGCTCGCCGATCCGGTGTTCGCCGATTATATGGTTGCCTATGGCCAGGGCGGCCTGCGCTCGATGCGCTATGGCGCGCTCGAGCGGCTGGCGCGGCTCTATTGGTACACGGTCGAATTCGGGCTGGTGCAGGAGCCGGCGGGCCTGCGCATCTATGGTTCGGGCATCGTCTCGAGCCATGGCGAGAGCCTGTTCGCGCTCGACGATCCCAGCCCCAACCGCATCGGCTTCGATCTGAAGCGGGTGATGCGCACCCGCTACCGGATCGACGACTTCCAGCAGAATTATTTCGTGATCCCCAGCTTCGATGAATTGCTGCGGGTGACGGTGGAGACCGACTTCGCGCCGCTCTATGCGGAAATCGAGACATTGCCCGAGATCGCGATCGCCGAGATCGTGCCCGGGGACGTCGTGATCACGCGGGGGACGCAGGCCTATGCGCGGGCGAAGGACGGGGCGGTCATTGTTTAGGCTGCGACTGGCTTCAATTCTTCCCGTTCGGGGGAGGATTTGAAAAGCCCCTACGCCGCCGCGAGATCGTCGCTGGTCGCGTCCGCCAGGCTCATGCCGTCCAGGATCCGCGCGGTCTCGTCGCGGACGCGGAGCATCGCGTGGCGGATCGCGCAGGCGGCCTCGTCGCGGCAGTCGGCGCAGCTGCGGTAATTGGTGCGGCTGACGCACGGCACCAGTGCCAGCGGTCCCTCGATCACGCGGATGATCTCGCCGAAGCTGATCAGATGCGGCGGCCGCGACAGGCAATAGCCGCCCAGCTTGCCGCGATGGCTGTGGACGAAGCCGGCCTGCTTGAGGTCGGCGAGGATGAATTCGAGGAATTTGCGCGGCACCTGCGCGTCGGCGGCGATCCGCGTCATCGATAGCGGTGGCCCGCCGGCGGGTTCCCCGGCCAGTGCCATCATCGCACGAAGGGCGTAACGGGAACGCTGGGTCAGCATTGCTACAAGATAGTGTTTACGCGCCGTCCGGCAAGGCGCCTGATCGGCTGCGCGGCCGATCGGCTACGCGTCCGGCGGCACCAAGTCGGTATGGACCTGGAACTCGGTGAGCCGGGCCGGGCCGAAGGTGGTGGTCAGCGCGGTATCGGTCGCGTCGCGGCCCTGCGCCATCAGGATGCGGCCGATCCGCGGCTGGTTGTGGCGGGCGTCGAACACGTGCCAGCGATTGCCGAGCCAGACGTCGAACCAGGCCGAGAAGTCCATCGGCGCATCGGAGGGCGGCACGCCGATGTCGCCGAGATAGCCGGTGCAATAGCGCGCCGGGATGTTCATGCAGCGGCACAGCGTGATCGCGAGATGCGCGAAATCGCGGCACACGCCCTGCTGTTCCTGATGCGCATCCCATGCGGTCTTGGTGGCGCGGGCATGATGATAGCCGAATTCGAGATGGTCGTGGGTGAAGGCAGCGATCGCCTGGACCATCTCCCAGCCCGGCCGGACATCGCCGAACAGCGACCATGCGGTGTCGGACAGCCGGTCGGTCTCGCAATAGCGGCTGCCGAGCAGATAGATCAGGACGTCGTCGGGGAGCGTCTCGACATCGTGCTGCACGGCATCGGCGGTGACGGGATCGGGCAGGCCGCTATCCTCGATCGTGAAGTCGCACGACAAGGTCAGGCCGCCCGGCGGCACGGTGACGCGGGTGCAGACGTTGCCGAACGCATCGACATAATCATACATCGGCACGTCGGGCTGGGCGGCGATGCGGTGCGGGGTCTTGAGGTCCTTGTTGCGCGACGGGTGGATGCTCAGCATCGCCATCATCGGCGTCGCGACCTCGGTCTCGTAACGAATCTCGTAACCGGCACGGATCAGCATGTCAGGGGCGCTCCAGGGTCTGCGCGGCCATGCGCGGGGTGGATGAAACGCTGTCGTCGGGGACGATGTCGACCGTCACCTTCATGTCGATGAAGCTGCCGGGGAAGCCCGCCCAGGTGCCCGAGATCGGCACCGCCTGGTAGATGTCGCGCGCGATCGCGACGCGGATCAGGTCGCGATTGCCGACGATGCCGTTGGTCGGATCGAACTCGACCCAGCCCGATCCCGGCAGATAGACGCGCACCCAGGCATGGGTGTTGCCGCCGCCGCGGCGTTTGGCGCGCTGCGACATGCTGTAGACATAGCCCGAGACGAAGCGCGCGGCGAAGCCCAGCGCACGCACCGCCTCGATCATCAGCATCGCATAGTCGCGGCAGGTGCCCTGGCGGCGCGCGAGCGTCTGGATCGGCGTCTGCGTGCCCTTCTCGTGGCGCGGCACATAGGTGAATTCGCGCCGGATCGCGGCGGTCATCTCGGAGAGCATCGCCAGCGTCTCGGTGGGGCCGTTGGGGTTGATGAAGCGCCGCGCCCAGCTGTCGATCTCGCGCAGCGGATCGAGATGCTGGCGCTCGATCGAGCGCAGCAGGTCCGGCATGTCCTCGGACGAGTAAGTGAACGGATAGAGCCGCGCATAATCCTCGATATGGACGTCCTGCAATTCGGCGGGGGTATGGAGCAGCCGGATCTGGCTGTCGAACACCAACCGGTCCGATCGCCGGTCGAAGGTGGCGATCGCCACCGAATTGCCGAACACGTCGTGCAGCCAGCGCAGGTCGGCGGGTTCGGGGTCGATCTTCAGCGTCGCTTCGATCAGGCGCTGGTCATGGCTCTCGCGCGGGCGCACCATGATCCGGTGCTCGCCGAACGAGACCGGCTGCTTGTAGCGATAGGCCGTGATGTGGGACAGATTGAGAAAGGGCATTCGAACTCATGACTCGCGAGAGGCAATCGGCGGCATCGCCGCTCGCGGACGGCGATCCGTCGCCGGTCGAAACGATAAACCCCGCAGGCGCGTCATCGTTCCTGCTGCTGGGCGATCATGCGGGAAATAGCGTTCCTGCACGGCTCGGAACGCTTGGGGTCGGCCAGGCGGAGCTGTCAAGGCACATCGGCTGGGACATCGGCGTAGGGTTGCTCGGCGCGATGCTGGCGGAAGCGCTCGACGCAGTGTTCGTCCGGCAGATCTATTCGCGCCTCGTCATCGACTGCAATCGCGATCCGGCGGCGGCGGATGCGATCGCCACGATCAGCGACGGCACGGCGGTGCCGGGCAATGCCGGCCTTTCGCAAGCCGCGCGGGACCAGCGGCGGGCCGCGATCCACGCGCCCTATCATGCGGCGATCGCGGCCGAACTGGCGCGGCGCGATGCGGCGGGTCAGGCGACGATCATCGTCTCGCTGCACAGTTTCACCCCGGTGATGGGCGGCGTCGCCCGGCCGTGGGAGATCGGCGTGCTCTACGAGGGTGGCGACACGGATTTTGCCCGCGCGGTGCTCGACGAGCTGCGTGCGGAACCCGGCCTGACCGTGGGCGACAATCAGCCCTACCGGATGGACTCGACCGACTATACCGTGCCGCTTCATGCCTTCGCCGCGCGCCGGCCCTATGTGGAACTCGAGATCCGGCAGGACCAGCTCGGCTCAGACGCTGGCTGCGCACGCTGGTGCGAGCGCCTGCGCCGAATCCTGCCGGCGTCACTTCCCATTCAGGATCGGATGCTTATATAGGTTCTGCCGGGTTCGCCCGGCTATGGCGATAAATGATGCCGCGCTTCGGCGCAGCGGACCCGGGGGCAGTACCCGGCGGCTCCACCAGAAACCTCCGGCGACGGGGGTTCCTGACGGGGCCGAACCAGGATCGACGTGCGGACGGACACGGTATTTTTGCCCGGGCTGAGTAACCCGTTATAGGCTCAAAACGACAAGTGCCAACGATAACGAGGCGCTCGCGATTGCCGCGTAATCACGGCCTAACGGCTTAGATTACAAGGCTTGAACGCGGTTCGGGCCGCACCGGGCAACAGAAGCGGATTCCAGCGGCTCCGGGGGGGCCGGGCAACAGAACCCCCCGACCTTTTTCATGTTCATCGGCGTTTCGGCTCGCCTCATCCTGTCGGCGACGATCGTTGCCGCAGGTTCAGGAACGATCTGCTTACAGGATCGTCTTACAACCAACCGAGCCAATCGGGTCGCAAGAGGGCCGGCGTGATGCACCAGCATTGCGCCGGTCCTTTTTTTGTGCCCTCGCCCGCTTGCGCTAAGGTATGCACACATTTTCGGATCGCGCCGGATTTAGCCCCTCCCCTTCAGGGGAGGGGTTGGGGTGGGGGCGAGCGAAGCGAGCTTTTCAGCCAATTTTTCCCGCGTTCGGATCGACATCGAGTGGCTCTCCCGACTCCCCCACCCCAACCCCTCCCCTAAAGGGGAGGGGCTTAAGCGGCTGACATTCCATCGAAAGTGGAGATGTGTGCATCGCTTAGACCGCTTGCGGGAGAGGGAAAGACGCCGAAGGCGGCGAGGGTGAGGGCCCGGAGTGCGAGACCCGCTCAGGCCCTCACCCTGACCTGCTCCGCAGGTCTGTCCCTCTCCCGCAAGCGGTAGAGGGTAGAAGGGCCAATCCCCGGTTGCGTCGCCGCCAGATCGCGCGCCATAGACCCGCAGTCGCCAAAGCAAGAAGGACACCGACATCATGGCACACGGCACTGGGGGCCTACCCGTCCTCGGCAATCCGCTCGCGCCGGACATCTTCGCCGATGAAGCGATCGCGTTCGACCATATCAACGGCACGATCCGCATCACCCTCGCCACGGTCAAGCCGTCGGAGCCGACGCCGCCGTCACCGATGCAGTTCGTGACGACCAGTCGGGTGGTGATGACCGTTCCCGGCGCCCAGCGGCTGTGCCTGGCGCTTTACGACTATCTGAAGAAGCAGGGCATGGACCCCGCCGCGCTGGCGCAGGGTGGGCAGGTGGTGCAGTAAGCGGCCGCGCGTCGAAGGGAGCCGGCCCGAAAGCCGGCTCCCCCAACATCAGCTCGCGTTGGTATCGAACACCGCGCCATGCGCGTTCGCATGCCGCATCTCCAGCGTATATTCGCTGATCAGATCCGCCGTATAGGCGTCGCCGACCCGCGCGATCTCCTGCCGTTCGAACATGCGCAGCCCCGCCAGCGCCACCTTCGACGTGTCGACGACATAGACGTCGCGCGGGCGCTGGGTGCGGTTGGGGATGACCATCAGGTCGCCGAAATCCGATCCGTAGATCGAGGCCGACGCCAGGATGCGATCCTTTTCGCCGATGATCTCGCGACTGTTCGCGCGACCCGAAAAATCGCTGAACAGCTGCTTGTTGCCCGAACCCAGGAAGATCTTCGACGGCTTGCCGCCATCGTCGAACGCCGCCTTGACCGCCGCCTTCAGCAGCACCTCGGTGAAGGTGCGCAGACTGCCCGCGGTCGCATCGGTCGCGGCCGCGGTCGCCACGGTCGAGTCCGCCCCCACGCCGGCGCGCGAGCCGTTGCCGGAGAACCACGCGTTGAACGAACGCAGGGTGCGTGCGGTCGTCGCGTCGCCGGCGGTCATGCCGGTGTTGCCGAGCAGGATCGCCTCCATGTCCTTGCGGAGCTCGACGCTCTTCAGGCTCATCTGATAATCCATCATGTCGTCGGTGCCGGCAATGTCGACCGCGCGCTCGGTGCCGGTGACGGTCGCGTCGCGGCTGCTGATCTGGCAGTAATTCTGCTTGCGGGTCGGCGTGGTGGCGGCCGCGCGGCCCAGGGCGTCGCCCTCCAGCCGGGCGTTGGCGGTGTTGACCGAGCCGAGCGCCTGGTTCGACCATTCGTGGAGAACGGCCTTCGCCTTGACGCGCGGGATCGAGTTGGTGAAAGGCGTGTCCTCCGGATCGATGCGATAGATCGCATTGACCAGGTCTTCACGCTTGGTCGCGGTGCCATAGCTGGTCACCGAATTGGTCACGAGTGCCATAGGGTCAATATCCTTTTCTCATGTGTCGGAAAATGGCGGCGCCGTCCTCGACGCTGCCGCTTTTGGCCAGCCGGGCCATGTCCTTGCCGAACGCGACCTGGCGCTGGCTGCCGCGCGGGGTGGCAACGCCGGGACGCAGTGCCGGAGACGCAGGGCGCGCCTGCGGGGCCGGCTGCGGCTGGGCGCGGGGCTGCACGCGCCCCTTCGCTGCCTGGAGCCGGTCATATTGCATCGCCTTCCACGCCATGTGGAGTTCGGCCGAGGTGATGTTGCCCTGGTTCTCGGGTTCGAACGCCGAGGGCGGAATGCCGTGCGCGATCGCATAATCGACGATCGCGCCGAGGATCTCCGTCCCCTTCGGCGTGGCGACATCGGGCACGTCGGCGAGGAAGCGCGGCCGCGCCACCGCTTCGACCGCCTGATAGGCCGCCTGCCGTTCCCATTCATGCTCCTCCGCCTGCTGGGCAGCGATCGCCTGCTGCTGCTGCGCGAGATGTTCGACGAGACCGGCCGTCTGCTCATAGTCGACCAGAGCGAGGTCATAGGCTTCGCGATCATAGTCGCCGCTGCCCAGGCCATAATCATAAGGATCGGGCGGCGTCGGCTGAACCATCGAAATCACCGTGCCGATCGCCTCGGCAAAGGCGTCACGGGTGGCATGCGCCTCCGCGAGCTCGGCCTGATGGGCCTTGCGCGCGTTGGCGGCATCCTGGAATTTGGCATTGATCGCGGCCTCGCGCTGTCCCTCGCGTTCGGCCAGCCTGGCCTGCGTCTCGGGTGGCAGCGCGTCCCACAGGACCGCATCGTCCTTGCTCCACGACACAGGCATGTCGACGGCATCGGGCTGAGCGTCGTCCGCTGCCACGATGTCGTCGTCCGGTTCCGCGTCGATCTCCGCCGCCTCGGGCAAGGCGTCGTCGATATCGTCATGTTCGGGGCGTTCGGGTTCGAACGCGGGCTCCAGTTCTCTGGCCGAACGAAAAAGCGCCGCTGCCTCGGCAATGCTATCGGCAGGCATATCGCCAGTCATAGGGGTTCCTCTTGCTGCAATTGAAAATTCCTCACCGGAACGGGGAGCGGGACCGCGTAGCGGTGGAGGGGCAGGTGCAGTGTGAGATGCCAGGAACTGAATTCCCTGCCGATTCACTGAAACGTCGGAGCGGGTCCCCTGCCCCTCCACCGGCTTCGCCGGTCCCCCTCCCCGTTCCGGGGAAGTTTTAGCTGCGCCGCACCGCGGCCATCGCGCCGTCGCTGCGCGCGGCGCCGCTCATGAAGCTCGCCAGCCGCGCGCGGACCAGGCTCAGGCTGTTGACCGCGCGCCACAGCGCCTCGCGCTCGGCGGGGTCGAAGGTCCGCTCCCATTCGGCGATCAGATCGGCCCTCACATCGTCGAACGCGGTGCCGAGTTCGCCATCCTCCAGCATCGCCGCCACACGAAACGCACGCGCGCGCCGCGCCTCGGGCGTCATACCGAAAGATCCCCGCCTGGCCGGTTGCGGTGGATCGCCGCTTTCTCCGCCAGCAGCGCCGCGCGCTCGATCCGCTCCTGCTCCAGCGCGAATTCGGCCGCCGCCTTCTCGCGCGCCAGCGCGATCTCCGCCGCCGCTTCCTCGCGCCGCAACTGGATCTTCGCCGCCGATTCCTCGCGCTGCATCTGCAGCTTGGCCGCGGCCGCCGCCTGTTCGGCCTCCAATATCTGTTGCTGCAGCAGCATCGCCGGATCGGGCGCCGGCGGACGCGGCACGGGCGCTCCGGTCTCGGGATCGAGTTCTGGCTGCGGCTCGGTCAGATAATCATCGGCATTGCGGATCCCCAGGCTGTTGAACGCCCGCCGCGCCGCGTTGAAGACATTGGCCTCGGTCACCATGTGCGCGAACGGCGTCTGGCCGATCCGCTCGATCAGCCCCAATATGCCCTGCGCCTGCGCGCCCTGCTCCTGCCGGTTGCCGACGCCCAGCCCCACCGCCACGACCAGGTCCATGTCGGCATTCCAGCTGCGCGGATCGATCGACACCCACTGGTTGCGCAGCCGGATCATCCGCGCGCGCGGCTGGTGCCGCACGAGCAATTTCAGGATGATCCGGAACATGTCCGACATGCCGGTCTCGGCGAAGATCCGCGCCATCATCTCGAGCCGGACATTGCGGGCATCCTCCATCAAAGTCGCCTGCGTCGCGGTGATCTGGCGGCCGACGTTCAGCGCCTCGCGATCGAGCGACTGGCCCTGCTTGGCCAGGCCGGTCTTCCGCTCGACCTCGCGATCGATGTAGTCCTGCATCGCATAGACCTTGTCGGCCACGAACGGCACCGCCTCGAACCGGATCGGCGTGCGCCCCTCAAGGATCACCGCGCCCGGCGCGCTGTCGGCCAAACTATCCTGGGTGCTGCCATCGGAGCGCTCCGATCCCTCGGGCAGCACCGGCCGCGGATTGTTGCTGAGATAGAGATTGTCGAGCTGCTGGCGCAGCAGCGCGGTCTTGACCATCTGGTCGTCGATCACCTGTTCGGCCGGGCAGCCACCATACAGCTTGTGCGGCATCGGGATCGGGCAGAAGCGCGCGAACGGGCCATGATCGGCCGTTTCGTTGAACAGGATCATGTCGCCACAGCGGACGATCTCGCGCAGTTCCGAAATGCCGTCGCCATCATAATCGACCGCGGCGAATTCGTGATGGACCTCGATCATGTCGCGCGAGCGATCACTCGATCCGTCGACACGCATCCCGTCATGGTGCTCGTCGCGATAGCGCGCCAGCGCGCGCCGGTCTTCATGGTCGCCAAGCCAGGCCGGCAGCCCGTCGATCAATTCGGCATCGAACCCCATCTCGATCAGTTCGGAACGCGCCTTGCACGTCCGGTGCGCCTCATAGGGCGGAATCTGACCCGGCCGCGCATGCGGGGAGACCAGATATTCCTCGGGCGGCACATTCTCGATCCTGACCCGCCCATCCTTCCAGTCGCGCATCACCCAGGCGGCGAACAGCCCGGTCTCCTCGTTATAAAAGGGACCCTCGACCAGTTCGGCGCCAAGCATCTCGACCTGCGCGGCATCGAGATTTTCGATCAGCTGCGGCCGGCTGGCGGAGCGATCCTCCCACCAGATCTTGACGACGCCCAGCTTCGCCATGCCGGCATCCTTGGCCCAATCGTGCAGGATCATGAAACCGGGATTGTCGGCATGGAGGACGTAATTGACATATTCGGTCGCCTGCTCGGCCTGGGCGACATCCTCCTCACCACGCGGCTCGAACCGCACGATTTCGTCGGAGGACACGAACGGCCGGACGATATTGGCGACGAAATTGTCGACCGTGATCGCGACAGTCTTGTCGACCACCTGCGAGCGGCCGGCCTGCGCGGGCAGCTCGTCCATCCGCCCGTGATAAAAATCGATCGCCCGCGCCTGTTCGCCCGCGATTTCGCTCTCGAAATGGCCGAGCGCGCGGGTGGCGCTGTCCTGCAGATGCGCGACGAGGTCTTCATCGGACATGGGTGTAAAGTTCGTCATGAAATCCCCTTTTTCTGAAGCCCCTCCCCTTCAGGGGAGGGGTTGGGGTGGGGGAATTCGAGCGGTACAAAACTCTTCGAGCATGAGCATAGAAGTGCTCGCTCCGCTCGCCCCCACCCCCGGCCCCTCCCCTGAAGGGGAGGGGAGAAAATGCTTCAAACCACCCCCACCCGCATCCCGATCCGGCGCAGCGCGGCCGCGCGCGCCGGCGGCGCCGGCGGCGCATAGGCCACGCACATCAGCCCGAACGCGTCGGCCGAATGCGACGCCCAGTCGTGCATCGGTCCCAGCCCGACCCCGCGCGCTTCGTCCTTGCGCTCGTGATAGGACCCCAACGCGTTGCGCCCGGCCTCGGTGGTCGCCGCGTTGAACCAGATCATCGGGAACAGCCGCCGCGTGGTCTCGATTCGCATCATCGCCGCGCCCTTGCCCTGGTTCGGCACCACCTCGACGTCGAAGCCGGCCTCGCGGACATGGTCCTCGAAGCGCGTCGCGGCGATCGCATCCTCGCGCACACCGTCGTGCGGCAGCACGCACAGCGCCCGGCCATAACCGCGATCGCGCAGCCAGCCGAGATGCGCGGCGAGCGGCTGCCCGACAGCCTCGTAATGATCGAGCACGCGGATTTCGCGGCCGACGAACTGCGCGATCCAGATCACCGTCGCGTCGCGCACGCCGATGTCCCAGAAGGCGCGGGTCCGCATCAGCGGATCGGCCGCCACCGTGCCGATCCGGCCCTCGGCCCGTGCTTCGGCCAGTTGCCGCGCGAAATAGGCACCGTCGCTCACCATCGCATACCCGCCTTCCCACACATGATCATATTGGTCCGGCTGCAGCCGCAGACAGTCGAGGCGTTCGCCCTCGAGTTCATCGGGAAACCATGAGTTGTCGCCCCAGTTTGCGCGGACGACGACGGCGCCGGTCGGGACTTCTGCGCCGCGCAGCATTTGATCGACCGGATCGGTCTTGCGGCGCGGATTCCACGAAAACCAGAGTTCCGAACCCGGCGCCCGGATGGTCGGCCTCAGCAGCGCCAGCGACCGCGCCGACAAGGTCTGGGCCTCCTCCACCCACGCCCGCGAATAGCCCTCGAGCGACTTGATGCTCTCGGCGGTATGGTCCTGCATGCCCTGAAACAGGATCACGCCGTCGCCGGGCGTCTGGATGCGATCTTCCAGAACCTTGAAGCCGTCGGCTTCGGTCACCTCGGCTTCGACCATCTTGTCCATGATCAGCCGTCGGGCCGATTCGCGCAGCGATTTCTGCACTTCGCGGATGCAGACCGACCGCAGGCCCGGATGGTCGATGGCATCGAGGATGAGTTGACCGGCGAAGAAATGCGACTTGCCCGAACCCCGTCCGCCCCACGCCCCCTTGTAGCGCGCCGGAGCCACGAGTGGCTCGAATATGCGCTGGCTCCTGAGTTCAACGATCGACAATGATCTGCCTGATCACTTCGATCGGATCGTGATCGGCGCCGACGTCCTTCGACTCGGCTCCGATGATCTTCGGCCAGATCTGGGTGTAGAAAATCTTCTTGTTGTCCCCGCTCTTGTCGCCGGCCCCGTTCTTGTCGCCGGCCTTTTCCGGCTCTTCTCCCTTCGCCCAGGCGGTCAGCCCGTCCACGCCGCCGAGATTCTCGAACACGCGCGCGATCGCCTCGCGCGCCGTCGGCGGCCCGTTGCGCAGCACCCGCTCCCCCGGAATGCGCCTGATGGTCGCAACCATGTTCACCTCCCTGCCAGAAACGAAAAAGGCCCGGAGCAACGCTCCGAGCCTCGACAGTCGCAATTCGACCAATTGATGACCGTCTACACTTAGCCGAACGGGATGTCAAGCGTTTGATCGCTTTTTGTTCGATTTTTGTTTCTATGGCCGCTCAAGCCGCTTGATCGTAGCCGCGACACGCGGCACCGGGTCCGGATGGCATCCCCAACGACGCTCAACGCGAAGAATCTCGAGGTGCTCGGTGCCGAGCGCCTCGCCGCGCTGCTGATCGAGATCAGCACCGGCAATGCGGTCGCCAAGCGCCGGCTGCGCGTCGAACTCGCCGGCAGCGCCGGTCCGGCCGAAGCCGCGAACGACATACGCAAGCGCCTCACGACGATCGCCAAGGCGCGCAGTTTCGCCGACTGGAGCAAGATCAAGACGCTCGCCGCCGATATCGCGGCCCAGCATCGCGCGATCATGGACCATGTCGCGCCTGCCGATCCCGGTGCCGCGCTCGACCTGCTCTGGCAATTGATGGCGTGCGCCAATCCCGTGTTCGCCCGCAGCGACGACAGCAACGGACATTTGTCGGCGACATTCGCGGCAGCCGCGCGCGATATCGGTTCGGTCGCCCTCGCCGCACGCACTGAACCTGGAATGCTGGCGCGGCGCGCCTTCGATGCGCTGCGCAACGATCGCTTCGGACAGAGCGACGACCTCGTCGAAATCCTCGCGCCGGCGCTGGGCGATCCCGGTCTCGCGGCGTTGCAGGCATTGGTCACGGCATGGCGCGACGAACCGGTGCCGACGCCACCCGAAGCCGAGCGTGAAGTGATCGGCTGGGGCAGCAACGGACCGATGTATGCGGATCGGCTGGAGGAGATCCACCGCGATGCCACGACGAAGAGCGCGCTACGCGCCATTGCGGACGCGCGGGGCGACGTCGATAGCTTCATCGCGCAATTCGAGCCGGAAAAGCGGTCTGTGCCTATGATCGCGGCGTGGATCGCCGAGCGCCTGCTCGCCGCCGGCCGTGCCGAGGAAGCGCTGGCCACGGTCGAGGCGGCGGATCGACGTGGACGGCTCGCAGGCACGGCAGAGCTGGACGCTGCCCACATCGCCGTGCTCGACGCGCTTGGCCGCGCCAACGACGCGCAGGCACGGCGCTGGGCACGTTTCGCCGTGACACTCCATCCCGATCATCTCCGCGCCTGGCTCGAACGGCTCCCCGAGTTCGAGGATTTCGATGCCGAGCGCAAGGCGATCGCCCATGCCCTGGCGCATCCCGAGCCGCTGCGGGCGCTGTGGTTCCTGACCGGCTGGCCGGCGCTCGACCAGGCGAGCCGGCTGGTCATCGCCCGGATCGCCGAACTCGACGGCAATCATTATGAGATCCTCTCGCCCGCGGCTGACGCGCTCGAAAGCCCGCATCCGCTGGCCGCCACGCTGCTGCACCGGGCAATGATCGATTTCACGCTGAAGACCGCGCGCACCAGCCGCTACAAGCACGCCGCACGTCACCTCGCCGATTGCGCGGCGGCCGCGCGCCGGATCGACGATTGGCAGGGCGTCCCGACCCACGACATCTATCTCTCGAACCTGCGCAAGGCGCATGGCCGCAAGCCGGCATTCTGGGCGGAGGTGAAATGAAAGCCCGCGCCGCTCAGGCCCCCGCCGCCACGAACTTGCCACTATCGAGTTCATCCTCGCCGTCCCAGCGGTAAGCGACCAGCGGCCCGCCCTTCCCTGCGCTGTAGTCGACACAGGCGATTTTCGCGGTCTGGCGGTCGGGCGTGCCGCGCATCCAGTAATGGCCGACCAGGATCGGCGATCCGCCATCATGGCCCGGCACGACGACGGCGGGCAGTTCTAGATCGGGCAGCTGGTCGATCACGTCTTCGGTGCTCAGCGTCGCGGTGCGGAACGTCGCGGGCGACCCGGCCCACCAGCGCGTGCGCGCATTGCGACGAACATGGCCGCCCTTGTCCCTGAACGTCACGCCCGGCGGCAGATCGACCTCGACCCCCTTCAGCAGCGTCTCGATCGCATGATAGAGCGCAGATCCGCCCGATGGCGCCGTCCCGTCATAGGCAAAACTGTTGCGCGCGCCGCGCGCGAACGCCTCCGGCACCGCTTCGCGCGTCAGCAGATTGCCGCCGAGCCGCTGCGTGACGGCCGCGATCGCGTCCGGATGCCAGCAGGCATGGACGACGCGCACGCCGCCGAGATCGAGCCACAGCGGCAAGGTCAGGAACCAGTCGACCCATTCGGCATGATCGTCGCTGTCCTCCCCCACCTGCGCGGTGAAGGCTTCGTGCTGTTCGCGATTCTTGTCGCTGCGCGGCCGCAGATACTCGTCGTGCCGGTCGGGATGGCGGACATGATAGCCGATCGCATTGAACTCGTGATTGCCCATGATCGCCCGCGCCGCGCCATCCTCGACCATGTCGCGCACGATCCGCAGCGTCTCGACCTGGCCCGTGCCGCGATCGATCAGGTCGCCGATGAACACCGCCTGCCGGCCGGGATGGCGCCAGACGCCCGATCGCCGCACATAGCCCAGCGCCGTCAGCAGCGCGGTCAGCTTGTCGGCATGGCCATGGATGTCGCCGATGATGTCATACGCCACACCGGTCTCCAGTCATTGCGTGATTCATGCCGATGGGCGGAGGATGACGCGATGCACCGGCTTTGTCGAGGGTGGCGCGGCCGGTCTGCCGGCCGGACTCAACGCGCCTTCCGCTTCCGGTTCTCGCGCCGCGCCAGTTCCTCGTAGCGACACAGCGCGATCGGCTCGTCATCATCCTTCGTCGCCGGCGGTCTGGACTCACCGGCCGGCGCTGTGGTTTTACCGTCCATCGGTCGACGCTGGCAGCGCCCGCTCCAGCTCCTCGAGCCACAATTTCGCGATCCCGTCCGACGGTGCCCGCCAGTCGCCGCGGGGCGACAGCGCCGCCGCGCCCGAGACCTTCGGCCCGTTCGGGATCGCCGAGCGCTTGAACTGGCTGATCTGGAAGAAGCGGAACAGGAAATTGTGCAGCCAGCGCCGGATCGTCGGCAGGTCGTACGCCGCCTTCGCGCCGTCCGGAAAATCGATCGGCCAATGCCCCGCCGCCAGATCGTTCCACGCATGCCACGCCAGGAACGCCACCTTCGACGGCGGCAGCCCGAAACGCGCGATATGGTGAAGGAAGAAATCGTTGAGCGCATAGGGCCCGACCTTGCTCTCGGTGCTCTGCAGCGCGCCGCTGGCGTCGGCAGGCACCAGTTCGGGCGAGATCTCGGTGCCGAGGATTGCGGTGAGGATGCGGTCGGTCGCGGCGTCGAACTGCCCGGTCTGCACGCACCAGCGGATCAGATATTGGATCAAGGTCTTGGGCACGCCGCAATTGGCGGCATAATGGCTCATCTGGTCGCCGACGCCATAAGTGCACCAGCCCAGCGCCAGCTCGGACAGATCGCCGGTGCCGACGACGAAGCCGTCGCGCTGGTTGGCGAGGCGGAACAGATAATCGGTGCGCAGGCCCGCCTGCACATTCTCGAACGTCACGTCGTAGACCGGCTCGCCGCGCCCGAACGGATGATCCATGTCGGCCAGCATCTGTCGCGCCGCCGGGCGGATGTCGATCTCGGCGCCGGTCACGCCCAGCGCGTTCATCAGCGCCCAGGCATTGCCTTTCGTGGTATCGCCGGTCGCGAAGCCCGGCATCGTGAAACCCAGGATCGCGGTGCGCGGCAGGCCCAGCCGGTCGCACACCTTGGCCGCGACGATCAGCGCATGGGTGGAATCGAGCCCGCCCGAAACGCCGATCACCATCGTGCTGCCGGCGGTCGAGCGGAAGCGCCGCGCCAGCCCCTCGACCTGGATGTTGAACGCCTCGTAGCAATCGGCATCCAGCCGCCCGGCATCGTCGGGGACGAACGGAAAGCGCGGCACGCTGCGCATCAGGCCGAGATCGGCGAACACCGGCCGGTGCGCGAAGCCGATCCGGCGGAAGCGCGTCTCGGGATGACCGGCCGCCGCCGCCGCGTCGTTGAACGTGCCGGTGCGCATCCGCTCGAGCCGCAGCCGCTGCACGTCGACATCGGCGCAGATCAGTTCGGGTTCGTCGCCGAAGCGAGTCGATTCGGCGAGCACCTCGCCGAGTTCGTGGATCATCGCCTGCCCGTCCCAGGCGAGATCGGTCGTGCTCTCGCCCGGCCCCGCCGCGGAATAGGCATAGCAGGAGACCGTCCGCATCGATTGCGAAGCCGACAGCAGCGCCCGGTCGCGCGCCTTGCCGATGATGATGTTGGAGGCGGAGAGGTTGCACAGGATCAGCGCGCCGGCCAGCGCGCCCGCGGTCGATGGCGGCGTCGGCGCCCAGTAATCCTCGCAGATTTCGGCATGGAAGACGAAGTCGGCGAGGTCCTCGGCGGCGAAGATCAGGTCGGGACCGAATGGCGCGGTCTGCCCTGCGACCTCGATCTCGAGGCCGGCCAGCCCGGCGCCGGGCGCGAACCAGCGCTTCTCGTAATATTCGCGATAATTGGGCAGGAAGCTCTTGGGCACCACGCCCAGGATCCGCCCGCGCGCGATCACCACCGCGCAGTTGTAGAGCCGCCCGCCGCGGTGCAGCGGCGCGCCGACGATCAGCACCGGCGCCAGCCCGATGCTCGCCGCGACGATCCGGCCGATCCCGGCCTGCACCGCGCTCTGCGTCGCGTCCTGCAGATGAAGATCGTCGATCGCATAGGAGGAAATGTTGAGTTCGGGAAACAGGACAAGATCGGCGCCCTTGTCGGCCGCCTGTTTCGCCAGCACCAAGGTCGCATCGACATTGGCGGTGACGTCGCCCACGCTCGCTACCGGCGTCGCCGCCGCGACGCGGACGAAGCCGTGGGCATGGATCGATCGGAAATGTGCCGGCTTCATGCGTTCGCCTCGTCCAACCGTCGGACCGCCCGCTGGCAGTCGATCGTCGCACTCCTGCCCTCACCGGCCGTGCGACGCAACCCGGCCGGGCCGGCGCGGTACGCAATCCTGCCATGGCATCCGCATGCAGATTCGTGCGTGCGGGAAAGTCGGTCCCGGAGGGCGAGCCTGTTCCAATCACCCGCCGGGACCAGCCGCGCCGGATCGAGCAATCGGCGCTGATGCGGTGTCGCAACTGGTTCGCGCGATCGCATTGATCCCGGTCAATAACGCTGGCCTGTCCGACCGATCCTTCGGAACCGCGATTGACCGACCACCAAACTCTAACGCCCGATCGCACGACCGTTCGCGGCATTGGCGCAATCGAGACATTTTTCGGCTGTCGGCAGCGCCAGCAGCCGGGCTTCGGCGATGGGTTCGCCGCATGCGATGCAGCGACCATATTCGCCGCTCTCCAGCCTGACGATCGCGTGCTCGACCGCGATCATCTCGTTGCGCAGCGTCACGTCGATCCCTGCCAAAGCCTCGTCGTCGGCCAGTTCGACCGCCCGTTCTTCCGAATCCGGGTCGAGCGCCTCCCGCAGCATCGCTTCGATCTGCTCGGCACGCGCCGACAGTTCGTCGAGCCTGGTGCGCAGGCGCGCGGCAATGCCCTGAATATCCTGGCTCATGACGGCGCGAATTCGGCTATGGCGCGCGAAATCCCGTCGAGCGCCTGCAGTCGCTGCTTCTTGAGATCCTCGTGGCGCCGGTCGGACGCGGGTTCGGCTTGCGTCTCGATCTGCCCGATCTGCTTGTTGAGCTCGTGGTAATGCGAGGCGAGTTTGCGAAAATGCGCGCTCGAAAGCTTGAGGCCGTTCAGCGCCGCCGAGGCGTTCGGAAACTCGCTATGAAGATCATTGCCGTGGTCGCTCATGATGCCCGATGTCCCTGGTCAAGAAAATGTCGTCGTCGAAGTTGAAGCGCGTCGATTGACTCGGTCAGGATCGCAAAAGCTTGATCATGATCGTTGCCATCAGCATCAACAGCGATCCGAATGCGACCGCGGTGACGAGCATGACGTCCTCCGAGCGCCGCAGCCTTTCACGAATGTTCATCACATACTCCCTGATGGTACCATCCGTCTGAACCCGCATCGGCCGGCGATCTATCCGTAGATTTGCGGATGCCTGTGACAGGATCGCGCGCGCGGGCGCCGGTCTTCGGCTGAGCCCGGATCGTGCGCGCCCATATGTCACAGCGGCGGCGGCGACCGCGCGGGCTGGACCGAGTCCCCGGTGCGGATCGACAGAATCGGGCGAACCCGTGGCGACGCCTCGAGCAGACGCCGCTGCGCGCGGCTGATGTAGGGGAAGTCGCGGTTCGGCGTGTCGGGCACGAGTTCGGGCGGTGTGTCGCCTGGATATTCGTCCGGCAGCGCGCCGGGCGGCATTTCCGCCGGTCCTGGGGGATCGGTCCGCTCAGGCGGCGGGATATCGGGTTGCGTGGCCATCGAAGCTCTCCTTTTCACGACGTGGCGGCTGGGTGATCGCGCGCGGCGTCCGGCTGCGAGGCCGCGTTCTCATCCTCCTCGCGCAGGCTCTGGCGGAAGGCGGCGAGGCGATGGCGATAGCCTTCGGCATCGCCATATTCGAGGAATTCATAATAGCGGCGATGCGGATCGGATACGCGCAACGCATGTTTGATCGGGCACCAATATTGTTCGGTCCGGCTGGCGACCTCGCGAACATAGCCGATCAGGCCATTGGCATAGGCGCAATAGGCGCAATTGAGCGCCTCGATCCAGTTCAGGTAGGAAAGCTGTCCGCGATCGAACACGATATAGTCGCCGCGACGGACCGGTGGAATCCGGTACACGCGAAAGCAGATCGCCTGGTAGACGCGGATCCACGCATCGAGCAGTAGCAGTGGCACGATCAGCGAATAGATCACCGGCGCGCTGACATTGTTCATAAACGACGAGCGCGCGAGCAAGGTCGCCGCACCCGTGCGCAGGCGGCGATGTTCGAGGGTGATGCCCTGTTCGAACCGGACGAGACGATCATGGATGCTGACGCCAAGTACCTTGCGACGGCGTTCGATCTCTCGGTCCAGTTCGGCCTGGAGCGCGACGATCTCGCTGGCGATTTCCCGCATTCTGGTGGTCATCGCTTTGTCCCGAACATGACATGTTGCTATCGGCAGACATCGATAGGCCGGCGATCCGATCGCGGCCTATCCGTAGAATTACGCAGCGCAACGGCTTCGGCAGGCGTAGATGAGGCGGTACGGCCGACATCGATCGAAAGGGAATGGCATGATGGATCGGATGCACGCCATGCAACTCGATGCGCCGGGCGCGCCGCTGCGGATGGTGTCGCGCGCGCTGCCCGTTCCCGATCGTCACGAAGTGCTCATCGAGGTGGCGGCGTGCGGCGTCTGCCGCACCGACCTGCATGTCGTCGATGGCGAAGTCGCCGCCGATTTTCCCGTCGTTCCGGGCCACGAGATCGTCGGCCGCGTCCGCGCGCTCGGCGCCGACGTGGCAGGCTTCGTGCCCGGACAGCGCGTGGGCGTGCCGTGGCTGGGTTCCACCTGCGGCATTTGCTTTCATTGCCGCGACGGCCACGAAAATCTCTGCGACCGGCCGACCTTCATGGGATGCACGCGCGATGGCGGCTATGCCAGCCACGTCGTCGCCGATGCGCGCTATTGCTTCACGCTGCCCGACGCGTTCGGCGATGCCGAGGCCGCGCCGCTGCTATGCGCCGGCCTGATCGGCTGGCGCGCGCTGCGCCTCGCCGGCGAAGGCCGCCGGATCGGCCTGTTCGGCTTCGGCGCCGCCGCGCATATCCTGGCGCAGGTGGCGACCGCGCAAGGTCGCGCGGTCCATGCTTTCACCCAGCCGGGCGACGTCGATGGCCAGGCGTTCGCGCGCACGCTCGGTTGCGTCTGGGCCGGCGGGTCCGACGCGGCGCCGCCCGTTCCGCTCGACGCGGCCCTGATCTTCGCGCCCGTCGGCGCGCTGGTGCCGGCCGCGCTCAGGATCGTGCGCAAGGGCGGCCGCGTGGTCTGCGCCGGCATCCACATGAGCGATATTCCCGGCTTCCCCTATGCCGATCTGTGGGGTGAACGACAGATCCTGTCGGTCGCCAACCTCACCCGCGAAGACGGAATCTCGTTCTTCGCGATGCTCGAACGCGTGAAGATCCGCACCGTCGTCGAAACCTTCGCGCTCGGGGATGCCAATGAAGCGCTGCAGCGGCTGCGACGCGGCAAGCTGCGCGGCGCGGCGGTCATCTGCCCCGGCGGTGGGAGCAGACAATGAAATGATTCGGCCGCATCGCCCGGCGGCGCGCATGTTAACCGATCCGCATTGCCGATCCCCTTCATCCGGCGCCCGGTTTCGCTTGTCCGCCAGCCCACCATGGCCCCCCCGATTCCGGTGAGCGCTATCCGGGAAGTCACGGATAGCGCGGCGGCGGAAACAGGCGCCAAGCGATGCGAGAAGGAGCGACTCCGATGACCGAAGACAATACCGATCGAACGACTCTGCCCGCCGCCGAGGCCGGCCTCGCTTTGGCCGAACAACTCTGGCGCATGCCGTTCGTGCTGACCATGGGCTGGTTCAGCTTCTGGAATGAGACGATGACGGCGGCGCAGACGCCCATGGTCCCGCCGGCCGCTCACTTATGCCCACCGGAAGCGATCGAAATCTTCCTCGAAACCGAGGGCGACCATCTCCTTTTCGCGTGATGCGGCCACAGCCGCATCCGGGAAATCACGGATAGTGCGGTGAAGGGGCATCAATCATCGTGGACACAACCGAGGAGGCAGACGATGAAATCCATATTGTTGCTGGTTCACGACGATGAAGGCCAGGAAGCCCGGCTGCAGACTGCGCTCGATCTCACCCGCGCGCTCGACGGCCATCTGACCTGCATCGACGTCTGCCAGGTACCGGCCGTCGCCGGCGAGGTCTATGGCGGCGTCGGCACCGCCATGCTGCTCGCCGACGAGCGTGAGCGCGAATCCGAAAACCGCACGAAGCTGCAGGCACGGCTCGCGCACGAGGATGTCGCCTGGAACTGGAGCGACGCAACCGGCGACATCGCCAATTGCGTCACCGAGGCCGCCAATCTCGCCGACCTGATCGTTCTCAACCGCAAGCTCGATGCGCATCCGGCGCCCGACATGCGCGACATCGCCGGCCGGATCCTGATGCATGCCCGCAAGCCGATCGTCGCCGTACCCGAAACGCTGCGCCGCTTCGAAGCCACCGGCCGCGCGCTGATCGCGTGGGACGGCCAGACCTCCAGCGCTGCGACGATGCGCGCGTGCGTGCCGCTGCTGCGGCTGGCCTCCGCCGTCCACATCTTCATGGCGCGCGACGGCGCGGAGAAGAGCGAGCCGATCGAAGCGGCGGAATATCTGTCACGCCATGGCATCCATGCGAGCATCAACGTGATCCGTGACGGTTTATCTGCTCCCAACCGGCTGATCGGCGAAGAATGCGCGCGCTGGCGTGCCGATTATTGCCTGATGGGCGCCTATAGCCACGGCCGCCTGATCGAGTCCTTCGGCGGGGTGACCAAGCGGATGCTGACGCACAGCGCGGTCCCGCTGGTGCTGGGACACTGAAGCGGCCGATCCCGGCCGGAGCCGATGTGGCCCGGCCGGACTGGCCCTCCGCTACAGCACCCAATTCGCGGTCAGCGCCGTCACGTCGCCCGTGAACACCACCGAGAAATCCGCCACGCCATTGCCGTCGGTATCGCCGAGGAGAGTCGTGGTGTTGGTCTCGGCCGCGAACGCCAGCGTGAACTGCCCCGCGACGCCTGAAAATGCACCGACCTGAACGAACGTATCGTTCACCCCCGCGGTGGTGGCATTGGCATCGATCGCCGAAAGATCGAGAATATCGCCCGCCGCCAGATCGGTGATCCGGTCGGCATTCGCTCCAACCACGCCATCGGTCTTCAACAGATAGATGAAGCGATCGTTCCCGGTGCCGCCGGTCAAAACATCCTTGCCGGCGCCGCCGGTCAAGAGATCGGCGCCCGTGCTACCGACGAGCGTGTCATTGCCCGCCCCGCCCTTCAGAATGTTGTTGCCGGCACCGCCATTGATCGTGTCGTTGCCGTTGCCGCCGTCGATCACGTCATTGCCGTTGCCGCCGTTGATGATGTTGTTGCCCGTGCCGCCGGTCAGCGTATCGGCCAGCGCCGAGCCGGTGATGTTTTCGATCGCCGACAACGTGTCGCTGCCCGCGCCGCCGGTGACCTGCGCCGTCGTCAGCGCGAGACTGACCTTGATCCCGGCAGTCGCCGCCGCGTAGCTGACGGTGTCGATGCCGTCGCCGCCGTTGAGCATGTCGTTGCCGAGGCCGCCCTGCAGCGTGTCGTTGCCGGCATTGCCGGTCAGCGCATTGTTGCCGGCATTGCCGGTCAGACTGTCGTTGAACGCGCCGCCGATGATCGCTTCGATCGCCGTCAGCGTATCGCTGCCCGCGCCTCCGGTTGCCTGCGCGCCGGTGGTCGCCAGATTGACCGTCACGGCGGCGGTGGCCGCCGCATAGCTCGCGGCATCGATCCCGGCGCCGCCATCGAGCGTGTCGTTGCCGAGGCCGCCCGCCAGCGTGTCGTCGCCGAGACCGCCGGTCAGGACGTTGGCGGCGGCGTTGCCGACGAGGCTGTTGGCCAGCGCGTTGCCGGTGCCGTTGATCGCGGTCGAACCGGTCAGCGTGAGAGTCTCGACATTATCGGCCAGGACGAAGCTCACCGAAGCGCTGACGGCATCGGTACCGCCATTGGCGGCCTCGACGATCACGTCGCCGGCGCCGACGACATAGCGGTCGTTGCCCGCGAGGCCGGTGAGGATGTTGGCGGCGGTGCTGCCGGTCAGGACGTCGTCGAAGTTCGATCCGATGATCGATTCGATCGCCACCAGCGTGTCGGTGCCGGCGCCGCCGGTCGCCTGTGCGGCGGTGAGCGCCAGATTGACGGACACGCCCTGCGCCGCGCCGGCATAGCTCGCGGTGTCGGTTCCGGCGCCACCGTCGATCTGGTCGTCACCGACGCTGCCTTCGAGGATGTCGTTGCCATTGCCGCCCGCCAGGCTGTCGTTGCCGCTGCCGGTGGTGATGAAATCATTGCCGTCGCCGCCGGTGACGACGTCGCGGATCGCGGTGCCCTGCAGGATGTCGAATCCCGCCGATCCGGCGATCGTGGCGCTGGTGACGGCGGGCGTCGTGTCGTTGTCGATGATCGTGCCGGTTGCGGAGGCGCCGACGATCGTCGCGTTGGTGGCGTCGGACAGGTTGAAGAAGAAGCTTTGGGTCGGCTCGGCGCTCGCGTCGTTGATGATCGGGATCCGCACCGTCTTGATGGTTTCGCCGACCGCGAAGGTCAGCGTGCCCGCAAGCCCGTAATAATCATTGCCGAAGCCCGATGCGTCACCGTTCGCCGTTGTATAGTCGACCGTGACCGCCGTCGTGGCCGGCGCGTCGAGCGCGACGACGAACTCCAGATAGGACGCATTTTCGAGTCCGACAGCGGCGCTGACGCTGAGCCTCGGCGCGAAAACCGCGGTCGCGTCGTTGGCACCGATGATCGCCGTCGCCGATGCATCGAGCGTCGTCGCTCCGACCAGGTTCGAAACCACCAAATCGAGCGACTCGGACGCCTCGGCGACCGCGTCGTTGGTCAGCGCGACGGTGACGATCTTGACCGTCTCGCCCGCCGTGAAGTTCAGCGACCCGCTCGTCGCGACATAATCCGATCCCGCCACCGCGCTGCCGTTCCGCGTCGCATAGTTCAAGGACACGGTCGACGTGCTCGGCCGGTTGAGGATGATCGCGAAGCTCGCCTGGCCGCTCACCTCGTCGACCACGAGGTCGCCGACCGTGACCACCGGCGTCCCCGACGCCGCGTCATTGTCGATGATCGTCGCGGTCGCATATTGCCGGGTGATCGTCGCGTTGCTCGCGTCGGACAGTTCGAAGAAGAAG
>Ga0268264_10000904_pt1 | contig 31168 bp, 20 predicted proteins | sample KBSSwiS32_FD_190357 | JGI IMG/M metagenome (GOLD analysis project Ga0268264, IMG submission 190357) | Switchgrass rhizosphere microbial communities from Kellogg Biological Station, Michigan, USA - KBS Switchgrass S3-2 (SPAdes) (version 2) | ecosystem: Host-associated > Plants > Roots >...
CGAAGCCACGGGACGAGCGGGAGCGGAGGTACGAGCCACTCGGACGGCCGGCTTTACCTGAGAGCGGACCTGCCACTTGCAGGCCGCGGCGAAGAGGGCCAGTGAAACGGCGAGGCAGAGGATCTGATGTGGTTTCAAGGAAGATATTCCGAGCAGATCGTGGAGACAGACTACTTCCTTCGAAAAGTTGCCTAACCTGCGAGAGCGTATGAGCCAATTAGCCGCGGAATCCCTGAACTAAATGTCGCACTAGTAAATAAATCATGTACGCGATTTGCACTGGAGCGCGAACAGCAAGTCCAATAGCCTGAAGTCCGAGCCAAATCAAGACATAAGGAAATGGAATTGCGCTAAAGGAGTAGTCGCCACCTTGGCTCGCAAGCACCACAACGCATAGAGCACCCTTCGTATGCTCTGCGAAGTAAGTTGATTTGGACTTCATCGATCCCAGCTCTGAAAGCGCCACTGCCCAATGCGATCCAATAGTCCAATTGGCCTCAGCAAACAGGACCGCTACAGGAATGAAAATCAACAGCCAAGGGGTCAGTGAAAATGGAACCACGGCTAGGACCAAGATTGGAAGTGCCAACTGAGAAGCCCAAGCGCTTGGATCTCGAATGTCCATCCGATAACGAATGAATGGCCCACCGGATTTGCTGAGAACTTTAGTCCTTGCAATCAAGCCGCGCATAAACAGGCCACCAGTTGCTGTGGTTTCTCTTGCCAGCCTTCTCCGTTCTTCTGCAGACGAATGATTCCAGACCGAACGAAGGGAGCCGACTAAAAGAATAGTAGAGTACAGGTGGGCGACAGTGAAAATAAGGGCAGGTATCCAAGCCTGTGACGTGTTGATGGTAATACCTTTCAACGTTACCTGGTTTGCGCCAAGAAATTTTAACAAAACAATGGTGCCAAAAACAGTAACTCCAACGGAAAGCACTCCGTCCACCCACTTAATATTTGCCTTCGCGGCTAGTATGTTGAAGTCCGTATCCGAACTCTCTTGCATGCGCGGAACCATCTCCTTGATTTCAAGTCTCATCACGACACTAAAGCAACTGTCTCCCGCATGTCAACGACGGGAGAGCCGAAGTCCTGTCAGCTGATTCTGGACTGTAGCCATCCCGAAGCGTTCACCATAGATTCGACGTGGGCACGGATGAATCCCTGGAGAGCCCGACGGACCTACCGCCGCCCTAGACCCAATCTCCACCTGATCACCAGGGCCACCGCAGCCGGCACGCTGAACAGAAGCAGCAGGATCGGCAGCTCCTCGCGGGTCGAGTAACCGGCCTTCGTCACGCCGACCCAGAGGTTGAATCCCGTGAGCAGGAGCCACAGCAAGATGAAGGCGGCGGTCGCCCACGTGGTCGAGGCGGGGTAGGTCTGGGAAAACAGTCGGGCGAGGAGGAACGACGCCGCCAGGAGCAGGAATCCGGCGAGGAGGAAGAGACCGGTGCGCATAGACTGCCTCCCTGAGTAGTTCGTGGGACCTTGCTCTTAGACTACACGTCCTTCCCACCCGCAAGCCCCTGCACCTTGCCCCATCCGTCATCTTCTCGGAGAACGGGCGATTACTTGGTACCGCCGCTCCAAAGGTACACGAACCCCTTATATCTCGCGAGCCTTGGATCGGGCGTGTAGGTGAGACGAATCCGATACCCCTCATTCGAGTCTGGAGTGAAGAACGATCGGTCCATTTGGTAGAGACCATGCTGGTCGCGAGACCCCCACCAGATGAAGTCGCCCAACCGCCCGCTGACGTCCACGACCTGCAGGCTCCGGGAATCGAGCAATTCGAGCCGAAGCTTCCCGTCGAATTTTTTCGTGTCGCGCCACAGCCCGTTGTCGTGGTCACGAATCCCGAGGTACACGCCGCAGGGGAGCCCGATGTTCGGGAGGTCCGCCAGGCGATACTCCAGCTCGTGGGGGCTGCCCAGATCGAGCTCGGGCATGGTGACGGAGTAGCCTCGAATCGGTAATGGACCTGAGAACCAAGACTCGTCTTGGAAGGTCCCGTCGCCCCGATGGCTCGGCACGGGAGGAAGAAGCAAGAACCGGGCGAGGAAGAAGCCGCCGAGCAGCAAGACAGCCACCACCGCAATCTTGACGGCCCGACGCTTCCGCAGTTCGTCAGCCTCGCCGAAGTGCTCGAACATCCTTCTTTCCTCGGGTTAGCCGGCGTAACTCGAAGTTTTCATTCGGACTACACGTCCTTCCCGTCCGCCAATCCCTGCACCTTGTCCCAATCCGTCACCTTCTCGGAGAACGGCCAGGTTCTGCCGATGACTCGGAACCATCCGATGTCGCGGAGCAGGGCTCCGAGGAGCAAGCCGAAAAAGACGTAGCAGAGCGCCCAGAGCTTCAGGTTGGCGAAAACGGCGACAGCCAAGAGGATGACGGCGAAAAGGAGAAGGTAGCGCTTGGCGTTACGGCGGAGTAAGGGGGCGATCGAGAACCCACGCTCGCGGGTCTCGAGCATTCGTTTCGCCAGGAGCTGATCGCTGGGTCGGTTCATGGGGCGCAGAGAGAGAGTACCACCGCGTGAATTCACCGGCGCTGAGAACGGCAGCCGAGCAGATCATCCCCGCGCATCTTGATTCGCCCGTCGTTCCCGTCTAGCCTCCCCAGAACACTTGCGAGCTTCTCTCGTCGAGCGTCCGCCGGTCTGAGCCGGCGTTGTCGGAGCAAATTCGCCCCTCTTCGGAAGGGCAAAAGGAAGCTACATGCCGACCAAGAGTTTTGCGCTGGAAGACGGCGGACCCAAGCGACTGACCGCGAGCTGGAAAGGGAGGTTCGACGACCTACACCTGACGCTCGATGGCCGGGAGGTTCTGCACGTTGCCTCCTCCACGGAGCTGGAGGCCGGACGCAGCACGACCCTTCCCGACGGGCGGGATTTGCGCGCGCAGTTGATGCGGTCGTTCAGGACGCGGGAGCTGTACCTGGATCTCGACGGCAAGCACCTCCCGGGGTCGGCCGGCGAGCCGCTCACCCGCATCTGGAACGTCGTGGGACTCATCTATTTCATCGGCGGCCTGAGTTTTCTCGTCGGTCTCGCCGCGGAGATTTTTTCGATCCAATTGCTGTTGAGCGCCGGGCTCGGCTGGGGCGCCTGCCTGGTCGGCCTGGTCTTCGGCGCCCTCGGGTTCTGGCTGCAGAAACGCCAGTCCGCGATCGCGCTCACCTTGGCGATCGGCTTGATCGCGCTCGACATGTTGGCGACGATCTACTCCTACATCCAGGAAGGCCCACATGGAGGGGCGGGCTCCCTCCTGGTCAAGACCTTTTTTCTCATCGCCATGAGCCGTGGCTATGGCGCGATTCGTGAGCACAAGGAGCTCCGGGCGGCGGCCTGAAGCCCAAGTCCGATCGTCCGCCCTGTCAACCTCCGTTGCCTCTCGGTTTTCGCCTCGCCTCGTGTTAGCGTTTCCGCTGTAGACCTTTCCAGCTCGAGTCCTACCCTCAGGCGCCGCTTCCGCGGCATTCGGAGTGGAATTCCGCGTTACGCGGAAGGAGAACGGCATGAGCGACAGCGACGATAGCGTCTTGGGCCGCGGGCCTTTGACCCGTAGGCGGTTCCTAGAGATGGTCGGCGTCGTGGGCGGCGCCTCGGCGGTGTACGAGACGATGGTGGCGATGGGGATGATGCCGACCCCCGCCGCCGCGGCTCCCTTGGAGCTGGGCAAAGACGAGGGGAAAGGCCAATTCGTTCTTATCCTGGGCGCTGGCGTGGGCGGGCTCACCGCGGCGTACCGGCTGCAAAAAGCCGGGTATATCGTCCGCGTGCTCGAAGCGTCGGATCGGATCGGCGGCCGGAACTTCACGGTCAACAGCAACCCCGTCGAGAATCGCAATGTGATCCGCCAGACCGGCCGCGCGGACCAGGTATGCCGCTACGACGCGGGGCTCTATTTCGAGGCCGGCTGCGGGCGCATCCCGTACCACCACACCGCGCTTCTGGCGCTCTGCGCCGAGCTGGGTGTGACTCTCGAGACCTACATCATGGAGACGCGAGCGAACCGGTTCCAAACCGACATTTCGTTCGATCGCGCCTCGATCGCCAACCGGCGGATCGCCAACGACACGCGCGGCTACATTTCCCAACTGCTCGACAAGGCGGTCGCTCAGGGCTCATTGAACAGCGAGATCCCCGAGAAAGAGCGCCAAGAGCTGCGCGACCTGCTGGTCGCGTTCGGCAAGATCGACAAAACAACGCGCCAGTACAACGGCTCGCCGCGGATCGGCTACGTCAAGGAGCCCGGCGTCGTCACCCCCGGGATCCTCGACCAGAAACTCGACCGCTCCGCACTTTTCGGCTCCCGGTTCTGGGATCACCGCTTCTACCAGCCCGAAGACTATGAGTGGCAGACCACCCTCTTCGAGCCGGTCGGCGGCATGAGGAAGATCGTCGACGCCCTGGCCACGGCGGTCGGAGGCGACTCGACGATCGTGCGCGGCGCGGTGGTCGCGCGGATTCAGAACGGCGGCGCGGGGGTCGTCGTCCGCACCGCGGACGGTAGGAACTTCCAGGGGGACTACGGCATCAGCACGATTCCGCTCCGGCTTCTCACCAAGGCGATCGATCCTTCGACGTTCGAGCCTGCCTATGTCGAGGCGGTGGGCGCCGTGCCGCTCGCCAATACCTGCAAAGTCGGATGGCAGGCCGAGAAGCGCTTCTGGGAGGATTTGGACGGCGACCGGATTTTCGGCGGCATCAGCTGGATCGACCATCCGGTGACGCAAGTCTGGTATCCCTCCTCCGGCTTCTTCTCGAAAGGCCGCGCGGTTCTCACCGGCACCTACAACTACGACTCCTCGATCAAGAAAACCGCCGAGATCTTCGGCAATCTGTCGCTCGACGAGCGGCTGGAAGAGGCGCTCCGCGGCGGCGAGCGGCTCCACCCCCGATTCCGCGAATTCGTGCCCAAGTCCGGCGGTCTGTCGATCGCGTGGCAGCAGGTACCGTTCCTCGAAGGCGGCTGGGCCGATTGGGATCGTAACAACGAGGCGCATAAGAAGGCCTACGCGCGCTTGCTTTTCCCCGACCAGCGATTCTTCGTGGCGGGCGACCAGATGTCCTATCTACCCGGCTGGCAGGAGGGCGCCGTCCTCTCCGCCGACCACGTGATCGCCCAAATCACGCGCAGGAAGGCATTGACGGCGGCCGAGATTCCGGCGATCGAGTCCGCGCCCTCCGCGGCGTCCGTAACCGGCGCCGAGTAGCAAGAGCCTAGGAACACACGAGCCGGCGGGATGGGATTCCCGCCGGCCCGGGCTACGGCCGAGAGCTCTCCGGCCCCGCTACAGCTTGTACGGCGCCTTGATCTGGTAAGTCACGCCGCCGACGATCGTGCCGTTGCCTGGATTGGTCTGGCGGATCTCGAAGACGTGTTTGTCGGTGCGAGTGCGGTCTTTGTTCGCCGCGGTGTCTTGGAAGCTAGGGTGGATCTCGAACGCCTCACGGGCGTTGGTTTGGAATTGGATGTAGGGCGAGCTGGCCGGGGTGTAGAGGATCTCGATCGAGGTCGCTCCGGCGACGCGGATGCCGGTTCCAAGCCGTCCTCCCGCGGTCCAGCGGTTGAACAGCGCGGGGCCGAGGTCGATGACGATCCGGCCGCGCTGCAAGAAGGCCAGGCGGACGCCGGTGTCGAGGCGATCGAGGAAAGTAAGCCGGGTTGCAAGCGCGCTCGTCGCTACGTTGCGGACGATCATCCGGCCGGCCACATACTCGGCGGCGAAGAGATCGATGACGTTGACGTTCCTCCAGACGATGTTGTTGTTGTACCGCGTGTTGTAGTTCGGATCGGACCCTTCGAGGTAGGTCATCGGGTCTTGCGGCGTATCCAGCCGCGCATAGAGGCAGATATGCCCGGAGACGGTCGGCACCCAGGGCACCGAGATCTCCCACGTGCCGCCGGAAGCGAGCGTGGTAATCACGCCCGCGCCGATTTCGGTCCAATCGGTCGGCCAGGAGAGGCCCGACGAGGCGATGGCGTAGTAGACGCGGACGACCGCGTTGTAGGCGGTGGCGCTTCCCTTGTTCTCCCACAGGACGTGGACGTAGTTCACCTGACCGAGGATCGGGTCTTGATGGCCGCCCGCGGTCGCGTCGTTGCGCACCCAGATGTCCTCGCTCTCCCACATGTTGTTCCCGGCGGTCGCCGGATCGGGCTCAAGGCCGGTGTCCCACGGCTTGTCGTGACTCCAGACGTCCGTGTCGGAAAGGGCGGTCACCGCCTTGCAGGCCGAAGGCGCGGCGGAGCAGGCTTCGTTGCCGGTCGGGTGGGCGACGACCTGATAGTTATAGTTCGAGAGCGGGCTGGTGGTCGTGTCGTTGTACGAGGTGGTCGCCACGTCCTCGGCGATCTTCGCGAACCCGGAGTTGCAGCCGGTCTCGTTGCGGAACACGTCGTAGACGATCCCAACGCCGGAATTGGTCCAGGTGAGGCTCATCGAGTAGCTCGAAGGGGTGACCGTCACGGTCGGCACCGCGGGCGGCGTGCAGCCCGAGAAGGAGACCGAGGCGGCGGCGTCCGAGGCGCAGGCGATGCCGTGCCGGTTGAAGGCGGTGTACATCTGGGCCGAGTGTGGGGTGCCGTTGGCGAGGTTGCCGTCGTCGTCGTCGATCGCGCGCATCGTCCGCCAGAGCGTGCCGCTCGCGCAGCCGTCCGAGGTCCAGGTCGCTCCCGACGAATCGCAGGTGAAGGCGGAGGTCGCCGTCGGCCGCGAGCCGAACCAGAGGCGTTCGAGGATCGCCCAGGCGGAGCTGCTGCCGGCCAGGGTGAGGTCGCGGTTGGCGAAGTCCCAGAGCGCCTCGGTCGCGACCATCGATTCGCAGTGTCCTTCCTGGCCGCAGGGGCCGTCGTAGCCGCCGCCAGCGGGGCAGTAGACCTTGGTGAAGGTGTTCACCTTGGCGGCGGTGTTCGAGGCGTGGCGCGCGTAGTCGACCTCGCGAATGCCGGTGCACGAGGTGCAAGCGTCGCCGTAGCCGCTGCAGATCGTGGAACCGACGGAGCCCGGCCCGACGCACGATCCGTGCGTGGTCAAGAACGCCATCGTGTCGCCGTACGCCTCGCCGGTTCCCTTGTCGACCGCGGCGGTTCCATCGTTCGCGTCGAGCCCGTGGCCGAATTCGTGGAGCCCGACTCCCGGCACCTCGCCGAGATTGACGCAGGGAGCGGCCGCTTGGAAGAAGTTGAGATCGGCCGACCCGGTGCTCCAAAAGGCGTTGCACCACGCGGAGCCGTTGGTGTTCACGTCGAGCTGATTGTTCAGCCAGCTGACGCCCGGAAGCCAGCCGCGAGCCATATCCTTGCCCCGATTGACCGAGAAGAACTGGGTGCGCGCCGAGTGGGTGTTGCCCGAGCCGCCAACGCCCGGCGTCGTGCAATCGGTGCCGCTCCCCGTTCCGAAATCGATCACCCCGAGGATGCCCGAGCCCTTCGAGATCGAGCCGCAAGAGTCGGCGATCGAAACGTAGGTGCCGTCGAGCGTCGAAGTCTGGGGGGTAAAGATCGAGAAGTTGTAGATGCCGCCGCCGTTCGTTGCGAAAGGCGTCGCCGAGAGGTCGGCGTAGGGCATCGGCCAGATGAACTCGCCCGAGGTGTTGTCGGCGTAGACGCCGCCCCGCACCTGGGCGCTGATGTAATCATTCTGGTCCGCGACCTCCAGGATCTGAAGCGTCGCGGCGTCCACCCGCACGCGCCATGTGCCGGTAACGCCTTCGCGTACGAAGATGAACTGCCAGACGCGCGCAAGCCCGAGGCCGTGACCGGGCTCGAAGCCTTGGGCGAAACGGCCGTCGCTCGCCGCGACCGGCACGAGGTGAAGCGAACCGGCGTCCAGGAATTGATCGCTCTTCTCGAAACCGCCGAGGTAAACGGCGGCGAGCTCGAGCGCCTTCTCGCGCGGCTCGATCTTCGGGTCCGCCGCGGCGTCCGGCGCCGGTAGGTTCTCGCTGCCGAACTGGATCAGGTTGCCGTTGTTGATCCGGAAGAAGACCCGCGCGCCTTCGATTCGCTGCCCGTCGGAAAGGACGTCGAAATCGACCGCCCAAACGTGAGCGGCGAGGCGCCCCGACCGGCCGGGCGACAGGCTCAACCGCTCGGCGGAAACGCCGAGCAGCTCGGAGTTTTCCGCGACGAACGCGCGCGCCGTCTGTTCAAGCGTAGCCAAATCGACCTTGCCCGTGGCGGCGCTCGCCAGACGGTTGCCCGCTCCGGCGGCCCAAGGCAGACCGGCGCCCTCGGCGTATTCGAGCCGGCCGGTGCGACGCGAGACGTAGCCAACCCACGAAGAGGCGTCCGAGGAGAACGCTTGCGCCGAGGCGGCGGAGCGGAAGGCCGCCCACGCGTTCGCCACGGTCGAGGCGATCTCGCCGCCAAGATCCTCGGCGAGCGCCACCTCGTGACTGGGGCGGAGCCGCTCGCTCCGGTACGCGAGGTCGTCGAGCGCGCTGCCGCGCGACTTCGCGACCTGCGCGTCCGCGGAAAGAGTTGAAAGGAAAAGAAGGGCGAGAAGAATCGGAGGTGGAGCGAGGAAACGGACGGGTTTCATTGAGCGGTTCCTTTCCGCGCGCCGCATTGGCGCGCCGGTTGCCCCCAACGAAAACGAGGCTCCGCCCCGGGCGAACGATCCACGTTTCGCCGAATGCCCGAGTGCCCTAGCGGCCTCGCACTAGCCGGGGGAATCGATCGAGCGCCGCATGGGCTCGCAATTCTTCGAGATCGATCCCGCGGCGCGGGCGATCACCTCGCGATACATCGGCAACTCAATCCATGAAACCGCGAACCCCGCGATTTCCTGCGCATCAACGAAGAGAAAAGTGTCGATTTTATTTCTGTGAACTTACGTTTACATAGTTGGGACGGCGCCTGCGCCGGCCTTACGCGAACGAATCGAAGGCTCAGTCCTTTTTCCGCCCGGCGAGCCACGCCTCCACCTGCGCGCGCGGGGCATCGCCGTCCTTGCCGAGGGAGAGGAAATCGGCTTTCGCTCGTTCGGCGAGGGCTCTTGCCCTGGCGGGGTCACGCTTCGCGACCCGTAGGGCCGAAGCGAGGGCGAAGCGAGTGCGGCCTCCGAGGTCGGCTCCGAGGTCGGTACTCTCCACCGTCTTCAGCGCGCGTTCGAGCGGCGGCAGGGCGCGTTCCGGGTGGCCCATGTGGGATTCGGCGTCGGCGATCGCGAGAAGGGTCTCGATGACGGTCGGATGCTCCGGCCCGAGCGCGCGCTCCGAAATTCCTAGCGATTTTTGGAACACGAGAAGCGCCTCAGCGGGGCGTCCGCTCTGATCGAGTGCGATGCCGAGGTTGTGAAGGGCGAGCGCCGTGCTCGGGTGCTCCGGGCCGAGGGTCTTCGCGCGGATCTCGTAGACCTGTCGGAACTGCTTCTCGGCGAGCGTGAAGCGCCGCTGGATCAAATAGACGTTCGCGATGTTGTTGAGCGTGACCGCGACACCCGGAGAGACGTCGCCGAACGCGCGACGCTGGATCGCGAGCGCGTGCTCGTAACAGGCGAGCGCCTCGGCCGGGCGGCCGAGCTCGGAGAGAGCATTGCCCAGGCTGGTGAGCGACGCACCGACCTGATGATGCTCCGGTCCGAGCACCTTTTCGCGCAGTGCGAGTGCCTGGCGGCTGTAGGTCGCGGACTCCTCGAAGCGCCCCTGGTCGAACAGGAGGTTTCCCACCCGTTGGAGCATCGAGGCGACTTCCGGGTGCTCCGCGCCCAGCTCGCGACGGCCGAGCGCGAGCGCCTCTTCGTAGGTCTTGCGGGCCGCCTCGTAGTCGCCGTTTCGATGGAGCACCATGCCGAGGCTGCCGAGCGGCTCGACCAGCTCGGCGCGACCCGCGTCCCCGTCTTTCGGCCGGGCCGCCCGGCGCAGCGCGACCGCCTCGCGTAGCGGCACCAGCGCCTCCGCATATTTGCCCTCCCCGGAGCGGAGCAAACCCAACTCCAGCAGAAATCGCGCCCGGAGGCTTGGCTCTTCTCCCAGTCGATCGAGCGTCGCCGCCGCGAAACGGCTCCATTGCCCCGCGGCGTCGAATTGGCTTTCCAGCCGTTCCAGGCGGATCAGCGCGATGGCCGCCTGCGCCTTTGCTCATCGTCGGCCCCCTCTTCCGCAATCCACCAGGCGTCGTGCAACGTGGCGCGCGCGGCGGCGAAATCTTCGGTCCGCTCTTCGAGCCCGCCGCGAACGACCAGCGCCTCCGCGCGAAGCGGCGGATAGGCGATCTTCTCCGCGGCGGCCGCCGCGCGGCGAGCGGGATCGAGCCCCACCGCGTAACGCCCCGCGGCGGCGCTCGCCCGCGCCACGGCCACTTCTTGGCCGATCTTCCGCACGGCTTGCCGGACCTTAGGGTCGGTCGGCGGCGGCACCCGCGCGTTGAGCGCCGAAAGGTCCGCGCAGGAGGCGAGCGCCGGCAGATCCGCCGAGGCGGCGACTGATTTCTCGACCACCGCGCCGTCCGCGTGACTGAACAGGTCGATCAGCGCCCCCGCATCCCGCAGGCGCTGGTCGAGGCAGAACATCCGCCGGTCGAGCAACGCCTCCGACTGCTCGCCGCGCACGCGGGTCGCCTCGCACGCTTCGCGGTGCATACCTGCCCAGCCTTCCGCGTAGCGATCGAGCGCGCGTTCCACCCCGGTCCAGGTCCCTTCGGCGAACGGTAGGCCGGTGGCGCGAAACGCGGTATGCACGGCGGCTTTGCGCTCGGGGTTCCACAGCTCCGCGACTTTCGCCTCGCCTCCCGCGCAGACCCGGGCGCGGCGCAGCGCCAGCTCGCGCAGGCCGAGGCCGGCCACCAGCAGGACGGCGACCGCCGCGGCAATCCCCCACAGGCGCCGCCGGGCCGCGGCCGGATCGCGAGAGAGGGCGGCGAGCAGCTCGTCCATCGAAGGAAATCGCGCGGCGGGATCGAACGCCAGGCCACGCGCGAGCACCAAGCGGACCCAAGCGGGAACTCGACGGACGGCGGGATTGGGAGTGCGCAACTCGCCCGATTCCATCGCGAGCGCCAGATCGAACGCACCCTGGCCGGCGAACGGCCGCTCGCCGTAGAGCGCTTCGAACAGGGCGATGCAGAAAGCGAACTGGTCGCTTCGCGCATCGGCCGTGCCCCGGCGCAGCTGTTCGGGCGCCATGTAGGGGACGGTCCCGACCGCGACACCCCAGCGAGTCGCTTCGGCCGCGGCCATGGTGGAACGCGCCGACCTCGCCTCTTCGGGCAAATCGGGCCGCTCCGGCGGCTCCTCGCCCGGCGACTCGAACCGGCGGGCGACGCCGAAGTCGGCCACCCGCACCCGGCCGTCGTGGCCGATCAAGACGTTGTCCGGCTTGAAGTCGCGGTGGACGACGCCCGCCGCATGCGCCGCCGCGAGGCCGCGCCCCGCCGCGATGAAGACGTCCAAGATCTCGCGCACCGAGCGCGGAGTTTCGGCGAGCCACCGGCCGAGGCTTCGCCCCTCGACCAGCTCCATCGCAAGGAACACCTGATGAAGGTGGGTGCCGACGTCGTAGACCGCGACGACGTTCGGATGCGACAGCCGCGCGATCGCCTGTGCCTCGCGCAGCAGCTGCCCTTCGCCCGCACCCGGACGGTTCGGCCGCACCAGCTTCAAAGCGATCTTGCGGTCAAGCTCCGGATCGTACGCGGCGTAGACGACCCCCATGCCGCCCCGGCCGACCACGTCGAGGATCACGAACCGATTGACGACGCTCCCCCGGGCCAGCTCGTCCGATCCTGTCGGATCAACCCGGGTATCCGAACCCGCCGGCTGGGTCGCCAGCGGAGGCTCCCCCTTGACCGCCGCGCCGCTCGGTCCCAGGTAGATGGTCTCCCCCGCTTCCGCCTCTCCCTGCGCGGCGGGCTCCTCCGGCGATCGAGCGTCATCCGACATGGTTTGTCCTGAGTGTACTCAACAGGGGGTCCGATTGAGCGTCGGGCCAGAAAGATCGAACGCCCCGCCACGGTTCTGACAGGATACGGAGACTCCCTTGGAGGATCGAATGTTCGACAACGGATTGCCCGCGCTCGCCTGCTTCTCCGTGTTCATCCCGCTCGTCCTGGGCGCCACCGCGTTCTGGATCTGGATGCTCGTCGACTGCCTGCAAAATGAGCCGCCCGGCTCCAACGACAAGCTGATCTGGGTGCTGGTGATCCTTTTCGGCCACCTCCTCGGGGCGGTCATCTACTACTTCGTCCGCCGGGCAGAGCGGTTGAAGTTGGGCACGGCCGGCGCTCCGGGGCCGGTCCAGCCGCCGGAATAGGGCGATGTTTTCGTAGGGGCGGAGCTTGCCTCCGCCCGCCGGCTACCCTGGACCTCGGGCGGAGGCAAGCTCCGCCCCTACGCTTTGCCGGCGAGCCAAAGCCTCCCTGCGGTATCCTCTCCCCTCGCGAGCCTGCCGGCCCGCCTCCCCAGATCTCGCATTTCCCCTTTTTCTCTCAGGAGACAAGTTCCCATGACCGTCACCACCGAAAATCGCGTTGCCGAAGTTCTCAGAGCCTTGGAGATCGGCGACGAAAACCCCGGGGCTTTCGACGGCTCCTGGATCGCAACCCACGGCGAGCGCGTCGTTTCGCTCAATCCGGCGACCGGCGAGCCGATCGCCGCCGTCCGTCTGGCCACCGCGGAAGACTACGAGCGGGTCGCCGCCGCGAGCGTCCGCGCGTTCGAGGAGTGGCGGACCTGGCCCGCCCCGCGGCGCGGCGAGATCGTCCGCCAGATCGGCGACGAGCTGCGCAAGCACAAGGAAGAGCTGGGCCTGCTGGTCACCTACGAGGTGGGCAAAATCCTCTCCGAGGGCCAAGGCGAGGTGCAGGAGATGATCGACATGGCCGATTTCTCGGTCGGCCTGTCGCGCCAGCTCTATGGCCTGGCGATGCACTCCGAACGACCGCAGCACAGGATGTACGAGCAGTGGCATCCGCTCGGGCCGGTCGGCGTGATCACCGCGTTCAACTTCCCCGTCGCGGTCTGGGCCTGGAACGCGATGGTGGCCGCCGTCTGCGGCGACTCGTCGATCTGGAAGCCGTCGCACCAGGCGCCGCTCACCGCAATCGCGGTCACCAAGATCGCCGCCCGGGTGCTCGAAAGGAACCATGCCCCGGCGATCTTCACACTGGTCATGGGCGGCCGCACCGGCGTGGGCCAGAAGCTGGTCGCCGACCCGCGCGTGCCGCTGATCTCCGCCACCGGTTCCGTGCGCATGGGGCGCGAGGTGGGCAAGGTCCTCGCCGACCGCTTCGGCCGCCAGCTCTTGGAGCTGGGCGGCAACAACGGCATCGTCGTGATGGACGACGCGGATCTCGATTTGGCGCTGCGCGCCGTTCTGTTCGCCGCGGTCGGCACGGCCGGCCAGCGCTGCACCTCCACCCGCCGCCTGTTCCTCCAGAAGGGGATCGCGGCCGAAATGAAGAAGCGCCTGACCAAGGCCTACGGCTCGATCCGGCCGAACGATCCTGCCGAGCCCGGCACGCTGATGGGACCGCTGATCGACGAGGCGGCGGTGGACAACATGATGGCCGCGATCGAGCGGGCGAAATCCGAAGGGGGCACCGTCCTGGTCGGCGGCAAGCGCCTCGACCGCCCCGGCTTCTACGTCGAGCCGACGCTGATCGAAGCGACGACCCAGATGCCGATCACCTGCGACGAGACCTTCGCGCCGATCCTCTACCTGTTCGAGTTCGAGACCCTCGACCAGGCGATCGCCGACCACAATGCCGTGCCGCAGGGACTTTCCTCCGCGATCTTCACCCTCAACATGCGGAGCGCCGAGCGCTTTCTCGCCGCCACCGGCTCGGACTGCGGCATCGCGAACGTCAACATCGGAACCTCGGGGGCGGAGATCGGCGGCGCCTTTGGAGGAGAAAAGGAAACCGGAGGAGGCCGCGAAGCCGGCTCCGACTCCTGGAAGGCCTACATGCGCCGCCAGACCTGCACGATCAACTGGGGCGAGGCGCTGCCGCTGGCGCAGGGGGTCAAGTTCGACGTGGAGGGGTAAGTCAGACTTGCCGGCTCTGCGCGCCGGCCGCGGCGGCGTACGCCGCCAGGCATTCGGGGGAGAAACCCGGCGGCGGCGGCGCTTCGCTCCAGCCGGAGGGATCGAGGAAGGTGCCGGTCTCGAAACGCCAGGCGTTGCCGCCGTGGCGCAGGTAGACGAACGAGCCCTGGTTGTCGAGGCGCAGCAGCCGCTTGCCGCGCGACGTGGCCTGTTGGAGGAACATCGCGTCCTCCGCCAGATCGACCTCCGGATAGCGCACGCCGGAGGTCCAGAGGGCGCGGCGGAACACCAGGGTCCCGCCGTGCACGTCGCCGACGAACATCGAGCGATGCAGCCGGCGATCGACGGTCCAGAACTTGCCGCCGGGCATCTGCAGCACGAAGCGGTTTTCGAGACCGGTGATCTCGGCTTCGCCGCGGAGGATCGGCGCCACCTGCCGTTCGAGCCGATCGGCCGAATACCAGTCGTCGTCGTCCCAATGGGCCACGATCTCGCCCCGCGCTTCGGCGCAGGCGAGATTGCGTTTGGCTCCGATCGAGATCCTCTTTTCGACTCGTAAGTAGCGCACCGCCGGCTCCGCGCGGAGCTGGTCGCCGACCGGATCGCTGCCGTCGTCGATCACGATCAGCTCCCGGTTCGGGTACGACTGCTCGCGGAAGCGCGCCAGGGCGAGCGGCAGGAAGGAGCGCCGGTTGTAGGTCGGCATGATGCACGAGACCAGCGGCATCTCCCCGGCTGGCGGGCCGGACGGCGTTCCGGCGGCGAGGATCTCCCGGATGCGCTCGACCCGCTCGCTCGACCAGTACGCGCCGCCGGTTTCCTTGGCGCTGACGTTGCCGGCATGGAGCGAGGCGATGCACAGGCCGGGATCTTGGAGGTCGACGATCCGCGACGGCGGACAGCGCCAGACGAACTGCGAATCCTCGCCCACCTGGACGTCGGGAAAAGGACCGCGGCGCCACGTCTCGCGCCGGTAGGCGAGCGTGTTTCCCGCCACCCAGGGGGCGGGGCTCGCGGAATAGCGGTAAACCCAGGCCTGCTCCCGTTCCCGGTCGTAGTAGTAGAGCAGGCTCGTGCCGCAGACGTCGGCGCCGCGCTCGGCGAGCGCTCCGACCTGCACGCGCACCCGCGACGGGGGATACCAGTCGTCGTCGTCCCAATGGACGATGATCTCGCCGCGCGCCCGCTCGCAGGCGTAGTTTCGCTTCGCGCCGACCGACATCCGTTCGCCGAGCCGCAGGTAGACGATGCGCGGATCGCTCGGCAGCAGATCGGCGATCGGATCGTCGCCGTCGTCGACGATCACCAGCTCGAGGTTCGGATAGTCCTGCGCCTGGAAACAACGGATCGCCTGGGGAATGAAGGCGCGCCGATCCAAGGTCGGCATGATGCAACTGACCATAGGGCGGATCGGATCGGCCACCGGCTCGGCCGTGGTTTCTTGTGTCTCCTCGCTCCTTCGAGGAGCAAAATTGGGGCAGGAGTCGCCGCGGCAATGCGTCCGGTAGTCGGATTTCTCGCCGCGCAGACGGGCGCCGCAGAATTTGTCCTGGTAGCGCCGCTTGCTCACCTCCATACGCGCCGATTCCTCGCGTTCGCGGCGCGGCGAAAACGGCGCCCGCCAGACGTAGGCGGCGCCGACCCACAGGCCGTCGAACCCGGAGCGCGCGGCGCGGACGTTGAAATCCATCTCCCAACAGGGGCCGAGGCCGTAACTTTCGTCGGCCTCGCCGACGCTCGAGAAAACCTCGCGACGTACGGCGTAGCAGAAGTCGCCGAGGCTGTAGAGCGGAGCGAGCGTGCGGCGGAACGATCCGAACCGCCGCTCCGCCTCCTCCGCTGTGCGGGCGACTTCGTCGAGGGAGCCGCCCGCCTGCGGAAAGACGTACTGCTCGTTCCAGGCCTGGTTGGTCGACGGCCCAGCGAGCCCCGCGCCCGGCGAGCTATCGAGAGCGGCCACCAAATGATCGAGCCACCGCGGACCGACGACCGCGCCGCTTTCGAGGAGGACGACGATCTCGGCGTCGGTGTTCCTGACCAGCCGATTCAAACAGGCCGGCACTCCGAGGACTCCTTCGTCGGGAAGCTGTCGCAAGGTCTCGAGCGACGCGAGCTCGCGGCGGATCTCGTCGTCGGGGCCGTCCGGCAGGAGGATGAGGTCGTGATCGATCGTCGTATTGCGTTCGATGCCCGCGAGCGTCGCCCGCAGCCGTTCCGGCTGGGCGTGGACGTGAACCCCGAGGGCGATGCGAGGCATGAGGACCTTCCGATCGCCTCGGTCAAGCTCGCGAAAGCCGCGGTTTGACCGCGAGAACGCCGGTGTAGTCGATCCGATGCAGAAACGGACGAAGCGTACTCTCGCCGAAGTATTCGTCCGTCGCTTCCTTCGCTCCGCGCCAATGCCCGTAGTCGTCGACGATCAGAATCCCGCGCTCGCTGAGAAGCGGGTAGAGATGCCTCAGCTCATGGCGAGTCGACGCGTACCAGTCGGTGTCCAAACGCAAGACGGCGATCGCAGCGGGGACCGTGAGCGGAATCGTTGCTTCCACGGGGCCGGGGACGAAATGGATGCGCTCGGATGGATAGCCGGTCGATTCCAGGTTCCTCCGCACCTCCTCGAGCGAAGCGAATCCCCAAACAGGGGCATTCCTCGGCGAGCTCGCGAGAAGATCGGCCGCCACCGAACCGTCATATTGGACGTCCCGATCGCCGGGCGGCGGCATTCCCGCAAAGGTGTCGTACAAGAAAAGCCTCCGCCCCGCGTCGCCCCGGTGAAGAAGCGCGTAGGCCATGGCCATCATGCTGCCTCCACGCCAGACGCCGCACTCGACGACGTCTCCGGCGATCCGATTCGCGACGACGTGATCGATGGCCCGGACCGCCGCCACCACCCGCTCCGGGCTGGTCATCGTGTAAGCCTGAACCAAGCGGTAGATCTCGACCTCTTCCGCGGTGAAATCGGACGGTAGAGCGGTCGCCGGATGCGGCAGGCTCACGAGTGCCTCCCACCCGCCTGTTTGCGGTTCTCGATCACGGCGAGCCCGAGGTGGTCGTCCTCCTTCACCCCGCCCTCGGCCGCCCACAGCCGGACCACGCCGTAGCCCGCCGCCTCGATCCGGGCAATGGCTACATCCACCGTGCCATGCACGTACAGCGGGTCATGGATGAGGATCAGCCCGCCGGGGCAGACGAGCTGCCGCGCGATCTCGAACTCCGCCCACACCTGCTCCTCGGAGTGGATCGAATCGAGGAGGGCCGCCTCGTAACGCTCGCCGGCCGCGAGGGCTGCCGTCATCCCCGCGACCGCGTCGACGGCGCGCGCCTCGATTGGGGTCCGAATCTCCGGCGGCAGGTTGCTCCAGAAATCCTCGCGCCCTTCGTGCTGGAACGGATCGAACGTGACGACCCGCGCTCCCTCCCGGTGGGCCACCGCGGAGGCCAGACAGGCGGCCGAGAGGCCCCGCGCGGTTCCAGTTTCCAGCACCCGAATGCAACCGTTGGCTCGGATCAGATAGTGGAGTGCGGCAAAGAGAGGAAACGTCGAGGCGTCGCTCACGACTCCCGACTTGCCGTCCGAGGTACCGTAGAACGACCACGCCAGCACGTCGAGGCCCTTGGCGCCGATCCAGGAGCGGAGCGCGAGGAGGAAGCGGCCATATCCGTCGCCCGGCGTCGGCGCGACGAGCGGCTGCGACACGGCGGCGTACCGCCCCTGCGCCGAGGGGTACTTTCCCTTCGACGACCCGCTGAAATGCACCGTCTGCGCGGGCCGCCCTCGCCAGGAGGCGGAGAGGCGCGCCGTCGTGTCATCCCACGCGACCTCGTTGCAGTGGAGCTGCACGTTCCATGCGGAATCGAGCTCGACTCCGGCGTCCAGTCGCGCTATGGCGAGGTTGAGGATGAATTGATTGCGCCATCCGATTGTCGGCGCGGCATCGAGCCAGTGCGCGGCCTCCGGCATCGAGCGGACCCACGAGTCGAGGGCGAGCATCGCGTAGCGGCCGGCGGCCATGACCCCGTCGTTGACGACCAGGCGATATCGCAGGTCGGCCTCGGTGAGCTGAAGCAACGTCCGCTCGGCGTCGGTACCGCGGTAGTTCTCGCGAAACCCGTGCTCCAGGTCGCCCCAATAGGTGCCGTTGCCGTCGCGGGTGGCCAGGATGCTCCGCTCCGGCAGCACGTCGAGCGCGGCAAAAATCGGCGCCAGATCGCCGGTCACCAGAATGTCGGCGTCGAGGCAGAGAAACCGGCGCGCCTCGACGACGTGGGCGAACGAATAGAGAACGGATTTGATCGACGCCGTCACCGGGCGCAACGGCCGGCAGGGAACGAGCGTAGCGCCGTATTTTTCGGCCACCGCCGCGCAGCGACCATTCGGATCGACCCCGAAGACGACGATGCGCGCCTCGGGGCAATTGCCGTTGGCGAGGAGCGACCCGAGCATGTCGTCGAGCATTCCTTCGAACCCCGGCGAGACGACCGTGCCGATGCACCGCTCCGCCGCGGGAATGCTCACCCGGTCGATTTCCGCGCGTCCGAGACAGTCGACCAACGGCCGCCGGGCCGGCAGCGGAACCGTATCGAGGAAAGGCTCGATCCAAACGGCATGCGAGTAGTCCCAGCGCGACGTCTGGACCGACAGCTCGAGCCGATTTGCGCCGGAGATATCGGCCACCAGCTCGCGAGCCCCGGTTCCGGAGAGGACGTAATGCGCCGCGGCGACCTCCCGGCCGTCCGCCCGAACGAAGAAATCGGCATGCGATCGACCCCGCGGCACGTCGTCGTTCAACGCGACCCGGCAGCGAAACGTGGCATACCGCCCCCCGAGGTCGAACGAGAGCCGCGCCGGCGGATGGGTGCTCAAGGCGTGCGCATAGGTCCGCTTCGCGACCGTCACCCGCCAGGGTTCGTATCCCAACTGGCCGCCGACGCCGAGAGAGCCGTAGCCGACTTCGGCGCTTACAGGCGTCAGAGAATCGAGATACATGAGCCCCTCCTGGAAGGATTGCCGAGGCGAGCCGAGTTTTGATCCCCGAGTTTCTCGGCACAGCCACACCCAACCTCAGCGAAGGCTCAAGCATATGCCGGGGCCGGTGAAACTGGCGTCGATCGGCCGGCGAAGAGGGTGCATTCGGTCGTCGAAGCCGTGCATTCGACCGCCCGATCCAGTGGATTCGGGCTTGGTTCTACTGGAAGCGACCGCAGCTTCCGGTGCAAGCGGTCGTAGATTCCACTGCATTCTGTCGCCGCTTCCACTGGAATCTGCGCCGTTTCCACTGCAAGCGATCGTCGCTTCTACTGGAAACTGCGATCGCTTCCGCTGGAAACTGTCGTCGCTTCCACTGCATTCTGCGGCCGCTTCCACCGCAAGCGATCATCGCTTCCACCGGAACCTGCCACCGGATGCACTGGAAACCGGCGTTGCCTCCACCCGGTCGAGCATCCCTTCCAGCTCCGCCAAAAAGAATTTTGCCGGACCTATCGTTTTCTCGGAACCTCGTCCCGTACCCTTGCGACGTGGGACTGATCCCACACCAACGTTGAAAGACGAAAGGAGTCCGCATCATGGCTGGAAACGGTCATACCCTCGGAGCACGCATCAGTCGTTGGAACATCCTGGTCACCAACCTCGAACCCGACTTGCCCGACCTGCCGCATCTCACGGCAGACATCGCCCAGCTCAAGGAGATCCTCCTCCGGAGCCAAGAGTTCGAGGCTCATCAGGACGATCTGCGCTCCCAGGCGCAGGGAACCACGGCGACCCGCAAAGATCTCGCCGCGCAGGGCGACCGCCTGCGCCGCAGGATCGGCGCGAGCCTCCAATGGAAGCACGGATTCGGCAGCGAGACCCTCCTCAAGTTCGGTTTCCGTCCTCGTCGCCAGCCTCTGCGCACGAAGAAGCGCGAAACGCCGGCCGTGACGAACGTCTCCCCCGAAGCGGCTTAAGAACGCTAGACCCTCACCCATGAAGTCCCGAGCCCCCTTTCTCCGCCGCCGGTTGGGCGGAGGGAGGGGGCGCTTTTCGTGACCTAAGGACCTTGTCAGAGTCGACGGCGGCTTGCGAGCCGCCTCAAACGCCGAGGGCCCGACCCGATGACGAGGTAGTCGAAATCGGGGTTCTGTGGAATGTCGATGCGCCGCCTCCCTTAGAAGGTCTTGATGAACTCGATCAAAGCGCGCTTGTCGGCGTCGGGGAGGTCGGTCCCGAATTTGTGGCCTTTGTCCTCGATGAAATCGGGACACGAATTGAGGGCGTAGAGTTTCTTCACGACCGGGGACTCCAGCCAACGCTTCGTCGCCTCATCTCCCGCCAGGCCTTCGCGCTTGATGTCCTTCATCACCTTCACCGACCCGATGAGGAGGTGAGCCAAATTGCGGGCCTTGCGCAAGCCGCCCAACTCCAGGTTGGTGTTGGCCAGCAGATTCACCGGGGTTCCTTTCGGAATCGGCCCGAAGGCGAAGAACTTTGCGCCGGTCTTGCGATCCGTTTCCAGGTGACGGCGCAGCAGGAACCGCAAGAGAGGCGAGCCGATGTACGACTCCGAAAGCTTGAGCCAGCTCTCCTCGGTCGTCCGCCAGAGCGAGGTCGATTGGCCGTCCGCGCCATCGTGGTTGCCCACCTCACCGGTCCGTTTCTCCGGCCAGAGCAGCTTGGTGATGGCGTCGTTGAACGCCTCCATCCGCTGATCCACGGAGACGCCATGAACGTGCTTGCCGATGGCGTTGTTGTGGAGAAACGGAGCGCTGCTCCAGACGCTGACCAGCGAAGGCGGGCGGTAGTAGCCTCGGCCGGGGCTCGGGACCGTCCATGGGCGCTTGGCCTTGGTGATCGGATCCCACACTTCGATGTCCCCGACGGCCGGCAGGGTCTTGTAGGTCTCGGACGAGAAATTGTCCCAGATGTGCCCTCTCAACCCGTTCGTGGCCGACGCGCGCGTGGCGTTGGTCCGGACCTCGGTGATCTTTATGCGCTCTTCGCTGGCGAGGAAGTTGCCGTCCAAAAAGTCGCTCTCTTTCACCGCCTGCTCGAACCACGCCTTTCCTTCGGGCGAGTTCGCGACGACGTCTTGTGGCGGCCGTTTGCTCGAATGGCAGCGGGCGCAGTTCTGAGCGAAGACCACCTTGCCGCGGTCGAGTTGCGCCTGATCGGTGGTGAGGTACTTGCCGCCGCCCGGAGCGTTCGCGAGCTTGTGTCCCGTCGCGAACCTGATCAGGTACCCCTTAAGATCCGGCGCCGCCTGCTCGCTCCAATTCCACGCCGGGGAGAGCCTTTGCGCATCCTTCACCCGGATCGGCGTCTGCTTCTTGATCCCCACCAACGGTCGGAAGTGGCGCGTCCACCCCTCCCAGTACTCGCCGATGTTCAGGTACACGCGCGAGAGCGCGGCGTTCAAGCCTACCGAGTCGGCGCCTTCCTTCAGCACGCGCGGGGTGACGACCGTTTCGGGTTGGCCCGGCGGGTGCTCGAGATTTTTCAGGTCCAACGCGCCGCCGACGAGCTTTTCCGGCATCGCCACGGCGACGCGCCCGGGGGGCGGAAGGTTGTAGACCGCGTTCATCGTCCCGGGGTTGTTCAGGTAGTCGGTCGAGATGAACGACGTATCGAGCGTACCGGCCGGATTCGACATCAGGAGCTGCTTGACGAAGTTGTCGGGTCCGAGCTCGTGACCGAATACCTCCCACACCTTCATGTAGTGCTGGCCGACGTAGTCGGAGAGGTTGGCGAAGTCGGGCTCGTTGGGATCCGCCGCCGGGTTTGTCGGATCCGGTCCGATGTGGCAGAACGAGCAGGCCATCCCGACCCGGTAGGGCCGCTCGAGCTTGGGGTTCGAGTAGTAATTTTCATCGCTCCAGTACTTTTCCGCGTCCCATTTCGAGCGATCGAATTTTGGATTCTTGAACAGGCGCAGCCCCATGATGCCGCTGGACCTGCCGTACGTGGCGAGGTCCAGGCGCTGATCGATGTCGTACTTCGAACCGGGCTCGCGCGGCACGTCGATGTACAGTTGCGAGTACTCGTCCACCTGCGACGGCCGGACGAAGCCGGGCTGATTGACGACGCCGTAGGTCTGGAATCGCTTGTCCCGCGGCGAGGCGATCATTTTCAGAAAGTCGCCGGTGCCGAAGCCGTGCTGCGAGAGCCAATTCCAGAACCCGGCGTTGTCGCCCGACCAGAGGTTCCAGATCACGCGACCGTTGATGTCTTTTTCCGTCAGCGTGACGTTACGGCCCTGAACGTCCATCCCCGGAAACGGGTCGAAGTCGACGTACTTGTAGTCGGCGACCCAACTTTGTTTCACCGGCGCACTGGCACAGCCGACCAGCGAAGCGACGAGAAGCGGAACGAGAAATCCGACGAGGGCTCGATGACGAAATCTTTTCATGGGAACCTCCCTTGAAATGAATCTCGGCGGGGGTGGACGTTCGCGCCACGTCCACCCGTCCAATAGAAAAGTCTGGCCTAGAGGACTCTGACTTTGTTCTCTTCGTCCTTCTCCCAGCTTTGCCACATCGGCAGCGCGCGGATACGCGGTCCGCCCGCGGCGACGATTGCGTTGGCCAGAGCGGGGGCCACCGGGGGAACCGGGGGCTCGCCGACGCCGGTCGGCAATGTCCGAGCATCGTCCGGCGGCAGCTTGCTCAGATCGTGCATGATGATCGAGGTGGAGATCTTTTTCGGCGTCTGGTAGAGGCGCACCACCGGGTAGTCATCGAAGTTGTGCTGCTCGACCGCCCCGTTCTTGACCGTGATCTCGCCGTGCAACGCGATGCTCAGGCCATAGATGATGCCTCCCTCCATCTGAGCCTTGATTCGGTCCGGATTGACGGCGATTCCGCAGTCGATCGCGGCGTGTACCTCGTGGATGGTGAGCTCGTTCATTTCATTGACCGAGACGTCGATCACCATCGCGACGTAGCTCAGGAAGCTGCGGTGGGCGGCGATGCCCAGGCCGCGGCCCGTCCCTTTGTATCTCGCGACCTTCTCGTCCCATCCCGCATCCTGAGCCGCGCGCTCCACCACGGCCCGCAGCCGTCGAGTGTCGGGCGGGTAGCCGGGCAAGATCTTCACCGGCTCCCCGCAAGGCTCAACCGGGAATCCGTTGTTGTCGAAGCGCTCGACACCCTCGGCTTTCAGGTCGAGGATCTTCCCCGCACCGATCAGTTCGAGCAGGTAGTCCTTGGAATCGCGTCCGGCGGCGATCGCCAATTCGTCAGCGAACGAGCCGATCGCGAAGGCGTGGTAGATGTTCGAAACCGAACGCATCCAGCCGCAGCGGATGTGGGACTGGGCGGGGCAGTTTTCGAGGCGCAGGTGGTCGACGTCGAACGGCATGTCCTCCAACCCTTGAGCGCGCTCGATGGCCGAGAGATAGGGGTACTCCCCGCCGTTGTGCGTGACGGCGCGCGCTTGCGCGAAGACCGGCCGGACCGCTTCGGGCAGAGGGGACTCCGGGTTTGGGAAAAGCGTCGCGAAGAACGAGGGGAAGGCGCTGCGCTGCAGCCAAGCTGTCGTCTTCCCTCCCACATCGAGCGCCGCCTTCAGGTACTGAATGCTGCACGCTTGGAAATAGCTGAACTTGATGTCGTCCTCACGGGTCCACTGCACCCGGATCGGCCTGCCGGGAAACTTCCTGGCGAGGAAGGCCGCCTCGATCGCATAGTCCGGTTTGGACTTGCGCCCGAAGCCTCCGCCGAGCAACGTCACGTGGACCTTGACCTTTTCCTCGATCTCCTGCTTGAGCTCCTTCCTGAACTTCAGCTCCGCGGCCTCATTCCATCCGAGCTGTTTCCTCAGCTCGGCTCGGAATTCGTCGGTGTCGACGAATTCGCAGCCTGGCAGGTCGAACACTGCAGGGTCCCCCCAAGCGAGCCATTCCAACGGGTTGGGGTGCAACATCGCCAGGCCCACGTATTGCTGCAGGATCTGAGGACCCTGGCTGGGAGCCCAGATTTCCCAGCGTTCATTCTTGTAGAGGGCGATCGCCACCGGCGGTTCCATCGGCGCCTGGGCAAGGTGCGGAACGTAATAGCTCGCCTCCACGACGCGGTTCAGCGGCCCAAAGGCCGTGCCGATGTCGCCCCTTTCCCGCACTTTCCTGCCCGCCTCGGCGGTCGACGCCTCCAGCTCAGCGCGGAAAGCCTTCGAGTCATAGGCGGCGTTGGGGCCGTAGTCCCACTCGATCTTGAGCGCCCGACGCCCCTGCAACGCCGCCCAGGTGTTTTCCGCTACGACGGCGACGCCTGCATGGGGCATGAATCCGGCGCCCACCCCTCCCGCTAAAATCGGCATCGGCAGTCGGACGAGGACGACGTCCACGACGCCCGGCACCTTGCGCGCCGCGGAGTCGTTGTAGCTCTTCACCTCGCCGTTGGCGACCGGACAGCGCTCGATCATCGCGGTCAGCATGCCGGGAAGATCGACATCGGCGCCGTAGACCGCCTTGCCCGTGACCATGTCCGGGGCATCGACGAACGGCATCTTCTTGCCGATGAAGTTCCACTCCGTATGCGGTTTGAGCGCCGCCAAGGATTCGTAGTAGGTCGGCAGCGGCTGCACCTTTTTGGCCGCCAGCAGCAGCTCGACGAAGTCGACGGTGCGTCCGCTGCTCTTGTGCCGCACCTTGTGATCCTTCGCCTCATAGTCGTCGGCATTTCCCCCGAGCTTAATGGCCGCGGCACGGAGCAGGACCAGCCGGATGCCGGCGCCGAAAAGCCGCATGGGCAGGAAGTAGGCGGCCATGCTGCGGGAGCTGTCGGTGAACTGAGCACCCTCCTCTGGAATCAGGAACGGCGGCGTTGCGTTGGGCACCGGATCGGGTACCGAAGCACGATCCCTGAGAGGGTTTAGGACCGCGTACTTCTCGGCCGCGGCGTCGGCCTGCTTCACCCGCACCCGAGACCAGTCGGCCCCTAGCTCGTCGGCCAGCACGGCGGCCAGGCTCGAGCGGATGCCCTGGCCCATCTCCGAGCGGTGCGAGAAGATGACGATCGTGCCGTCCAACTGGATGGCGGCAAAATTGTTGAGCGGGGTCGCACGGCGGTAGACCTTGCCCACGGTCTTCGCGACCGCCAAGAACAACGACGATGCCGAGGAGATGTTCGTGCCGAGCACCAGAGCTCCGGTGCCCACTCCGGCATAGCGGAGGAAATCCCTGCGGGTGACTTTGACGATGCCCCTCATGACGCACCCTCCTCGGCCAGCTGCCTGATCGCTTCCCGGATCCGAGGATAGGTGCCGCAGCGGCAGATGTTGCCGCTCATGGCTTTGTCGATGTCATCGTCTGTGACTTCGGTTTTCGTGGCCTTGTGCTCGGCCAGGAGCGCCGCAGCGGACATGATCTGCCCCGGCTGGCAGTAACCGCATTGCGGCACGCCGAGGTCCAGCCATTTTTTCTGACAAGGGTGGCTGCCGTCGGGCGATAGACCCTCGATCGTGGTGATCTTGGAAAGGCAGGCTACCCCCACGTCGACGGCGCAGGAGCGCGCGGCCCGGCCGTCGAGATGGACGGTGCAGGCGCCGCATTGCGCGATGCCGCAACCGAACTTGGTGCCCTTGAGCCCCAGAACGTCGCGCAGAGCCCATAGTAGGGGCATGTCGCCGTCCGCGTCGACGGAATACCACTTGCCATTGACGTGGAGCTGAAAAATGGACATCGAAAACCTCCTTCTCTGGTCGCTTCGAGGCTAGGTCACAATTTGCGCCGAATCTCCAGCCGCGCTCCGTAGACGTTCTCCTGACCCTCGCGCCAGCCATGCATGGCATCGAGGCGCAGGATCCAGGCGTTGTTCAGCTTGTATTGATAGCGGGCTCCGAGGGCGTATTGGGTCCCCGCCGCCTCGTTGTCGTGCATCCGTTCGACCAGCGCCCCTTCGAAGACGATCTGACGGTTGAGGCCGAACAGGTACTCCACCCCCACGGCCCCGCCATAGGATTCCTTCGCGGCGGCGTCGAGCGTCGGGTAGGCGGTCAGGCCGTCGGACTCGAAGTTGATCCCGGTGTTCTTGAGCACGCCGCCGGAATCGCCCGCCCGCGCGAGCGGCTGCGGGCTGTCGAAGCCGGCGAAGAAATTGAAGTAGGGGACCAAATTGATCGGACTCGGAACGGCATTGATCGGTCGCCGCGGGATCCACGAGTTCTCGACCAGGACCAGCACTCCGTCGGCTTTCTTGATCGTCGCGTCCTGACCAAAGTTGCCGATCAACCGGACGCTGTTGTTGATCCGTCCGCGGTATCGCTTGGTAAACGCGGCGGAGAGGTTGTGGTAGCTGAAGTCCTTGTCGTCGGCTTTTACATAGCCATAGCCGAGCTCGAAATACCCTCTATGGACGTCGGCGAAGCCGGCGAGGCCGAAGACTTTGGCGTGGTCGTTGCTGTTGGAAACGGCGGCGGTCGTCACCTGGTTGAAACCGGCGAAGAAGGTGAGGTCGAAGTTGCTGATGTCGAGCGAGGGGCTGCTCTTGGCCGTGATGCTGAGGGCCGCGCCGTCGAAGGCGTCGTCGAGCCAGATTCCGTTCTGGGTGAACAGCGGAACGCGGCCGAAGGCGATCGGCAGATCGATCTTGTTGATCTTGCCGGTCCACCCCTGAAACATCGCACCGAGATCGCCTTCGAAGTAGAGGGTGTCGAGGTTGAAGTCGAAGTTCTCGACGGACTCGTTGTCTTTCGCCCCGCCACGGAACTGGTAGCGGGTAAACGAGTTGTTCTTGTCGAGCGGGCGCGTAAAGGCGTGAATCCGCTCGGTGGCGGTGAGGGCGAAATCCATGTCGAGATTGAGGCGACTGGCGATGACCGACTGATTGGTCTTGCCGTTGGCGCTGGTCGTTCCGTTGTCATACGCGGCGGCGCCGATCCGCAGGTCGCCATACGCCATAAAGTGGGAGTTGATCGGGTTTTTCGCCCCGAGCCAGGTGGGACGGGGCTCGTAGGCTCCCTTGTCATAGAGGCGACGGCCCAACGAGACGGGCGGGTTGGCCGTCTTGTTCATGTGCTTCTTGCCGTAGATGTCCAGCTGCTCCTGGGCGTCGTAGGGCCCGAGGTATTGGGCGTCGGGATCGAACCATCCCTGGGCGGGCGCGTCGAGCTCGTTGAGAGCGCCGAGGAATTTGGCCTCGGGCGACATCTCGTGGTCCTTCCTCGCGTCGACGCCGGGTTGAGGGGCGCCGGCCGGAGATTCGGCGGTTTCGGCTTGGGGAGCGTCGGGAGTGTCGGCTTGAGCGGCATCTTCAGCGAAGGCGCCCGGAATACCGAGGACGAGCAGGAGCAGCCCGACAACGAATCCGGAGAGGAGTCGGGAGAGGAGGGAATTGGAAGTCCACGCTTTTGCGTTCATGTTCGCCCCTCTCAGCGGACCACGAATTCGACGGCGTAGGCATGAGTGTCGGTGACCCATTCGTTCTCGGCCCGCTTCATGTCCTTCGTGGCCTCAACGAACTTCATGAAGTACATGGGCTCGGTCCGGCCCCGCAGACGCGCGGCGAGCCGGTAGGTGCCGGGTTTCGCCAGCAGACCCGCCGGAACTTTGTATTTGGCGACGCGGGTGCCCAGAGGCGGAATGCTGCGTTTCTCCATCCGCGCGAAGGGGGGATGGTTGAGCAGCGAGGTCGGTGCGCCGCCGGGCCGGATGAAGGGCAGTTGGTCGAAGTCCAGGTTGATCGGCAGATACATTTCCCGATCGGTGCCCTTGAGGTTGGTGGTGATGAACTTGGCCTGCATGCTGAAGAGCTGGGTGTCGAGGGGGATCTTGCCCGCCTGGACGTCCGCCGACTGGAAATCGGCGACGTCGCCGTCGCTATCGACATAGCCCGATTCCCAGACCTTTTTGCCGCTGGGATCGATCAGCGAGACGTTGAGCCACAACTCGGGTTGCGCTCCGAGGGAACCGGAGGGGAGGTTGTGCCCCCGGTTGAGATTGGTGAGCTTGTACTGGAAGGAGAAAGCTTTGCCGGCTTGGGGACTGCCGTTGAAGAACGGACCGTCGAGGCGCGAGCCGTTCTCCAGAAGCTTGATGCGCATTTGCTTCCGCTCCTCCCATCGCTCGAAATTGGCCACCACCGTCTGCCATGCCGCCTTACGGTCGTCGGGCTTCTGCCACTCGGGCGGGAAGGTGTAAGAGCCGGGCGAGGCGGCGACCTTGGCCTCGAAATCGTCGCTCCCCCACTTGTCGCGGTAGTCGAACTTCAGCCACTGCTCGGGAGAGAAGGGGGACTCCACCTGGCTCAGCGGAAAGAGACCGGGATGGCTGATCGGGTATCCCGGGCCGACGAACGTGTGGTCCGTCACATCCCGTTGTTCGTTGACGAACAGCCCGTTGACGAGCGCGGCCGGCCCTTTCGCGAAACCGACGGGCAGGCCCGGATCCTTGCTCATGTGGCACTGCTGGCAGGTGATGCCGTCCTTGGCGGCGGGAGAGGCCCGATACTCTTCCCAGACGGTTTCGAGCTTGATGCCGGGATGGACCTGGACCTGGTGGCAGGCGGCGCAGAGCTCCGATTGCACGATCAGGTCGGACTGGATCGCCTGTTGGTGAATTCTGAGCCAACCGGGCTTTTCGGGTTCGACCGGATTCACCTGGATCTGATACCGCCGCGCGTTGCCGATCGCCTGAAGGACGCCGCGGCTGTCGAAGGGTCCGAACACGGACTCGTTGATGTTGCCCGGAGTGATCCGCCGCGCACCGTTGGTCTTGCCGTAGCCCTCCCCGACGCGGTGGCAGGTGATGCAGGTAATACCTTCGCGCGCCGCGCCGCTGCGATCCCACCAGGCGATGTCGCGCCGCTCGGCCAGGGACGAGCCGACACTTGCGTGACAACGGACGCAGAAGGAATTGATTGTCCCCGACGCCAGGTCGTTGATTTTCTGTTCGAATTTATTGAACATCGGCGATAAATTCGCGTAGGCGTGGGACGAGTTGCTCCACTGCCGGTACTGATTGGGGTGGCATTGGCCGCAGACTTTGGCGGATGGATATTGCTCATCGGCCACGGCCTTGGCGTGCGGATTGTTCTCGGGTAGGGGTTCCGGGAGCACCTGTCCCGTCGCGGCGCCCAGCCCCGCCAGCAAGAGGACACTGAATGCTAAGCCGACCTTGTGCATAAGGCTACTCCTCGTCTGCTGCAAGTGGTCATGGTCACAAGCTTTCGCTCCGAGGCCAGGATCAGGCGCCATCGGCGTGCAATCCCGGCCGCGATCGAACCAAGTCACTGCTCCCAACAGCTTGCGGCGCTTCGGCGCGCCGAGGTGCAGAGTCGAATTAGGGCTTCTTAGTTATCGTACCACAGAGAGGAACACAGCTCACCACCTTTATCGATAGGGCTTGACCGGGTAGTTAGCTGGGCGTAACATTCTGGAAGACGAATCGCCAATCTAGAATCGTGGCCTGGCTCAAATCCGCTCCCTGTTGAGTCGGTTCGAGGGCTTGGCCCCGCCGTGAGGAGTAAAGCCATGATCGATCGACGCTCGATTTCGCTCGGCCTCGCATGCACGCTGCCCTTGTTGCTCTTCTGGGGTTGCCCCAAGAAGAAGCCGGTGGAGGTTCTGGACGAAGCGCTTCAGGTGGACCGAAAGGTAGAAAGCTTCCCGGCCGCGGACGAAGATTACTTCCATGAAATGGATGGCGGGGTTGCTCTCACCGCCGACGAGGTGAAAGGGCGCAACAACTGGCTCGTCTGGACCGGCGGCAACGATCGTTTCTGGGACCTCATTTCCAATACGAGCTTTGGCAATCTCGACCTGCTGAAGACGATCTCCTCCCATTCCGCCCTGAAATACGGCCGTCACAATCGCTGGCATTATTTGGGCCTGGTCAACGAACCTTGCTTCGAAGAGGCCAAAGCGCCCGACCCCGCCCACTTCGATCTTTGGCTCGATCAGCGCGGCTCCAACTGCCCGCCGGATCCGTTCGAGAACGAGACGAAGTACCAGGGAGTGAAGATCGGAGCGCGCGGCACGGACCTTCCGGGTGGCAAGAAGCTTCCGGTCGGCTCCTACTACGGCTGGCCGACCGGCATCGTCGGGCTGCGGCTCTTCCCGAACCCGGCCTTCAACGAAGAGGCGGCGAAGAAGTGGGACGCGAAGCGCTATTACGAAGATCCCAATTACTACCTGTCGAAGGATCTCGTGAAGCCCTACCGCGTCGGCATGTCGTGCGCCTTCTGCCACGTCGGGCCGAATCCGGTCCACCCGCCGGCGGACCCGGAACACCCGGAGTGGGCCGACCTGAGCTCGAACGTCGGCGCTCAATACCTCTGGATCGATCGGATCTTCTCCTTCGATCCCGATCCGACGAGCTTCGTCTTCCAGCTCTTCCACACCTCGCGGCCGGGCGCTCTCGACACCTCGCTGGTGTCGACCGACAACATCAATAATCCGCGCACCATGAACGCCGTCTACGACCTGGGCGCGCGACTCGCTCAGGCGCGGCGTTGGGGCAAGGAAACCCTGGCCGGCGGCGGGCTCAACAACCGGCAGTTCAACGACGTGGTCAAGGACGGTCCGCTCACCAAGTTCTTCGAGCCGCCGGCCACGGTCTATACGCCGCGGGTGCTCAAGGACGGCTCCGATTCGGTCGGCGCCCTCGGCGCCCTCAACCGGGTGTTCATCAACATCGGCCTGTTCAGCGAAGAGTGGCTGCGCCACTTCAACGCCCTGGTCGGCGGCAAGGCGATCACGCCGATCGAAATCGCGGTGGCGCGCAAGAACTCGACCTATTGGCTGGCCACCGAGCAGCAGACCCCCGATCTCGCCCTGTTCTTCTTGAAGACCACGGCGCCGCATCGACTCAAGGATGCGCCGGGCGGGGCCGCATTGTTGACCCAGGATGCGAAGACCCTCGATCGCGGCAAGGTGGTGTTCGCCGAAACCTGCGCGCGCTGCCATTCGAGCAAGCTGCCGACGCCCGCCGAGGGGGTGGACCCCGACGGCTGCGCCGGACCCGGATATCTCGACTGCTTCAATCGCTACTGGCAGTGGACCCAGACCGACGACTTCAAGAAGAAAATGCGGGACATCGTGCTCGCCCCTGATTTTCTCGATGGCAACTACCTCTCGACCGAGCTGCGCATTCCGGTGACCCTGCTGCAGACGAACGCCTGCAGCCCGCTCGCCACCAATGCGCTGGCAGGCAACATCTGGGACAACTTCTCCTCGCAGAGTTACAAGCATCTGCC
>Ga0268264_10000909_pt1 | contig 31074 bp, 27 predicted proteins | sample KBSSwiS32_FD_190357 | JGI IMG/M metagenome (GOLD analysis project Ga0268264, IMG submission 190357) | Switchgrass rhizosphere microbial communities from Kellogg Biological Station, Michigan, USA - KBS Switchgrass S3-2 (SPAdes) (version 2) | ecosystem: Host-associated > Plants > Roots >...
CTGATGCTGCCCTACGTGATGGCGATCGTCGCGCTGCTGGTGGTGGCGCGGCGCGCCAGCTATCCGCAGGCACTGATGAAGCCGTATCGCAAGGGCCAGCGCTGAGGCGCCTTATGGCGTCCACTTCGCGGCGCGTTGCGGCGAGTCTGGGCCGCGAGTTTGTTCGTGCCCCGACGTGTAACCGGCGTTGCGTGCGAGGTGCCGATTCCGTCACGCCCGATCGCCCCCTAGAACCTTGTGCGCTGCGCCGCCGCGCCGCGCACCCGCGCGACCTACCGCGGTGCCCTGGCACCCGGGTATGCTGCGATCTTTCGGGGAAGCAGCCGCGCATGGCCGGCGAACCGCGTCACATCCGACTCACGTCGCATCCCGGGCAAGGGACCAGCGGCGCGCCTGTCATCCACTGGGGCGCGGCCGATGCGTTGGAGCGCGGGCCGGTCATCGGCACCACGGCCAACCGAAGCCAGCGCAACGTGATCGGCACGCACAGCGGCAGCTACGGCGTGTACCGTGCGCTGGCGGTGGCGGCAGGCAACCTCACCAAGGGCCACCGCGCCGACCTCACGAACACCGCGCCCACCGATGCCATCGGGCCCTACGAGCAATGGGGCGACGCCGGCAAGATCGTGTCGATCGATCCGTGGGGCGCCTCGGTGCAAGCCGCGTTCGCCGACTACCTCGAGCAAGGCTACGACATCCGACCGACGATCGCGGTGACCAAGGCGCACATCCACCTGCACGAGATCAAGCAGGCCATCGCGTTCCAGCGCCTGGCGATCGACGGCGCCGTGCTGCTCGAGGATGCGTCGGCCACGGTCACCAAGATCGCGATCGAGCCCGTGTGGTGGCTGCCTGGCGTGGCCAAGCGCTTCAACGTCAGCGAGGCCGACCTGCGGCGCGCTCTGTTCGAAGAGACCGGCGGCATGTACCCCGAGCTGGTGACGCGCGGCGACATCGAGGTCTTCCTGCCGCCGATCGGTGGCCAGACGCTGTACGTGTTCGGTGCCATCCGCGACCTCGCCAACCCCGCGATCACGCTGACCGCGCGAGTCCACGACGAGTGCAACGGCTCCGACGTCTTCGGCTCCGACATCTGCACGTGCCGTCCGTACCTGACGCACGCTATCGAAGAGTGCATCCAGGGTGCGCAGCGCGGTGGCGTCGGCCTCATCGCCTACAGCCGCAAGGAGGGCCGCGCGCTCGGCGAGGTCACCAAGTTCCTGGTCTACAACGCGCGCAAGCGGCAAGAAGGCGGCGACCGCGCCGACAAGTACTTCCTGCGCACCGAGTGCGTGGCCGGCGTGCAGGACATGCGCTTCCAGGAGCTGATGCCCGACGTGCTGCACTGGCTCGGCATCCGCAAGATCCATCGCCTCGTCAGCATGAGCAACGACAAGTTCGATGCGATCACCGGCAGCGGCATCGAAGTGGGCGAGCGCGTCAAGATCCCCGACGCGCTGGTGCCCGCCGACGCGCGGGTCGAGATCGAGGCCAAGATCGCCGCCGGCTACTTCACCGACGGCGCGGTGCCCGACGAGGCGCAGCTGGCCGCGGTGAAGGGGCGGGCCCTTGAATGACGAGGCGGGGCGCGGGTCGGCGTTGAACGAGGCGGTGCGCCGGCTGCGCCAGCCGGCGACGATCCGGCAGCGCTGTGCGGCGATCACCGAGGCCGTGACGCGCGGCGAATCGCCGCACTTCACGCTGCAGCGCGAGCGACTCGACGATGTGGCCGAGCGCGTGGCGACGCTGACACGCACGCGCTTTCCGACCTTGCAGGTGCCGTTTCACAGCCGTTGGCGGCACTTCGAGGCGGGCGGCGTCGATCGCAACGCCGAACTCGACGCGCGGCTCAACGGGCGCAACCAGGCGGCGCTGGCGCGCGCCCGCATCGATCTCGCCTTGATCAGCGTGTTGCTGGACGCCGGCGCCGGCAACCGCTGGCAGTACCACGAGCACGATAGCGGCCAGACGTTCTCACGTTCCGAAGGGCTGGCGGTGGCGAGCTTTCGCGCCTTCATGGCCGGCGGCTTCTCGTCCGAGCCGGGTGATCCGCTGCGCGTCGACGCCAAGGCGCTGGCCGCGCTCGACGCGCGTGCGCTGGCCGCGATGTTTCAGGTCAGCCTGGACAACCCGCTGGTCGGGCTCGAGGGGCGCGTCACGCTGCTGCACCGCCTGGCCGACGCGCTGCGCGCGCAGCCGGAGGTCTTCACTGCGCTCGGGCAGCCCGGGCATCTGTTCGATGCGTTGACACACCACCGCCACGCGCCCGAACTGCACCACCACCATCCGCGGCCGGCGCCGCACCACCACCAAGTGAGCGCGACGCGCTTGCTGGGCGCACTGCTCGACAACTTCAGCGGCATCTGGCCGAGCGGCCAGGCTCTCAACGGCACAGCGCTGGGCGACGTGTGGCCGCATCCGGCAGCCGGCGGCAGCGGGCTCGATGCCGGGTGGGTGCCGTTTCACAAGTTGTCGCAGTGGCTCGCCTACTCGCTGCTCGAGCCGTTCGAATCGGCCGGCGTGCGCGTGCACGACGTCGATGCGCTGACCGGCCTGCCCGAATACCGCAATGGCGGCTTGCTGATCGACGCCGGCGTGATCGTGCCGCGCGACGCCGCGTTCGCCCAGCACGCGGTGCGTCCGGCCGACGCCTGGACCATCGAGTGGCGCGCGCTCACGGTGAGCCTGCTCGACGAGCTGGCGCCGCGCGTACGACACTTGCTTGCGGTGGATCCGGCCGCCTTTCCGCTGGCGCGCCTGCTTGAGGGTGGCACCTGGGCGGCAGGGCGCGCGATCGCCGCCGAGCGGCGCGACGGCGCATTGCCGCCGGTGGTGGTGGCCAGCGACGGCACGGTATTCTGAGAGTTGCGCATCCAAGGAGCCCGCGTTGAGCACCGCCCAACCCGAAGTGCACGTGATCTCGCATCCGCTGGTGCAGCACAAGCTCACGCTGATGCGCCAGAAGGATCGCTCCACCAGCAGCTTCCGCCGTCTGCTGGGCGAGATCGGCATGTTGATGGCCTACGAGATCACGCGCGACATGCCGACGCAGCTGATCGAGATCGAGACGCCGCTGGCGACGATGCGCAGTCCGGTGATCGAAGGGCGCAAGACGGTGTTCGTCGCGATCCTGCGTGCCGGCACCGGCTTTCTCGACGGCATGCTGGAGGTGATACCGGGCGCGCGCGTCGGGCACGTCGGGCTGTATCGCGACCCGAAGACGCTGGTGGCGGTGGAGTACTACTTCAAGATGCCGCACGGCATGAACGAGCGCGACGCAATCTTGCTCGACCCGATGCTGGCCACCGGCAACTCGGCGGTGGCCGCTGTCGACCGGCTGAAGGAGACCAAGCCGCGCTCGATCCGCTTCGTCTGCCTGCTGGCAGCGCCCGAGGGCATTGCCAACTTTCACACCCATCATCCGGAAGTGCCGATCTACACCGCGTCGGTCGACGAGAAGCTCAACGACCACGGTTACATCGTGCCCGGCCTCGGTGACGCGGGCGACCGCATCTTCGGCACGAAATGACCCACCCCCGAAGCGGCCTGGCGGCCGCCTCCCCCTCGAGGGGGCGCCATCAACGGACCGACAGAACCGGATCCGCGCTGGCCGCTTGGGTGGACGGTGGCATGCGAGAGCTCGGCGCATGAGCATGCTGTTGATTCGCAATGCCACGCTGCCCGACGGGCGCGCGGGCATCGACATGCTCGCTCGCGACGGCCGATTCGTTGAGATGGCGCCGAACGTGCCGATGCCGGCGGGTGCCGAGGTGCTCGACGCGCAAGGTTGGCTTGTCAGCCCACCATTCGTCGACGCGCACTTCCACATGGACTCGGTGCTGAGCCACGGCCTGCCTCGTGTCAATCAGAGCGGCACGTTGCTGGAGGGCATTGCGCTGTGGGGCGAGCTCAAGCCGCTGCTGACCGAGGAGGCGCTGATCGAACGTGCGCTGCGCTATTGCGACTGGGCGGTGGCCAAGGGGCTGCTGGCGATCCGCTCGCATGTCGACGTCTGCGACCCGCGGCTGCTCGCAGTGCGTGCGTTGTTGCAGGTGCGCGAGCAGGTCAAACCGTACCTCGACCTGCAGCTGGTGGCCTTTCCGCAGGACGGCGTCCTGCGCTCGCCCGCTGCGCTCGACAACCTGAAGCGTGCGCTCGATCTCGGCGTCGACGTGGTCGGAGGCATCCCGCACTTCGAGCGCACCATGGCCGAAGGCGCGGCCAGCGTGAGGTTGCTGTGCGAGCTGGCGGCCGAGCGCGGTCTGCGCGTCGACATGCATTGCGACGAGACCGACGATCCGTCGTCGCGCCACGTCGAGACGTTGGCGTTCGAAGCCCAGCGCCTGAAGCTGCACGGCCGCGTCACCGGATCGCACCTGACATCGATGCATTCGATGGACAACGCCTATGCGGCCAAGCTGATCGCGCTGATGGTCGACGCCGGGCTGAGTGCGGTGGCCAACCCGCTGATCAACATCACGCTGCAGGGACGGTACGACAGCTATCCGAAGCGCCGCGGCATGACGCGCGTGCCGGAGCTGCAGGCCGCCGGCGTGCCGGTGGCGTTCGGCCACGATTGCGTGATGGACCCGTGGTACGCCTTGGGCAGCGCCGACATGCTCGAGGTGGCAGCGATGGGGTTGCACGTCGGGCAACTGACATCGGCCGTCCAGATGCGGGGGTGCTTCGATGCCGTGACCAACGTGCCGGCGCGCATCCTCGGGCTGGACGGTTATGGCCTGGCGCCGGGCTGTCGCGCCGACTGCGTGCTGCTGCAGGCGCGCACGCCCATCGAGGCGATTCGGCTGCGCGCCCAGCGCCTCGCGGTGATACGCGCGGGTCGCGTGATCGCGCGCACGCCGAACGCCACCGCGCGGCTCGAAATGCCCGGTCGTCCCACGCAGGTCGACTTCACCCACTGAGGCGGTGGGCGCGCCGCAGCGGCCGGCTCGCTAGAATGGCCCGACCGCAGGGACCGCCGCACGAATGTGATGAAGCTGATCGGATCGAACACCAGCCCGTACGTGCGCAAGGTGCGCATCGTGATGGCGGAGAAGAAGCTGGACTACCAGTACGTGCTCGAGGACGTCTGGGCCAACGACAACATGCTGAAGTCCAACCCGCTGGGCAAGGTGCCTTGCCTGGTGGTCGAAGGCGTCGAGGCGATCTTCGATTCGCGCGTGATCTGTGAATACGTCGACACGCTGTCGCCGCTGAGCCGGCTGATCCCGGCGAGCGGGCGCGAGCGCGTCGAAGTGCGCACCTGGGAGGCGCTGGCCGACGGCGTGCTCGATGCCGCGATTGCGGCGCGCCTGGAAGCCAACTGGGGACCGCGCGGCGAGCAGCGGTCACAGGCCTGGATCGAACGCAACATGTCGCGCGTTTCCGCGTCGCTCAAGGCGATGAGCCGCGGCCTCGGCGAAAAGCCCTGGTGCGCGGGCCTGCACATGAGCCTGGCCGACATCGCGCTGGGCTGCGCGTTGTTCTACCTCGACTTCCGCTTCTCGCACATCGACTGGCGTGGCGAGCACACCAACCTGGCCCGTCTGGCCGAGAAGCTCGCCGTGCGCAAGAGCTTCATCGACACGGCGCCCGCGCCTTGAGCGCGCGCCGCGACATCAGGCCAACTTGAGCACGAGCGCCGCAGCGCGCACATCCCATTGCAGCTTGCGCACGATGGTGCGCAGCCGCTGGCCGATCTCGCCCGCCGTCACGCGGCACGCTGCGGCCACCTGATCGAGCCGGTAGCCGGCGGCCAGTCGCATCAGCAGCTCGCGTTGCGCGGGCTCCAGTTGCAGCGGGCTCTGCTCGTCGTCCACCGAGCGCGGCAGGCGCGGCGCATGCATGCGCTCGAAGTGATCGAGCAGCGCATGCGCCAGCGCGGTGTTGAGGGTCGTTTCGCCGCGCAGCGTCTGCTCGACCACCGCGAGCAGCGTGTCCGGATGCACCGGCAGCGTACAGAGGTTGTCGGCTCCGGCACGCAGGGCTGGCATGCCCAGCGCATCTTCGGTGTTGGCCGCCATTGCAACGATCAGTGGCCGCTGCGGCAGCGCGCCGAGCCACTCGATCATCGCCAGCGCGGTGCCGTCGATCAGCTTCAGCTCGCACAGCACCAGCTGGGGCCGGTGCTGCGCCAGCAAGGCGCGCGCCGAGCGCGCCGCATTGGTGACCGCCACCACGTCGTGGCCGCCGGCAGCCAGCGCCCCGCGCCACGCCAATGCCAGCGCGGGTTCACGAACAACCAGGACGATGCGGCTCATCTTGCAACCCCGCGCCTCGAGGCCCACGGGTGACGAATTGTTGCGCCGCTCGTGGCGACTCGCACCCCTCAAGCGGCTGCTGCGCCCCGCGGTCGTGGGGGGCGCGGAGGAAGGCGCGCCACTGGGCGCGCCCACGCCGACCGGCGCGCGTCAGGCGGCGGCTGCGAAGCTGCCGGCCCGTGCGTGGGACCAGTACAGCTCGTACACCGCGTGCGGCCAGCGTGCCTGGCCGCGCGCCGCGGCCAGCAACTCGCCGGGCTGGACGAACGGCAGCGAGTTGGCCAACAGGCGCACCTCGCGGTCGTTGCCGCGACGCACGATGTGCGTGGCGCGGATCTGGTTCGGGTGTTCGAGCGCCGCGGCCTGCACCAGCTCCTTGAGCGCCTCGAGCGTGTTCTGGTGAAAGCGGAAGACGCGCTCGATCTTGTCAGGCACCACCAGAGCGCGCTGGCGCAGCGGGTCCTGCGTGGTCACGCCGGTCGGGCAGGCGCCGGTGTGGCAGTGCTGGGCTTGGATGCAGCCCAGCGCAAACATGAAACCGCGCGCCGCGTTGCACCAGTCGGCGCCGAGCGCCATCATGCGCGCGATGTCGAACGCGCTGACCACCTTGCCGGCCGCGCCGATGCGCACGCGCGATCGCAGCTCGAGGCCGGTCAGCGTGTTGTGAACCAGCAGCAATCCTTCCTGCAGCGGCGTCCCGACGTGGTTGGTGAATTCCAGCGGCGCCGCACCCGTGCCCCCTTCGGCGCCGTCGACGACGATGAAGTCCGGCGTGATGCCGGTCTCCAGCATCGCCTTGCACAGCGCGAGCCATTCCCACGGGTGGCCGATGCACAGCTTGAAGCCGGTGGGCTTGCCGCCCGACAGGTCGCGCAGCCGCTCGATGAACTGCATCATCTCGATCGGCGAGCCGAACGCACTGTGGCGCGCCGGTGAAATACAGTCCACCGAGACCGGCACCCCGCGCGCGGCGGCGATCTCGCCGGTCACCTTGGCGCCGGGCAGCACGCCTCCGTGGCCCGGCTTGGCGCCCTGGCTGAGCTTGAGCTCGATCATCTTCACCTGGGGGTCGCGCGCATTGGCGGCGAAGCGCTCGGCGCAAAAGCTGCCATCGTCGTTGCGGCAGCCGAAGTAGCCCGAGCCCACCTCCCAGATCAGGTCGCCACCGTGCACGCGGTGGTGCACGCTGATCGAACCCTCGCCGGTGTCGTGCGCGAAGCCACCGCGCCTGGCACCGCCGTTGAGCGCGAGGATCGCGTTGGCGCTCAGCGCGCCGAAGCTCATCGCCGAGATGTTGAACACGCTGGCCGAGTACGGTTGCGCCCGCCCCTCGCCGATCAACACGCGGAAGTCGTGCGATGCCACCTGAGTCGGCTGCAGCGAGTGGTTGATCCACTCGTAGCCCTGGGCATGCACGTCGAGCTGGGTGCCGAACGGCCGCTTGTCGGATTCGCCCTTGGCGCGCTGGTACACCAGCGAGCGCTGCTGTCGCGAGAACGGGTGCGACTCGTTGTCGCTCTCGATGAAGTACTGGCGAATCTCGGGCCGGATGTACTCGAGCAGAAAGCGCAGGTGACCGATCACCGGGTAGTTGCGCAACAGCGCGTGGCGTTGCTGCAGCGAGTCGCGCACGCCGACCACCGCCAGCACCGCAAACAGCAGCGCCATCGGCGCCCATTGGGCGAACGCCACCCAGACGAACAGGCTCAACAGCAGGCCAACGCCGCTGATCAGCCACACCAGGTAGCGGATCGGAAAGTAGCGGTCCAGGGCGAGCAGCCAGGCAGGCATCGGCGCCTCCAACCATTTGCGCGGTGCGCATGGTAGGGCCAGAGCGACGCGGGGAGATGTCGAATCCGGGTCAGTCGCGGGTCAAGACGGTGCATCGTCACGCGGCCCGGCCCGAGTGCGCAGCAGCGGCGCCGTGCCGCGCGCGGTCAGGCGTGCGCGCTCAACGCGGCGCGGTGCGCCAGGAAACGCTCCAGCTTGCCCTGGGCCTGGCGCCGCACCTGGTTGCGCAGCATCGGCGACCAGCCCATCACCAAGCCGGTGGAGCCCAGCGCCTGGCGCGACCAGCGCCAGAAGTCGTAGCTCTCGCTGTGCGTCGCGATCAAGCCGCTTTCGAACGTGAAGCGCGCGTTCACGACGTTGTGCACCATGCGGCCAGCCGCACCGGAGCGGTAGCGCGCTTCCCAACGCGCACTGCCACGCTCGCCGTCGGCCGCCTCGACGTCGCTGGTTTCGAGCCGCCACACTGCCTGGCCGCCGTTGCGGATGGTCTGGCAGACCATTTGCCACATGGCGCCGATCTGTTCGCTGCCTTCCAGCATGAACAAAGGGTCTTCGAATTGCGCGTGCGGCACGTAGCAGCTTTGCATCGTGCGCGCATCGAGCGTGGCGAATGCGGCGTAGAAGCGCTTGAGCAGGGCCTGGGGACTCATGGAGGCGGGGCCTCGTACGGCAGGAAAGTCCAGTATGAGCGGGCGCGCAGCGCGCAGGCGTGAACAACGGCAACGGGTGGGCGCCGCTGTTGGTGCAAACCCCTCAATCGAGGGCAGGCTGCGCGGCGCAGCCAACGCTGCGAGCGACCCGGGCAAGCCTAGCGTGAGCAATTTGCCACGCTATACTGCCGCTCACAGCGCCGATTTGTTCCGGCTTGCGGGCGCTCTAAAAATGCCGCTAAAGAGGGGCGCCGACGACCGGCGTCCGCATCTGCAGCGGCGCCGGTTTTGTCTTTCGGGCCATGCATTCGGTCGGCATCGTTCATCCCCAGAGTCGGCACTTCGAGCAGCCGCTGCCGCTGCGCAGCGGGGCGACGCTGCCGCCCTTCACGCTGGTCTACGAGACCTACGGAACGCTCAACGCCGACGCCAGCAACGCGGTGCTGGTGTGCCATGCACTGAACGCAAGCCATCACGTGGCGGGACGTCACGACGATGCGCAGGGTGCCGAAGGATGGTGGGACAACCTGGTCGGTCCCGGCAAGCCGCTCGACACAGAGCGCTTCTTCGTGATCGGCGTCAACAATCTGGGCTCGTGCTTTGGCTCGACAGGGCCGATGCACCCCAACCCGGCCACCGGCCGGCCCTATGGAGCCGACTTTCCGGTGGTCACCGTCGAAGACTGGGTCGACGCGCAGGCGCGGTTGATCGACGCGCTCGGCATTCGCCAGCTCGCTGCGGTGATCGGCGGCAGCCTGGGCGGCATGCAGGCGCTGGCGTGGACCCTGCGCCACGCGCAGCGCGTGCGCCACTGCATCGCGGTGGCGTCGGCGCCCAACCTGTCGGCGCAGAACATCGCATTCAACGAGGTGGCGAGGCGCGCGATCACCACCGATCCCGACTTCCATGGCGGCAACTACTACGACCACGGGGTGGTGCCGGCGCGCGGGTTGCGCGTGGCACGCATGATCGGCCACATCACGTACCTGTCAGATGACTCGATGGAGGCCAAGTTCGGCCGCGAGCTGCGCAACGGCGGTCTCGGCTACACCACGCAGGACATCGAGTTCCAGATCGAGAGCTATCTGCGCTACCAGGGCGACAAGTTCAGCGAGTACTTCGACGCCAACACCTATTTGCTGATCACGCGCGCGCTCGACTATTTCGACCCGGCGGCGGCGCATGGCGGCGATCTGTCGGCCGCCTTTGCACCGGCCTGCGACAACCGGTTCCTGATCGTCAGTTTCACCACCGACTGGCGCTTCGCGCCGGCGCGTTCGCGCGAGATCGTGAAAGCGCTGGTCGACAACCGCATCGCGGTGAGCTACGCCGAGATCGACGCGCCGCATGGGCACGACGCGTTTCTGCTCGACGACGCGCGCTATCACGACGTGTTGCGCGCCACTTTCGAGCGCATCGCGGCCGAGGTGGCGCGATGAGCGAGCGGCGCGACCTGGAGCTGATTGCCGAGCTGGTGCCGCCGGGCTCGCGCGTGCTCGACCTTGGCTGCGGCGACGGCGAGCTGCTCGCGCACCTGGCCGCGCGCCGTGGCTGCACCGGCTACGGCGTCGAGATCGCCGACGCCAACATTCCGCACTGCGTGAAACGCGGCGTGCAGGTGATTCAGCTCAACCTCGACGACGGGCTGGCGCTGTTCGGCGACCGCAGTTTCGACGTCGTGTTGCAGCTCGACACGCTGCAGCATCTGCACAACACCGAGCGCATGCTGCGGGAGACGGCGCGCGTCGGCCGCATCGGCATCGTCAGCTTTCCGAACTTCGCGCACTGGCCCAACCGGCTTTCGGTGCTGCGCGGCCGCATGCCGGTGACCAAGACGCTGCCGTACCAGTGGTACGACACGCCCAACATCCGCGTCGGCACCTTTGCCGACTTCGAGGTGCTGGCACGTCGCAACGGCCTGCGCATCCTCGATGCCTTCGGCCTGCACGGCGGCGCGATGCTGCGGCGTTGGCCGAACCTGCGGGCCAGCGTCGCGGTGTTCAAGTTCGAGCGCGGCGCCGACGCCTGAGCAGCACCGCGCGGCGGTGCCGCTGCACGCCAGCGTCCGCCACGGGCTAACGGGCCGCCCGTCGACGCAAACCTCGGGCAAGCCCCGACCCGCCGGGATGACCGCCGCTGCCTACACTCGTGTATGCAGGCGCTGCACACGCACGACGACTTGCCGCTGCACGTGCGGCAGTGGACGCTGCGCAGCCCCGCGCGCGGGCTGGTGCTCCTGGTGCATGGGCTGGGCGAGCACATCGGGCGCTACGCGGCGCTCGCGCAGCGGCTCAACGAGGCCGGCTGGGATGTCGCAGGCTACGACCACCGCGGACACGGCGCATCGGGTGGCGCGCGCGGCGCGATCGCGCACCCGCAAAGCTTGCTCGCCGACCTGGGCATCGTGATCGACGCGGTGCGCGGCGAAAGACCGCGCCCGCTGGTGCTGCTGGGGCACAGCCTGGGCGGACTGATCGCCGCCCGCTTTGTCGCCGAGGGACTCAACACCCAACGCGCAGCGTGGTGGCGGCCGGTGGATGCGCTGGCGCTGTCGTCGCCGGCGCTCGACCCTGGCATGAACGGCGTGCAGCGCCTGCTGCTGTCGGTGCTGGGGCCGGTGGCTCCGCGGCTCGCCTTGAGCAACGGATTGAAACCAGCGTGGATCTCGCGCGACCCCGCAGTGGTGCGTGCCTACGTCGCCGACCCGCTGGTGCACGACCGCGTCACGCCGATGTTGGTGCGCTTCATCGTCGACGCCGGCGAACGGGTGCGCGCCAGCGCGCCGCGCTGGACGGTGCCCACGCTGCTGATGTGGGCTGGTGCCGACCGGTGTGTCGCCCCGGCTGGCAGCGCGGCCTTCGCCGCCGCGGCGCCGCGCGACCGTTTGTCGCACACTTGTTATCCGCAGATGGCGCACGAGATCTTCAACGAGCCGGAGCGCGAGACGCCGATGACCGAACTGACCCGCTGGCTGGCAACCCTGCCCGCGCGCTCGAATGCGCCGCGCGTGCCGGCGCCGGCGACCTGGAGTGAACGATGAACGCACGCGATGCCCACGCCACGACGGCACAGCCACCCGCGCTGTCGAGCGCCCAGACCCAGCAGCTGGGCGACTTCGCGGCGCGCGCCTGGGACGAGCGCATCGTGCCGGAACTGAAGCGCTACATCGAGGTGCCTGCCAAGAGCCCGATGTTCGACGCGCAATGGCAGAGCCACGGCTACATCGATCACGTGGTGCGCGCGGCAGCCAGCTGGGTCGAGGCGCGCAAGGTGCCCGGGTTGAAGCTGGAGGTCGTGCGCCTGGAGGGCCGCACACCGGTGATCGTGTTCGAAGTGCCCGCCACCAAGTCCGGCAGCACCGGCACCGTCGTGATGTATGGCCATCTCGACAAGCAACCCGAGTTCAACGGCTGGCGCAACGACCTGGGGCCGTGGACGCCCAAGCTCGACAACGGCCTGCTGTACGGGCGCGGTGGCGCCGACGACGGCTACGCGGTGTTCGCCGCGGTCAGCGCGATCGAGGCGCTGGACGCACAGGGCATCGCGCGGCCGCGCGTGGTCGGTCTGATCGAGAGTTGCGAGGAGAGCGGCTCGTTCGACCTGCCTGCCTACCTCGACGTGTTGAAGCCGCGGCTGGGCGACGTGTCACTGGTGGTGTGTCTCGACTCGGGGGCCGGCAACTACGATCAGCTGTGGCTTACCACGTCTTTGCGCGGCATGGTGTCGGGCGTCCTGAAGGTCGAGATCCTGACCGAGGGTGTGCACTCGGGCGATGCCAGCGGACTGGTGCCGTCGAGCTTTCGCATCCTGCGCCAGCTGCTCGATCGCCTGGAGGATTCGCACACCGGCCGCCTGCTGCCCGAGGTCTTCCATTGCCAGGTGCCGGGCGAGCGGGTGGACCAGGCGCGCGCGGCCGCGGCCACGCTCGGCCAGGAGGTTTGGCGCCGCTTTCCGTGGGCGTGCGGGGCCGACGGCGGCGCGTCGCTGCCCACCACCACCGATCCGGTGGAGGCGCTGCTCAACCGCACCTGGCGTCCGACACTGTCGATCACCGGGGCCGATGGCATGCCCGAGCTCGGCAACGCGGGCAACGTGCTGCGACCCTACACCGCCTTCAAGCTCAGCCTGCGCCTGCCGCCGCTGGTCAATGGCCACGAGGCGTCGATCAGGCTGAAAGAGCTGCTCGAGGACAACGCGCCGTACAACGCGCGGGTCACCTTTCATCCCGATGGCCGCGCCGGTGCGCTGGGCGCCACCGGCTGGAACGCGCCGTCTCTGTCGTCCTGGCTCGAGCAGTCGCTGAACGACGCATCGCTCGCGCACTACGGCGCGCCGCTCGGGTTCATCGGCCAGGGCGGCACCATTCCGTTGATGAGCATGCTGGCGCAGGGCTTTCCGAGCGCACAGATGATGGTGTGCGGGGTGCTCGGCCCGAAGAGCAACGCGCACGGGCCCAATGAGTTCCTGCATGTCCCGTACGCCAAGCGGCTCACCGCCGCGGTGTCGCAGGCGATAGCGGCGTGCCCGTGACGGCGCGGCGCACCGCGCCGGACGGCGACGCGGGCTAGAAGGTGCAGCCCGCGCGCACTGCGGTTCCCGACAGCGGCTCGAGCAGCGTCAGCAGCGGTGTCAGCGGCGCGTAGCGCAGCGCCGTGCGTGTCGCATAGGCAAAGAAGCGCGGCAGGTCGGTGCTGTAGTGGGCCTTGCCGTCGCGGTGCTTCAGGCGGCAGAAGATGCCCAGCACCTTCAAGTGCCGCTGCAGTCCCATCCATTCGAGCGCGCGCCAGCACTCGCCGAAGTCGTCGGCGAACGCATGGCCGGCAAAGGCCGGCGTGGTGCGCGCGGCCTGCCACCAGCGCACCGCCCAGTCGAGCTCGCGCTCCTCCTCCCACGAGATGAACGCGTCGCGCAGCAGGCACGCCATGTCGTAGGTGACCGGCCCGACCACCGCGTCCTGAAAGTCGAGGATGCCGGGATTCGGGTCGCTGCACATCAGGTTGCGCGGCATCCAGTCGCGGTGCACGACCACGCGCGGCTGCGCCAAAGCGCTGGCCACCAGCAACTCGCTCACGGTGTCCCAGATCGCCTGCTCGCTGCTCGACCACTGGAGGCCGAACTCGCGCTGCACGCACCAGTCGGGGAACAGCTGCAGCTCGCGCCGCAGCAGCGCGCCGTCGTACGGCGGCAGGCCGTGCGGCTCGACGCGGACCTGCCACTGCACCAACGCGCCGATCGCCTCGCGCATCAGGCGGTCGGCATCGGCCGCGGGCGCGTTGCGGAGTGCATCGAGGTACAGCGTGCGACCGAGATCGCTCAGCAACAGGAAACCCTGCGCCGCATCGGCGGCCAGGATCTCGGGCGCGTGCAGGCCGGCCGCGTTGATGCGACGCGCGATGTCGACGAAGGGCCGCACGTCCTCCTGCGGCGGCGGCGCATCCATCACGATGAAGCTGCGCGCGCGCGAGTGGATGCGCAGGTAGCGCCGGAAGCTCGCATCGGACGACGCCGGCGCAAGGCTCGCGGGATCGAGCTCGAAGCGTTGCGTCAGCGGCGCGAGCCAGCGTTCGAAGTGGCGCTGCCGTTCAGTGTCGGACCATGCAACGCCTGCGCTGGCGTGGGCGGACGGCGTGGACGGCATCGGGTCGGAGCGGCGGCGTCTGCGAGGGATAATCGAACACATTGTACGAACGCGCTTCGTCGCGGCGCGGGCACTGTTCCTCGCAAAAGCGGTCGTTCGCCGAATCCAGCGCGCTTCAAAAGCTCCAACAACAACCGTCGTGCCGACCCGCTGCTGCCGCGCCTTGCGTTGCGTCACGATGCAGGCCCTGCTGGCGGCCACCGTGGCGGGCCACGCGCCGGCGCGCTCCCAGGCCGCCGCCGCGACATCGGCGCCCGCGCGCGGCGCCAGTGCGCCTGCAACCGGCGCGTCATCTCCCGCCACGGCGTCTCCCGCCGCGTCGGCAGCGGCCGCGAATGCAGCCGCCGCAACTGGGCCGGCCGCGAGTGTGCCGATGTCCGCAGCGCTGGCGGCAAGCGCGCCGCCCGAGGCACCGTTGGCGCTCATGCCGAGCACTGCGCTGGCGCCGCCGCCGCGCGGCGATGCCGCGCGTGCACGATCGGTGGTCGTGCGCGCCGATCGCCTGCGCGCCCGGCCCGAACTCGACATGGTGGCCGAGGGCAACGTCGAGTTCCGGCGCTCGGGCACCGTGATCCGTGCCGACCGCATCACCTACGACAGCGCGGAGGATCGAGCCAACGCAAAGGGCAACGTGCGCGTCAGCCGCGACGGCAACCACTACTGGGGCCCCGAGCTGCAGCTGCAGTTGCAGCGTTTCGAGGGCTTCTTTCTCGAGCCGCAATTCATGCTGGGGCGCACCGGTGCCGGGGGCAATGCGCAGCGCTTCGAGTTCATCGATCCGGCGCGTTCGGTGGCCATCAACGCCATCTACACGAGCTGTCCGCGCGACGGCACGGGCGATCCCGACTGGCTGCTGAAGACCGACCGGGTGCGCATCGACCTGGAAGCCAACGAAGGCGTCGCCGAGGGGGCGGTGCTGCGCTTTCTGGGGGTGCCGATCCTCGGCTTCCCGGTGCTGAGCTTCCCGCTCACCGACGACCGCAAGTCGGGTTGGCTGCCGCCGACGATCAACCTCGATTCGAAAAGCGGCCTGGAACTGGCGGTGCCGTACTACTGGAACATCGCGCCCAATCGCGACGCGACGTTCACGCCGGCAGTGCTGTCGCGCCGCGGCGCCGCCTTGGGCACCGAGTTCCGCTACCTCGAGCCGAGCGACCAGGGGCGCATCGAGCTCGACGGCTTGCCGAATGACCGCGTGGCGGGGCGCGACCGCTGGCTCGCCGACGTGGGGGTCGACGGCTCGCGCGACCGCATCGGCCTGCACTACGCCGTCAATGCGATCCGCGTGTCGGACGACGACTATTGGAAGGACTTCTCGCGCCAGATCCGCTCCATCACGACGCGCCTGTTGCCGGTGTCGGCGCGCATCGAGCAGACCAGCGAGCGCTTCGGCACCGACGCGCGCTGGTACCTCGGAACGCAACGCTGGCAGGTGCTCGCCTCGGGCGACCCGACCACCGAGATCATCCCGCCGTACGACCGCAGCATGCAGCTGGGCGCGCGCGTCGACAGTGCACTGCCGCTCGGTTTGCGCATCGACGCCGAATCCGAGGTCAACCGCTTCACGCTGGCCGAAGGCCAGCCGAGCACTGTGCTGCCCAATGGCTGGCGCTGGCATGGCGTGGCCAGCCTGACGCGCCCGTGGGAGACGCCAGCGACCTGGGTGCGCCCGAAATTCATGCTCAACGCCGCCGCCTACGACACCGACCAGCCAATGCCCGATGGCCGCACGCGCGCGCAGCGCCTGGTGCCGACCTTCAGCCTCGACAGCGGCGCGGTATTCGAGCGCGACAGCACCTGGTTCGGCAAGACGCAGCGGCAGACACTCGAGCCGCGCCTGTTCTATGCCAACACGCCATTTCGCGAACAATTGACGTTGCCGAACTTCGATTCGGCGCCGATCGACTTCAACACCGTCTCGGTCTATACCGAGAACGCCTTCTCGGGCATCGACCGGATCTCCGACGGGCACCAGATCACTGCCGGCGCGACCACGCGCTGGCTCGACTCCGACACCGGTGCCGAGACGCTGCGCCTGGGCATCGCACAACGGTACTTGTTTCGCGACCTGCGCATCACGTCTGACGGCGTGCCGCTGACACAGCGCCTGTCGGACCTGCTGCTCGACGGCTCGACGTCACTGGTGCCGAACTGGCAGTTCGACGTCTCGATGCAGTACAGCTCCGAGCTCAGCCGCCCGGTGCGTTCGATCGTGGCGGTGCGCTATCTGCCGGAGCCTTTCCATGCGTTGAGCGCCACCTATCGCTTTGCGCGCGGGTTGTCCGAGCAGGTGGAACTGGGCTGGCAGTGGCCGGTCTATCGCCGCGACGGCAGCGACAGCAGCGGTTCGGGGTCTGGCAGCGGCAAGTGCGGCGGTACCCTTTACGCGGTGGGGCGGCTGAACTACAGCACGCGCGACAGCCGCTTCACCGATTCGATCGCCGGCTTCGAGTACGACGCAGGCTGTTGGATCGGGCGCATCGTGGCCGAGCGGCAGTCGGTGGGTCGCACCGAGGCGTCGACCCGCCTGCTGCTGCAACTGGAGCTGGTGGGGCTGTCGCGCATCGGATCCAACCCGCTGCAGGTGTTGAAGGACAATATCCCCGGCTACAAGCTGCTGCGCGAAGACCGCAAAGGCCCTTACGAACCGACGATCGATGATTGAGCAGTACCTCGGCCGCCTACGGCGCGGCGCCATGTTGCGGTTCGCGCTCGCGCTGTGCGTGGGTGCTTTCGCCGGCGCAGCCTTGGCCCAGGCCGGACGCACATTGCGGCCCGGCGACTACATCGTCGCGGTGGTCAACAGCGAGCTGGTCACTGCCTACGAGGTCGAGCAGCGCAGCGCGCGGGCGCGCGAGGAAGCGCGCCGCAATGGCGCACGCGAGCCCGCCAACGACGTGCTGCGCAGCCAGGTGCTCGACTCTCTGATCGACGACCGCGTGCTGGTGACCTACGCGCGCGACAGTGGCATCAAGATCGACGAAGTCGAGCTCGATCGTGCCGTGAGCAGCGTGGCCGCGGCCAACCGGCTGACCGTGCCCGAGTTGCGCAAACGGCTCACCGCCGAAGGCCTGGAGTTCGCGCGTTTTCGCAGCAACCTGCGGGATCAGATTCTGGTCGAACGGGTGCGCGAGCGCGAAGTGCAGCAGCGCATCAAGATCGGCGACGCTGAGATCGATCGTTACCTCGAACAGAAGAACGCCACGGCGGCAACTTCGTCCGAATTGAACCTGGCGCAGATCCTGATCACGTTGCCCGAAAACGCCAGCGAAGCGGTGGTGGCCGAGCGCAAGGCGCGCATCGACGCCGCGCTGGCCCGCGTGCGCGGCGGCGCCGATTTCGGCGTGGTCGCGCGCGAGGCGTCCGAAGACGGTAACCGGGCCAACGGTGGCACGATCGGTTTGCGGCCCGCATCGCGCCTGCCCGACCTGTTCGTCGAAAAGTCGCGCGACCTGCAGGTGGGCGAGGTCAGCGCCGAGCCGTTCCGCAGCAGCGGTGGCTTTCACGTGCTGAAGGTGCTGGAGCGGCGCGAAGGTCAGGCGGTGCGCGTGCAGCAGACGCACGCACGACACATCCTGCTGCGCACGTCGGCGCAGGCCAGCGCGCAGGACGCGGCGCGCCGACTGGTCGATCTGAAGCGCCAGATCGAGACCGGGCAGCGCCGCTTCGAGGATGTGGCGCGCGAAGTGTCCGAGGATTCCAGCGCGCCGACGGGCGGCGACCTCGGGTGGGCATCGCCCGGGGGTTTCGTGCCTGAATTCGAGGAGGCGATGAACCGGCTCGGGCCGGGCGCCGTCTCGCCGCCGGTGGTGTCGCGCTTCGGCGTGCACCTGATCCAGGTGATCGAGCGTCGCGAGGTGGAGCAGAGCGCGAAGGAAGTGCGCGACCAGGCGCGCGCCGCGCTGCGCGAACAGAAGTTCGGCGAGGCGTATCAGGAGTGGGCAAAGGACCTGCGCGCCCGCGCGTACATCGAGATGCGCGAGCCGCCGCAGCAATGACACCGGTGTGCGGTCGGCTCGCTCAGGTCGGCCGCGGCCCGTGATGTTCAGACAACCACCGCGCAAGCGCTTCGGTCAGCACTTTCTCGCCGACAGCGCGGTGGTCGATGCGATCGTGCGGGCGATCGACCCGCGCGACGCAGAGGCCATCGTCGAGATCGGTCCAGGGCGCGGCGCCCTGACCGAGCCGCTGCGCGCCAGCGCGGCGCAGCTGACGCTGATCGAGCTCGACCGCGATCTCGCAGCGCACTGGCGCACGCAGGCTGGACTACGGGTCTTGGAGGCCGACGTGCTGCGCGTCGACTTTGTGCAGCTGGCGCGCGACGCCGGGCAGCGCCTGCGCGTGGTGGGTAACCTGCCTTACAACATCTCGACGCCGATCCTGTTCCATCTGCTGGAGGGCGCCGCACGGATCATCGACCAGCACCTGATGCTGCAAAAAGAAGTGGTCGACCGCATTGCGGCATCGCCGGGCGGGCGCGACTACGGGCGGCTCAGCGTGATGCTGCAATGGCGCTACGAGATCGAGCGCCTGTTCGATGTGCCAGCCGCTGCCTTCGAGCCCCCGCCGCGCGTGATGTCCGGCGTGCTGCGCATGACGCCGCTCGCGACGCCGCCAGCGGTCGACGCGGCGCTGCTGTCGCAGATCGTGTCGGTGGCGTTCTCGCAGCGGCGCAAGCTGCTGCGCCATACTCTCGGGCGCTGGCTCGACGCCCACGGCGCCGGCGTGGCGTTCGACTTGCAGCGGCGCGCCGAGGAGGTGGCCGTCGGCGAATACGTCGCCTTGACCCAGCGCGTCAGCGCGGGCCGATCAACCTGAGGAATCAGTGTGGGCGGCGCCGCCAGCCGTGGCGGACGCCGTCGGGCGTTGTCACGCGGCGTTCATCCACATCGCGGTGTCGAACGCGCTGCTCATCAGCGGCATGTTCATGCCGAAGTTCGGATTCACACCGTTCTTCGACACGTTCTTCGGTGCCGGCTTGTCGGCCGCGCCGCCTTCGTGCGCGCGTTCCCAGGTGGCCACGTCGGAGCCGCGCGGAACCGCGAACGAATAGAAGCAGCGGAAAGCGACTCGCCGCTCCGCCCAGAAGTCGGCGGCATCGCGGAACACGTCGAGCAACTGCTCACGCGCCTCGCGGTCGAAGCGCGGATTGTCTGGCAACTGCTCGAGCACCACGACGAAGCCCGGCTGCGTGCCGGCCTTGTGCACCAGGTCGGTCATGCAGTCATACAGAGCGTCCAGATTCTTGCCGAAGTGGTTCGGAAACAGGAACGACTCGGCAATCTTGTCCAGCACTTCCTGTTTGGACTGCGCCGACGACAGGTCGGCATACAGGAAGTGTTGGCCGGCGCCTTCAGCGGCTTGCATCAAGTCTTCGACGCGGTAGGCGCGGATGGATTGGACGATGTTGGGACGGACTGTCTGGAGCAGCATGGCCTCTGTCCTTTGGCGATCAATGCGTTCTCAAGTGCGTCGACTCACTGCTCGATCCGGCGAAAGCTCGCGTAGTGGTCGTCGCTGTAATAACAAACCTCGGGTTGCTGGGCCGGGATGCCGCCGCACACGATGCGACGGCTACCCCGGTTGCTGGCGCCGGGCGTCGGGACGGTGTATTCGCGGTAGTAGCCCCGAAGACGCTGCGGCAGCTGGCGTTCGCGATTGCCGAACGTCACCCCATCCTTCGCGTAGGGAAACGGACCCCCAGCCCGGATGAGCTTGTCGGTCTGTTGTGCTTCCCTGGGCAACTCCGCCAGTGCCACCGGCTCACTCGCCGTGACCGGCCCCTTGGCTTGGACCGTGATGGTCAATGCCGCCGAAACGGCGACTGCTGCAGCAAGCCCTAACTTAGTTATTGGCCCCGACAGCAGCGACCGAACGGTCCAATCCACGGGTAAACCCTGAACTTTGAATACGCTATGGTACTGGAACAGGTCAGAAATCTCAAGCGAGATGCCTCAATATTGGGCACAGCCAGAGGTTTCCGAGCAAGCGCACACATCGCGCTCTAGCGACTGACGGTCTTCCTCGACGGCGCACCGAACCCTGCCGACGCGTGCCCTCCCGGACTTTCCCGGCTTGCCTCAGGTGCGAAAAGCGTTCGCGTCGGCCACGGTGACCGCTGTCATGTTGACGATACGCCGCACGGTGGCCGACGGCGTCAGGATGTGCACCGGCTTGGCCGCACCCAGCAACACCGGCCCGATGGCGATGCCGCCGCCAGCGGCCTGCTTGAGCAGGTTGTAGGAAATGTTGGCGCTGTCGATGTCTGGCAGCACGAGCAGGTTCGCCTCGCCGCTCAGCGTCGAGCGCGGCATCAGTTCGGCTCGGTACGCGGCGTCGAGTGCAGCGTCGCCGTGCATTTCGCCGTCCACCTCGAGCCAGGGGGCGGCTTCGCGCACCAGGGGGAGCGCGTTGCGCATCTTTTGCGCCGACGGCCGGTTGCTCGATCCGAAGTTGGAGTGCGACAGCAGCGCCGCCTTCGGCTGCAGGCCGAAACGCCGCATCTCCTCAGCGGCCAACACGGTGATCTCGGCGATCTCTTCAGCCGTCGGGTCGGCGTTGACGTGCGTATCGACCAGGAACACCTGCCGCCCCGGCAGGATCAGCCCGTTCATGCAAGCGTAGGTCTTGACGCCCGGGCGCTTGCCGAGCACTTGGTCGATGAACACCAGGTGCGTCGCGGTCGTGCCCCAGGTGCCGCAGATCATGCCGTCGACCTCTCCCTTGTGCAGCAGCATCGCGCCGATCAGCGTGAGGCGCCGGCGCATCTCGATCTTGGCCAGCTGCGCGGTCACGCCCTTGCGCTCGGTGAGCCGGTGGTAGGTCTGCCAGTAGTCGCGGAAGCGGTGGTCGTGCTCGGTGTTGACCACGTCGTAGTCGCGCTCGGCCTGCAGGCGCAGGCCGAACTTCTCGCAGCGCTGCGCGATCACCGGCGGACGACCGATCAGCGTCGGTCGCGCCAGGTTCTCGTCGACCACCACCTGCACCGCGCGCAGCACCCGTTCTTCCTCGCCTTCACAGAACGCCACCCGCTTGCGCGTGGCTCGCTTGGCCAGCGTGAAAATGGGCTTCATCGTCGTCCCGGAGGCATAGACGAAGGTCTGCAGCTTGTCGCGATACGCCTCGAGGTCGGCGATCGGCCGCAGCGCCACGCCGGACTGCCGTGCGGCCTCGGCCACGGCGGGGGCCACGCGCATCATCAGCCGAGGGTCGAAGGGTTTCGGAATCAGGTAATCGGGCCCGAAACTGAGCGATGTGCCGGCGTAGGCGGCCGCCACGACGTCGCTTTGCTCGGCTTGCGCCAACTCGGCCAGCGCGTGCACCGCGGCGACCTCCATCTGGTCGGTGATCGTGGTAGCGCCGCAGTCGAGTGCGCCCCGGAAGATGTACGGGAAGCACAGCACGTTGTTGACCTGGTTCGGATAGTCCGTGCGCCCGGTGGCCATCACAGCATCGGAGCGGATGGCCTGCACCTCCTCGGGCATGATCTCCGGCGTCGGGTTGGCGAGCGCGAAGATCAGCGGCCGCGCCGCCATCGCCTCCACCATCGCGGGCTTCAGCACGCCGCCGGCGGACAAACCGAGAAACACGTCGGCATCGGCGATCACCTCGGCCAGCGTGCGCAGGCGCGTCTCCTGCGCGAATTCCTGCTTGTCGGGGTCCATCAGCTCGGTGCGGCCCTTCCACACCACGCCGGCCAGGTCGGTGACCCAGATGTTCTCGCGGCGCAGCCCGAGCTTCATCAGCAGATTCAGGCACGCCAGTGCGGCCGCGCCCGCGCCCGAGGCAACCAGCTTGACCTCTTCGATCGGCTTGTTCACCACCTTCAGGCCGTTCAGTAGCGCGGCGCCGACGACGATGGCGGTGCCGTGTTGGTCGTCGTGGAACACCGGGATCTTCAGGCGCTCGCGCAGCTTGCGCTCGACGTAGAAACAGTCGGGCGCCTTGATGTCTTCCAAATTGATTCCGCCGAAAGTCGGCTCCAATGCCGCGATGACATCGACCAGGCGATCGAGGTTCTTCTCGTTGACCTCGATGTCGAACACATCGATGCCAGCGAATTTCTTGAACAGCACGCCCTTGCCTTCCATCACCGGCTTGGCGGCCAGCGGCCCGATGTCGCCCAGTCCGAGCACCGCGGTGCCGTTGGTGACCACCGCGACCAGATTGCCCCGCGCCGTGAAGCGATAGGCGTTCACCGGGTCGGCCACGATCTCTTCGCACGCCGCCGCGACGCCCGGCGAATAGGCCAGCGCGAGGTCGCGCTGGTTGATCAGTTGCTTGGTGGCCGCGATCGCCACCTTTCCCGGAGTGGGAAACTCGTGGTACTCGAGCGCCGCACGGCGCAACTCCGCGCGCTTGGCTTCGTAGCTGGACGACATGGCGCTCCGATCGCTGTGATGGCGGGGGTCGGCGATTGTAGGAGCGACGGTGTCACCCACGCGATGCGGAGCGGCCCTTAAGACGCCAACCCGTGGGCCACAATCCGCCGATGCCGTTGGGCGAATTCGAGCTGATCGCGCGCCACTTCACACGGCCGACGAAGCGAGCGCTGCTCGGCGTCGGCGACGACTGCGCGTTGCTCGCCCCGTCGCCCGGCATGCAATTGGCCGTCTCGAGCGATCTGCTGGTGGAAGGCCGGCACTTCTTGTCGACCGTGCCACCCGATGCGCTGGGGCACAAGGCGCTGGCGGTGAATCTGAGCGACCTGGCGGCGTGCGGCGCGCAGCCGCTGGCCTTCACGTTGATGCTGGCTCTGCCAAGCGCCGACGAGGCGTTCCTGCGAGCTTTTTCAGCCGGCTTGTTCGCCTTGGCCGATGCGCACGGCATCGAGCTCGTCGGCGGTGACACGACGGCCGGCCCGCTGACCGTGGGCATCACGGTGCTGGGTGAGTTGCCGCCGGGCAGTGCCCTGAGGCGCAGCGGTGCTCAGGTTGGCGATGACCTGTGGGTGAGCCATCCGCATGGCGGCGGCATCGGCGACGCGCGGCTCGCGCTCGAAGTGTTTCGCGGCCGCGCGCAAGTGGCAGGCGATGCGTTTGCGCAGGTGCGGCGCGCGATGGAGCGGCCTCAACCGCGCTTGGCCCTGGGCATCGCACTGCGCGGCGTCGCGCACGCGGCGATCGACCTGAGCGACGGTCTGTCCGGCGACCTCGGCCACGTGCTGGCGCAGTCACGGGTCGGCGCACGGCTCGACTGGGGCGCGCTGCCGCGCTCGCCGGCGCTGGCTGCCCAACCGACGGCGCTGCAGCACGAATGCGTGCTGGGCGGCGGCGATGACTACGAGTTGCTGTTCAGCGCGCCCCCGGCCGCGCGCGCGGCGGTCCGATGCGCAGCCGAGACAAGCCAGGTGGCGGTGAGCCGCGTCGGCGAGATCGAGGCCGAACCGGGTCTGCGCGTGCGCTGGTCCGACGGCAGCACCGTGCCATGGGTGGCACGCGGGTTCGATCACTTCGCGTCTGGCACGCCATGACGACCTGGTCGATGCCACCGACGGCCGGGTTCGCGCCGCGGCGCGCCGATTGGCGCTTTCTGTTCGAGCATCCGGCGCATCCGATCGCTCTTGCCTTCGGCTGCGGCTTGGCCCCGAAGGGGGCCGGCACGGTCGGCACGCTGTTCGGCTGGCTGGTTTTCGCGCTGCTGCAGCCCTGGCTCAGCGACTGGCAATGGGCGCTGGTGCTCGTGCTGTCGTTTGGTGTCGGTTGGTGGGCCTGCACGCGCAGCGCGCAGGCGCTGCGGCAGAGCGACCCCAGCGCCATCGTGTGGGACGAGGTGCTCGGCATCTGGGTGGTACTGTGGCTGGTCACGCCCACCGACGGCCTCGGCCAGGTCGCCGCCGTCGGACTGTTCCGTTTGTTCGACATCGCCAAGCCGGGGCCCGTGGCGTGGGCCGACGGTGTGTTCAAGGCGCGCGCCGGCGAAGCGATCGGCGCACGACAAGGCCTCGGGATCCTGCTCGACGACCTGGTCGCGGCCCTGTGCGCGCTGCTGGTCATCGCGCTGTGGAGGTTGTCGTGAACGACAGTGCGGCGCTGGTCGCTCAACTGGCCGATCGATTGCGCACTCTGGGTTGGCGGCTCGCCTGCGCGGAAAGCTGCACCGGGGGTCTGATTGCGGCAGCGTGCACCGAGCTGGCCGGCTCGAGCGACTGGTTCGAGCGTGGCGTTGTCAGCTACAGCAACGCCGCCAAGGTGGCCTTGCTGGAGGTGCCGCAGGCGCTGCTCGAAGCGTGCGGTGCGGTCAGCGAACCGGTGGCGCGCGCGATGGTCGAGGGCATCGCGCGTGCCAGTGACGCCGACATCGCTGTGTCGGTCACCGGAATCGCCGGGCCCGGCGGAGGGTCCCCCGACAAGCCGGTGGGCACCGTCTGGTTTGGCTTTGCCGTGCGCCACCGCGACGGCACGCTCGAAATCGGCAGCGAACACCGGCGCTTCGATGGCGACCGTGCTGAAGTGCGCGCTGCCACTGTGCGCCACGCGTTGCAGGGCCTGCTGCAGCGTGCACAGTTGGCACGATGAATTTGCTGTTAGCGGGCGATTTCGAAGCCGCCGAACGCGATCGCTGGCATGGCGCACTGGCACAGGCGATGCCCGAGCACCACCTGGTGGCTGCGGACGAGCTGTTCGATCGCACCCGCGTCGAGGTTGCGGTGGTCGCCAACCCGCTGCCAGGCAGCCTGCGCGGCTTGCCGCGCTTGCGCCTGATCCAGTCGGTGTGGGCGGGCGTCGAGCGCTTGCTGGACGACGACACCGTGCCGCTCGATGTGCCGATCGCGCGCATGGTCGACCCGGCGCTCGCCTCTGCGATGGCCGAGACTGCACTGTGGGCGGTGCTGTCGCTACACCGCGGCTTCTATGCATACCAGCGACAGCAGCGCCAGATGGTGTGGCGGCAGCTGCCGCAGTTGCGCGCTGACGAGCTGTCGGTCATGGTGCTCGGGCTGGGCGCAATGGGCTTGGCCTGCGTGCGCGCCCTGGCGCCGCTCGGCTACCGCATCACCGCCTGGTCGCTTCACGATACGCCGCGCGAGTTGCCCGGCGGCGTGCTGCATACGCATGGCGACGACGCGCTGTTTCCGTGCTTGCGCGGCAGCTCGATCGTGATCAACCTGCTGCCGTTGACGCCGGCCACGCGCGGCCTGCTCGACGCGCGCTTCTTCGGTGCCATGCCTCGCGGCGCCGCATTGGTCAACCTGGCGCGCGGCGCACACGTGGTCGAGGCGGATCTGCGTGCGGCCCTGGGCACCGGACGGCTCGGGCATGCGGTGCTCGACGTCTTCGAGCAAGAGCCGCTCGATGCCAAGCACCCGTTCTGGCGCCACCCGCGCGTGACGTTGCTGCCGCACGCGGCCGCTTTGACCGACCCGCGCAGCGCAGCCCAGCTGGTGGCGGCCAACGTGAAGGCGCTCCTCGACGGGCGTCCGATCGCACACGTGGTCGATCGCGCGCGCGGCTACTGAGAGTGTTGCGACCGCAGCGAGCGTGCGTCAGAACGACGCTTGCAGGGCGAGCCGCAACGGCTGCGCGGGTTTCGGCGTGGCGGTGTGCTGCGTGACCATCAGCGCGAGCCGCTTCAGACCGTCCCACGCATCGAGCGGCCAATGCGGGTGCTTGAGGCCCTTGATCAGGCCGTCGCACACGCTGGCTGCCTCCAGCCAGTGTGCCAGCGTGTGGTCCGCCAGTTGTGGCACCAGCCTTTCGATCAACCGCTCCTTGGTGCCCCACACGCGCGCCTCACGAAGCGCCATCGGCATCGGCTTGCCTTGGGCGAGCGCATCCTGCACTCGCTTGAGCGAGCGGATGTCTTCGGCCAAGGTCCAGTGCACCAGCACGGGCGCCTCGCCCTCGGCACGCAGCCCGTCGAGCATGCGGAGCACGCGCGCAGTCTGGCCTGCCAGCACCGCCTCGGCGAACTTGAAGACGTCGTAGCGCGCGACGTTGAGCACCGCCGCCTCGATCTGCTCGAAGTTCAGCACGCCGGCGGGGTACAGCAGCGCGATCTTCTGTAGCTCCTGGTGCGCCGCCAGCAGGTTGCCTTCGACACGGTCGGCGAAAAACGCCAGCGTCTGCGCGCCGGCATCGCCGTCCTCGACGCGCTGGTTTTGTGCCGCCAGGCGGCGCGCGATCCACTGCGGCAAGGCATGGCGCTCGACCGCGTCAACGCGCACCGTGACGCCGGCCGCCTCGAGGGCAGCGAACCAGGCGCTGCCGAGCTGCTGGCGATCGAGCCGCGGCAGGTGCACCAGTGTGACCACGTCGTCGGACAAATGTTCGCAATAGCGCTGCAGCGCCTCGGAGCCCTCCTTGCCCGGTTTGCCGCTCGGGATGCGGATCTCGATCAATTGCCGCTCGGCGAACAGGCTCATGGCCAGCGACGCGCCGAGCAGGCTCGACCAGTCGAAATGCGCGCCGGTGACGTTGAACACCTTGCGCTCGCTGTAGCCGGCCGAGCGCGCCGCGTGGCGAATCACGTCGCCGGCTTCCTGCGCCAGCAGCGGCTCGTCGCCATGCACGGTGTACAGCGGGCGCAGGCCGCGCGTGAGCGCGCTGGTGAGTTGCTCGGGTCGCAGCTGCATCGAACTCAGCCGGTGACGCCCTTGACGTGGGCGAGGCGGCGCATCAGCTGGCCAATGATGTCGGATTGCATCGCGCGTAGCAATTGCTCTTCCTCGTACTCCTTGGCGAGTGCCACGGTCTCGCTGTAGCTCATGTCGCGCGTCAGCAGCAGCTCGGTGGCCGGGATCAGCTCGCGGCCGCCCGGCGTCGTGAGCTTGAATTCCAGCCGCACCCGCAACTGCAGTTCGCGCACCTGGGCGGCGGTGGTGGAGGCCACCACGCCGCGTTCGCGCCGATCGCTCAGCGCATGCAGCACCACCTGCGCTTGCGCCGGCGTGGCCACCACCTCGGCGCTCTGCGCGAGCGTCTTGCGCAGCTCTTCGGCCAGCGGCGAGCGGGGCGCGAACCCCTGCATCGCAATGCGCTGAAACGGCAGCTCGGTGCTGCCGCGCAGCTGGAAACCGCAAGCGGCCAGCAGCATGCCGCCGAGCATCGGGACGATCAGCGCGCGCCGCGACAGCATCGCTGCGGGCGTGCTCACACGACCACGTTGACCAGGCGGCCTGGCACGATCACCACCTTCTTGGCGGCCTTGCCTTCGCCGAACTTGGCGAACTCCGGACTGGCGAGCGCGGTGCGTTCGATCGCCGCCTTGTCCGCCTGCGCCGCCACGCGCACGCTGCCGCGTGTCTTGCCGGCGATCTGCAGCACCAGTTCGATCTCGTCCTGCAGCAGCGCGGATTCATCGACCGAGGGCATCGGCATGTCGAGCAGCTCGCCTGCGGCCTGCGTAAGGCCGAGGTCGTGCCACAACACCTGCGCGATGTGCGGGCATGCCGGGTACAGAGCCCGCAACAGCACCGAGACGCCCTCGCGCAGCGCCGCTGCGTCGCCGGCGGATGTGGCATCGGGCTTGAAATCTTCGAGCGCATTGAGCAGCTTCATCGCGCCGGAGGCGACGGTGTTGTACTGCATGCGCTCGTAGTCGTAGAGCACTTGCTTGAGCAACAGATGGACCTCGCGGCGCAGCGCCTTGGCCGGCGGGCCGAGCTCGGCGACGTCGCTGCGCGCGCGGCGCAGCGTGTCGCGATGACGGGCGACAAACTGCCACAGCCGCTGCAGGAAGCGCGCCGATCCGGCCACGCCGGTGTCCGACCACACCGACGAATCCTCCGGGCCGCCGACGAACATCACATACAGGCGCGCCGTGTCGGCGCCGTACTGGTCGATCAGGTCCTGGGGGTCGACGCCGTTGCGCTCGGTCTTGCCCATCTTGCCGACGCCCCCGTACTCCACCGGCGCGCCGTCGGCCGTGGTGCCGCCGACGATGTGGCCGTGCTCGTCCAGGGTGGGCTTCACGTCGGTGGGCGGCACGTATTCCTTGCCGCCCTTCGCGTTGCGTGTGAAGAAGATGTGATTCAGCAGGATGCCCTGATTCATCAGGCGCAGAAACGGCTCGTCGAACTTGACGAGCCCGAAGTCGCGCATCACCTTGGTCCAGAAGCGTGCGTACAGCAGGTGCAGCACCGCGTGTTCGATGCCGCCGATGTACTGGTCCATCGGCATCCAGTAGTCGTTGCGCGCATCGACCATCGTGCCGGCATCGGGGCAGCAGTAGCGCATGTAGTACCACGCGCTGTCGACGAACGTGTCCATCGTGTCGGTCTCGCGACGCGCCGGCTTGCCGCACCGTGGGCACGAGCACCTCAGGAACGGCTCGTACTTGTTCAGCGGGTTGCCGCTGCCGTCGGGCACCAGGTGCTCGGGCAACACAACGGGAAGATCCTGCTCGGGCACCGGCACGACGCCGCAACCGTCGCAGTGGACGATCGGAATCGGCGTGCCCCAATAACGCTGGCGGCTGATGCCCCAGTCGCGCAAGCGGAACTGCACCTGCTTGTCGCCCAGGCCCTTGGCCTTGAGATCGGCCGCGATCGCGTCCACGGCGGCCTCATAGGCCAAGCCATCGTATTTCCCAGAGTTCACGCACACGCCGCGCTGCTTGTCGGCGTACCAGTCGCGCCAAGCCTCGGTCGAGAACGCCTCGCCAGGCACTGCGATCACCTGCGGAATCGACAGGCCGTACTTCTTGGCGAATGCGAAGTCGCGCTCGTCGTGCGCCGGCACGCCCATCACGGCGCCTTCGCCGTAGGCCATCAGCACGTAGTTGCCGATCCACACCTGCACCTGCTCGCCGGTCAGCGGATGGGTCACGTGAAAGCCGGTGGGCACGCCCTGCTTGTCCATCGTCGCGATGTCGGCTTCGATCACCGAGCCTTGTCTGCACTGCTCGATGAACGGTTGGAGCTCGGGCTTGTCGTGCGCCAGTCGCGTGGCCAACGGGTGCTCGGCGGCCACCGCGACGAAGCTGACGCCCATGATCGTGTCGGCGCGCGTGGTGAACACGCGCAGCAGCTGGGTCTGACCATCGATCGTGTACGGGAAGCCGAAGTTGACGCCATAGCTCTTGCCGATCCAGTTTTCCTGGATCAGGCGCACGCGGTCGCTCCAGCCCGGCAGCTTGTTGAGCGTGCAGTCGAGCAGCTCCTCGGCGTAGCGCGTGATGTTCAGGTAGTAGCCCGGGATCTCCCGCTTTTCCACCGGCGCGCCCGAGCGCCAGCCGTGCCCGTCGATCACCTGCTCGTTGGCGAGCACGGTCTGGTCGACCGGGTCCCAGTTGACGATCTGCGTCTTGCGGTACGCGATGCCCTTGTCGAGCATCTTGAGGAAGAACCACTGGTTCCACTTGTAGTACGCGGGGTCGCAGGTGGCGAGCTCGCGCGACCAGTCGATCGCCAGGCCCAGTGCCTTGCACTGCGCCTTCATCATGCGGATGTTCTCGTACGTCCACGCGGCCGGCGCGACCTTGCCCTTCATCGCCGCGTTTTCCGCCGGCAGGCCGAAGGCGTCCCAGCCCATCGGCATCAGGACGTTGAAGCCTTGCATGCGCTTGTAGCGCGCCAGCATGTCGTTGATGGTGTAGTTGCGCACGTGCCCCATGTGCAACCGGCCGCTCGGGTACGGCAGCATCGAGCAAGCGTAGAACTTCTGTTTCTTCGGGTCTTCACGCACGCGGTAGGCATCGCGCGCCGACCAGTGCGCTTGCGCGGCGGCCTCCACCTCGGCAGGAACGTATCGCTCGTTCATGCCGTGATTGTAGGAGGGCGCCTCAGCGCGCAGGCTCTGGCGCCGCCTCGGTGACGAAGCCCACGCGCGACAACCCGCCCTCCTGCACCACGCCGATCAGCTCGGCCACGCGCCCATAGGTGACGCTCTTGTCGGCGCGCAGTTGCACCTCGGTGGCGGGGTTGCGCAGTGCCGCCTCGCGCACGCGCACGCGCAGCGTCTCGATCGACACCGGCTCGTCGCCCCAGAAGAAGCGCCCCTGTGGGTCGATCGCCAGCGTGACGAACTGCGGAGCATCGGTCGGCTTGGCTCCTTCGGTGCGCGGCAGGTCGAGCTTCAGGCTCGACGTCATCAACGGTGCGGTGATCATGAAGATGACCAGCAGCACCAACATCACGTCGATCAGCGGCGTCATGTTGATGTCGCTCATCGGTTGCGCCGATGGGCTGCGCTGGAGGCGGCCGAAAGCCATGTCAGGCGCCGTTCCTCGCGGCATCGAGCGCCATCTCGCGAAGGTCGAGCGCGAAGCCTTCGAGCTCGGCCTCGCAGGCTGCGACCCACTTGCCGTACAGGTTGTACGCCAGCACCGCGGGGATCGCGACCGCAAGCCCGGCTGCCGTCATGATCAGCGCCTCGCCCACCGGGCCGGCAACCTTCTCGATCGTGATCGAGCCGGCGGCCGAGATGCTGACCAGCGCGTGGTAGATGCCCCAGACGGTGCCAAACAGTCCGATAAAGGGCGCCGTGCTGCCGATCGAGGCCAGCAGCGTCTGGCCGTATTGCAGGTGTGCCAGCCCGCCGTGCAGCGCATCGCGCAGACGGCGGGTCAGTTGCGAGTCGAGCACGCCCGAGGTCTCGAGCGTGCCGCTGGCCGGCCGCGCAGTGGCTGCCGCGAGCAGCGGCGCCAGCACCTGCTCGCGATCCAGCGCCTGCAGCCGGCTGCGCGCGCCATCGATCGACTCGGCGCCCCAGAACGCCGGCACGGCGCGCGAGATGTCGCGCCGCGCACGTTGCAGCACCCAGGCTTTCCACAGGATCACGACCCAGCCGCTGAT
>Ga0268264_10000911_pt1 | contig 31031 bp, 24 predicted proteins | sample KBSSwiS32_FD_190357 | JGI IMG/M metagenome (GOLD analysis project Ga0268264, IMG submission 190357) | Switchgrass rhizosphere microbial communities from Kellogg Biological Station, Michigan, USA - KBS Switchgrass S3-2 (SPAdes) (version 2) | ecosystem: Host-associated > Plants > Roots >...
GGCACCGCTGGCTCGCGTACGTCAATTACGCCGACACAGATCCAGGGGCCGCGCAGCATTTGCTGCACGAGGACTGGATCTGGAGCGCGGGACAACAAGGCGTTCATTGGGGACGCTGGCTCGACAATCAGAACTCCTGCATGGACTATGATCAGGCCGAATGGATCGACAATGGTAATGGAACATTCAACCGCATCGATCGCGACCCCACTGTGCCGGCGCAGGCGGACTGGTTCGGCTATTCGCCCCTCGACCAATATTTGATGGGGCTCATTGGGCCAGCACAAGTCCCGCCTTTTCGCATCGTTCGCAGTCCGACGCCGGCGCTCAGCGAGCTTGGGCCATACAACGTCTCAACCGGGCCATATACGCCCAGCCCAAGTGCGCTCACCATTTCGATCGCTCGAATCATAAACAAGCGTTCCGATGAGCCAGCCCCGTTCTCGGGGACGCGAAATCCGACCTACCTGAACAGCCAGCGCGTGTTCCATGAGGCGGCTGTCGTAGTGACTAAGAACTTGAGCACGGCCAGCACGTTCATCACCGCGACCGAGGACCTGAGAAAGCGCGCCGCAGCCAACTTCCGGCGAGTGACGGCCGGCCGGGCGATGATCGACGCCAGTCTCCTGCGCGCGAATTCCTCAAGCCTGTATGTCAAGGATAATCCCGCCGACACCGGCGCCAGCACAAGCAGCGGCCAGTTCTGGCTTTCCCCCGACGTCTGGGTTCGCAATGCAGACGATGGCGGGACCGCCGACCAGCCAACAATTCGCGGCAGCAACAACTGGATCTACGCGCGTGTGCGTAATCGGAGCGCGCAGCCCTACTCAAACGTCACGGTCAATGTGTACCTCGCTAATTTCGCGGGAACGGAATTTATATACCCGGTGGATTGGAATCCCAGCGGCCTCCTCGGCAGCGTGACCTTGCCCAATGTCCCGGCGGCCAGTGGTGGTGTTGACGGCGAGGCAATCGCGAAAATTGAATGGCCGGCCGCTCTAATTCCCCCAGCCGCGGGCTGGCACCCATGTCTGCTGAGCGAAGTCATTCCGATGGAGGTCGATCCCTCGGGCCTGCATCATGTCTGGGAGAACCGGAAACTCGGACAGCGCAATCTGACGATCATCGACCCACCGGGAACCGGTGGCGGCCCTGAAACGGCCATGGGCTTCATGTTCTCCTTTCCCTTCGTGATAGGCCACGAGCTGCGTCAGTCCGAGGTGAGCAGGCTTCGGATCAAGGCCGAACGGCACGCTCCTCGGCTCCGTCTTTTCCTCGACCCCGGCGGCCTGGTTGAGGGTATCGCAGAGAAAGGCGCAAAGCTCTCGTGGGACGTTCCGCTGGGCGAGGGCCTCATACCCGCTGACGGCGAGGTAAGCGCAATAGGGCTCGAGCAGGAGAATCCCACCGAGGAGGTCGGACGGTTGCCCGCGACCGGATGTCTGAGCGCCCTGATCCCGCTGATGCTCCGGCGCTCGGCCTTCGGCTTACTGGCGCATGAGCTGAGGGGCTTCAGGCCAGTGCTGCTGAACGGTCTGCCGTTGCTCGAACTGGTGAGCTCAAGAGCAGCGAGCATCGTGCTGCGTTTGCCGGCCGAGCAGCGCTCGACACTCCGGCTATTCGGCGTTGCACCTCGTGCCGGCGTGTCCGGCTTGTACCATTTTACTGAGGAGGTGAATGGCAGGGTCGTTGGGGGGGTATCGCTGCGCATCGGCTGATGGAGCTGCGGTCAGAGCCGACGCCGGTGGGATTCTTCGTTGCCGACCAGCACCGGGGGTCTGGAAGAAGGTCTCGTCTCACAAGCCTGCGGGCGAACCCGCCAATGTCCGCTTTGGGTCAAAAACGGACATTGGGGCTGAGCGTCGGAGAGCGAAAGCCCGCCAACCTCGCGAAACCGTGCAATCGAATTTGGCTCGAGAGACCGACGACCGGAATGGGGCTCGGGCTACCTCAACCTCGGCGTCTCTGGAGACGGGTTGCACGCGGGAACGGCGCAGAACTGTGCCATAAGTCCAGTCCATCAATGATGCCGGCCGTGAATGTCCGGAATGGGTGGAATCCCCTATTCGGGTTCTGCAGCGTCAATTCCGACGTCGTGCTCTTTCAGGATGGTCTCAAATCGCCGGCGTAGATCAGCAGTCTCACCCTCCTTCTCCAAATTCAACTCGAGGAATAGGAGGGCTGTTCGAGTCTTTCGATTCACTCGCCATTTCTTCGAGAAGCCAGCGAATGCGCTGATGGCTGTGAGCGCTGCCGCGGCCCCAGACAGCGCGGCAATCAATGCTGCTTGAGCTTCACTGCATGGGTCGATCAAGCGTTGATATTTGCCTCGAGACGGTTCGGATACATTTTCCAGGAGGCAAAGGGCTCCTGTTCCATTTGATCCTGCAATGCCTCCAGTTCGCGCCTGAACTGACGCACGCAGTCTGCACCTCGATCGTCCAACGCCAGATAGCTGAAGTCCTCCATCAGGCTCGTCCGCTTGACGTTCAGATTGAAGTTCGCGTTGACGAGTCGTTGATAGACGTCCAGCGGTACGCGCTGGCCGTTCTTGTATATTCTCACCGGTTGTATGGCTGCCCACAGCTGATAGTTCCACAGCCCGGTGCCAAGCGCTTCATGTTCGACCGCCGCCAAGTATATGAAGGCGGCAATCAATTCGGCGGCACCCTCTATGGTAGGATCTTCGCCAGCCAGTCGACGGATGCCGTGGGGTATCAGGTGCTCGAGCGCATCGATCCAAGACCGAAAGTGCAAGTCGGCTCGGAGTTCAGTATCCGATGCGTAGTAAACACCCAAGTAACGCGAGGCGTGCGCCCGCATGACCTCAAAGAGCGCAAGGCGGTTGGTCAAGACGGGCGTTTCGAAACCGGCATTGAGAATGCCTCGCCTTGCAGCGTCGCGCGCCGGCGAGAGAACGCTGACATCGTACTGCTCATACGTATCGGCGAACAGCCGGCACATCCCCCGATGTGTGAAACTGAAGATCGTCGGGAAGTCGCCGCCCTTCACCATCTGGCCACGGGTGACGATCTCATTGCTGTACTGCGTCCCGTATACGTGCGGCCAAAGCAGACGGCGGAGCGGGTGATGGGCAGGGAGTTCATTGCGCGTGGCGATTGCAAGCGGACCGCCGGCCGCGAGATGGACGCCATTGAAGTGCCGGACCAGAGAAACGTCCGTCGTGGCGGCGCAGAGTGCGATCTCTTTCGCGAGGTTCCAATTGGCCTCGCCAGGTCGGCACACGCCGAGTTCGCAGTCGATCTGGGTCGCTTCCAGTGCGGATTGGGCCGCATTCAGGCGGAAGACGACCCGAACACCGAGCGAGCGCAAGCCCTCGTGATGTTCGTAACCGCCGAGCTCAGTCAGATCCCATTGGAAGTTGCCGTCGCTCGTGCGCGCCACATAGCAGGCGTAGGGGCTGGCCACGGCGATGCGGCCGAGGTCCAGCTCCCCGCGATATTCCTCGGGCAGAACAGGCGGGGAGAAGAGCTTCCGGTGCGCACGCGTGTAGGCCTCGGCGAGCGCGTTCTCCGGGCCGGCGTCGATCTGTGGGAGGCCCCGCTGCATGGGCGAAAAGACTTTATACATCGCCAGTTGGAATTTGTAGAACCCAACCTTTAGTGGCTGGGCCTCGTCTTCGGGCACGCGATCGGCAACCCGAATGTTCGGGATCGGTATGGACGGAAACTTGCTCGCGAAGCTTACGACGTTCAGCCTCTGCTCGTCGTCTGGCGGAGCAGGGATGACCGCCGGCTCGTTCTTGGAGAATTTGAAAGTCGCCAAGCGATTCCAGAAGGATTTCCGAAGTGCCCAGGCGAGCCTGCTCCAACCGCTGCTCCTGGCCGGGACCGACCGGGATGACGTGCCTTCCTGATCGCCCAGCAGCAATTGCACGCTCTCGGCTTGCGACTTGCGCCGATAGGCTTTTAGGATCTTGACTTCGTCCTGGTTCAGCAGTCCGCCGCTGACGAACTCGGGATGGGTCGGGGATGCATAGCCAAGCGGAGGGCATTCATTCTCCGCCCGGATCGCCTTGACGGCGTCGATCAATTGCCGACGTGTTACGCCATCGGGATCCTCGAACAGAACATCGCGCCCGAACACCCTCCCTTTGCCGCCAGTGTCGGCGAGCACCGCTTCTTCCGTCGCATCGACGATATAGGTCGTACCCCGATGCTTGATCCGGAGCATGTAATTGGGAACATCACCCTTGAAATGCTCATCGCGCCAAGCGTCGCCCAACCCCATATCGCGGATATTCTGGTCGCCCCAGGTGATGATCCCATTCGCTTCCAGCGGATGCTCTTCCGGATTGTCGCGGGCGTTGGTGCCGGCATATTCGTACGTGTTTATCGTCTCGCGACGCTCGAGCCATTTCCTGAGCTCGGGACAGTGCAGGTATAGCAACTTTTCCTTGTCGACCGCCTCGACGAGGTTGATCGCCGTCCAGCTCACCTCGTCGGGGCGCCACTTTTCGGTCAGGTAGGGATTCTTCCTGATCCTGCTGGTGGCTTCCTGGACGAACGTCTGGAACCCCTCGTTGGTGATGGCGAGGCCCTCCGGGCGATGCTCGTTCAGCGTCAGGCCGATGACGGCGTCGAGAGTCGTTATGCCCTTCGGATAGAGTTTTTCGAGCTGCCTGATCTTCGCTTGCGATGCCGGACTTGAAGGGTCCAGGAACAGATGCTCCCACTTCTCGCTCGGCGGGATATTGTGGCACTCTTGATACTCGGTCCATGACGGCGTCCCGCGCTGGCGGTCCTTGCGGATCTCTTGCTCGAGCAGGTTCAGGACGCCCTCCTCCGACGCCATGTCACGGAAGAAGTCCGCGGTATTGCCTGCAACGGGCGCACCCAGGCGCGTGTGCATCATGTAATAATAGACCGAGCCCAAACCTTCGTTCTTGATGAACTCATGGCCGTCAAGCTCGCGAAGGCTCCTCATATTGACCTCGCGAGTCGATGAATCGACCTTCTCGCCAATAGCCGGGCATTTGAGCTGATCGACCCAGATCTGATGGCCGAACCGATAGGCCTTGCTGAAGTAATTTCCCTTTATCTCCGGCTTGTGCTTGCTGAGCTTCCCGGCGGCAATGCCATGGGCGATCGGATCGGTACCTTGCTCCGGGCGGTAGATCTTCTTGTCGAAATGCCGGAGCTTGCGCTCCGCCCTTCCGAACAGATTGGCGTTGAGGCCGTTCACGACCGCTTCGTTGGCGAACAGGGTGTGAGTCCAGGTGCCAGTGTGGATCTTGGCATAAGTCATGGTCACGACGCGCCGCGCGATCTGGAAAATCTGATTGTCCGACCAGTCGGGGTAACGCGACTTGAGGATGTCGGCGACCCAGTTATGGTGGCGGACATAGAGGGTATGCTCGGCTTCGAGCGGGGCGGTCATGTTCCGACCGAAACCAGTCAGGATCTGCCTGTGCTTCTGACCCGTTCCTGTCTCCACCTCCTTGACCGGAAGGTATAATCCACCTTTCCCTTGGGCATCCATGCCCTCCAGATAGAGCTTGCCGCCAGGCACCCGTGTCCCGTCAGGGAAGGAGCGCAGCTCAGCGAGGGTTTCGATGTCGCTGCCATAGATGTGGCTCATGTCCCACCAAACGGTGGTTCCGTGCATTCCTTCGCCGTCCTCGCGCAGGGCGTTCGGAGCGTCGGACCGGTTCCAGTGATGCGTCACGCCAAGAAGCGCGACCTCGCTGTCGGGATCGACGGCGATCGCATGTTTCCGCTGGTTGTCGGGCGCGGTCTGGGCGACGTCATGGACGAGCTGCTGAAGATGCGCGGCCGCATGGAAGCTGGCGGTCATCGCCTCGACCGTCTCGCCGTTGCGATAACCGAACGCCCGCGCCACCTTCGCTTCGCTCGGCAGGTCGGGGTCGCGTGATCGATCCCGCGGCCGATACCCGACCGGCTTGCCATGGTCGACGAATGACTGGCCGACACGGCCTTCGCCCGGGCCGAACTGGTCCGACACATAGGCGCCGTCGGGCGAATAGCCGGAGTCCGCCCACTCCGGAGGTTTCTCAGGTTTGGCGAGCTGGCCGACAATGTCGTTACGCTCGCCGTCGGGATCGCGCTCGCGTTTTTCCATCCACGTCCGTCCCGCCCCCAGGGCTGCCAGTCGGAGGATGGCAATTCGCCGCTGCGTCCAACGGCCGGCATTGCCCGGTGTCGCGCCGCTGTTGGCCAGCTTTCCAATCGGCCCAAGGGCAAGCGAGATCAGCGAATCCTTGAAGTTCGTGAGATGGTTGAGGAGCGATTTCGGCGGGATATAGTCGCCGGGCCGCTGGAAATCGTTGCAAAGAACCCAGTTGGCGGGGTTGCTGCGATACGCGTCCTCGGGGTGCGTCCTCAAATAGGCTTCCGTCAACCTGTTTGGACGCAAGATGCCGGCGCCGTTCTTGGCGTCCACCCGGTTGGCTTCGATCTGCCTTTTCCATGAGGCGGCGAATCTGTGCTCCGGGGCCTTGTCGACGGCTTTTTGCAACCAATCGGCCGCCGTGCCGAAGTCGCCGGTGTTCCGAAAGGCATGGGCAGCCAGCGCATAGTCTTCGGCCGATGCGGTCCCGTTTCGATCTCGCTCACGATAAAGACTTATCGCCGACTCGAAGTTGCCTGCGTTGATCTGCTCAAGCGGATCATTCGACTCGATGTGGGGTTGCTGGTTGTGACGAGCCGCGAAGGGGCATCCGCTGATTTCGGAGTACGCACTTGCCATTTTCACAGTGCTCCCGTCCTGAAACGAAAGTCTTAAGCGAGGCGACCATTATGCGAACTTCGAGCGCGCAAGAGGCGAGCTTCGATACGTTCGTGCGGGCTCTGTTCGATTCAAGCGAGCGCGTCGACAAAATGACGCCACTTGGAAACTCTATCGCCGGAATCACGCGGGTTAGCTGCCACAGCTAAACTCCACTAACAGGCGATTCGGCAAATCGGCACGTACCACCGCTGGGGCGCCCGCGCCACAGCTGTTTCGCAGCGTTCGTGCAAAGCGCTGCGCCCCTAGGGAGATGCGTGAGTAGTGGTGCCGGTCTTCGCACTATTGTCAGTCCGGATGTTCGGGGCACAACGGGATCACGGCTGAATGCCCGTGGTGGGTGCGGCTAGCGTGCGCGGTGTTCGCTCAATCCAGAATCTCGACCCGCCAAGCCATTTGAAGGGCGAGATTGGGCCACTGTCCGGACGGTCAGCGAGCCAATTCGGATGGTCTGTTATCGGCCATTCTGAGCCACTCAACCACTCATGCCTTTTCCGTGTCTTCGTCATGAGTGCCAGGAACGGCAAGGCGTAGTGTCTTCTTTGGGTGGAAAGCGGACGCTGGCTCGAAGCAGAAATCATGCTGTCACGGATCAGCCAAACATAGAGGTTTGATGGATTGCGCCAGGTCCAGAACGGGCGGATCATTTCTTTCGCAATTCGCCGCGGCGCTGACGGAATTCCGCCCGGGATGAACGAGTAGAGATCGCGAAGCGATGGCTTTGCCTCCCGGAGACCCAGGCGGGAGGCGAGATCGAGAAGGGTTCTTCGGCTGAAACTATTGATATGTTCCAATGGCTGAACCGGCATGATTTTCTCGTAGCGACTTTCGCCGGACATCATGCTCGCCAGGATGTTTCGTGCGCGTCCGGCATCGGGGAGAGACAGCTTCAAAATCCCGCCAAGCGATCGGGTAAGGCGCTCCAGAAGCTTCGCCGGCTCGGGAACATGCTCCAACACCTGTTCAAGGTTGATGACATCGAAGCGGTGATTTGAAATCTCATCGTCCGAAATCATGGCCACGCCTTGCGTTGAAACCCATGCCGAGCGGTCCTGCGCGAGCTCGGTCGCATAAGCATCATGACCGAGTTTCGACGCGATGATCGGCCAAAGGCCCCATCCGGTGCCGTAATCGAGCACCTTGAGCTTCGGCTTGTCGAGGAACGATGACAGAGCCATCAGTTCGTGACCGTCGCGGGAGCCTTTCCAGTCCCTGATGTCGGCCTGGAACGTGGGAATCTTGTCAGGTGGATCGTCAGTTACGAGGTCGCTGTAGATGTAGCGCATCATTTCCGCGTCGCCGATGTGGCGCTGAAAAATGAGGCCGCAACGGAGGCAGCAATCGGCCTGATAAAAGCCCTCCAGGCCACTGGGGTCGAAATTGTAGAAGCGGCGAATGAAGTCACCTACCGCTCCGTCTGAGAAGCGGGTTTTCAGGAGAGTGACTGCATTCGACGGTCCGGCTGCCCCGCACCCCGGGCATCTTTCGCGTTCAACAAACGGCACGGCGGCCTAATAACCTATATTCGCCTTCAAATAATCCGGCTGTTCGGCAAATCCGAACATTTTGCGCTGCAGTGTCCAATCCATCGGAATATCGTGTTGCATCAGCTTCCTAACCGTTAAGTCGCGCGGCTGAGTCCCGTCCAAAATCGATGTGACAATGTCGGGCGCAAGGTAGTTCATCCGTACGAGGCGTGCGAAACGGGTCTTCTTACAGTTCATCTTTCGAGCCAAGCTCATCAAAGGTTCGACCCGTTGAGTCTCCACAAGGTCACGAGCTGCTCGCGCATCCCTCAGAAGTCTGAGCAAACGATAATTTGGAGTTGCACTATGATCGGGCGTTCTTTGGCGGATCGGCAGCCAAAGAGACCGCTTCAGGCGAACAGTGGCGGCCGGTACGTCGATAAGCTCGGTCGGGTGCGGTCGATCCCACTCGGCCTTGTTGCCCCGAAAGAGCCCGACACCATCCCACGTCAGGAAGCGCCGCAGCTCGGGTCCTCTTACAACAATCTTCAGTCGATCGGGCGATAGCTCAATCCTACTTATGAGGGCCTTGTAGGCGCACTGCACCTGCCGCCGGTTCGAGATCTCGAGGCGCTTCGAAGCGGGACCGGTCTGACTTGTTAGTCGGTCAAGCTCCTTGTCATGAACTCCCAGCTTCAGGAGGAGCGCGCGGACCCTCTCTCGATCAGAAATCAAGGTGGACAATGAGGCGAGAACGAGTTGTTCCATTGCGTCAGCATTGGTCCGCATTCGCCGGACGCCCTGGCGGCGACCCCACTCATTTTGGTTTGAGATGTAATATCTTCGTGTGCCTACGCGGTAGTCCCGAAGTACTCCCATTAGGCGACCGAAGCTGTCGAACATCAAACCGCGCAGTAAGTCAGTTCGGTAGATTTCAACGACTTTCGAACGCGTGCGCCTGGCCTTTAGATGCTGCACCTCGTCCCAAAGCTCTTGTGAGACGATCCCCTCATGGATGCCGGGGTAACGAACGCCGCGGTGGCGAACCTCTCCAACGTAAACCGGATTCCCCAGCATGTGCCAAACACTTGAGAATTCGATCGAACGCCCTTGGATTAGGTTTCCCCGCTTAGAAATCCTGTCCCGCCGCACGACGCCTTTTTCTGCGCATTCGCGCGCGACCTTCTGGTAGCTGTGCGTTTGAAGGTATCGCTTGAAGATCCATCGAACGACCTCGGCTTCGGCTGGGTGCGGGATAAGCTTCTTGTCTATGAGCTCATATCCAAACGGGGGGTGGCCGCCGACGAACATCCCTCGCTGGCGCATTGCGCCGAACTTGTCCCGCAATCGATCGGACGCAATCTCTCTTTCAAATTGAGCGAATGTCAGGAGCACGTTCAGGATTAGGCGACCGGTACTTTCGGCAGTGTCAAAGTTCTGTGTGACGGATACGAACACGACACCGTACTGCTCGAAGAGATCAATAAGCCGAACAAAGTCGAGGAGCGTCCTCGTCAGCCTGTCGAGCTTGTAAATCACGACAACGTCGATCAGTCCGCGCTCGATGTCGGCCAGCATTTCCTGCAGCGCAGGTCGAATCAAGTTTGACCCAGATTCTCCGCCGTCATCGTAATGATTGGGGAGTTCGGTCCACCCACGGTGCCGTTGGCTCGTAATGTACGCCGAGCATATCGCCCTTTGGCTTTCGAGCGTATTGAACTCAATCTGCAGGCCCTGCTCTACGCTCTTTCGAGTGTAGATTGCGCAACGTTGAGTCCGTGCTTCAACGATTGCCGATCCAGCCATCAGTGCCCTCCGAAAAAGGGGCCCTCCCGCAGTTCTCGTGCCTAACGGGTCGCACGCTGCGCGGCGACGGTTATCGCAAACCGTCGCTCTTGCCGCATGTCCGCAAAAGGTGAGAGAGCTGGCCCGACCTGGCCTGTGATCGCAGTGCGGCAACCCGTTAAGTTGCTACGTCTTTCGTGTCAGCGCGCCGACGCCCCCGCTTTGTGCGCTCGACCGGTCTATCCGTTAAGCGGACACGGACACGGCGGAGTGGGGGCACACCCGGCGGCCTCAACTCATCGAGGATACGCTCGCGCTCCGCCTCTAGTTGCTCCAGCACTCTATCGAATCTGGCGACGGCGGCTCTAAAAATCAGGTATTCACGAAATCGATTGTCGCAATCCGGGCAACTCACAATGCCTCTGTTCTACCGAGCGAAGCTTTGTTTAAATGTCGCCGAATCGGACTTTGCCTAGGTCCATTCCAGAGAGTTTCTCCGGTAAAATCCTGTTATCCTGGCGGAGCCGAGACGCGCCTTGGGGAGGGCCGATTGTGAAAGTGACTGTGTATCTGGCCGCGCTGGCCTTCCTGTTCTCAGCGCAACCCACATTCGCGGCGCTGTCCGATGCCCAAATCAGGCAGAGGATCAGCCAATGCCACTACCGATGCTAAGAGGCCGAACCATCGCATCCGCGAAGATTGCCCTTAGTGCCTAATGTCCGCAATGGGTCGAAAGCTGGCATTCGGCTCTAGCGGCAGGAATGGGTGGAAAACGGCCATCTGTCGTGGCAGCTTCACGCTCGTGAGGCTTGGCATACTCGCCATACTGATGGGGTGCCTTGGGTGCTCGACTCCGCCATCGGCGCATGCCGACGTGTTGCAATCAGCTGTTCACGAGTGCGGCATGGACCATCAGATCAAGTTCGATAAGGTAGGCGAACGCGAATATTCAATCCGCTGGGTTGATCCGCACGCGGACTTCACACGATTCGAGTGTGTGTTAGGCCGACTGAGTTCTCAGGGGATTCGGGTTGGTTTCATTGGGCGTGAACAAATCCACCCTTGAGGCTCGCGGCCTAATGTCCGCAATGGGTGGAAAGCGGCCACTCGACAATCTAGCCTAGCCCTATGCCGGACGAGAGGGACCGCTGGATAACGCTCATCAAGAGCCTTCGGCAGGAGCATGGCGTCAGCATCTACGAGGCGGAGCGCATAGCGCTTGGCAAGGACGAATGGCGGCGGTGGGTCGATCGACAAATCAACACTGATATGCGGTGCCGCCGAATGGCGTTGTTCCACATCCGCTCCAACGGCTCTGCATCGCTCATTGAGAAGGACGGCGATAGGCTCAAGGTCCGGTAAGGGTGGAAGGCCGGTTTAGTGCCCAGTGAGAATGAGATAGGTTCCAATGACTATCTCGAGCAAACCGCTTGCTAGATTGCCCCACAGGACCGTCTTGAAGCCAACGGGGTCCCCGTCCCTTTCTGCTTCAAAGACAAAGCCTCGCCCTCCTAAGAAGCCGCGACCGCGAAGCCGAGCCACAAACGCATATCCAATGTGAAAACATCCAAGCAGCACGATGGCGCCGCCGAGGATGATACTGATGGTCCGACCGCTCACGGTCTCCCTATCCTTCGACAGTCTAATGTCTGCAATGGGTCGAAATCGGACATTAGGGGCTATGGGCCCTCGTAGTCAGCTGCCGAGATTGCCGGTCCATACCTGGCCGTGAACAGCTTCACGAACTGCGGACGAAACTCATACTCGCGCTCAGGCTCTGGCCAGCCTTCGGCTCGCAACACGGCGTCAGCGAAAGCGTCAGCAGTCAACGGATCGCCGGCCGCCAAGACTTCGTCCGGAAGAGCGCTGCAAAACCCGTGGCCTTTGCACAGGTCACCAAGAAAAATGCCGATGTCATCAAGTAGGGTCGCCCCGCGACGCTCGCTGATGCCCCAGGCTCGACTCAACCGGTCCTTATCTCTTTTCATGGGTCTGAAATGACCACGACCGGTTAATGTCTGCAATGGGTGGAAAGCGGACATCACTCCTGTTCGTAGAATGTGTGTGCCCTGTTGTCGGGCCGCAGCAATTTATGAATGGGAGCGGCGACGATCTCCTCGGCCTCCAGTGAAAGGGTCGCCGCGCCCTCAACGAGCCAGCCCGTCTGTCTATCCAAATTGTCGCGGACACGCCGAAAAGCCCGTTCGGCCGCTTCCCTTTCATCGGAGGCCAAGACGAACCGGTGGCAATAGAAACCGGCTAGTTTCGCCCTTTCTTCATCGAGGGCGACGGCGAGACCAGCCGTCCAGTCTAGCTTGCCATGGACGAGAACATAAAAGCAGCGCACGTGTCAGCTTCCACCATCACCTGAAGGTCTGCAATGGGTGGAAAGCCGACCGTTGGTTCAAGCCACGTCAGGCTTCTCATCAGGCTCGCAGTAGCCTTCCGGTTTCGCTGCCCCAGCCTCGAACATTTCGTTCAGCAACTTCCACGCCCGTTGCTGAGCACGACCGCTTAGTTCGCGGGCGCGAGCAAGATTGTTGGCATCGATCTCGCGCTGAATGAACGTGTTCAGATGATTGATGGACAAACAATCCTCCGCCCATCTGGTAAGAGTGGCGTCAGACATTCCACCTCCGTAGTCTTTCCATAGGGCTATTTTACGAGTGCTCGGAGTGTCCGCAATGGGTCGAAAGCGGACGTTAGCACAGCCTCGTTGATGCTCGCCTCCGTATTGCTCGTGTGATACAGCTCACCCGCAGAGTCGCGTTGGAGGCGTTGTAATGAACGACCAGGCCAAAGATTTCGCGAGCGGAGCGGCAAGAATGGCCGAACTGACGGACATGATCATCGATCAGATCCGCAAACTTGCCGAGTTGCATGAAGAGGGAATCCTCACCGACGAGGAGTTCTCGGCCAAAAAGACCGAACTGCTATCGCGCCTCTAGGCGTGCACGATCCGGGCTTCAGACAGAGCGTTGAGTGTCCGCAATGGGTGGAAAGCCGCCCTAAGCTTGAACTGGACATTCGCGGCCATCCCAATTATGTACCGGTCGTTATGGAATGTATCGTTCAGAGCGCCTGTAGAGGGCGACCGCGGGAGTTCGACGTCGATGAGGCGCTCGCCGCAGCTCTGCGTGTTTTCTGGACCAAGGGGTATGACGGCGCGTCGCTAAGCGACCTGACCGACGCCATGGGCATCACGAAGCCCAGCCTCTATGCCGCCTTCGGGAACAAGGAGTCCCTGTTCCGCAAGGCGCTCGATTTGTACGAGCGCGAGAAGCTCGCTTACGTCGGCGAAGCGCTTGCAGCTCCCACCTCGCGGCAGGTTGCGGAGCGGCTCCTTCGCGGCGCGCTGGAAATGCAGACCAGCGACTGCGAGCCACGCGGATGCATGCGTGTGATCAGCTCGCTCGCGTGCGGTCCCGAAGCCGATTCGATCCGCGCCGACCTCATGGAGCGGCGCCAGTCCTCGCAGCGCGCCCTTTGCGAACGGATGCAGCGCGCGAAGGACGAGGGCGACCTTCCAGCGAATACCGACGTCGACGGACTTTGCGCCTATCTCGGCGCAATTCTCCAGGGAATGTCGGTCCAGGCCGGCAGTGGCGCCACCAAGGCGCAGCTGGAATCGCTCGTCGAGACCAGCCTCGCCATGTGGCCGGGCAAGTAGCAAAAATATTTTCATACCGATCGGTAGAAAAAGCTTGACCAGAACTGAACCAGTTTCTATACTCATCAGTACAGAAGAGCGGCATCAAGCCGTCGAGGAAAGTGCGATGCGTATCAATCGCTCATCCGGGCATCCTATTTCGCCCTAGGCGAAAAGCCCCCGTAACAATCTTGGAGCAAGCGCGGAATTGCGGCGCCAGCCGCGCCGAACGCTGAGTTGCGCTCCGGGGACAGTGATCAAATCGCCGGGCGTTTCCCGCGCCTTGCGAGGCGGCGATCTGTGCCCTTCGAACAGGAGAATAGATCATGGCCAGCCTTCCCGTACCCGCACCTCAATTCCAGCCGCAGGGCGCATCGAAGGCCCCCGCCATCGTCGGCACCGCGGCGCCCACAGCGCGTCTCAGCGCCCTGGAATGGTCGGTCGTGGCGATGGCGGAGCGCGATGGGCTGTCCAGTATCCGCGAGCCCAGCCGCCTCATCGCGGCGCTCGACGCCATCTTTGGAATCAAGCGTCCCAACCGCCTTGCGAATGACGGGCTCGAAGCGCTGCGCCGCACCGCAATCCTAGCCTGGCACTATGGCTGGAACGTGCCGAAGTCGGAACTCGCCGCCTTCCTCGCCGCCTTCCTCGCCGCCGGTTTCTCGACCGACCAATTCGAACTCATCCAGAACAGCATCGGCCAGGCTCGGGCCGCGCGCCGCCGGAGGACCGCCTGATGAATATGATCACCAAAGTTGAGTCGGAAAACGGCGAGCGGCAACGTCGGCCGGTGACCGAGGTGGTCGCCGGCCTCTCCCGCCGCCAGAAGATCACGCTCGCAATCCTCCCGGTCGCCTTGATCGCGGGCGTCACGGCGCTCGAGCTGCGCAGTGGTCCGGTTGCCGCAGCGCCTCCAGCCCCGACCGTGACCGTCGCATCGCCGCTCGTTCGGCAGATCGCAGAGTGGGACGATTATTCGGGGCGCTTCGAAGCCAGCAAAAGCGTCGAGGTGCGGCCCCGTGTCTCCGGCGCAATCGTCGGCGTGCACTTCACCGATGGAGCGGTCGTGCAGAAGGGTCAGCTGCTCTTTACGATCGATCCGAGGCCGTTCGTCGCCGCCCTCAACGAAGCGCGCGCCGCCGTCGCCAGCGCTCGCAGCGATCTCACTTTGGCGCAGGCGGACTATGGCCGAGCCACCCGTCTGCTCGAAGTCGACGCGGTCTCGAAGAGTGAGGTCGAGCGGATCCGCGCCCGCGTCCAGGCCGCTCAGGCGGCACTCGCCGCGGCCAATGCCCGGGTTCAGTCGCGCGCACTCGACGTGCAGTTCACGCAAGTTCGCGCGCCGATCACAGGTCGAATCTCGGACCGCAAGATCGACCCCGGCAATCTCGTGCAGGGTGGTGGCAGCGGCGCCGAGGGCTCGCTTCTGACCACCATTAACGCGCTCGACCCGATCTACTTCAACTTCGACGCATCGGAGGCGCTGTTTCTGAAGGCGCGCCGCGCTCGCGAGAGCGGTGCGGCGCCGTCGGACGTCGAAATACGGCTTCAGGACGAGACCGACTATCGGTGGCATGGGCGCCTCGACTTCGCCGACAACGGGCTCGACAAGCGCTCGGGCACGATCCGACTTCGCTCGGTCGTGTCGAACGCTGGTCAGTTCCTCACTCCGGGAATGTTCGGCAACATGAGGCTGTCAACGGGCGCAGCAACGAATGCACTTCTGGTGCCCGATGCCGCGGTACAAACCGATCAGGCGCGGAAGATCGTCCTCGTCGCCGACAAGGCCGGCAATGTCGCACCGCGTTCGGTCGTCACCGGCCCCCTGATCGACGGCCTTCGGGTCATCCGTTCCGGCCTCACCCCGGCCGACCGCGTCGTCATCAGCGGAACGCAGATGGTGATGCCGGGAGTGAAGGTGCAGGTGAAGTCCGGCAGGATCACGCCGCAAGCCGTTGCCGCAGCCCCCGACACGGTCTCGGTCCCCTTGAGCGGCGAGGCGACCTTCGCAGGGCGCTGAGGTCAGCTCAATTCATTGAAACGGCCGCCTCCGGGCGGGGAGAATCTTCATGCGTCTTTCGCGCTTCTTCATCACTAGACCGATCTTCGCGGCCGTCATCGCCATCCTGATCACGGTCATGGGGGCGATCGCCTATTTCGCGCTGCCCGTGTCGCAATATCCGGACGTCGTCCCGCCGACGGTGACCGTGAACGCGACCTATCCAGGTGCGGACGCTGAAACCGTGGCATCAACCGTCGCCGCACCGATCGAGCAAGAAATCAACGGCGTCGACAACATGATCTACATGTCGTCGCAGTCGACCGGCGACGGGAACCTCGCGATCACGGTGACCTTCAAGCAAGGCACCGACCTCAACGCCGCGCAGGTGCTGGTTCAGAACCGGGTCGCCATCGCGGTGCCACGCTTGCCTCAGGAGGTGCAGCGGCTCGGAATCGTCACACGCAAGACCTCGCCCGACTTCCTGATGGTCGTGAATCTGATTTCGCCAAATCACTCGCTCGATCGCGGCTACATCTCCAACTACGCGCTGACCCAGGTCCGCGACCGCATTGCTCGGCTCGATGGTGTCGGCGACGCGCGCCTCTTCGGTGCCCGCGATTATGCGATGCGGATCTGGATCGATCCCAACAAGGCGGCCGCGCTCGACCTTACTGCCGGAGAGATCGTCAATGCGCTGCGCGCTCAGAACGTTCAGGTCGCTGCCGGAACGCTCGGCCAGCCGCCTTACAACACCGGCAGCGCTTATCAGTTGAACGTCGAAACGCAGGGCCGCCTGACCGACCCCGAGCAGTTCGCCAACATCGTCATTCGCACCGATCCCGACGGACGCCAAGTGCGCGTGTCGGACGTCGCTCGCGTCGAGCTCGGCGCATCGGACTATGCGGCGAACACCTATCTTTCGGGCGAGCCGACGGTGATCCTCGGGGTGTTCCAACGGCCCGGATCGAACGCGCTGGCCGCTGCTGCTGCGGTGAAGGCCGAGATGGAAACCATGTCGAAGAGCTTCCCGCCGGGCCTGGAGTACCGCATCATTTACAACCCGACCGAGTTCATCTCTCAGTCGATCTCGGCCGTTTTCGAGACGCTCCTCGAAGCGATCGCTCTGGTCGTCCTGGTGGTGATTGTCTTCCTCCAGCGATGGAGGGCGGCGGTCATTCCTGTGATGGCGATCCCCGTGTCGCTGGTCGGCACCTTCGCGATCCTGCTCGGCGTTGGATATTCGCTGAACAACCTGTCCTTGTTCGGGCTGGTGCTGGCGATCGGCATCGTCGTCGATGACGCGATTGTCGTTGTCGAGAATGTCGAACGAAACCTGGCCCGAGGCCTGTCCGGCCTCGACGCGGCGCGGACATCGATGGACGAGGTTGCGACCGCACTCGTCGCAATCGTCCTGGTGCTCTGCGCGGTCTTCCTGCCCACGCTCTTCCTTAACGGTCTCGCCGGCGCTTTCTATCATCAGTTCGCGGTTACTATCTCGGCTGCGACCCTGATCTCGCTACTTGTCTCGCTGACGCTGTCGCCGGCGCTCGCTGCAATTCTGCTAAAACCGCACGAGGAAACGCGTCCAACCAATCGCGTCAGTGCTCTGCTCGCTGCGGCCGGCGATCGGTTCAACCAGGGCTTCGACCGCTTCAGCAAAGCCTATTCGCGCCTGACCCGCCAGCTGGTCCAGATGCCGAAGCGGATGATGCTGGCGTATGCCGCCCTCATCGCCGCGACCGTCGGCCTGTTCTCGATCACGCCCACGGGCTTCATTCCGGCACAGGACCAGGGATACTTCCTGACCGTCATCCAGCTGCCACCCGGCTCGTCGCTCGAACGCACCGACGCGGTCATGCGTAAGGTCGCGGCGCGGATCCTGCCGATCCCGGGGGTCAAGGGCTCTGTAATGCTGGCGGGCTTTGATGGCGCGTCGCAGACGCAGGCCCCGAACGCCGCCGCAGCCTACGTTCCGCTGCGGTCATTTGAGGAGCGCAAGAAGCTCGGCGTGACTCTGCAGAGCATCATGGCCGAGGCGCAGAAGCGCACCGCCGACATCAACGAGGCTCGCCTCATAATTGTCCCGCCGCCGCTTATTCAGGGCATCGGCTCTGCTGGCGGTTACCGGATGATCGTCGAGGACCGCACCGGCCACAGCTTCCAGGAGCTGTCGGGGCTGTCGTGGGGCCTGATCGGCAAGGCCAACCAGACTCCGGGCCTCAAGCAGATCTACACTTTGTTCGACATCTCGACGCCGCGCGTGTTCGCTGACATTGATCGCCGCAAGGCCGACATGCTCGGAGTCCCGCCGGAACGCGTCTTCGAAGCGCTTCAGGTCTATCTCGGCTCGGCCTTCATCAACGACTTCAATCTGCTCGGCCGAACCTATCGCGTCACTGCCCAAGCCGATGCGCCATACCGCGCGAGCGAAGCGGACATCGCCAACCTTCGCACCCGCTCCAACTCTGGCGCCATGGTGCCGGTCGGGTCGGTCACGACCTTCCAGGACCGCACCGGACCGTACCGGGTGTCGCGGTACAATGGCTTCCCCGCGGTCGAGATCGATGGCGACACGGCGCCCGGCTATTCGTCCGGACAGTCGCTCAAGAGCATGGAGAAGCTCGCTGCCGAGGCACTGCCCCCAGGGTACGCCGCGGAATGGACCGGCATCGCTTATCAGCAGAAGTCGGCTGGCAGCACGTCAGGCCTAGTGTTCGGGATGGCCGTGCTGTTCGTCTTCCTGGTCCTAGCGGCGCAGTTCGAAAGTCTCATCCTGCCGCTGTCGATCATCCTCATCGTGCCGATGTGCCTGCTCGCGGCGATGGCCGGCGTGCACCTGCGCGGAATGGACAATAATGTCCTGACCCAGATCGGGCTCGTCGTGCTGATCGCACTCGCGGCTAAGAATGCGATCCTGATCGTCGAGTTTGCGCGTCAGGACGAGGCCAAGGGAATGTCGACGGTGGAGGCCGCCGTGCGCGCTGCGCATGATCGCCTGCGGCCGATCCTAATGACCAGCTTCGCCTTCATCCTCGGCAGCGTGCCGTTGCTGCTGGCGTCGGGCGCGGGGGCGGAACTTCGCCAGGCGTTGGGAACGGCGGTGTTTTTCGGAATGGTCGGGGTGACCGGTTTCGGCCTGCTCTTCACCCCAACCTTCTACGTCGTGTGCCGGGGCATCGGCGATCGCATCGCCAATCGCCGCCTCGCACATCGCGAGCCGACACTGGTTCCGGCCGAGTGAGGAAGATCATGAACCTCCGCAATCTCTCAATCGCCGCGTCGGCGCTCGTCCTCGCAGCCTGCGCGACCGGGTCCGATTATTCGCCCAAGCCGGTCTCCGCCTCGGCCGCCGCGCCGTTCGTCATGGCCCAGGGCTCGGCCCTGGTCTCCGAGGCGCAGCCCACCGGCAATTGGTGGCGGCTCTACGACGACCCCGTACTCGACGGACTCGTCCACGATGCGCTCGCGTCCAACACGGACATCCGCGTCGCCGTCGCCCGGCTGGCAAAGGCCCGCGCTAGCCTGCGCGAGGAGCGCGGCGCTCGTGAGCCGCAGGTCGGTAGTAGTGGTAGCGCTCAATATGGGCGGCTGCCAGGGCCTGATGTTCCCGGCGAAAAACGCACCGATGTCCAAGTCGATGTCGGCCTGAATGTAGCCTACGAGGTCGACCTGTTCGGACGGATCAGCCGCCGGATCGAGGCAGCGCGTGGCGATGTTGGCGCAGCGGAGGCAGATGCCGACGCGGTACGCGTCGCGATCGTCTCTGATACGGTGCGCGCTTATGTGGATGCAGACTCATCGGCTGAGCGAATTACCGTCGCCGAGAATATCGTCGCATTGCTCGACCGCTCGCTTACCCTGACCGAGCGACAACATCAGATCGGCGTTGCGACCGGGCTCGATACGGCGCGCATTGCCGCGCTGCGTGATCAGCGCCGGGCCGAGATCCCGCTGCTCCAGGCTGAGCGCCAGGGCGCCTTGTTCCGGCTGGCCACGCTGACCGGCCGCACTCCGCGTGACCTACCCGCGCAAGTCGCCGAGCGCACGACCACGCTCCGGCTTCAGCAGCCTATCCCCGTCGGCGACGGCGCGACCCTGCTTGCCCGCCGACCGGATGTACGCGCCGCCGAGCGCAGGCTCGCTGCAGCCACGGCCCGGATCGGGGTCGCGACCGCCGACCTCTACCCGCGCATCACGCTGGGTGGTTCGATCGGATCGTCAGGCGCCGGCATCGGCAATGTGTTCGGCACCAACCCCTTCACTTGGCTCATCGGGCCGCTGATCAACTGGACCGTGAACCGCAGCGCGGCTCGAGCTCGCGTCGAGGAATCCCGTGCGGACACACAGGCTGCCCTTGCGACGTTCGACGGCACGGTCCTGCAGGCGCTCGAGGAGACCGAGACCGCGCTGTCGAGCTATCAGCAGGCGCTTAACCGCCGCGACGCCCTCCGCGCGGCGCGCGATCAGGCACTGAAGGCCGCGACCATCACCCGCGCCCGTCAGCGCGAAGGCGACATCAGCTCGCTGGAACTGCTCGATGCCGAGCGGACCGCCGCCGAAGCGGAGGCGGCGCTCGCTGAGGCCGATGCCCGCATAGCCGATGCGCAGGTCGACCTGTTCAAGGCGCTTGGAGGCGGCTGGCAGGCCTAAGTAGTGGAGGGAAGATCAGGTTAGGGCGCCAGTGGCGTACTGGGTGAAAGCGGTCATTAGGCAGCATACCGAGCTCAGGTTGTCGCGAAACCGTGCATTGAAGTTTGGCTCGAGAGACCGCCGACGTGAATCGGGCCTAGGCTGGCTCAGTCGGCGCATCTCTTGAGACGGATTGCAGGCGAGAAAGGCGCAGAACGGCGCCTTTTTTATCGAATAAAATCAGAGACTTAAGTCTCGAAATGTGAGTGGAGGCCCGAGCCGGAATCGAACCGGCGTGCAAGGATTTGCAGTCCTCTGCGTAACCACTCCGCCATCGGGCCGGGAGAGCGAGTGCCGCCTTTGTGGCGAGCCTGCCGCGCGGGTCAAGTAAGAAGTCGCGGAGGATTTTCCCACAGAGCCCTTGCAGTTGCGAATAGTTCGCATTAGCAGGTCCGTTACAACAAAACACGCAAGGGGTAATCATGAAGCGTTGGATGGTGCTGGGCGTCGGCCTGGCAGGGCTGGCTGCAACCTCGGCCAAGGCGGACGAGCAATATTTCGGCTACACTTACAGTGCAGAGGTTCTCGGCAAGGGCCAGACCGAGTCCGAGCTGTGGATCACCGACCGCCGCGGCAAGTCCGGGGGACACTTCGACGCGCAGGACTATCGGATCGAGCTGGAGCACGGCTTTACCGACCGCCTGACCGTTTCCGGCTATGCCAATTTCGCTGGGCACCACATCCGCGGCCTCGAGCCGGACTTCGACGATACCGACCGCGACTTCGCGTTCCGGGGCCTGTCGGCCGAGTTCAAATACAATGTGCTCAGCCCGTACAAGGACGGCCTTGGCCTGACCCTTTACGCCGAACCGGGCTGGTCGCGGATCCACGGCGGAGGCGAGAAGGGCACCGAGTATGAGCTCGAATTGAAGGCCATCTTACAGAAGAACTTCCTCGACGACCGGTTGATCTGGGCGGCGAACCTGACCTTCGAGCCCGAATGGGAGAAGGAAAAGGAAGAGGTTGCCCCCGGAGTCACCGAAACCGAATGGGAGAAAGAGCTGAAGATCGAAGTTTCGACAGGCCTTTCCTATCGCGTCGCGCCGAGCTGGTTCCTGGGGGTGGAGGGCCGCTACGCCAGCGTCTATCCCGATTGGACCAACGGCCTGCACCGCGAGACCTACGCGGTTTTCGCCGGCCCTTCGGTTCATTATGCGGGCAAGAAATGGTGGGCGACCCTGACCTTCCTGCCACAATTGTTCGGCAAGCCCAGCCCGGACGGCAGTCTTGCGCTCGACGAATATGAAAAGCGCGAGCTGAGGCTCAAGATCGGGTACAATTTCTAATGCGCCGAGCGGCCTGGTTCACGATCCTGCCAACCGCGACGATTGCCGCGGCTGCCCCAGTGTCGGCCACCGTCTATTTGACGATCCAGGCCGCGCAGCGAGCGATGTTCCCCGGCGCCCGGTTCGTCGAACATGATCTCGCCTTCACCCCCGACCAGCGCAAAGCGATCGCGCGGGGTTCGGGGGTTGGAAGCTTCGACAAGGTTCAGCGGGTGTGGGACGTTCGCTCGGGCAATGGCCGGGTGGGCTGGTTCATCGTCGACCGGGTGCTCGGCAAGCACGAGATGATCACTTACTCGGTGGCGCTCAGTCCGGACGGTGCGGTCAGACGCGTCGAGATCCTGGAATATCGCGAGACCTACGGAGGCGAAGTGCGCAATCCGAACTGGCGGCAGCAGTTCGTCGGCAAACGCTTCGGCTCGCAGCTGCAGCTCGGCAAGGACATCAGGAACATTTCGGGCGCGACCCTGTCGAGCCGCCACGTCACCGACGGGATCCGGCGGCTGCTCGTCACTTGGGAGCTGATGCTCAAGAATGCTTAGGCGCTGCCGGCCCCTGCTTGGCACATACGTCGAGATCGAAGCGGCCTCGGAAGCCGCGATCGAAGCCGGCTACGCCGCGATTGCCACGGTCCATCGCTTGATGAGCGCGCACGAGGAGGACAGCGATCTGTCGCGGGTGAACTGCTTCGCGCATCTCGGTCCGGTCCAGGTCCACCCATGGACGGCCCTTGTCCTCGAACGGGCAGGGTTCTGGGCGAAGGAAAGCCAAGGCGCCTTCGATCCCGTGCGGGCCGGCAAAGCGGCGATCGACAGCGGCTACCTGCCGCGCCACCCCGGACAACCCGAACCCACGGCCGGCCACTGGAGCTGGCTCGAACTTCAGGGCCGCTCGGTCCGGCTGCTGAAGCCCGGCTGCATCGACCTCGGCGGGATTGCTAAGGGATTCGCGGTCGATAGAGCCATCGAGGCACTCCACCGTGCCGGGGCGGATCGCGGCCTGGTCAATGCGGGCGGCGACATGGCGGCGTTCGGCGCGCGGCCCTGCCCGGTCCAGATCGCCGATCCGCTCATGCGGTCGCCACGCGTCGAAATCGCGCTCGACAATGAGGCTCTCGCGACGAGCGCGGTGCTTGATGGAGCGTGGACTCATCTGCCGGGCGCGGACTGGCGCTGGCTATCCACGAGTGTTCGTGCTCGATCGGCAATGGACGCCGACGCCCTGACGAAGGTCCTGCTCTCGGGGTCGACACGAGCACATCACTGCCTCGATCTTGCCCGCGCCACCGGCCTGCGCATTGCATGCGATGGGTCGATCGAAGAGGTCAGCGGTGAGATGATCCCGGCATGAAACGCCCGCCGAGCTTCAGCCTCAAACTGCCGCGCTGGCACGAATGGCTGATCTACGCGATCAGCGGTGTGCTGTTGGTGACCGGCGGCGCGTGGCTGCTTCTCGACCGCTTCGGCAAGGTCAATGGCGAGTTCGGGCCCGAGCCGAGCCCGGCGCTGCCCTGGCTGCTCCTGATTCACGGCGCGGCCGCTTACGGCTTCGCAATCGCCGCAGCCATGCTGATCCCGGTCCATATGCGTCTGGGCTGGAACTCGGGGAGGAACCGCCGGAGCGGCCTCTTGCTCGTCGGGCTTAGCTTGTTCCTCGTTCTCACCGGGCTCGCGCTTTATTATTCCACCGCCGAAGGCTTCCGCTCCGCCGCAAGTCTCTCCCATTGGCTGGTCGGCCTGTCGATGCCCGCACTCATCATCGTCCACCTCATTCGCGGCAAAAAATCGCGCCCGGTAGGGGCTGGGACGAAAAGCCACACCCGCTGACGTTCGTCGGTATTTCGATCAACGGCGGTTGGCGCGCCCCCAAGCTGTGTTAAGAGCGATCTTGAACTTAGAGTGTATTATCGGCATAGAACAGCTGTGACGGTGCAAACCCCAATTCCAGATTTTGCCGCCGCGAGGGTGGCGATGGTCGAAAGCCAGCTGCGCCCGCAGGGCGTGACTGATCCCAGGGTGCTCGACGCCATGGGCTCGGTTCAGCGCGAAAATTTCCTTCCGGACCGCACCCGCCCGCTCGCTTATGTCGACCGCTCGGTCGCGATCGGCGACGGCCGGTTCCTGCCATCTCCCGCGGTACTGGGCCGGCTTCTCACTGAGATGATGATCGAGCCCGGCCAGCGCGCCCTCGTCGTCGGCGCTGGTACCGGTTATTCGAGCGCGGTCCTGAACCGCGTTGGACTCGGCGTCGTCGCGCTGGAAAGCTCCGCCGAGCTGGCAGATCGTGCACGCGAGCTGGGAATCGACGTGGTTGAAGGACCGCTCGAGGCCGGCTGGAAGAAGCTGGCGCCTTATGACCGGATCCTGATCGACGGTGCGGTCGCTACTATTCCCGACACGATTGTCGACCAGCTCGCCGACGGCGGCCGGCTTGGAACAGCGCTGGTCGATCGCGGAATCACTCGCCTGACGGTCGGGCGCAAGGCCGGCGAAGCGTTCGGCTGTTTGTCGCTCGGCGATGCTGGTACACCTGCACTTCCCGGCTTTTCGAAGCCGGAGGCATTTACGTTTTAGTTTGAGGGGGGCTCCAGTGCTTCGTAAGCTATTCATCGGATCGGCAATCGCCGGGCTCATGGCGGGCGCCGCATCGGCCGACACGCTGCGCGAGGCCCTGGTCTCGACGTATCAAACGAACCCGGCGCTGATGGCTCAGCGGGAATCGTTGAAGGCAACCGATGCCAATGTTGCGATCCAGCGTTCCGCCGGACGCCCGCAGATCAGCGGTACGGTCGGCCTCAATCGCGACCTGTCGCGCAGCGGCATCCTCGAAACCGGGGCCAGCAGGGGGCCGAACCTTTCGACCACGGTCGATTTGAGCGTTCCATTGTTCAACGGCGGCGCGATCCGCAATTCGATCCAGGCGGCGAAAGCGCGGGTCGAAGCCGGCCGGGGGACGCTCCGGGGGGTCGAAGGTGACGTCTTCACCGACGCCGTTTCGGCTTACATGGATGTGATTCGCGACCGCGCGATCGTCGAATTGAACCAGAACAATGTGCGTGTGCTCCAGACCAACCTCGAGGCGACCCGGGACCGGTTCGAAATCGGCGACGTCACGCGCACCGACGTCGCTCAGTCGGAAGCCAGGCTCCAGCTCGGTAACTCGCAGCTCGCCGTCGCCCAGGGGAGGCTGGTAGCCAGCGAAGCCAATTATCGCGCGGTCATCGGCAATGCTCCCGGAGCTCTCGCGCCGCCGCCTCCGCTGCCGCCGCTGCCCACGTCGGCGGACGAGGCCATTCGCATCGCGCTCGCCGATAATCCTGACCTGGTTGCGGTAACCCGGGCAGCGGCTGCGGCGGGCTACGATGTACGCGTTGCGCAGGCCGGTCGCCTGCCCCAGCTGGCGGGGGTCCTCAGCGGTACTCGTTTCGACACTCTGGGCGACAAAACAAGCGGGGTCCCGGACCACGGCACCACGAGCTCGCTCGGCCTCAGCGCCCGAGTCCCGATTTACCAGGGCGGCCTGCCATCGGCCCGTACGCGACAAGCGCGCGCCCTCGAAGGCCAGGCGCTCGAAAATGTTGTCGGCACTGAGCGCAACGTCATCTCCCAGTCGCGCTCGGCGTTCGCGGCCTACGATGCGGACCAGAGGGCCATCCAAGCGAGTACGATCGCGGTCCAGGCGAACGAACTGGCGCTCGAAGGTACGCGCGCCGAACAATCTGTCGGCACGCGCAACGTCCTCGACGTTTTGAATGCCGAGCAAGAGCTGCTGCAGTCGCAGGTCACGCTCGTCACGGCCAAGCGCGATGCCTATGTCGCCGGTTTCACACTGCTGAACGCGATGGGCCAGGCCGAAGCGCAAAAACTCGGCCTGGACGGCGGTCCGCTCTACGACCCGCTCGGAAACTATCGCCGTGTCGCCAATGAGTGGAACGACTGGGCGGGGGAACCGCGGCACAACCCTGTATCGACCAGAACCGTGTCGCCGCCGGAAATGCCAACGAATCCCCTCGTCGGTCCGCCGCTGGTGCCCGCGCGAGTTAATTCGGGCCCGGCCGTCATTTCCCCTGAGGTTGCACCGACCAACGCGGTGACCGGTGCAGGGGTGACTCAGCCGCAGCAATAAACGTATATCCCGGCGTCATGCAGTCCGGCCGTGAACCGTCGATGGAAGACATCCTCGCCTCGATCAAGAAAGTGATCGCGGAGGAGAAGGTGCAACGCGTTTCTGTGTCGTCTGAGGACGAGCTCGAGGATGCCCCGCTGCCCGAAGAAGAAAGGGCCGAAGCGGAGGACGTCGACGTTCTTGAATTGAACGAGCCCCTGGCCCCTCCGATCGACCTCGGGCCTCCCCTGCTCGACGAGGGCATGGCCGGGCACAGCCGCCAGTCGCTCGAGGAACTTCAGACCATCGCCGCGACCGTGCCGCCGGTCCCTCAGATCAATCCGCTTGAGGATATGGTGCGCGAGATGCTGAAGCCGATCCTGAAGCAATGGCTCGACGAGCATCTGCCGCAAATGGTCGACGAGCACGTGAAGCGCGAGATTTCGCGGATTACGGGGCGGCCGCTTTAACGACTAGTTGATGCGTTAACGGTCGCTCGCTACGCCTGCGGCATGACCCGCACATCGCTCCTCCTCGCCGCGGCCGCAGCCGCGCTCGCCGCCACCCCCGCCCTGGCTCGCCCGATGACCGCGACCGATATGCACATGATGCATCGGCTCGGCGCGCCCGACGTCTCACCGGACGGAAAATGGGCGGTGTTCACTATTTCCGACACCGATCTCGACAAGAACAAGCGCAACAACACCCTTTACCTGCTCGACCTGACGAAGCCGGGAGCCGCGCCGCAACCAGTCCAGGGCGCCGCGAAGGGGCATGACGCGGTGTTCGGACCGGACGACGCATTGTGGTTCCTGATGACGGCCGACGGCCAGGATCAACTGTTCCGAATGCCGATGGGCGGAGCGCCCGTGGCTGTGAGCAACTTCAAGGGCGATATCGGCGGGTTCAAGCTTGCGCCCTCGGGCGATCGCGTCGTCGTCTGGGCCGATCGCGACCTTCGCTGCGCCGACCTCAATTGCGCCGGCCTGCCCGAGGCGCCGAAGACGGGCAGCGCGCGCATCTACGACCAGCTGTTCATCCGCCACTGGGATACGTGGGCAGCTCCGGGGGTGCGCTCGCGCTTGTTCGCCTTCGCGATCACGGGCGGGAAACTCGCCGGCGCGGGGGTCCCAGTCGAGGGCAATCTCGTCGGCGATACGCCTTCCAAGCCGTTCGGCGGCGGCGAGGAGTTGAACTTCTCGCCCGACGGCAAGACGCTCTATTTTGCCCTGCGCGAGGCCGGGCGCACTGAGGAATTGTCGACCAACCTCGACATCTTCGAGACGCCGACCGACGGAAGCAGTCCGCCCAGGAACCTGACCGACGCCAACGACGCGACCGACAATCTGCCGGCGGTGTCGCCCGACGGCCGGACCCTCGCCTATTTCGCGATGGCCCGACCGACCTACGAAGCCGATCGCCAGGTCTTGATGTTGCGCGACCTCGCGAGCGGAACGGTCCGTCCGCTGACTCAGTCCTGGGACCGCTCGGTCGGCTCGATCGAATGGGCGAAGGACGGCAAGAGCCTGCTGATCACCGCCGAGGACACGCTCGAGCAGCCGGTGTTCCGGGTCGACGCAAAGACCGGCAAGGTCACGCGCCTTACCCGCGACGGGCATTTTGGGAACGTCCGTGCGCTGGCGGGCGGCGGCGCGATCGCCACCATGAACAGCGTCATGGCGCCCGACGACCTCTTCCGCCTCGACGAGAAGGGTAAGGTGACGCAGCTCACCAACGTCAACCGCGAACTGCTTGCCCAGCTCGATCCGGTGATCTTCGACAAATTCAGTTTTGCCGGTGCCAACAACGATACCGTCTGGGGCTGGACGCTGCGGCCGACACGCGTGACGACCAAGCTGCCGATCGCTTTCCTGGTCCACGGCGGGCCGCAGGGTACGTTCAGCAACAGCTGGTCGTACCGCTGGAACCCGCGCGTTTTCTCGGGACCGGGCTATGCGGTGGTCAGCGTCGATTTCCACGGCAGCCAGGGCTACGGCCAAGCCTTCACCGATGCGATCAACCGCAACTGGGGCGGCTGGCCGCTCGAGGACCTGCAAAAGGGCCTCGCCTACGCGATTGCCCATGATCCGCAGCTCGACGCCGATCGCGCCTGCGCGGCCGGCGGCTCCTACGGCGGCTATATGATGAACTGGATCGAGGGGCAGTGGCCCGACCGCTTCAAGTGCATTGTCCAGCACGACGGCGTGTTCGATGCCCGAGCCATGGCCTATGAGACGGAAGAGCTATGGTTCGACGAGTGGGAGCACGGCGCCCATCCTTATTATGAAGCGCCGGCCGAGTTCGAAAAGTGGAACCCGGTCAATTACGTCCAGAACTGGAAGACCCCGCAGCTGGTGATCACCAGCGAGAATGATTTCCGCATCCCCTATACCCAGGGAATCGCGGCCTTCACCGCGCTGCAGCGGCGCGACATTCCATCGCGGCTGGTCGTCTTCCCCGACGAGAACCATTGGGTGCTGAAGCCGAAGAATTCGATCCAGTGGTACGACGAAGTGCTCGGCTGGATGGACCGGTGGATCGGAAATGGCGCGCCAGACTCGCAGCCGAAACCACCAGCCACCCAGCGGGGGAAGTGACCAGGAGGATCGAGTGACTCTTCCGACCAGGCTGACTATCGTCGGCTTTCTGATCCTCGCGACCGTTCTCGAGGTTTCCGGCGACGCGATCATTCGCGTCGGTCTCGGTCGAAGTGTCGGCGCCGTGAAAGGCGCGTACTTCGCGGCGGGCGCGGTGCTGTTGTTCGGCTATGGCCTCAGCCTCAATCTCGCGCCGATCGAATTCCCTCGCGTCGCGGGCATCTACATCGCCACCCTGTTCATCGTCTGGCAGGTCATCAGCTTCCTGGTTTTCAGATCGACTCCGACGGTGCCGATCCTGCTCGGCGGATCGCTGATCGTCTTCGGCGGCTTGATTGTCGCTTTCTGGAATCCGGCCACCTAGGTTCTAAGCGCAGAGGGCGCCGGACCAAGCCGGCGCCCTCCTCCCCCACCCCCGAACTCGTTAGTTGCGCATCTCCGGCAGATAGCCTTCGTCCGCTGCGTCGCTGAACTTGGTCGTGCGGCCGTCGAAGCGGACCCGGACAATCCCGGTCGAACCGTGACGCTGCTTGGCGACGATGATCTCGGCGCGTCCCGCGACCGGATCGTACTTCTCCTTCCACGCTTCGTATTTCGCCTGCTTCTCGACCTCCTCGGGCAAGGGGAAGTCGGGCTCGACCGCCTTCAAATAATAATCCTCGCGGTAGATGAAGAGCACGATATCGGCGTCCTGCTCGATCGAGCCGGATTCGCGCAGGTCCGAGAGCTGGGGGCGCTTGTCCTCACGCTGCTCGACCGCGCGGGAGAGCTGCGACAGGCCGACCACCGGAACGTCGAGCTCCTTGGCCAGCGTCTTCAACCCGCGGCTGATCTCCGAAATCTCGTTGACGCGGTTGTCGTTGCTGTTTCGGCCCGTGCCCTGGAGAAGCTGGAGGTAATCGACGATCACCATGCCGATGCCCTTCTGCCGCTTGAGGCGGCGGGCGCGCGTGCGCAGCGCGGCGATGGTCAAACCTGGAGTGTCGTCGATATAAAGCGGCAGGCTCTGAAGCTCGGCGGCTGCCCGGGCAAGGTCGCGGAACTCGTGCTGGGTGATCCGGCCCATGCGTAAATTCTCGGCGGTAATCCCCGACTGCTCGGCGAGGATACGCGTCGCGAGCTGATCGGCCGACATTTCGAGGCTGAACAGAGCGACGGGCGCACCGGCGCCCTTTTCCGGCGCGATTCCGTCCTCCTGGTCACGCAGGAAGCGCTGTGCCGCGGCGAACGCCATGTTCGTCGCAAGGGAGGATTTGCCCATGCCGGGGCGGCCGGCGACGATGATCAGGTCGGAGCGGTGAAGCCCGCCGATCTTGGAATTCATCGCCTCGAGGCCCGTCGTCAGGCCCGACAAATGGCCGCCGCTGTTGAGCGCGCGCTCGGCCATCTGCAGCGCGTCCTTGGTCGCCTCGGCGAAGCTCTTCGCCTTGCCTTCCGCGCCGCCTTCCTCGGCCACCTTGTAGAGTTCGGTCTCTGCTTTCTCGATCTGCTCCAGCGGAGCGATCTCCTCGCTGGTGTCCAGCGCGCCCTCGACCAGGTCCCTCCCAACTCCCACGAGGGCGCGCAGCAAAGCGAGGTCATAGATTTGTGCGGCAAAATCGCGCGCGCCGATGATCGCGGCGCCCGACCCGGTCAGCTGGGCGAGATAAGCCGGCCCACCGACCTCCTTCATCGCCTCGTCGCCGTCGAACATCGGCTTCAGGGTCACCGGATTGGCGACTCGGTTGGCATCGGTCATCCGGAGGATCGATTCGTAGATCCGGCCGTGCAGGGGCTCGAAGAAATGGTCGGGCCGGAGCTTCAGCTGGACGTCCTCGACCAGCCGGTTGTCGATCATCAGGGCACCCAGAAGCGCGGCTTCCGCCTCGACGTTCTGAGGAAGGGCTTGGGGCGCGGGTTCAGACGCAGACTCGGCGATGCGGACAATTTCGGCCATGAGCTATCCTTGGCGTGCCTGGCCCCACACGTCCAATGAGAACGAATGTAGCACAACTGTGGATGGGATGTGCACGAATCAGAGAGGGGCTCGCGAGAACTCCGGAATTTGGCGAACGCCTCATCCACAGAAATAATCGGCGCCAAATTGAAGGCTTCGGACTGGCCCGTTAGGCCTTCGGAATGGCGATTTTGTCGGACCGGTGGATTCGCGAGCAGGCGCAGGCAAACGGCATGATCGAGCCGTTCGTCGAGGCCCAGCGGCGCGAGGGCTGCATCAGCTACGGTCTGTCATCCTACGGCTATGACGCGCGCGTCGCCGACGAGTTCAAGATCTTCACCAACGTCGACTCGGCGACCGTCGACCCCAAGGATTTCGCGGCGAACAGCTTCGTCGACCGGAAGACCGACGTCTGCATCATCCCGCCCAACAGCTTCGCCTTGGCGCGCACGGTCGAATATTTCCGGGTGCCGCGCGACATACTCGTCATCTGCCTCGGCAAGTCGACCTATGCGCGGTGCGGGATCATCGTGAACGTCACCCCGCTCGAGCCCGGCTGGGAGGGGCATGTGACGCTCGAATTCTCGAACACGACCCCACTCCCGGCTAAAGTGTACGCCAACGAGGGCGCGTGCCAGTTCCTGTTCCTCCAGGGCAACGAGCCGTGCGAGGTGAGCTACGCCGACCGCGCCGGTAAATATATGGGGCAGAAGGGCGTGACCCTGCCCAAGCTGTGACCCGCGAAGAAG
>Ga0268264_10000914_pt1 | contig 30928 bp, 33 predicted proteins | sample KBSSwiS32_FD_190357 | JGI IMG/M metagenome (GOLD analysis project Ga0268264, IMG submission 190357) | Switchgrass rhizosphere microbial communities from Kellogg Biological Station, Michigan, USA - KBS Switchgrass S3-2 (SPAdes) (version 2) | ecosystem: Host-associated > Plants > Roots >...
AGCTCGGCAACAAGCCGCGCACCAGCTACCTCGCGCGCATCCGCAATCCGCATCCCGACCTGGCCGGAAAGTCGGTCGAGGCTTGAGCCGTGCGTAAACGCCACGCCTCGCTCGCGCTCGTCCTGCTCGCCCTTGGAGGGTGCGCCCGGGGCTGCACCTCCAGCCGGCCGCCGATCCATGTGAACCCGAACATGATGGTCCAGCCGCGCTACGAGCCGCAGGCCGGGAGCGCGTTCTTCTACGACGGCGCGGAGATGCGGCCGCCGGTGCCCGGCACCGTCGCGCGCGGCGAGCTGCGCGATCTGATCAAGGATGGTCCCTACTGGACCGGCATGACCCCCGAAGGGGAGTTCGCGACGACCGTGCCGATCGAAGTGACCGACGCGGTTCGCGCCCGGGGACAGCAACGGTTCGACATCTATTGCGCCGCCTGTCACGACACGCACGGCGACGGCAAAGGCATCCTGTTCGAACGCGGCAAGGTGCCGACCCCGACGTTTCACAGCGACCGGCTGCGCCAGATGCCCGTCGGGCAGATTTTCGACACCGTGACCAACGGGTTCGGGCTGATGCCTTCCTACAAGTACCCGATTCCCGTCGCCGATCGCTGGGCGATCATCGTCCATCTGCGCGAGCTGCAGGCGCATCGCTTAGAGCGCCTCGGCAGCCAGCCGGCGGCGGCCGAAGCGCCCGCGACTGAAGCGCCCGGGACGACCGAGGCGCCCGCGACCGCGACTTCTGCGGCTGCTCCAGGAGCGGGGACTCCATGAAAAACCGGATGTTGCTCGCCGTCGTGGCCGCGATCGTCGGACTCGCGGTGGTCGTCGGGATCGCCAAGTTTCTGATGCACCGCGAGTATCACGCGCCGTATCGGCCGGACCCGTCGGTCGTCGCGGAAACCCCGCGCGATCAGGGGCTGGCCGATCAAAAAGCCGAGCAAGAGAAGGCGGACAAGGAAAAGCCGTACCAAGAGGTCGAGTACCGGGCGTTCCCGAAGATCGGCAGCCGCGTCGCGATCTGGATCGTCGCCCAGCTCCACCTGCTGTTCGCCGCGTTCGTCTTGGCGGTGCCGCTGTTCGCGCTGATCATCGAGTTCATCGGCTATCGCACCAAGGATCCGCGCTACGACCGCCTGGCGCACGAGTTCACCAAGCTGCTCTCGGTGTCGTTCTCGCTTACCGGCACGTTCGGCGCGTTCCTCACCTTCATGTTGATCATTCTCTACCCGAAGTTCACGAGCTACCTGGTGAGCGTCTTCTCGATCACCTTTTTGCCCTACGTGCTCCTGTTCTTCGCCGAGGCGTTCTTCCTCTACACCTACTACTACGGCTGGGGGAAGTTCTCGCCCCGGGTCCACCTGCTGCTCGGGCTGGGTTTGAACCTCGTCGGCACGGCGATCATGTTGATCGCCAACGCCTGGCTGACGTTCATGACCTCGCCCTCGGGGATCTCGGAAAAAGGCGCGCTGATCAGCACCTGGGACGCCGTCACCAACTACACCTGGATGCCGATCAACATCCACCGGATCATCGCGAACGTCGCGTTCGGCGGTTCGATCGCCGCAGCCTACGCCGCGATCAAGTTCCTGGGCGCCAAGACCGACGAGGATCGCGCCCATTACGACTGGATGGGCTACATCGGCAACTTCGTGGCGATCTGCGCGTTCCTGCCGCTGCCGTTCGCCGGCTACTACCTGGCCAAAGAGATCTACGCCTACTCCCAGACGCTCGGCCTGACCATGATGGGCGGCGCGTTTTCCTGGCTGTTCATCATCCAGGCGGTCCTGATCGGCAACCTGTTCCTCGCCGCCAACTATTACCTCTGGCTGGGCATGGGACGGATCGCCGGGGCCGAGCAGTTCCAAAAGTACATCAAGTACCTGCTGATCCTGGTGGCGATCTGCTTCGCGGTCTGGGCGACGCCGCGCTCGATCATCTCGACTGTCTCCGAGGTGCGCGCGATGGGCGGCTCGTCGCACCCGGCGCTCGGCTTCCTCGGCGTCATGTCGGCGAAGAACACGGCCGTCAACATCCTCATCCTCACCACCTACATCAGCTTTCTGCTCTATCGCCGCAGCGGCAAGACCGCGACGGTCAAGTGGGCGAAGGCCGGGAATCGCGCGCAGCTCGCGATCTTCCTGGTCGCCGCGTCGATCGTCATCTTCCTCGGCGTCTACGGTTATTTCGTCGAGGCCGCCGTGCGCATCGCGTTTTCCATTCCGCAGGTTCTCTCGGTGCTGGTCGCCATGATCTCGGTGACGGTGATCGACGTCTTCCTGTTCAAGAACGCCAAGAAGGCCGGCGAGCCGCGCTGGGGCCAGATCGCTCCGGTCTCCCAATACGTGCTGATCTTCATCGCCGTCACCTTCACCTGGCTGATGGGTCTGATGGGCTACGTCCGCTCCGGGCTGCGCCAACATTGGCACGTCTACGGCGTCATGCGGGATACCTCGGTGGACGCCTTCACGCCGACGCTCGGGTTTGCCACCAAGATCGTTTCGGTGACCGTGCTGATCTTCTTCCTGCTGATCAGCTTCGTGTTCTGGCTCGCGGGTCTGGGCGAGAAGAAGGACTGGGAGGCGAAGCCTAAAGCCGCCGAAGAAGGAGCTGCCGCGTGAAGGTTCCGGTGAGTCTGCGAATCGCCGCTCTCGCGGTCGCCACGACCGGCTTTTACACCTACGTCGGCCAGCTGGTGCCCCAGAAGGAAGTGCATCCGCCGGAAGAGATCGTGATCGCCAAGGACATGAAACCGGAGGAGATGCAGAAGGTCGGGCGCCAGATCATGGAAGGCAAGGGGCTCTGCTTCACCTGCCATACGATCGGCAAGAGCTCCGGACCGTTCCGCTTCCCGGACCTCGGCGGTATCGGCTCTCGCGCCGGGACCCGGATTCCGGGAATGAGCGACGTCGAGTACATCGCGCAGTCGATGTACGAGCCGGGCAAATACATCGTTCCGGGCTTCAACCCGGGCATGCCGGAGATCAGCAAACCGCCGATCGGCTTGACCGACGACGAGATCCTGGCGGTCATCGCGTATCTCCAGAGTCTCGGCGGCACGACCACCGTGACCATGCAGACCAAGTTGCCGTGGCAGGCGGGCGGCGGCGGCGATGCCGCGATCGGCGCGACACCGGCGGCCCCGGCGGCCGAAGCACCGGTCACCTCGGGGGCCACCGACTCCGCCGCACCGGCCCCGACGACCTCTGAAGCCCCGGCGACCCCGGGAAACGGCGCGGCGCCCGCTCCCGCCCCGGCGGCCCCGGGCTCCGGTCGGTGAGACAAGGACCGGCCGAGGGAATGACGCGATGAACCTGCCGATCGTCTTGTGGGTGGTGCTGGCGCTCGCCGCGGTGCAAATCATTTTGCGCCAGCGCCGCGCCGGCACGTTCCTCTGGACCCTGGTGACCTGGGCCTCGGTCTGGGTGTTCCTGCGCTTCGGTTTCAAAGTCCCGATCCCGCAGTCGGTGATCACGCTCTACATGGGCATCGTGACCCTCGCGACGGTCGCTTACGTCACCTCCAGCCGCGACCGGTTAGAGGCGTTCACGGGGCCGTTGGTCCGGCTGTGCGTCGAGCCGCGCCGGCGACCGATCCTCTACGCGGTCGTCCTGCTGATCCCGGCGGTCGTGGCGTTCGGCGTGTACCGGAAGATGTCCGTCAAGCTCGAAGCCCCCGCGTTCGGCCGCACGATCCATCCGGCGCCCCCCGACTCGATCACGGTGCACGACAAGCCGTTCGACCTGGTCAAGCTGGACAACCCCTACCGGCCGCTCGAGAAGACCGACCCGGCGGCGTTCGCCGGGCATCTCGCCAACGGCCGGCGCGTCTATTACCAGAACTGCGTCTACTGCCACGGCGACGCGATGCGCGGCGACGGCATGTACGCCCGGGGCTTGAACCCGATCCCGACCAATTTCGCCGACGCCGGCGCGATCGCCCTGCTCCAGGAATCGTTCCTGTTCTGGCGCATCTCCAAGGGCGGCCCCGGGCTGCCGGAAGAAGCCGGCCCTTGGGACACCGCCATGCCGCAGTGGGAGAAGTTCCTGTCCGAGGAAGAGATGTGGGACGTGATCCTGTTCCTCTACGACTTCTCGGGGCAGCAGCCGCGCGCGCGCCAGGAGGTAGAGAAGTGAGGGCGCATGGAGGGTTCGTCGTCGCTGCCGTAGCGATCGGCGCCGCGCTGTCTTTCTCGCCCGGAGCGCGAGCGGCGGACCAGCTCCCCGGCGGACCGCTCTACCAGAAGCTCTGTTCGCAGTGCCACGGCGAAAAAGGGGATGGCCAGGGGGTCGCGGCGCTGCGCCTCCAGCCGCGTCCGCGCGACTTCACCGCGGGCAAGTTCAAGATCCGGCATACGCCGAGCGGCTCGCTGCCCACCGACGAGGATCTGACCCACGTCATCCGCGAGGGGATGCCCTACACCTCGATGCCGGCCTGGAGCCACCTGTCCGACGAAGACATCAAGACCCTGGTCGCGGCGGTCAAGTCCTTCTCGCCGGATTTCGCGGACGCGCAAAAAAAGCCGAAGGCGATCGAGATTCCGAAGGCCCCCACGTCCTCGGACGACTCGGTCAAGAAGGGCAAAGAGGTCTACGCGAAGATCGGCTGCGCGGCCTGCCACGGCGAGGTCGGGCGGGGCGACGGAACGTCCGCCACGACGCTCAAGGACGATTGGAACAACCCGATCCGTCCGGCCGACCTCACGATGCGCTGGACGTTTCGCGGCGGGCCGACCCGCGAGGACATTTACCGCACGTTTACCACCGGGCTGAACGGCACGCCGATGCCCTCGTTCGCCGAATCGCTCACCGACGCCGAGCGCTGGCAGCTGGTCGATTACATCGCCTCGCTCGACCCGCGCGACGCGCCGGGCTACTCGAATCTGCTGCAGGTGCAGTGGAGCAACGAGGAGCTCGACCTCGCGAAGGCCAAGGATCTGTTCGCGACCGCCCCGCCGGCTCTCTTCCCGGTGATCGGCCAAGTCACCGAGCCGGGGCGGGCGTTCCATCCTTCAGCTTCGGCGCTCGAAGTTCGCGCGGTCTACAACGCCAAGGAGATCGCGTTCCGCGTCACCTGGCACGACCTGCGCGCCGACACGGTAGGCCACAACGCACCCAACCTCGTAGTGCCGCCCGAAGAGGAACAGGCGGCAGAGGCCGCCTCGGCGCCGGCCGAAGCAGGTGGGGACGTTTGGGGCGGCGAGGAAGCCGCGACGCCCGCCGCCGACGCGGCCGCTCCGGCGGAAGGCGGAGACGTTTGGGGCGACGAGGCCGAAGCGGCCCCGGGTGCCCCCGCGGCGATCACGCCGGACACCGAGTTCTCCGACGCTCTGGCGATCCAAATTCCGGTCACGGCGCCGACCGGCAACCGCAAGCCGTATTTCATCTTCGGCGACTCGCAGAACCCGGTCGACCTCTGGTTCATCGATCTCGCGTCCAAGGCCGTCCAGCGCTACACCGGCGCGGGAAGTGGAAGCGTCACGGTGGTCGAAGGCGAAGACGTGACGGCCGTGGCGAGCTACGATCATGGCGAATGGACGGTGGTCATGAAGCGCGCGCTGCGCGGCAGCGGCAGCGTTTCCTTCGCCCCGGAGCAGTTCGTCCCGGTGGCGTTTTCGGTCTGGGACGGCTACGACCGGGAGCGCGGCAGCAAGCGGGGCTTGACGCAGTGGATGTACCTGTACACCATGCCGCAGGAAGCGCCCTCGCCGATCGTCCCGATGATCGAGGCCGGTCTGGCGGTGCTGCTGGTCGAAATCTTGTTGGTTCTGTGGGTGCGGCGGCGACAACGTGTAAGCCAAAACGGAGAGGTCCAGGCTCATGTATAGCAAGATCTACGTTCCGGTCGACAACTCCGACTTCTCGAATCGGGCGATCGCCAACAGCGTGGCGCTCGGCAACGCGTTCGGCTCCTCTCTGGTCGGGAGCCACGTCTACGCCGCCCGCATGCACGACTACCGCTTCAAGCAGATGGAGTACACGCTGCCCGAGGAGTACCTCGACGAGGTCGAGCTCGAACGGCAGAGGAAGATCCACGACAGCCTGATCACGTTGGGCCTGAAGCTGATCTCCGAGAGCTACCTCGACCAGATGCAGAACCTCTGCCGCGACCAGGGCCTCCCCTTCGAGCCGCGGATGATGGACGGCAAGCACCATACCGAGCTGATCCGCGACATCGAGGACGTCGACTGCGACCTGGTGGTGATGGGCGCGCTGGGCATCGGCCGGGTGAAGGACAGCGAGATCGGCTCGGTCTGCGAGCGGGTGACCCGCAGCGCCAAGCGCGACGTCTGGGTGGTGAAGCGCCTGTACAAGAAGGACGAGCCCGAGGGCGACACGATCCTGGTCGGCGTCGACGGCAGTCCGCAGTCGTTCGGCGCCTTGAAGACCGCGTTGGAGCTGGCGAAGCGCTTCGACAAGAAGGTGGAGATCATCGGCGTCTACGACCCGTACCTCCACTACTCGGTGTTCCACGGCATCGTCGGCGTCCTCTCCGAGAAGGCCTCGAAGGTCTTCCGCTTCGAGGAGCAGAACCAGCTTCACGAGGAGATCATCGACACCGGTCTGGCGCAGATCTACCAGTCGCACCTGGACGTCGCGGAGCGCATGGCGCTCGACGACGACACGATCGTCACCAAGACCCTGCTCGACGGCAAGGCGTTCCAAAAGATCCTCGACCACGCGCGGAAGACCAACCCCTGGCTGCTGATCGTCGGCCGGATCGGAGTCCATAGCGCGGCTGAGGAGATGGGTCTCGGCAGCAACACGGAAAACCTCCTGCGCCGCTCCCCTTGCGACATCCTGCTTTCGACCCGGCTCGCCTACCCGGACATCGACGTGCGGGCCGAGGAGAGCATCAAGTGGACGCCGGAGGCGGAAGAGCGCATGCAGCGCGTGCCCCCCCAGGTGAAAGGCATCGCCCGCACCGGCATTCTCCGCCTGGCGCTCGAAAAGGGGCATAGCGTGGTCACCAACTCGGTGATCGACGAGGCGATGGACCGCTTCATGCCCAAGCAGTCGCGCGACCTGACGTTCGAGCTGGCCGAGCGCATGGCGCTGGAGCTGGCCTCCCGCCAGCCGGTCGCCATCTGCAAGGCCTGCGGCGTCGCGGCGAGCGAGCCGGACGCGGTCCGCTGCGGCGTCTGCGGCAGCGACAAGCTGGAGCGCATCGACCGCGAGATGCTCGAACGGATCGCCCGCGCCGAAGGGGGCTTGACCGAAGAGGTCACCTACGACGGCAAGAAGCTCCAGTGGACCGAGAGCGCGCGCCGGGCGCTGTGGACCTTGAAGGACGCCTACAAGCGGCGGCGGGCGAAGGCACGGATCGAGAAGACCGCGCGGACCCGCAAGCTCCCCACCATCACCCTGGAGCTCGCGCAGCAGGTGGTCGAGGAAGAGACCGGCGTGCCGCTGGCGGACGGAATCGCCGCCGCGGGGGACGCACCGGTTACCGCCTCGATGGACGAGGCGCCCGAAGCGCTCGAAGCACAAGCTTCCGCCTCGGCCCCTGACCTCAACGGCGAGAAGCGGCTGATCGCGCGGGACAGCAAGAACGTGCCCCTCCTCTCCCCCTTCCCCTGGGCCGGCGAGGCGGTCGAGCGCATCCTGCGGGTGCCGTCGGGCTTCATGCGCAACCGCACCCAGGATCGGATCGAAGCCCTGGCCGCCGAACGGGCCAGCTCCGCCATCAGCCTCGCCCTGGTCGAAGAAGGCATCGCGATCGGCCGCCAGATGATGGAGGAAATGCTCCAGAATCAGGTGGCGGCGAAGGCGGCGGGCGCCGCGTCTCCCCATCCGGAAGGCACCGGAACGTCGGCCTCCGGCGAGAGCACCCACGTGGCGAACGGCAACGGCACGGCGAACGGCGCGGAAGCGACGTCTCTCGCGACCGACGAGCGCAAGCCGCCGATCAACGAGGTCGGCTCCCCCTCCGCCCTCCAAGCCCGCCGCGCCGGACCGCACCCCGAGCTGGACGGCGCGGCGTAACGCTTCGCCGGCTCGACTGAAATGACGTGACGGCGTACCGCTTCTGCCGAACCGACGACCGGGCCCTCCTGGTCGCCGCCTTTGAAAGCTGTCGCGGCCCGGAGGACGAGGGCGAGCCACCGCTCGACAACGAAGGCTTCAAGCGGCTCGTCCGCGACCTCGACCTCTGGTGCAGCAGCTGCATGGTGGCCTTCGAAGGAAAAGATGCAGTAGGCGTGCTGCTCGGCGCCAAGCGGGCCACGACCACCCTGGTCTATGGGCTGCGCGTCCACCCGGAGCATCGTCGCAGAGGGCACGCCCGGCATCTCCTCACCTCTCTCAGCTCAAAGCTAGCGATCCTTGGGCCTCCCGGTCTCCTGGCGGAAGTCCCCGCCGAGCGTCGCGCAGTGGCCGGGGCGGCGTTCGAGGCCTGCGGCTGGAAACTGACCGGCCGCTTCCAGGACTGGCGTCGCCCGGGAGGCGGAGCCACGAGCCTCGCCTCCGGCGGAGCGCGCGAGGCCTTGGGACCGGTGAACCTCGAAGAGCTCTCGACGGCTGGGCTGGTCGGTGACGGCCTGCGCTGCTGGCACCGGGACCTGCCCGCCCTGACGAAACCTGGGCGGACGCTCGAAGGTGTGGCGTTCCACTCTCAGGAGCGGATTGAAGCTTGGGCGCTCTACGAGCCCGGTGCGACGGCGTGCGAGCCGTGGCAGATTTTTCTGACGGGTTCAGCTCCTGGAACGCTCGGTCGGCTGGGGTTTTCGACCGTGATGGACGAGGTGGCGGGGCTTGCTGGCGATTCGGAGCTTGTTTTGGCCCGGGCGGCTTCGGAGGAGATTGAACCGGAGTTGCTGGCCGGAGCTGGATTCAAGCCAGGCGGGGAAACTCTGCTCTACACCAGCGAGGCGCAGGCGGCGTAGGCTGAGGAAGCGGCAAGTAGGCCCGAGCGTTCAGGCCCGGCGCTCGGCGAACCCCGAACCGCCAGACGGCGAACCATAGCGCGCGGCGCCTCGGCGCAAGCGGGGACGCTGGAACGGTGGCGGTGGGAGCGCTTCACTGAGACCCACTGCTGGAATGCACGCCGGGACGCGCCATGTTGGAGGGAAACCGGCGAATCGCGTCCGTCTAGATAGGCACGGCCCGAGAGCGAGTTGGACGTCCGCCTCCAACCGCCCATGGCTGACTAGGAGGAAACGAGATGAGTAAATCCGATCGTCGGAGCGATGGTGGCGCGCCCTGCGCCGTTCTCCTGTCCTCGCTGCTGCTGCTGAGCGCCCTCGCCACCGGAGCCTGCAAGAAGTCCGAGGAAGCGCCGGCGGCCGCGGCCCCCGAAGCCACAACCGAAGCCGAAAAGCTGGACACGACACTGACTTCCGCCCCACCGGCTCCCCAGGAGTTCACCATCATAGGGCGCATGCCTCCGCAATGGGATGCTCAGGACGTGGACGTGATGGTCGGCCCTGGAGACACGATTTCCTGGAAGGTAGGGAATGGTAGGCACGGCGTCAGATTCCCCGTCCAGGCCGACTGCGACATCGCGTTGGCGACGATGACTTTCGATCCCCCACTGGACCCGATCCCGGGAGGAGGTTGCCAGTCGAAGACCACCAACGTGGCGGGTGCCGTGATCGTAACCGCCAAAGTCAACATCGCGTTGTCAGGGGACCTGCCGTACGACTGCGTCGTCCACAGAACTGCGATGCCCGGGACCCTGAAGCCGAAATGACCCCTCCGGGCATAGAGAAAGCGATGGCTCTTTGACGGCCGGTAGGAAGACCGCAGGAGCGTATCGCCGTCAGTCCCCAGTGGACGGATCGGACGGACCGTGCCCGATCAGAAAGGAGTGTCATGGCGCATCGCGCGGTCGAGATCCTCGCCATCGACGGCGGAGGAGTAGCGTTTCGCCCATTTCTTCCCGGGGCTCAGCCTGGTGATCCGTTGCCCGCCGAATCCGGAGATGGCGTCGTCTGGAGCAACCGCACGGACCAGGACGTGGAGCTCGTGTCGACCGATGCGCCCTGGCTCGATCAACGGATCGAGGCCGGCGGGTCTAGCCCGCATCTCTTCATCGTCCCTGGCACGTCGGTCCGATACCGCTGCGTGCAACCCCCACAGCCGCACTTGATCGAGGTTGGTTGACATTCGCGTGGTGGCGTGAATTCAGCACACCGTTGTTGCCGAAAGAAGGGAAGCCATGGACACCAATAGTCCATCATCAGCACCGCTATCCAGGATTCGACCCGTGGCCCTCGCCGCTTGGGCGATAGCGATGGTCACCTTGGCGACACCCCTCTCGACCCAAGGCCCACCGGCCTCGACAATCCCGTGCTCGCCCAGCGGCGCCGAGCTGGTGAATCCCCCGGAAATCCAAGCGGCCGGCGGCATCCTCCGGGGCGCGATCTATCTCGTGACGGAGCTGCAACGACTTCCGACCTCGGAGGACGGCGTCGCGACCTGCAGGGCCGAGCCCGTCCGCGTGTTCCGCCCCGCCCCTCCACGCGAGCCGGTCGATCGAGACCTCAGCGACCCGATGCCGGGCCCGACCCTGCGCGCCCGCGTAGGCGACCTCGTCCAGTTGAGGTTCATCAACCAGATCGACGCTTCCCTGTTCGAGCAGGGACTGGACATCGACGCGTGCACGAGCGCACACCGGGTGGACGGCACCTATCCGGAGGCCTTCAAGGACTTCTATCCCAACTGCCTACACGCATCGAGCACGGCCAACATCCACTTCCACGGCACGCACACCAATCCCGACTCGACGGGTGACAACGTTTACCTTCAGATTCGCCCCTTGCCACGGAACAATCAGGGAGAGCTGACGACCACGGCAGCACAAGTCACTGCGGGCCTCGACGAGTTCTTCCAGGATTGCTCTAGGAAGCTTGGGTCTGCGCCGCTGAAGTCGTGGCCGGTGACCTGGGGCGACCTCCCATCCAGCTGGACGGACCAGCAAACGAAGCTGTTGCAGGCATATCAGCAGCGCAGGCCGACGCAGCCGTTATGGGACGAGAATCAAACGGTTCTCAACGCCGGCGGCTGGCCTATCTACTACATCGGTGCGTTTCCCTATTGCTTTGCGCTGCCCGAGTATCCGGCCCTGGCGGGCAAGGTAGCGCCGGTTATGGGCCAGTCACCCGGCACACACTGGTATCACGCGCACAAGCACGGATCGACGGCAATCAATGTAATGAACGGCATGACCGGAGTATTCATTATCGAGGGGAAGTACGATGACGATTTGAATGCCGCCTACGGCAGCTACGTCTTGGCCGGTGGGTCGTGGAATACGCGCTCCCAGAAGATCCTCGTCCTTAACCAGCTGGGAACTCTGCCCAACGCGCTCACCGGGAAGTTCGTCGACAGCGTAGGCGGAGTGGATTTTACCGTCAACGGTCGCCTTGCTCCGAAGGTGTCGATGCAGCCGGGAGAGGTCCAGCTGTGGCGCATCGTCAACACTTCCGGTCGGACCGCTGCTTTTTTCCTCCCTCCCATCGGCCTCGAGTGGCGACAGATTGCGCAGGATGGCGTGCAGTACGACGACGACAATTACCAGGCTAGCCTCAACCGGCCCTTCTACATGGCACCGGCCAACCGTGTCGATCTGCTGGTGAAGGCACCCATGAACATCCCTACCTCAGCGATCGAGGTGCGCGTTCAGAACGTCATGGCCGAGTCGAATGTGGACACGAACGACGCCGGGCGCCTGCTCCTGACCGTTCAGGTCGCGGGTCCGCCCGTTCTCAGGGAGGGCCAGCCAACGGAGATGCATCTCCTACCCAAGCTGCCATGCCCCCCCGATTTCCTGCGCGCCATCACCGACGACGAGCTCAAGCTGGCAGGGTCAATCACGAGGACTCTGGTCTTCAACTCGAAGGACCCCGGGCCACCGCACCAGCCGATGCAACATACGATCAACGGAATCCAGTTCGACGACAAAGGCGGGCACGCGCATTTGGGCGTGGTACTGGGAGCAGTGGAAGAATGGAAGGTCGTCAACACAACCACGCGCGAAATCGATCATCCGCTACACATCCACATCAATCCGTTTCAGATCAGCGAAATGTTTGACCCCAAAGAACGAATTTTCGACTGGAACAAGAAGACGGCAATGCCCCGCTATGTCTTCGACCACACAAAGCTTATGGCGGAACAGTGCCGAATCGATCCTGACGACGAGTCGACCTGGACACCCTGTCCGTGTCGGGACGATCTCAAAGACAAATCGACCTGGAAACCCTGCCTGCCGACAAAGAAAGGCCACTGGTGGGACGTGTCACGCATACCGAGCGCGTTTGAAGTCCCTGGCAAGAAGGTGATGATTCCCGGATACTTCAAGATGCGCAGCCGCTTCGTCGACTATCCAGGCCGCTACGTGATGCACTGCCATATCCTCATCCACGAGGACCGCGGGATGATGTACAGCGTGGAGGTGGTGAGGCCAGCGAAGACTCAGCCCCACCACTAGCCTGTTGCTCAGGAAATAGGTGCCCGGGGGGAACAGGTGCCCCGAATAGGTGCCAGCCGAACCCGAGAACGAGACCGATCCTCGTGCGGCGAACGGGGTCAGAACGACCGAGCCGAATAGGTGCCAGCCTAATCTGAGCGCGAAACCGATCCTCGTGCGACGACGAGGTGAAAACCACCGCTCCCGGCCGAGTACTGCATCTGGTAGAGCGACCTACGGCCGGTCTTTGGCGGAGATCATGCCGCGCTCGGAGCCAGTGGGGCCTTCGGAAGCGTCGAACTGAAGAGTCGGAACGCGGAACCGCAGCCACCAGGCCAGGCGGTCGTAACTATCTGAAGGCTTTCAGGTCCGCTCGAACGAACGACAATCCCGGCGGGAAGCTAACCGGGGAAACTGAGCCAGCCGATCGCCGGCCCGCAGGTACTCGGCCGCCTCTCGGAAAGCCCTGGCGAACCACGCGTAGGCGATCTTGATCTCGGTCCGAACCCTTTTGCTGGCGGCGTGGACCAGCGGCGCGGGAGACTTCTTGGTCTTCGCCGGCTGAGAAAACGGATGCTGCCGAAGGATCGCGGCGACGCCGAGTGGCTCGAGTCCCGTTGCTGCTCGCCACGCGGCAGCCTTGGCGATGATCGCGTCAATCAACTCTCCGATCCTCTCGCGGTACTGGTCCGCCTAAAGATCCCGCCAGCAGGGCAAGGGCGCGAGGCTTACGACTTCGGTTTCCGCGAACTGCCGATCATCGAGCTCCTCGCCGCGCAAGCGCGCCTCCTATTCCCGTGTGCGATCGAACCAGGTCCCCTCGATCGGCTGGCCGTTGAGCAACGCGGTGACGCAATGGACTCCCGGCCAGTCCTGAGGTCGGGCGACCAGGTTCTCCTTGCAGCCGTGAGACAGGATATAGACGAGGCGCCCCACCTGGGCCTCCTCTTCGTCGCTCACAAGAATCGCCTGATACCGGCGAGAGAAGATCTTGTCTCGCCAGCCGGTCGATCGGGCGACCTCGCGGGCGAGCTTCGAGTTGAAATAGCCCATGAAGCGGGCCAAACGCTCGCTGTCCTCTGCCCGAACGAGGAGGTGGAAATGGCTCGAGGCGAAGAAGAACGCGCAGATCTCGAGCGGGTAGAGGCGCTGTGCCCGGCCGAGAGCGCCGACGATAATCTCGTTGAGCAGCGGCCCCGGCCGAAGGAGGAATCGGCTGTGGACCGTACGGCAGGTCACCTCGTAGAGGGCTCCCCCATCGGGCGTGAATCGGATCTTCCGGGCCATTTCGGCAGCCGGGCGTATCACAAACCCTGCCAGGCGAGGCGCGTCGAGTCAAACTACAGAAACCGTACGGCTTGGCTCCTGCGATCAAGTTCTCGGCAGCGGCCCGACCCCGCAAAAGATCTTGCGGGGTCAACCGGAAAAGTCTGACTCAATCGAGTGGAAAGCGTTTATTTTGCAGGTTTTACCTAAGTGTCGAAAGATCAGGACAGGCGCGCAAGCTTTTACGGGAGACGCGTGCTGCAGGTTAGGGTGGCACCTATCCTATCTGGGCCAACTGACTGCGCGTCAGCGGCGAGCGAAGAGTTGAAGGCGATGAGTTAAAGGCGATGAGCGAGTCCGCTGCTCGCGCAGTCAGGCGCCACCGAGCGATTAGTCACAAATCATTGGTACCGGAATAGGTGCCAGCCAAACCCGAGGACGAGCCAGATCCGCGTGCGGCGAAAGAGGTAAGAACAACCGCTCCCGGCCGAAATCGGCAACCGGCAGCGCGAGCTGCTGAGCCGAAACGGGAATCGAACTCCTCGGCCGGCCACCCTCCTCCGACAGCACCCGTTTTCTCGGCCGACCAAGACTATGAAATCGCCCGCGCAGCTCATCCACCGCCAGCTAACCCCGGATAAGGGTCACACCTATTATGGAGCCGCACGGTCAGGCGCGCTGAAGTCCTCGGAAGGATTGCTATTCCCTCCCAACTGCTGAGGTTTCTCGGCCAGCCAATGAAGGTAGTTCTCGTCAATGCGTGTCAGACCGGATCGCAGCTCGTCACGCCGAACCTCCATCAGGAGCTTCCTCATTCCATTGATCAAAGCATCCTCAGCGTGAAAAACAATGAACCGTTGCCCGTGGTCAAATTCCAGCATCACGCGATCACCGTACAGGGCCAGGTCCGAGACTTCCACATTGCGTGTAATGAGCCTATTGAACTCGCCGCGCCATATTTTGAACGAAAACACATTTCTTCCTGCATCACTCTCCAAATATTCCTTGACTACAGCCGCGTCCATCAGCTCGGCGCTGTTCTTGTCACTTTCAACGAAGATCCTGTATTTTTTCCCGGCATGCGCCTTCAGCGCACTCAAGTATGCGCCACTCTCTCGCCTATGCTTCTTGTCAGAAAAGAAAGTGACGCTATCTTCATGGATGCCAAGCCAGGTGCTGTCAGGCCCACACACGTCAAAAGCCTGACGGAGATATTCACAGTACTTTTCTCGAGCGTGGTCGGGGTTGGCCACCGGAACAACGCTATAGTGCTCAGAAAGAACCTGACTTACCCAACGTTGCACAGGGTCACCAAGATTTTGAAGCCGGAAATTGTTCTGATTATAAATCATATCTGAGAGCACCACAACTGAACTGCTGGCTTCCCTCAGAATAGCTTCGCTAGTAGTACGTACAGCTCCTAGCCGGCGCACAAAGTATTCTATAGCGCTTCCGCTTACCAACCCAAGCAAAGCTGGGGCGAGAAATACCCAGAGCTGTCTTGAACTCAATTGAAGATCCAAACTCAAGACAACTATCGCTGCCAAAACAACCCACAGCGCCAAACCCAGGACTGGCAACCTTGCGTAATCCCACCAGTAATACTTTCTCATGACAGCTTATCCTCAGCAGCGATTGATTTAAGCGTGAAAACAAAATTACCGCTGTCTTCTTCAAGCTCAAGACCCTTAGGCCAGACTCTCTTTTTCCAAGAGACTTCCAGGTTCGCATCAGTCAAATGCTGCGAAAGTATGGGCATGCATACTTTGTATTCGTAGTCACCATCATAGCCGTACTGGGCGACACGTTCAATAAGCGTCTCGACATGCCTTGAGAGGTTTGGGTTTTGGTTGCGAGCTGTCCTAAGAACCTCTTGATAGAAGGTTTCGACTGCACCGTGATAACTCGCCTCATCCCCTTCTAAGTAGATAGGCAGTACGTTCTCAGCCATCACTGCACGACCATCTTTTCCCAACAAACCACGTACTCGGCTCAGGAAGGCAACTTTTCGAGAATCCTCGATATGGTGATAGGCGGATGACAGCATAATGACATCCCAATCTCTTCGGCCGAGATCCACATCACTAACATCGACGGCATCGCTGAGAATGAACTTGATTCTGTCGCCTTCGGACTTGAACTTTCGCTGCGCGAAGGTCAAGTACTGCTTGCAGTTGTCCACTGCAGCTACGGCCACGACGTTGGGATGTTCCACCAGACACTCTGTTGAAAGACCAGTGCCGCAACAAAGGTCCAACCCGTATGCATTAGGGAAGGCATCAAGCAACCTTGTCGCTTCCGCGGCCGCTTCGCCGATCATCATCATCTCATCTGGACGAGACTTCTCCTCAAGTTCATAGGCTTCAGGGTCGTAACGGTAGTCAGGCAAGTCCATGGGTCGACCCTATTCTACTACGCTTGGATATTCTCGATCGCCGACCGGCCCGCTCGGACAAACGGCAGACCGGGAGGAAAACAACCCCGAGGAAACCGAGCCAGCCGGTCGCCTGCCCTCAGGTATTCCGCCGCTTCTCGGAAAGCCCTCATAATTCAGCGGTAGGCGTTCCTCACCTCGGTCCGAACCCTCTTGCTGGCGGCGTCGACCAACGGCGCGGGGGACTTCTTGGTCTTGGCCGGCTGGGTGAACGGATGCTGCCGGAGGATCGCGGCGGCACCCAAAGGCTCGATTCCCGCCGCCATTCGCCGAGCGGCGGCCTGTTCGATGATCGCCTCGATCAACTCGGCGATCCTCTCGCGGTACTGCTCGGCCGAGTAGTGTTGCCAGCAGGGCAAGGGGGCGAAGTTCACGGTTTCGGTCTCCGCGAACTGTCGAGCGCCGAATTCCTCGTCGCGCAAGCGCGCCTCCCACTCCCGTGTGCGATCGAACCACGTCCCCTCGATCGGCTGGCCGGTGAGAAGCGTGGTTACACAATAAACCCCCAGTCTTGAGGTCGGGCGACCAGGTTCTCCTTGCAGCCATGAGAAAGGATGTAAACGAGGCGCCCGACCTGGGCTTCCTCCTCGTCGCTCACCAGGATCGCCTGGTAGCGCCGCGAGAAGACTTTGTCCCGCCAGCCGGTCGATCGGGCGACCTCGCGGGCGAGCTTCGAGTTGAAATAGCCCATGAAGCGGGCCAGGCTCTCGCTGTCCTCTACCCGCCGTCGGCGCCCACCGACGCTTGAAGCTTCGGCCCAAGTCCCCTTTTGCTCGATTTCTCGGAATTCCCGTCTACCGTTGCGGCATGGTGCGGATTGCTACCGGTGGGAAAAGCGTGAGGGGGCGAACGAGATGCTCGGAGGGGGGCGCTTGATCCTGCACTCGAAACCCGGCGGAACACGCCTCAGGGGGAGAAGGTCCGGTGAGAACGACCGAATAGGCTACCTCGACGACCTCCGAGAATCCAAAGGCCCTGAGGGACGAGGGCGATTTGCTACGGTCTCAGGCGTCGAAAGAAACCGAAGCGGCCAAGGGAGAAGCGGCGATGAACAGCGAGTGCCCTACGAGGACGCGGGACCAGGGCTCCCCCCGGAGGGAAGGGCGATCCTGGCCCAAAAACGGTGCTCCCGCGGCAGGGATCAACGTTCCCTCGGCAAGGACCAACGATTTTGGGCGAAATTCGCTGATCCCGCGGCGGGGACCAGTGATCCCGGGGCAGGGATCAACGATTTTGGCCGAAAAACGCTGGTCCCGCGGCAAGGACCAGTGATCCCGCGGCAGGGATCAACGATTTTGGCGCAAAACCGTTGGTCCCGGCGGAGGGAACGCTGATCCTGCGGCAGGGAGCGGCGATTTTGGCACGAAGCGAGGGTCCTAGAGCCGGCGAGGAGTGCTGCGGAGCTAACCGTTCAGTATAACAAACGGGCTATGGCCCTGAGGGACGAGGGCGATTTGCTACGGTCTCAGAGGTCGAGGACGAGAGGCTTCACCTGTGTCGGCCATTTCGGCCCGCACGTTCAGCAAAGGAGGGCATCATGCCCAGTTCGTACGCAGGAAAGACGGAGCGCTGGACCACCCTGGTCACCAACACGGAGCCGTTGCTCGGCTCCGTGCCGGCCGCCCAGGAACTTCACGCGGAGCTCAAGGTCTCGACGACCGAGCTCGGCGCCATGGCGTCCCGCATCCAGGAACTCCTGGGCGAGGCGCACACCCTGGCCAAGCGGCGGCAGGATCTGGCCCGCAAGGTCTCGGAGGACGCCACCCGCTTGAAGACCCACCTTCAAGCCCACCTGGGTCTCAAGAACCCGGAGCTGGTAAAGCTCGGCATCCGGCCCCAGGACATGCGGAGAAGGGGACTGTCGGCCAAGGCCAAAGCCGCCAAGGCTCTGGCGGAAGCCAAGGGGAGTGAAGGGCAGTCCGTGAGCGCCGAGGCCTGATCCGGCGTTCCAGGCCGGGAGAGGGGGCAATCCTCTCCCGGCCGTTGTTGTTGCGGTGCCCGATGAAGAAGACGTCGATCAAGACCGGGAGGTTTGCGCCCGATCCCGAGGTGTTATCGTCCTGGCATGCAACAGCGAGGGCAGGCGATCGATCAGATGATCGTTACACTCCGCGAAGTAACCCAGGAAGATCTGCCGATTTTTTTTGAACATCAGCTGGAGGCCGAGGCGACACGTATGGCGGCGTTTCCCAGCCGCGACCGCGACGCCTTTATGGCGCACTGGGCGAGAATCATGAGTAAGGAGACTAACGAGACCGGAATCCTAAACACCATCCTCGCGGACGACACGGTGGCTGGCAACGTCGTCTATTGGGAAGCGGCGGGGGAGCCGAACATCGGCTACTGGCTCGGCAAGACCCATTGGGGCAAGGGGATTGCCAGTGCGGCCCTGGCCCAATTCCTGACCAAGATAGAGGTGCGGCCACTTTACGCGCATGTGGCAAAGCACAATTTCGCTTCGATACGTGTCCTGCAAAAATGCGGATTCCAATTTGCACGAGAGGATATGTGCGATGGCGATGATGGCGAAGAATTTGTGATGGAGCTGCGCTCGGATCGTGGCGCCACAGCCGCCAATAAACCCACAAAGACCTAACCCGGCGATGCAGCGAACCGCGGACCGTCCTTACGCCTAACTTTGAGAGCATGAGAACATCAACTCTTGCTTGCGCGGTCGCTGATTTTTGTCTCGTTAGGCTCGGCGATAAAGGGGCCTAAGCGTTTGGCGGCCGAGGAAACACCGGGGTCACGTGACCCGCTAAGCAGAAATGTGGCTAGCCGTCGGGAGAACGAAGCCACGCCGCGCCACACGGGAGTGTTGTGGTACGTGTCTGCCATTCTTCTCGGGCTCGCCTTGGCGGGCCTCTATTCGGCCAGGACTTCCGACTTCATCCACGGCGAAGAGCTCGCATGGTTTCTCGCGTATTTTGGTCCGCTCGCTCTGACCATCCTCTCGTTCATCTTCGCGTCCATTCACCTTGCCCGCGGCCGACTGTCGAGTCTACGCGCCTGGCTCCCGGTCGTCGTTTCTCTGATGATCTTCGCTTGGCTCGTTGCCTATCTGTATTTCGACAAGTTTCGGAGCTGAAGGCCGGCGGCGGGCCAGGCTTTAGGCGCACCAGGGGGCCGCGCGCGGAGTCCGCGGGGGGTTCGGAGGGAGGAACCGTAGCGCCGAAACGTAGAACCGCGTTGACTCAGTGAAGGCGTCCGCTGCGGAGCTCCGCCTCGGCAGCGTCGATGTAGGCATGGTATCCCTCAGGGTCGATGAATGGTTCCACTGCGTCTTTCGCAGCAGCGCTGGCGACGAATGCCCGCCCCGCTTAGTCGCATTCAGCCACCTGCCGATGAGTACCAGTGCAAACAAACTGACCAGCCCCAGCAGGACGACGAGCCTGGATCGCTTGGCAAAATGAGGCAACGTCACTCTCCCAATGCGAGATCTGCCTTAGCCGAGCTGCTCGGACAGCGCGACAATGATGCCCTCGAGCCCGCACCTCCTTCTCGTTCGAGTGGAGGACAGCGATCCGGAAGGCCTCCGTCTCCTTCGGTTTGCCCGGCCGAGGGCGGTTTCGAGCCTTCGGCGGCCAAACAGGCGGCCGACACACCTCAGGGGTCGGATAACGTGCCCCCAAAGGCCCTGTACTTCGCCTCGAAGGCCTCCAGTCTTAACCAGAGATCCTCGGTCTCCCGAAAGTCACGGGCGGAATCCACGGGCATTTTCCTTTGCTCTCGGAGCCTCTGGATCTGGGCCAGGATGCGGGCTTTCTCAGCCTCCAGACCGCCACGGGCTCGCAGGGCCTCGACTTCGCACTCTACGGCCAGCCGCGTGTCGAGCCGATGCTCCTTGGCTTCCTCTGTCAGCGTCCGGTGCACTACCTGTAAGGCGCGCCAATGGCGATCGACTTCGCTTGGGTCCTGGACCGATAGCTGGTCCCACAGGAGCTCATAGCGCTCGAGGAGCGATCTCCATTTCGCTTGGAGGACGGCTAGCGGGGCCACGGGCTTTTCGGCGTTCCCGCGCACGACAGCCAGCACCCTTTGCCAGAGGCCCGGATTCTCAAGGATCCGGGCGAAGTAGCGAGCCCGGACATCGGCCTCGATTAAGCTCTCCCAGATCTTGCGCTGAAGGCGCTCGAACTCCTCAACCTGGAACGGAGATGCCGGAGGGAGCATGGTAGTCATGCGGGTAGCCCAATCGTGTCAGCAGTATGCCCCCAACAGCTCCCGCCGACAAGACGACGGTTGCCGGCGGCCGTCGGTTGAAGTCTAACGAGGAACCATTTCGGGTAACTCTTGTGTTACCATGCCTCATGCTGACGATTGAGCTTTTTGAGACCTTGATGAGCAAGGCTCCTCACCTCATGCAGCATGGTTCGGCAACTTGAACGCCGAAGCGGCGGCGAAGGAAGCCATGGCTCTCTACCGATTGGAAGCCGGCAACTTCTCGAACGTCAAAGGGGTCGGATCCGGAGTCTTCGAGCGAAAGGTCGACTTTGGGCCGGGCTATCGCATCTACTTTGGGAAGGACGGGGATCGCTTCGTGATTTTGCTCGGGGGAAGCAGCAAGCAACGGCAGCAGGACGCGATTGCGATAGCGCAAGGCCGCTGGGCAGACTATAAACGGCGCAAGAAACGGCCCTAAGGTTCGATGACAGCGAGGAATTTTGACATGGCACTAACACGGGATTTTAAGGAAACCATCGTTGCTCGCGCTGGTAGCGACCCCCGCTTCCGCGAGGCCCTTTTCAGCGAGGCGATCAACGCATTCCTTGCCGGCCAGACTGCGGAGGGAAGGGCGGTATTGCGCGACCTCGTCAATGCAACCATCGGTTTCGAAGGCCTGGCAGCCGAAATCGCCACCCCAAGCAAGAGCTTGCACCGGATGCTGGGGCCAAACGGAAACCCGAGCACCGAGAACTTCTTCTCGATCATTAGCGCGCTGCAGAAGAAGACCCAGGTCACACTCCGCGTGACCGCCGCTGCTGCATAACCTGAGTGGAGCGCCAGACCTGCCCGCCCGACGACGAAGCGGATTCTTTTTTTAGTCCTGAGCCGGCGAGATGCCCGCGTTCGGGCTCAAGGTCGGCTGCCGCCCGCATTGCTGGCTGCCCTCTTCGGCCGGGAGCGGTCGTTCTGATCACCGTTCGCCGCACGCGGATCGATCCCGTACGCGGATCGATCTTGACGTCGGGTTAGGCTGGCACCTATTCTATTCTCCACACCTACATATCCCTGGACCTGGCCGTTTCGGCGGCCATATTCCGGTTGAACCGGGAGAGTCCAGCCCTGGTAACGCCAATGAATGCAACTCTTCTCTCTCGCTTGAGATGGCACGCCGGTCTCGAAGAATCGTATGAAGGTGACCAGCCTTCAATTTCAGCCAGCACTTGGAAAGCAAATTTCTCTGCGACGTCCATCGGTCGTGCTACATCAGATGTTGTCGACCTATTGGAAGAATTAAACAAAGACCTAAACGGGTCTACGCCGTCAGAATCTACGGACTATGCCGAGAACATTCCGCGGAGCTTGGCATACGCCATGTCTGAAATACTACTACTGCTCAGGGACTCGCGGAACGATCTACCGTCTCAATCGAACGATTTAACTCGTCGCTCGCTGTGGACAATCGAGACGGCGTGGAACGCCGTCTTGGCGGGCGACATCGACAATTTGCGCGAGCATCTCGCTTATGAAGAGGCCGCACGATAGGTAAGGTGGCTTCCATGTTGTGTCGGTTGTTGCGTTCTTCAGGCTCAGATTGCGTCGTTATGGCGTTCTTCTTGCTTTTCCTTGGCGTGGCTGCGGTTTTCCGTTGGCATGGCTGCGGTTTCGCTTGGCAGGGGCGCCGCTGCAACTGGGGATGGAGTTACCAGAAAGCGTCGTCTTCCCGCTCACGCACACTCAGGAGACGGTACTCGGCGATCTTCCGAATCAGATCCTCAGGCACCGGCTGGTCGTAGGAAATCTGAAGGAAATTCTTGGTCGTCTTGTACGCCCCCAGTTCTTTGCGAAAAGCCTCCAGCGCCGCCGCCGTGGGCGCAAAGCTGCAGTGTGCCTTGTGCGCGGAGAAAGCGAACAGGAATCGCGGCTCCACGAAGAAGGGGTTACCCCACTTGATCACCTCCTCGGCCTCCGGCGCGACGCTCTTGAGGATCGCGTAGAGCCGGCGCAGGTGCGGCTGGCCCTCGCGGGGGGCCGCCTGGATGTACTCGGCGATCGTCGTCGGACGCTTGCTTGCCATGGCTAAGAGAACGCACTCAAGGTGACGTAGTACCCGTCCGGATCCCGGAGCGAAAACTCCTCGGATCGAGTATTCGGGTTCAGATGGGGCTCCTCTTCGAAACGGGTGACGAGAGATCTCGCCCTTTCCAGGGCCAGGGCAAAGTCGTCGACGAGAAAGAATAGGAGGAGCCCGTTGCCAGGCGTCGCCACGTCTGGGCTCGTCAACGTCGGATGCTCGTGCGCGCCCCATTGGTGGAGGCAGAGCAAGACCGTTCCATCCGAATCGAGGATCTGGCCAAAGTGGTCATGGGCCGGTTGGGCCTCGGGCAGACCGAAAAGCGACTGGTACCAGCTGAAGCTGCGCGGCACGTCGCGGACACCGATGATCGTCCAGGTGCGTTTCATCACATCTCTCCGCCGGCCAAACGGTTGAGCTGGGCGGGCGCCGCGCGCGCCGCCGCAGGGGAGCGGCCAGCCATCCGCTCTATTTGGCCTGGTTCAAGGCCACAGCTGCGCGGATCAGCGCCTTGAACGCCTTCTCATCGAACTTGCCGCCCTCGGGGAAGTCGATGGCGCGCCGGGTGGCTCCTTCGAGACTGGAGTTGAAGAGGCCGGCGGGGTCGTCGAGAGCCGCCCCTTTGGCGAAGGTCACCTTGACGGCCTTCTTGTAGGTTTCGCCGGTGCAGAGGATTCCGTCGTGCGACCAGACCGGAACGTTCCACTTCCACTCCTCGACGACCTTCGGGTCGGCCGCCTTGATCAAGGCACGGAGCCGGCTGAGCATCTCGCCCCGCCAGTCGTCGAGCTCCTCGATTCGTTGGTCGATTATGTCCGAGGGAGTCTTTCCTTCCGGCACCGCGCTCTTCTTCATGGGTTTGCTCCTCCTCGGTCCCGAGACTTCGAACGATGCGATCTACCGCCGTCGTGCCGATTCTAGCGGGCGCAACCGCCTTCCTTCCACTTGCCGCCCCCCGCCCTCTGTGATGCAATCGCCCCCACTGGCTCGCAATCATGAAGTCTTACTCCCAAATCGACGGCGATGGCGGTTCTAACGTCGCCGAACAGGTAGCCGATCTCGAAGCCGCTATTGCGCGCCGGATGGCGGGCATTCGCCATGTGGTGGCGATCGGCTCGGGGAAGGGCGGGGTGGGAAAGAGCACGCTCACCCGGCAGCTCGCCTCGGTGCTTGCCGCGTCGGGCAAGAAGGTGGGCATTCTGGACGCCGATTTGAACGGGCCGAGCCAGGCGATGCTCTGCGGCGTCGCGGACATTCCGCCGCTGCCGGGAGACGAGGGATTGCTGCTGCCCGTAAGCCGCGACGGCTTGAGGATTCTCTCGGTCGGCAGCCTTCTCGCCGACGGCGAGGCCTTGAGCTGGCCCAGCGCCTCCCCCAGGCACACACACGTCTGGAGAGCGACGCGAGAGTTCGCGAAGCTCGCGGAGTTGCTGGCCGCCGTCCACTGGGGCACGCTCGACGTCCTCCTCGTCGATCTGCCGCCGGGGCCGGAGCGCACCGCGCAGTTCGCCGATTTCCTGGGAGCCGGGGCGAAAGTCGTGCTGGTCTCGATTCCCTCCGCCCTGGCCCGCGGAGTGGTCGCCCGTTCGGCGAGTGCGCTCGCCCCTTTGCCGAACCGGCTGCTGGGCTACGTCGAGAACATGAGCGGCTATGCCTGTTCCGGCTGCGGAACCGTCCGGCCGCTCTTCCCCGAGAGTCGGGAGGCGTCGGATCTCGCGCTCCCCTGTCTCGGCCGCATTCCGTTCGACCCGCAACTTGCCGCCCTCTCCGACGAAGGCCGCGCGATCACGGAGGTCCCGGACGGGGGACCCGTCGCCGCGGCGCTCTTTACGACCGCCCGCACAATGATCGAACGCCTCGAGGAGGTGCCATGAAGTTCCTTTGCGTCCCCTGCGATACCCCCATGCGCATGCGCGCCACGGAAGAGAGCGAGCCCGGCTCGCTCGCCGTGGTCTATAGCTGTCCGGCCTGCGGTTACGAGATGGCGATGCTGACCAACCAGCACGAGACCGACATGGTGCGCAGCTTGGGAGTGCGCATCGGTCCGGCTGCCGCGGCGGCGATCGCCAACCCCGGTGCGCCCGGAATGGCTGCGGCCGGGATGGGGCTGGCTGCCGGAGCGGGAGAAGCTCCCGCCGGCCGTTGCCCCTTCTCCGCCATGCTCGGCGGCACGACGCAGCCCGGAGCGGCCGAAACCCCGAGTGGCCCCGCGTGGACCGCGGGCGCCCTGGAACGCTTAGAGGCGATCCCCGAGATGGTGCGGCCCATGGCGCGCGCCGGCATCGAAATGGTCGCCCGAGAAAACGGCCAGGTGCTGATCGACGAGGAAGTGCTCGCCGCGGCGCGGTCGCGGTTCGGGATGTAGCCCCCGGTGGAAACCGTCGTTCCCATAGGCGAGGGTCCGGCCCGCCCGGCTGATCCTGCCGCGGCGGCTTTTTCGCGCCCGTACGTCGTTTCCTGGAACCTCACCTACCGTTGCAATCTGGCCTGCGAGCACTGCTATCTGGACGCCGGCCCGGCAAAGGTCGCGACTCCCGCGTTCGCCGATCGAAGCGAGCTGGGCACCGAGCAGTGCTACCGGGTGGTGGATGAGATCGCCGCCTTCGCCCCGGAGTGCGTGACGATCTTGACCGGCGGCGAGCCTCTCCTGCGGCGCGACATCGTAGACATCATCCGCTATGCCGCTTCGAAGGAGCTGTGGGTCGTCGTCGGCACCAACGGAGTGAAGATCACCGAGAACCTGGCGCGGGTCCTTCAAACCGAAGGGGTGCGCGGCCTCGCGCTTTCGCTCGACGCGCTCGACCCCGCTCGGCACGACGCCTTCCGCCGGGTGCGGGGAGCCTGGGCCAACACCGTCGAGGGGGCGAAGATCCTCACCCGCGTTGGCCTGCCGTTCATCGTCCAGACCACCGTGGGAGCTCACAATCGCGACGAGTTGGAAGCGATCGCCGCCTTCGCCCACGACGAGCTGGGGGCCAAGGTCTGGAACGTCTACTTCCTGGTCCCGAGCGGCCGAGGCTCGTTCGTCAGCGACTTCGCCCCCGAGGAGTACGACCAGGTGCTCGCGCAGCTGGCCGAGATCCAGCGGAAGTGGTCCTCGAAGATGCTGGTCAACGCCAAATGCGCCCCGCACTTCGTTCGCACCCTGCTCTCCTCGGATGAGTCCGCTCCCTTTCCGAAGAGCTTCGAAGGAGGAGCGGGAGGCTGCCCGGCGGGCACGCACTACCTGGGGATTCGCCCGAACGGCGACGTCACCCCCTGCCCCTACCTGCCGCTCTTCGCCGGCAACCTGGGAGCCACCGGCCTGCGCGAGATCTGGGACACCTCCGAGCTGTTCACCCAAATCCGCCAGCGCAACGATCTCGGAGGGCGTTGCGGCGCCTGCGAGCTGAGCAGTATGTGCGGAGGCTGCCGGGCGCGGGCCTACGGCATGACCGGCGACGTGATGGCCGAAGATCCCCTCTGCACCCACCAACCCGGCACGCTCCAGGCCGCGGTAGATCGCCTACGGCCCCAGGCGGTCGAATACGGCACCACAGTGACCGCTGTCCTGCGCTGGGAGCCCGAAGCCCACGAACGCATGAAGCGCATCCCGGCCTTCGTTCGCGGCATGGTCACCCGATCGGTCGAGACCTGGTGCGAGAAGAACGGTGTCGATCTGGTGACGGCCACGGTGCTCGACGAGATCCGCGCGAAGATGCCGACGCCTAAGGTGTTTGGGTTCGGCAAAGGCGCGCCGGGCGTTTAGGCTCCCAGGCCGTTGGCCTGGGCTAACGGAAAACGCGGCCCTTCAGGCCGCGCTCCACCGCTACGTCTCGCGCACTTCCCGCGGCCTGAAGGGCCGCGTCACCTAAGCCCAGGCCAGCGGCCTGGGACAATCGGCTGCCCCCTAGTTGAAAATATCGTCCTCGCCCGTACCCGACTGCGCCGCGACCTGCTCGTCCATCCACTTCTGATACTCGGCCGGATCGTCGATCGTGACGAAGCCTCGCATCCGGTAGTGGCCCAGGCCGCAGAGCTGGGCGCAGGCGATTTCGTAGACGAATTCCGGCTTGCCCAGTTTTTCGCGCATCTGGGCGGTGGTCACCGTGGGCTCCCACCAGATCGGGATGACGATGCCCGGGACGGCGTCTTGCTTGATGCGCATTTCGGGGAGGTTGAAGCTGTGGATGACGTCCTTGCTGGAGAGGTAGACGATCGCCGGCTTGCCTACGGGCAGATGGAGCTGGTTGATCGTCGTGACGTCGTCTTGGGCCGCGGGGTCGGTGCGATCCAGGCCGAGCGGGTTGCTCTCGATGTCGATCTTGTCGACCGCGGTTTTGCCGAACAGGCCGTCCGGTCCGGGGTAGTGGATGTTCCAGGCGAACTGCTCCCCCACCACGCGGACTTCGACGGCGTCCTTCTTGTCCGGGAACTCCGAGACCCGGGCGGCCCAGAGCGGGACGGATACTCCTATCAGCAGAATGCCTTCGGCGACGGCCACCGCCCCTTCGAGCCAGCTCGACGCGTTGGTCGTGGCACCCGTGTAGCTCGCGACCGGATTCTTCGAGCGACGGAAGCGCCACAAGGCGACCACGAAGAAGATGATCCAGCCGACGAACAAAATCGCCATCAGCCAGTGCACCCAGGAAAGGGCGCTGTCGATCTGCGCTCCGTGCGCCGAGGCCACCGGGGGAAGCCACCTGTTCATGACGAGGCACTCCGTTGCAGTTGCGCCCATTCCGCGGCGATGCTCTCGCTCTCGGCCTGGCGCGCACGGTTACGCAGATAGAAGAAGAATTTCGCGAAGCCGCCGAGGAGCGCGCCGGTGACACCGAGGAGCAGCAGAACTCCCAACTTCGCGGATGTGATCAGCGGCGAGGCGTTCGTACTGTCGCCGTAGCAGACGCTGCAAGCCGCGGCCGGCGCGGACCAAAGCGCCCCAAGTACCACGATCGTGACGCCCGCCCAGCCGGAGCGCCGCCACGCGCCGGTCATTCCCGCCCCCGCGAATAGCGCAGGAACCAGGTTTCGTAGGCGATCAGCCCGATGCCGACGCCGAAGGCGGCGAAAGCTGCCACCTGCCGCGACGTCCCGGCGAGCGTATGGCTGCCCAGCACCCAGGCCCCGAACAGGAAGGCCAGAGCGGTGGCGCAGGCGATGAACACGACGTGGAAGGTCTTCAAGTTCATGACCCGGCTCCGTCAGTTGATGATCGGATCGAAGTGGGTCCAGAGCGGCAGCAGCAGCACCGCCAGGAAGAAGGCGACCGTGAAACCGAGGACCCAGTAGATCAGCTTGCGCTCCGAGAGCAGGTGCATGAAGTAGCCGGCGACCAGGGTGCCCTTGATCGACGCGACGACCAGCGCCACCGCCACCGCGGCGGCGACCGGCAGATGCAGGCGCGAGACGGCCACGGTGACCATGGTGAGCACCAACAGCGACACGAAGACGATGATGTAGGTCTTCACCGTCTTGTCGATATCTGCGTGTGAGTCGTGATTGCCCATTTTGCCGCGGCTCCTTGGCAGCCTATCCAGCTTAGAGAAGGTAGAGGACCGGAAACAGGAAGATCCACACCAGATCGACGAAATGCCAGAACAACCCCGAGTTTTCGACCCGGTTGGTGAAGTGCTCGGGGTCGGTCTTCCAGAGCTTCGCGCCCGGACCCCAAAGGTAGGCGTTGATCGCCATGCCGCCGATCACGTGCAGGCCGTGCAGACCCGTGAGCGTGAAGTAGATCGCCAGGAACGTGTTCGTGCTCGGGAACAGGCCGTGGTGGAATTTGGTCGAGTACTCGACGTACTTGATCCCGAGGAACCCGAACCCGGCGAGCACCGTGAGGCCCTGGAACAGGCGGAACTTGGCGAAATTGTTCCGCTTGAGTGACGCCCAGGCCATGACCATGGTGACGCTCGAAGAGATCAGCACCACGGTGTTCACGGTGGCGAGCGGGACGTTCAAGATCGAGTCGCCGCGCGGCCAGGAGCCGGCCACGGCCCCCGTGCGCATCATCAGGTAGGTGGCGAACAGGGCGCCGAACAGCATGACTTCCGAGGCGAGAAACAGCCAGATGCCGATCTTGCCGTTGTTGAGCCCGGTGTCGGGCCGCTCCGCGACGGTGTAGGGAATCTCCATGGCCTCGCCTCAGCTCGCCTTCTGTTCCGACTGGAACTGCGGCGTGTAGTCGGTGGGATGCCCCGGAACGCTGTACTCGTAGGGGCCGCGGAACGCCTCCGGCGGCGTGAGGAAATTACCGTGCGGCGGCGGCGAAGGCGCCGACCATTCCAGCGTGGTCGCCTCCCAGGGGTTGTCGCCGACCTTCTTGCCGTGCTTGATGCTCCAGAAGAAGTTGATGATGAACGGGATCTGGGCGAGCGCCAGGCCCCAGGCCGACATCGACATGAAGACGTTCCAGTGGATGACGTCCTTGGCGAAGTCGTACGAGGCGCCGCCGTCGTACAGCCGGCGCGATACCCCGGCCATGCCCTGGATGAACATCGGCATGAAAATGCCGTTGATGAAGATCAGGGAGGGCCAGAAGTGGAGCTTGCCCAGGCGCTCGCTCATCACCCGCCCGGTCGCCTTCGGGTACCAGTAGTAGATCCCGGCGAACAGCGCGAACAGGGTGCCCGGCGCCACCACGTAGTGGAAGTGGCCGATCACGTAGTAGGTGTCATGGAGCGGAATGTCCGCGGCCGACAAGCCCAGCGGCAGGCCGGTCAACCCGCCGATGCCGAACATCGGCAGGAAGGCGAGCGCGAACAGCATCGGCGTCGTGAAGCGGATCGAGCCCCCCCAGAGGGAGATCAGCAGCGACGTCAGCAGCGCCACCGAGGGGATCGAGATGATCATCGTGGTGGTCTGGAAGAACGTCGCCATCGTGGTGCCCATGCCGGTGAAGAACATGTGGTGCGCCCAGACGATGAACGACATGAACCCGAGGAACCAGAGCGAGTACACCATGATCTTGTAGCCGAACAGCGGCTTGCGGGTGTTGTTCGCGACCACCTCGGCGACGATGCCGAACGCCGGCAGGATCAGGACGTACACCTCAGGGTGGGCCAGGAACCAGAACAGGTGCTGCCAGAGGATCGGGTTGCCGCCGCCGGTATAGGCGAGCGCCTGGCCGGAGACCACGAGGCCGCTCGGCATGAAGAAGCTCGACCCGGCCAGCCGGTCCATCAGCTGCAGGATGCCCGCCGCCTCAAGCGGCGGGAAGGCGAGCAGCAGCAGGAACGAGGTGACCAGCTGCGCCCAGCAGAAGAACGGCAGGCGGAAGTAGGAGAGCCCCTTGGCCCTCAACTGCACCGTGGTGACGATGAAGTTGATCGAGCCGAGCAGCGACGAGGTGATCAGGAAGATCATGCCGATCAACCAGATCGTCTGCCCTTCGCCCGCGATCACCGACAGCGGCGCGTAGGAGGTCCAGCCCGACTGCGCCGCGCCCCCGGGGACGAAGAAGCTTCCGAGCATCGTGATGCCGCCCAGGAAGTACGACCAGTAGCTCGCCATGTTGATCTTCGGGAACGCCATGTCGGGCGCGCCGATCTGGAGCGGCAGCACGAAGTTGCCGAAGCCGCCGACCGCGAGCGGTACTACCCCTAAGAACACCATGATCGTGCCGTGCATGGCGCCGAGCTCGTTGTAGAACTCGGGCAGCATCGAGCCCCCCGGCATGCGCGCCTCGCCGAACAGCTTGCCGATCAGCGGCAAGGCGCGTCCGGGGAAGGCGAGCTGCCAGCGCATCAGCATCACCAGGCAGAAGCCGAACAGCAAAAACAGCAGGCCGGTCACCGCATACTGGATGCCGATGACCTTGTGGTCGGTCGAGAACACGTACTTGCGCCAGAAGCCCAGCTCCGGGTGCTCGGCGTGCTCGTGGTCGTGCGCGGCTCCGGCATGAGCGGGCGCAAGTTCGGTCGTGGCCATGGCTCTCCCTGGTGACTTTCGGGTTGCTCGGGTCTTGGGTATCTATCTCTAGGGGCCGGTTACTTGGCCGGCGGAGCGAACGAGAAGTTCGCGGCGGCCGGTTTGGCGGCGGTGACGGTCACTTTCGTGGTCTTCACGCCCAGCTTCTCGTGCCACGCCTCGACGTCGTAGGTGCCCGGCGGCAGACCCGAGATCTTGAACTTGCCGTCGGCGCCGGTGACCGCGAAGAACGGGTTCGAGAACACTCCGACGTACGCGGACATCCAGCCGTGGACGTCGCACTTGACCAGGAACATCCCCTCTTCCTTGCCGAACTTGGCGTCCGCCTCGGTGCGGTTCGCGGGCATCGCCATGTTGAACGGGGTGTTGACCTTGGGCAGGGCGTGCACGTTGTGCAGCAGGCCGTCGCTGTTCTTGAGCTTCAGGGTCTGGCCGACCCGGATGCCAAGCACGTGCGGGAAGTACTGGCAGCCCTTCTGGTCGATCACCACCGGCCCGGCCGGGGCCGGAAATTTCCCCGCGACGGCGCCCTTCACCCGGACCATGACGTTGCCCATGGTGTTGCCGGCGCCCAGCACCAGCGCCTCGCTCTTGACCGGGGCGGTGTGCTTCTTCGCGCAGACCGGATCGGCATCCATGGCGATCGGCTTCAAGGTCGGGACTTTCCCGGTG
>Ga0268264_10000922_pt1 | contig 30609 bp, 32 predicted proteins | sample KBSSwiS32_FD_190357 | JGI IMG/M metagenome (GOLD analysis project Ga0268264, IMG submission 190357) | Switchgrass rhizosphere microbial communities from Kellogg Biological Station, Michigan, USA - KBS Switchgrass S3-2 (SPAdes) (version 2) | ecosystem: Host-associated > Plants > Roots >...
GCACGGGGACCCCGTGATTGAGTATTGCGAAATACACAGTGCCGCGATCGCTCGTTGGAATGGCGCCCACGAGGGCGCTTGCGCCGTAGTCACCATAGGTTCCCGTCTTGCCAACAACCCGCCCCACCTCATCGGGCCCGTCGAGGCGCCGACGCAATGTGCCATCATCGATGCCACAGACAGGCAGGATGTCAGTCAGCCCATGTCCGGATTTCTTCAACTCCTCTTCCAACGCGCGCAACAGCTTGACGGCTGCCCGGGGGCTCAGCCGGTTGGCGGGGTCGGTGCCGGCTCCATCGCCCAATTTTATTTCTGATTGCATGGAGCCCGGTACGGCGCTGCGCGCCAACGCCTCGACGGCTGCGGGGCCTCCAGCCGCGTCCGCTAACGGCTTGAAGATATTGTTGGAATAGTCATTCAGGGACTTCGCGAGCGGCAACAGTGGTTGCGACCGGTGAACGAGCAACGGCCTGACCAACATTGAGGTCGGCGCCGCGCTCGGGGTCGGCGCCGCGCTCGAGGCCGGTGTCGGATTCGAAGTGGGCGTCAGCTCAGCGGCGCCAAGGAAACGGATTCCGACGGGCAGCAACTTCTCAGGCGTGGGCCCGGTTGGGTTCTCGAGCTCAAAGGCACGTACTGCCGCCAGGGCGGCCGGCGAAACGGATCCGGCCAGCGCACGTTGCAGTCTCAGCCCGTCTTCATCGGCCTGCCAGTCGAAGGTCATATTGCCATGGAGCCTGAGCTGGCCCGTCACCTGCGTGACTCCCAACTCCCGCAACCGGTCCGCTACCAACAGCGCGCTTTCATCGACAAACGCCGGGTCGCCATTGCTCTCAACCAGCAGGTCGCCATGGAGCGTACCCTCCGAGATGACCCCGCGCGCAGAGAAAGTCGTGGTGAAGCGGTAGTCGGGCCCCAACTTACGCAGCAGGGCCAGCGTCGTCGGGACCTTTGAGACCGACGCGGGGTGCACAGCTTTCTGTGCCTCCTGGGACAGCAAGGGGGTGCCGTTGGTACTTTCAATATAAACGCCTTGATTGGCTCCCAGTATGGACCTGGCCTCGGCGGCCAGACTCGCGGTATCAGCGCTCGTCGCCGTGTGGGAAGCCAGCAAACCGGCAATCAGAATCGCAACTCGACGCACTATGAGATCCAAGGGCTGACCAGCAGGGTGCCCATGATGCCATCATCGCGTGCTGGGAGGAGCGACGGGCCATTGGGCGCACACCTGGGCTCCGCCGAGCGCGGATTCCGCAATGCGCACGCTGCCCCCATGCCATTCGACAGCCCGCTTCACGATGGCAAGGCCCAGGCCATAGCCGACCTTCTTGCCCGCGGCCGGGCTGAGTTGCACAAAGGACTGAAACACGCGGCTGCGCTGCGCTTCCGGGATGCCGGGCCCGTCGTCTTCCACGCGCAGCTCGTTCAAACCCTCGTTGATGGCAAACGTGACTTTGACGCGGCTGTTTGCATACCGGCCTGCGTTGTACAACAGATTCCGCAGCACTGATTCAAACAGGTGAATGTCGCAGACGACCTTCCGCGCGTCGGGCTGCACTGCCGACTCAATCGTGACGCCGGAGCGGATGCCGCTTTGCACCGATTCGACAATCGCGGGAATCAGGGCCGTGAAATTGTTTTCGGACAGATTGAGCTTCAGGTCTGCCCGTTCCAGGATCGCATAACCCAGCGTTGCCTTGACCAGGCCATCAATGGCATCAATATCGGTCTTGATGTTAGACAGCGATCCTCTCAGCTCCTCGATGCTGGTTGCGTTGTGGGCCAGCTCGATCTCAAACTGCATGCGCGACAGTGGCGTCTTGATCTCGTGTGAGACAGCGTTCGACATGTCCTGGTGAGAAGCGATCAACCCATCGATGCGTGCCGCCATCTTGCGGAATGTCTGCGCAAGCGGATAGATCTGTGAGTGTTGCTTGATCGGCGCGGCAAAGTGCCAGTTGCGGTTACCAAACTGTGCCGCTGCCTTCTCGAGAGTGCGCAGGTCGCGCGTCAGCGGCCAGATCCAGATCATGAGCACGAGCGCAATCAACGCATAAAACAGGATGGTGATGGCCCAGTCCAGGGGTCCGCGGCTGGTGGAAGGCTCGTGGGACCTGAGCGCGAGGACGTGATCACCGTCGATGCGTTTCAACACCCAGGAGTCGCCCTGGGAGGAGCGCATGTACGCATTCTCGCCGCGCGCGAGCTTTTGCAGGGTATCGGCGCCGGCGATCTCGTTGGTTGCGAAGAGCTCGACATCGATTCCGGTGCGGCCCGCAACGCCTGAGATCAGACTCCGCCAACTCTCGGGTGGGGCCTCATGGAGGCGGTCGGCCAGGACGCTCATCACGGCGGCCACCGGCCTGTTTTCCGCCGCATCGGGCTTGCTGTAGATCTGCAGGAGCCGGTCCTGGCCCCAGCTCACAACAGCGAGAGTCATGACAATCAGCAGGTAGAGGCCCAGGAAATGCCGCGCCACGGGTCACCAGGCGTCCGGCACAAACAGATATCCCTGTCCCCAGATTGTCTTGATCCGCTGCGGATTCTCGGCATCGTCGTCGAGCTTCCTGCGCAGCCGTGAGATCCGGATATCCAACATCCGGTCCAGCCCATCGTAGTCGCGATTGTAGAGGCTCTTGAACAGCCGCTCGCGCGACTGGATCTCCCCCGGATGACTCGCAAGAAACACCAGGAGATCAAACTCATTGCGCGACAAGGCGATGTCGTGGCCGTCCCATTTCACCGCCCGCGATATGACGTTGATCGCCAGCCGGCCGAAGGCCAGGGACTTGCCGGCAACGGGCGCCACGGCCGGCTTGCTCCGGCGCAACAACACATTGACTCTTGCCAACAAGACCCGCGGCTCGACGGGTTTGATGACGTAGTCGTCCGCGCCCAACTCCAGACCCAACACGTGATCGATGTCGTTATCGCGTGCCGTGAGAATCAGAATCGGGTTGGCGAAGTCCGGCCGCAGCCGCTTGCAGATGGAGAAACCATCCTCGCCGGGCAGACCCAGGTCGAGAATGACGAGGTCGGGATTGCCGGCCTGCACGCGCTCGACCACTTCGTCGCCGCGGCTGACAATGGTCATGTTGAATCCGTGATTCGCCAGGTAGCGGCTCACCAGCTCGGCGAGGCGCAGATCATCCTCCACCAGCAGAATCGAATGTTGCGGCTCCGTGCTCATGCGCGGCCACCGTCAGTCGAAGATATTCCAGGGCTGCCGGCGCCGATGGCGATATTGGATGGCTTCCCGGATGACGCGCAACGCCTCGGAAGCGAGCACGTGCTCGAGGGAAACATCGCGCAATTGGAAAACCACATCCTGGGTGAAGACGAGCTCGACCGTATAGGTACCGGCCGAGTAGTGCTCCCAACAGCGCTGAATCTCTTTGTGCTCGAGAATGACCAGGCAAAGCGATTCGTCATGTTTGGAGCGCCACTGGGCGTGCACGGGTATGGAACACTGCTTGTCGTTGCCCGTCAGGGTGCAGATCCGAGGGCTGATCTCCAGGTGGATATCCTCGTCCGCCGGACCACTTCCACTCGCCGACGAACCGCTCGCCGTAGGACCACTCGCCGACAGAGCACTCGCAGTCGCCGAGTGTCCATTGGGCGGAGGACCGTTGGCCGACGGAGCACTGGCCGAAGGACCGTTGGCCGCCGGCCACGCCGTGGCGGCGAAAAGCAGGCCGACCGCCGCGGCAAGCCGTCTCCACCCGCGCCGGATCGCTCCCAATCTTCTGTGACTGCCCGTCCACTGGTGCATTTCCCCAGTTTACTTGTGAAATACGTAGGTCGCGCCGATGAATGCAGTGGTGACGTAGTGGCGGTCGACGATCGGACTGTCGGAGATGGCGTTTCCCAGCCGCTCGACGTGCACAAAGGCATCGAGCTGCCACTTCCTGCTCAAGGGCCGTGAATAGCCTAATTTTACGAATGGATTCAAGGCCCAGCCCGCCCGGTAGAGGCCGGGATAGCCGTAGTAGTAATTGACCGTGGACGCGCTTTTCCAGGTGAGACCGGTGCGGGCGTTCACGGAGCCGCCGAGAAGGGATCCGATGGGCATACCGACCGCCGCCCGCAGCTCAGCTCCGTGGGTGTGGCCCGTGATCTCATGCAGGTAATCGACCTGGCCGGTCATGCTCCCGCGTTTGAACGTCCACTCGGGACCTGCGAGGTACGTCACCTTGCGCGCGGGCTGAGGCAACTCACGAGCATCCGCGGGCGCTTGCTGCGACGATTGCGGCGGCGGCTTGACCAACGTGGTAGCACCGCTGTAGTTCCCCGAGAATGACGCAGGGGATAAAACAAAGAAATTCTGCAGGTCGCTGCGATAAAAGAAGACCCGATCATAGCCGGGGCTCGCCACGAGGCTCAGGGTGTTCGACTCACCGTCGAAAAGCGTCACCCCGGGGTCGAGGTTTTCGATGAAGAACCGTTTACCGTAATAGCTGAACTGGGGTACGAGGATCAGCGGAATATCCCGGCCGTCAAAGATCGGGTTTGTGCGGACGCCCGCGCCCAGGGCGACACTGAAACTCCAGCTGCCGACGGCGACGCACTCGTCCGTGGATGCGGTGCACTCTGACTCGGCGAATGCTGCGGTCGCGACCAGCAGGCAGACTATGGCCGCAGCGGCTGCACCGACTCTCCTTCTGGCCACGGACCCATTCTCCCGCTCGTCACTTGCACGGCACACAGAAGAGATGGTCGCAGAACGGTCGGTTACACGCCATCCGACTCCTGTAGCTGTTTGTAGTGATCTGTATCGGGCGTCGCCGATTCCGTACGACCGCGACCTAACTCGCGGCGGGAGCCTGATCTTTCGTGATTTTACGGCGTTTGCGACGTTTCAGGACCCAGGCGGTTACACCACCCACCGCCGAGGTGCCGCCGGACGCCAACCAGGCAGCGGTTCCAATGCATAGGGGACACATCAGTGACACTCCTTTGAGCAGGATTGTAGGGGCTCGCTGGCGGACTGGGTGGCCGACTGGCTCGCCACGAAAGCAGGTGTTTGACCGCCCGCCTGAGTCGGTGCCTGGATGGCCCCCTCAGCGGCCGCCGGAGCGCCTGCCTGGGCGCCTGCCTGCGCCGCCGCGTCGGCAGAATACCGCAGTTTGGGCATCCACCCGGCCGGCCCTTCCGGCAGCAGGTCGAACATGTGCCAGATCGTGCAAAAGTCGTCGCCCGGGCTCCAGGTTACATCGGAGACGCGGAGGATTTTGTTGGCTTTGCGCTTGAATACTGACATGCCGGGCAGTAAGCGGGTGGCCGTGCGGTAGCCCATATCCTCGGCGAAGGAGTTTCCCATGTGGCTGACCATGGGAAACACCCAACCGCGGCTGGCAGCAAACTTCTGCTGGACCTCGGGAGCATCCGGGCTCGATACCACAAACGCCGCCCGGCTCGTGACATGTTGGTGTATGCCGTTGTAACCGTCCGCCCACAGTGTACAGCCGGGGCAGGAGACGCCCATGTTGTGCACGACCATGAGATCCTCATGGTCACCAAACAACTCTGTCAGGGTCACGATCCCGTCGGGCACGCGGAATTCGTAGTTCGCGACTTCCTGCGGCTCGATGTCCGCCTGCACTTTGCGCATCTGCTGCCGGATGTCGGCAATCTGTTGGCGGAAGGCAGTCAACTTCTGCGTTGCGGCGGCGTATTTCATGATCAGGCCCCGTATTGATCGCGAAGCTTGACCCAGGACATCGGGTGCGGGAGGCCGTCTTCGTTGCGCCCCTTGGGGACGAGATCCAGGAGCTGGAACGCGACATTCATCGGGTCAATGCCCCGAGCATACGTGGAATACGTGTGAAACGCGGTGCCTTTCGCGTCCTTGTCTTTAAAGAACACGCTGAAGCCGGGCTTGTCGGGCATCTGCTCCGTGTTCCGCTCAAAGTTATAAAGGGCTGTGCCGTTCGACACGTCTTCGGCGCGGAACGAAGCCTGATAGTCGTAGTTGAAGTCATTGCCGGCGCAGGACACCCACTTGAAGGTCCAGCCCATGCGATTCGCAAAGGCCTGCAGCTTGGCCACGGGGGCGCGTGAGACCGCTACGAAGGACACGTCGCGCTGCTCGAGATGGGGGATGGTGCCGTTGAAGTTGTCGGCCCAGAATGAACAACCGCGGCAGGCCGCTTCCGCTTCGGGCGCAAACATCAGGTGGTAGACAACCAACTGACTTTTGCCGGCAAACAGGTCATCGAAGGTGACTTTGCCGGTCGGGCCTTCGAATACATAACTCTTGTCAACACGCTCCCATGGCAGGTCGCGGCGCTCGCGGCTGAGCTCGTCGCGCAGGCGTGTGAGCTCCTTTTCCCTGGCGAGGAAACGGCGGCGGGCTTCCATCCATTCGGTGCGGGATACAACTCGATGCTCAGTCATGGAACCTCCTGTTGAAGTTGATGCTTGCTGTCGATGGGTCTGCGCCACAGGCGCCGCGGATGCACGCCTGCGTCGCGGGTGCCTCGCCGCGCCCTGATCCAGGACGCGCACCGCTGGTGGATAGCTGGCGCAGCGATTGGACTGGCGCCGTCGGTCTCGATCATTTGCGACGCTTCCTGCGCTTGCGGCCGGTGTTTGATTCGGCTTTTTCCTCATCAATCTGCGCCAGGGTGGCCACCAACAGGTCGAACTGACCCTGCCAGTACTTGGCATAGCGGTTGAGCCACACTGATGCCTCCATCAGAGGCCCCGCTTCCAGCGAGCAGCGGTTGATACGGCCGCTGCGCTCCTGCTGCACGAGCCCTGCCCGCACCAGCACCTGGATGTGCCGTGAGACGCCCTGCAGGGAAATGTTGAATTGCGAGGCGAGCTCGGTCACGAGCAGCGCCTGGCCGTCCAGCAGCTGCAGGATGCGGCGGCGGATGGGGTCGCTCAGGGCCGCGAATACCTGATCCAGGTGCGCATCCTCGACCGCGGCCACTGCCGTTTCGCTGGTTTCGCCGTCCTGGGTGACGACTCGGAAGGCTGAGCTCATATTCACCATGATGGATTAATATCAACGTATTGGTTGATAGTCAACAATCTCGTTGAGTATTTGCACAAGCGCTGCCTGGATCTGTGCACGTGGTGGGAGCGTGGGGCGGCGCGAACGGCATAGTTGGGCCCTCGGCCCGACGGGACGGTCACCAGCAGGGGCACCGATCCGGGGAATGGCGAAATCGACGTTCGAGCCGAATGCCCGAAACCGCGGCGATGCCCGCTGACGTCTGCCGACGCCGGCGACGCCCTCTGACGCCGCCGCGGGGTAGCTTCAGCCGAAAAGATGCTCCAGCGCGGTGGCGAAACTCAGCCACCAGTGCGTGCCGGAAATCGGAACTACCGCGAAGGTTTCGAGCAGTACGAAGAAGCTCCCGTAGATGTAGACCTTGTGCGGACGACCGCGCGTCCGCCAGTCATACACCATCGCTACGATAACCAGCAGGAAGGCAACCAACGCGGGTGGTAACGCCACAAACGGAGGTGGAGGACCACCGTCTGCCACACCGGGTGGTGCCAGCAGCGTTATAAACACGCGCGCAATCGCGGGTGTCATCATGCTCGCCATCAGCAGGTACATCAGCCGTTTGTGCACTTCCGGCTTTTTGACGTTTGCGATGGCAGTGGCAAACAGGCCAATCATCAATGGAAGTGCAAGCATCGCAACGGCTGAGAACCGCTTGCCTGCCTCACCTACGCCGTGAGCATCCTCTAACTTCAGCAGCGTCACTCGCGTGGCGATGATGGAGCACATCATGACACTGAAAAGCGCTATGCCAAACAATCCCCACGACTTGTGGGACAAAGTTCGCCCAGACGCGACCAATGCGGTTTGCACGAAGTAGAACAGGGTCCACGAGAACAGCAGCATTCCGTGGACGTGAAGAATCGGCGGGGCGGCGTGGAAGGTGCCGCTGGCCAGGCGGGCCCAGTAGGTCGGCGTAAAGCCGCCAAAAGCGATCAGGACAAATACGCCCGCCATCCACACGTAAAAGTGCGGGCGGTCATTGGAACGGACGGCGGTGCCGTCAACGAGAACAGTTTCCACTGGCAGACCCCTGAATCTTATTTTCTGGGGGTATTTTGCGCTTGGACGAGACTTTTGGCTAATTTGATGTTGCGGGCGCAACGGACCCTCAGATCCACTTAAACCCTTTCGCCAAAGCGAACAGCAACACAGCCGCATGCACAAGGTAGACAACGATCAACCAGACCGGTGGGGAGCGAAGACTCCTTCGAAGGACATCGAGTCTGTCGCGCAACGGCTTTCGAACTTCGTCAGTTCCGCACGCCGCGCGGAGGCCGCTGCCTAAATCCGATATCAGTTGCAATACCTGCCCGGGCAACTTTTTCAACCCATCCACGATTTTAGAGCCACTTGAACCCTTTCGCCATCACAAGCAGAAGGCCGGCGGCCAGCCCGATGTACAAACTGAGAACCCAAACTTTCGCCGAGGAAAACTCCTTTTGTAGGGCATCGAACTTGTCGCCCAAGCGCTTATCCAGCTCGTGGACCCGATCTTCGAGCCGACGCACATCTACCTTTATTTCCGAGACGTCCTTCTTGATGTACTCAACATCCACCTTGAGTGTCGCAAGCTGTTCTGGAAGTTGAGCCAACTTATCCATGGCAGACCCCTCTGGAGGATCGCCCTCGTATTCCAACAATCGTGCGGGATTCATATCTCACCGTGACCTCACTTCGATCCAACTCGAAACCATCAGCACGGTGATTATTTTGCGCGCCAGCACTGCGCTAAACAACAGTTTGCGCAGGTTTTTCACCCCCAAAGCGTGACTCGAGACGCCTGCGAATGCAGGCGTCTTTTTGCGGGAATATAGGCGTTATAGACTCGTGGCGACTATACGTCCGACTTCACGTAGGACACCCTCACGCTGTTTCTTAGGTGTGCCACCACGGCTGTAAAGTGCAGCGACAATGATCGGCGCACGATTAGGGGGCCAAATAATTCCCGCATCGTTAGTCTGGTCGTCGTACGTGCCAGTCTTGTGAGCGATGCGCCAACCAGTGGGCAGGCCCGCCGGGAGACGAAGCTCGCCCACCTTGGCGTCGAGCATCCAGCCTTCGAGGCGCGACCGGGATTCGGCGGATAGGACTTTGCCGAGTACCACAGAGTTGATCAGACCCACCATGCTGCTCGGCGTCGTTGTATCGTGCACCTCTCCAGGACGAACGACATTCAAGGCGGTCTCGATGTTGTCCAGGCGGGTGATCTGATCACCGGTCGAGCGGATGAACGATGTGACCACCTCCGGACCGCCGAGGACTTTCAACATCAGATTGGCAGCAGTGTTGTCGCTCCACTCGACGGCGGCAGCGCACAGCTCACCCAGCGTCAAACCGCCCTCTTTCACATGCTCCCTCACAACAGGCGCATATTCCAACAGATCGCTTTGGCCGAATTCGATCCGGCGATCCAGATGTTCGGTACCTTGATCAACGCGTTTGAGAATGGCACCAGCCGCCAGGAACTTGAACACGCTGCACATGGCGAAGCGTTCGTCGCTGCGATGTTGGATGCGCTTTCCGGTGGCCGTATCCCAGGCCTCCACGCCGAGCCGCCCGCCCTCGCGTTTTTCCAACGCTGCCAGCTGTTTGGCATCACCATTCGCACGATTTCGATCGTCGCCCGCGGCGCCACTCCTCGGCGCCTGAGCGTGGGGACCAACACCCGCAACCCGGCTTCCCGTTGAGGGACCAACGTGGCCCCCGTCCGCGGCCTGGCCCTTCCCCGGCGCAGGAGTAGAGCCACCGCCCTCAACCGCCGCCAGTGCGACCCGCCCAGCGCATGCCATCGCAGCCGCACCAACCAACAATCCTCGTCGACTCATTTGCGTTTTCAAATCGCATCCCTAAAAAATCCACACGCAGCAGACCGTATGGCGTCCCTGTGGCGATACCGTGACGCAATTCGGGCAAAAAGTGGCAAATCAAGTATCGAGCGAACCGCAGCGCCCGTGCCGGCCGATGCCGCCGCCGACTGGCGCCGCATGTTTGGGCCGGCCGAGGGCGCACGCCACTCGCGCCGCTATCCGGCGCGGCGGGACCTACTACTCAAAGAGCAGCAAACGACCGCGCGTCCGCTCCCCAAGCAGGGGCCCGTCGCAACGCCTCCGGCACTTCCTCCGGTTGCGACACCACCTCCCACATCTGAGCGTGGCGCTCATCCATGAAGTGCTCCTCGATCGCATGATCGAGCGCGTCGAGCAGCGGGTTGAAGAACCCGCGCGTGTTCACCAGCAGGATGGGATTCAAGTACAGCCCGAGCCGCTTCAGAGTGATCGCTTCGAGCAACTCTTCGAACGTGCCGGACCCGCCAGGCAACGCGATCGCGGCCTGACTGCGAGTCAGCATCAGATGTTTACGGATGCGCATGTCCTCGACGAGCTCCAGCTCAGTCAGACCCACGTGCCCCCATTCGAGATCGGCCATGAACCGGGGCAGAATTCCGATGACGCGCCCGCCTTTGCTCAACGCGCCGTCAGCCAAAGCGCCCATTGAGCCCCGCGCGCCGCCGCCGTAAACGATCTCCAGTCCTTCTTTCGCGAGAACCTCGCCCAACCTGAATGCAGCCTCGCGATAATCGGGATGCGCCGCCTGGCTGGAAGCGCAATAAACGCACACGGCGCGTGCAGGCCGCGATTCATTGCTTGTGCTCATCAGCACATCATCTCACGACGTCGAGCACCTCGCGAATCAACGCCGGTCCCTGGTAGATCAGGCCGGTATACAACTGCAGCAGATCGGCGCCCGCACCGCGGGTTTCCGCGGCGTTCTCGGCGGAGAGGATGCCACCGACGCCAATGATCGGAAAATCAGGCCCCACCGCTGCGCGCAGCAAGCGCAACACCGCGACACTGCGTGAGTGCAACGGCCGCCCGCTGAGACCTCCGGTCTCAGTCGCAGCCGCGGACTTTAGGCCTTTGGGACGTGAGATCGTCGTGTTGGTGGCAATCAGGCCATCGACCGGCATCTCCCGCAGTTCCCGGCCAATATTCAACACCTGATCATCGGTCAGATCGGGCGACAGCTTGACGAGCAGGGGAACGCGCTTGGAGTGAACGGGTTGCAGTTGCTCCCGCAGGTTCGCCAGCTCGAGCAACAAGGGCCGAAGCGCATTGGGATCCTGTAGTCCGCGCAAGCCCGGCGTATTTGGCGATGAAACGTTGATGGTTACGTAGTCGGCTACGCCGTACACGGTCCGCAGGCAACTTGCGTAGTCCTGGGCGGCATTTTCCACCGGAGTATCAAAGTTCTTACCGATGTTGACGCCGCAGATGCCGGCGTAGCGGCGGGACTCGAGGCGTTGAGCCGCCGCGGCGGCGCCTTCGTTGTTGAATCCCAGGCGGTTGACCAGCGCCTCATCGGGCACCAGGCGAAACAGATTCGGCCGGGGATTACCCGCCTGCGGACGCGGCGTGACCGTGCCGACTTCGATGAAGCCGAACCCCAGCCGCCCCAGCGAGTCGACGTCGTAGGCATTCTTGTCAAAGCCAGCGGCAAGGCCAACGCGATTAGGAAATCGCAGACCCAACAGCTCGACCCCAGCGCCCCCGGCTCCACGAGCGGAGTCAGCCTCGGCGCCTCCGGCCGGCCTGGCCTTGGCATCGTCCAGGTACGAAGCGAGCGCATCCCGCGCAAACGCGTTCCGCACCCGCAACATCGCCAACGCAACAGCCTGCGCCCGGTGCGGATCCAAACCAAACAGCCAGGGCCGAATCAGCCCATATAGAAACCGATCAGAACCGTTCAGGTCTTCATCGCCTTTGCTGCCGCCAGATCAAACGGCAACTTCCGCAACTTGATCCCCGTGGCCGCGCGAATCGCGTTGGCCACGGCCGGGGCAATGGGCGGCGTGCCCGGCTCGCCGACGCCTGAGGGCGGGTTCGTCGAGGGCACGATGTGGATCTCAATCACCCTGGGCATCTCGTTGATCCGCAACACCCGGTACTGGTGGAAGTTAGTCTGATCCACCTTGCCATCCGTCAGCGAAATCTTGCCATACAGTGCCGCGGACAACCCGTAGCCGATGCCACTCTGCATCTGCGCACGCACGACATCCGGTGTAACAGCGATCCCGCAGTCCACCGCAGTGACCACGCGATCAACCTTGACTGACCCGTCGGTCACAGTGACTTCAACAATATGGGCAACCACGGACCCAAACGACTCGTGAACCGCAACACCGCGTCCCCGGAATGATCCGTTGGCCGTCTTTCCAGAAACGAAAGGCTCGTCCCAACCAGCCTTCTCGGCGGCAAGCTTCAACACCGCCGCGCTACGCGGATGCTTTTCCAACAATGACAAACGAAAGGCTACCGGATCCTTACCAGCGGCCGCCGCCAGCTCGTCAGTCACCACTTCCTTCACGAACGCGGTGTGCGTGTGGCCTACAGAGCGCCACCACAAAATAGGCACACCCACTTTCGCCTGTGCCCAGGTTACGTGCGCATTCTCAATTTCGTACTGCTCGGTGGCACCACCTTCAACAGCCGTGGGATCAACCCCGTCTTTGATCATGCCGGCAAACGCAGTTCCCGCCACGATCGACTGGTTGACCACGTCCTGTTTGATGGCCACCAACTTGCCATCCTGGCTCAATCCGGCCTTGACGTGATGATAGGTCGCCGGCCGATAGCGGCCGCCCGTGATGTCATCCTCACGAGTCCAGATCAGCTTGACGGGATAGCGGCCGCCCGTCGCCTTCGCGATGCTGACGGCTTCGACAATGTAGTCCGATTCGGGAGTGGCCCGGCGACCGAACGTGCCACCCGCCGCAAGCGTATAAATCGTCACCTGCTCAGGCTTCAAACCCGCGGCCAGCGCCGCGTTCGCCTGGTCGACAGTATGAAACTGACAACCCGCCCAGATCTCACACTTGCCCGGGCTCAACCGGGCGGCCGCCGTCAGCGGCTCCATGGGCGCATGCGCCAGGTACGGAAATTCGAATTCAAAGTCGAGAACCTTTGCCGCCTTGCTCAAGGCGCCTTCGGCATCCCCCCTTTTATCGACCTTCACGGCTTCAGCCCCACCACTCATCTGGCGGTATTCCTTGAACAACGCATCGGTGCCGCGCTTTTCCGCACCGGACTCGTCCCAACTAACCTTCAACGCCTCGCGGCCCCTCTTCGCAGACCACGTGTCGCGCGCAACGACAGCAACACCGCGAGGAATCTGTACAACGTCAACGACACCCGGAACCGCCCTGGCGGCTGTAGCATCAATCGACCGCATTTTTGCTCCGAAAAGCGGCGGCCGCAGGACCATTGCGGTCATCATGTCCGGCAACATCACGTCGATGGCGAAAGTCTGTGTGCCGGTCGACTTCGAATGACTGTCGAGCCGCGGCAGGCGCTTCTCGCTGCCAATGAGCTTGAACTGGCTGGGATCCTTGAGCTTCACGTCCTTGGGAATCGGCAACTTGCCCGCCGCTCCCGCCAACTCGCCAAAAGCTGCCTTCTTCCCGGACCCGTGCGAGACCACGCCCTCGCTGACAGTGATCTCCGACGCCGGTACTTTCCAACGATTCGAAGCCGCCTGGACCAACATCGCACGGGCATAAGCGCCCGCGTGCCGAAGTTGATCCCACGAGTTGGCCATCGACGTCGAGCCACCGGTGCCCTGCACGTTACCTTTCGGTCCAAAGGCAAAGTTGCCGTAGGTTGGAACCTGGGCCGGCGAGCTCTCCGCCCGCATCTGATCCCACGACGCATCCAACTCTTCTGCAACAACAGCAGGCAGACCTGTCCAGACCCCCTGCCCGGCCTCAACATGCTTGCAGATGACGGTGACCGTGTTGTCGGTATCGATTCGTACGAAGGGCGTCGAATAATCACCCGGCGTGCCTTCAACACCCAGCACCGTCAGCGCGCCGTTCTTGGCGACTGTCGGAATCACCACACCGAGCGTCAACCCGGAGCCGGCGATGGTTGTGAATTTCAGGAAGTCACGACGGCTGACATTGCTTACCAGGCGCGCCAGTGGCGGCCACGATGCCAGTGAGTCTTCTATGTTGGGCAGGTGCATTGCAGTCCTCCTCAACTCTTGGCCGGCAGTGTTTCAGCCGCTTTGTGAATGGCTGCCCGGATACGCGCATACGTTGCGCACCGGCAGATATTTCCGGACATTGCGGCATCGATGTCCGCATCAGTCGGTCGGCTGTTCGCAGCCAACAGCGCGGAGGCGGACATGATCTGCCCGCTCTGGCAATAACCACATTGCGGAACATCGAGGCCCACCCAGGCCGTCTGCACCGCCTTACCCGCCTCACCCGACAGACCTTCGATCGTGGTGACCTTCTTCCCCGCCACCGCCGACACCGGCGTGACGCACGAGCGCGTCGGCTGTCCATCAATGTGCACCGTACAGGCCCCGCACAGTGCCATTCCGCACCCGAACTTGGTTCCCGTGAGCTTCAGATGGTCCCTGATCGCCCAAAGCAAGGGCATTTCGGGGTCGACATCCAGCTCCTGCGGCTGATTATTGACGGTGAGTTTGATAGCCATCTGCGGCCTCCGGTGAGCCTGAAGCTCGTGCCATTGTCACTTGTATCGATTGAACCAAGCCAATATTGCGCTTGCTTTAGCAGCCGACTGGGACGGACGTGCCGCGAGCCCCCCGTGCGACGCCCCTGGCACTTTCACCAGTGCGGTGGGCACACCGCGAAGCTGTAGCGCCTCGTAATACTGCTCCGAATCGCTTACCGGTGTACGGTAATCCTCGCCACCAACAACCACCAGTGTCGGCGTGGTCACATCGGCGACCAGTGACAGCGGGGAGTGTTTCCAATAGGTCTCCGGGTCCTCCCAGGGGAGCTTTCCGAACCAGTACTTGGGGACATAGGTGGCAATATCGGTGGTCAACGCGAAGCTGCCCCAATTGATCACCGGCTTTTGCGTCGCCGCCGCCTTGAAGCGATGAGTTTTCCCGACAATCCACGCCGTGAGCACACCACCGCCCGACCCCCCGGTCACATAAAGCTGATCGGGATTCACCGACCCCTTGGCAATGGCCGCATCTACCGCACTCATCAGATCGTCGTAATCGTGACTGGGATAGTCGTGCAGGATGAAGTTCGCGAACTCCTCACCATATGAAGTCGATCCACGCGGGTTGGTATACAACACCATGTATCCCGCGGCGGCATACAACTGATCGTCCGACGAGAACACGGGACCATAGCTGGCGTACGGACCCCCATGAATCTCGAGTATCAACGGATACTTCCTGCCGGGATCGAAGTTGGGCGGCGTCACCAGCCATGCGCCAACAGGCCGCTTGTCGAAAGATGAGCTGACTGCCAGCGGCTCGACCTTCCCCAGGCGTCGAACGGCAAACAAGTCATCATTGAGCCGGGTCAGTCGTGTTGCACGCGAGCCGCGCGCGATCGACAGATCCGGCGGGTGGTCAGGCGCACCGCTGGTGAAAGCCACGATGCCGTTGGAGGAAACAGTAAACTGCCCACCGGAGTAAGGCCGATCCAATTGTGATCCGGCCAGTCCTTCCGCCACCTGTTGCAAATGACCATCGAGCGTGAGACGCGCGACCCGTGTCACCGCCTGATCAGTGTATTGAATAAACAGGCTGCGGCCATCGGCAGCCCATTCGGCATCATCAACCGACCGATCGAGTGAGTCACTGATGGAGTGGTCGTTGTGACCATCCAGGTCCATCACATGCACCCGGACATTCTGATACCCGAGAAAGCGGTCATCGAAGGCGAGATAGGCAACCTTCCTGCCATCCGGCGAAACACGCGGCGACTTGTCGGGTCCGACGCGGCTGGTGAGAGCAGTCACCTTGCCGTCATCGACAGACACCTGATAGATCTGTGTCGTGACCGGCTCGCGCTGCCAACCTTCGGAACGGTTGCCGCTCAACAAAACACTTTTGCCATCCGGCGTCCAGGATAACGAGCCTTCCTCATTGAACGCCCCGAAGGTGAGCTGACGCGGGAAGCCACCTTCCGCCGACACGACAAAGGCATGCGAATAACCGGGCTTCAGATAGCCCTCGCCGTCCGCACGGTATTTGACATCGGTGATGACAGTCAGGGGTTCGGCCCAATTGGCGCCTTCGGGCCGCGGAGGCGCGGTGCCCAGGGTGGTTTTCTCATCCGGCGTCATCATGACAAATGCGATGAAACGGCCGTCGGGCGACCACCGCAGATCTCCCGGCATCTCTGTCAGGTCAGTGATGCGAGCTGCCTGTTCCGTCTGCATCCAGCGAACAAACAACTGCGGGTGACCGCCATCGCTTGCAACATAGGCGAGTCGTTTGCCATCCGGTGACCAACGTGGCGAGGAGCTCGAGCCAGGGCCGGTTGCCAGCGGTGTCTGCGCGCCCGTGTCAGCATCGACGAGCCAGATCGAGCGGCGCGGGCGGTCCGTCATGATGTCGTACGTCATGCGGACGTAGGCGATCACGTGACCGTCGGGGCGGATCTGTGGGTCGGTGACACATTGAAGGCTGAAGATGTCCTTGCCTTCGAAGACGTGTGACGGTGAATCGGCGGGGACGGCACCTGCGGTGCCCGCGACCGCAGCAGCCACGGCGGCGAAGAAAATAGAACGCATGGACACTCCCAGACAGCTCGCAACGAGCGAGCCGGGAGTATAACTGCGCCGACAGCCCGTTTAGGCGCCGGCCTCCGCCATCACCTGTCCGAACCGCCTCTGCCGACCATGGTAGTAAGCCAGCGCGGCATGAAATCCCGCGGCGTCGAAGTCAGGCCACATGCAGTCGGCGAAATAGAGCTCGGCATAAGCCGACTGCCACAACAGGAAATCGCTGAGGCGTTTCTCCGCGCCCGTGCGAATGAGGAGGTCCACCGCGCCCGCCGGGGCCGAGTGGTCCACGAGATCCAGCAGCTCCTGGAATCGAGCCGTATCCACGTTGACCTCGCCGCCCGCAAGACGAGCTGCCTCGAGAATGCTGTACTGAGCTGAGTAATCGACGGCAATGCGCAGGAGCATGCCCGTGCTCGCGGCCGTGAGTTGCTCGCTCTGCTCAATGGCGCGGACCAGGCTCGGCGTGAGCCGGTCACGGCGGCCGATGAAGTTGATCCGGATCGACTGCTCGATACAGCGCCGTGTCTCGGTCGTGATGTATCGGCGCAGCAGGCCCATGAGGGCCGTGACTTCGGCGCCGGGCCGCCGCCAATTGTCGGAAGAGAATGCGTAGAGCGTGATTACTCTGACACCCGCGCGAGCGGCGGTTTCGACGATCTCGCTGACGGTCTTCGCGCCTTCAACGTGACCCGCGGTCCGCGGCAGACCGCGTCGCTGAGCCCAACGGCCGTTGCCGTCCATGATGATGCCAACGTGGAGATTGTGCATTGACAAGTACTTTATGTTACAGAGTTATTAGTCGTGACGAGTCATCGCCAAACAGTATTCACGCCCGGCGGGTCGCTTTGATGACAGCCTCGATGTGCTCGAGATAGCGATGCAACGCCTTGCGGCCTATCTGCGTGAGACGATATTCAGACTTGGGCCGGCGGCCCTCGAAGGACTTGGAACAATCGATGTAACCGGCTTCTTCGAGCTTGCGGGCATGAGCGCTCAGATTGCCGTCGCTCACCTGGAACAGCGCCTTCAGCTCATTGAATGTGAGCTGCTCGTTCACGGCCAGCGCACTCATGATTCCCAACCGCACGCGCTCGTACACCAACCGGTCGAACTTCGCGTCCTCGGGAGTGTTGGATGGAATAGGCACCCCCACCGGCTTGTGAGCAGGAGCCACGGGCTCGTCGCGAATCACGGGCGGAGGTTTGTGGGTTGCAGCTTTACTCGACACGTTCTATCCGTCCAATCAGGATGCCGAAAATCAGATGGAGCGCGCCGAAGCCCGTTCCCAACGCCAGGTTGTGCCAGTGTGGCGAGAGCTGGAAGGCAACGACTCCGCAAACAACAAACAACCCACCCATCATCGCAACCAGTCGCAACATCGCCGCCGTAGTCATCATGCTCGCCGACAACACGGCGCAGCCGTACAACACGAGCCACGCGCCCGGAATCAGCGAGCTCAGTTGCTCCTGCCGCAGCACCACGGTCAACACCGCGCCCGCCAGCAGCGAAGGACACAGCGACAACACAAATTTGCGGGCCGGCCCCCGGTAGAGCATGGCCCCGGCCGGTTGCCGCGAATGCCGCGCAATGAACAACACGCCGCTCGCGGCCGCGGCCACGGCCGCAATCAACCAGATCTCGAGCCAATGGCCGGCGAGCCCGGGAATCGACGCAATCAACGTCGCCAGTATCCCCACCACACCCATCGCAATTCCGGCAATCCCCGGAACCGCAAAAGCGCCCGCCGCCTCAATCGAGGCGCGGATGTAGTTGAGAGTTCCGAGAGCGTGACTGTCGATAGCAACAGTATTGTTCGATCTTGGGTTGCTCACATCGGCCCCGCACGTTTACCGTCGACTGTAAGGACTGGTTATTGCACCGTCAAGTACTTTGCGTTACGGAGTAACTCCAGGTCCGGCACCCCGCTTGCGGGCGGTCAGCGAATGTCCGCCACGTGCGTTCCCAGGGATGTGATGAGCAAGAATTTAACAATGCGGCCCCGTGGCGACGCCGATTCCGGTAGACACCACTGGCTGGCGAGCACGATTACGGCTTCGCTCCTGGCCTGCGCAACTACCACCGCCCCTGCAGCCACTCAACTTACCCGCCAGGACATACTGTGGCTGGACCGGATCACCTACGGCCCCGACACCGCCGTGGTCGATCAATACCTGAAACTCGGCCGCCGCAAGTTCCTAGCGCAGCAACTCCATCCGGCTGATCTGCGCCTTCCGCCGACAGTGAATACTCAGATCACGGCACTCGAGGTCGCCCACACCGATCCCGCAGTCGTGCTTCCGGCGGTGATCCACGAGCAGCAACGAATCAACTCGCTCACGGACGATGCAGCCAAACAAACTGCGCGCAAGGCGCTCAACGACCGAGGCAGCAAACTCGCCTACGAGGCCGCTCGCCGCGAAATCCTGCGCGCGCTGTACTCACCAGCCCAGCTGCAAGAACAGTTGACCTGGCTATGGTTGGATCATTTCAGCGTCTTCCAATATAAAGCCAACGACGCCTGGCTGGTCGGCGACTACGCCGAGAATGCGATCCGCCCGCACGCTCTGGGCCATTTCCGGGATCTGGTCATGGCAACGCTGACGCACCCGGCGATGTTGCAATATCTGGACAATGCTCAGAACGCGGCCGGGCACATCAACGAGAATTACGCCCGCGAGTTGATGGAGTTGCACACGCTCGGGGTCGGCTCGGGTTATACGCAACAGGATATCCAAGAGCTGGCTCGGGTGTTGACCGGCGTCGGTGTCAACACCTCCGGCAACGATCCCAAGCTCAAACCGGAATGGCAGAAGCTGTACCGGCACCAGGGTGCGTTCGAGTTCAACCCCGCGCGTCATGACTTCGGCGGCAAGACTCTGCTGGGCAAGCATATCGATGGCGCCGGGTTTGACGAAGTGGAGCAGGCAGTAGACCTGCTCGTCTCGCAGCCTGCTTGCGCGCAGTTTGTTTCACGCAAACTGGCCGTCTATTTTGTCTCCGACGATCCGCCCCGATCGCTCACCGACCGAATGGCGAAAACGTTCCAGAAGACGCATGGCGACATTGCCGAAGTGCTGGAGACTCTTTTCAACTCCCGGGAATTTGAAGCGTCGCTGGGCGACAAATTCAAAGACCCGATGCATTTCGTGATTTCCACCATGCGGCTCGCCTACGACGGCAAGCCGGTCGCCAACACACACCCTGTGGTGAATTGGCTCAATGCGCTGGGAGAACCCTTGTTTGGCCGACAAACGCCTGATGGCTACCCGCTGACGGAGAGCGGCTGGGCCAGCTCAGGTCAGATCAGTCGCCGCTTCGAGATTGCCCGGGCCATCGGCAGCGGCAATGGGGGTTTGTTTGAACCCGAGGACGGCAGCGCACCAACTACCGCTGGATTTCCCCAACTTTCGGGCCGGCTGTATTACACGGCGGTCGAACCATTTCTGTCTGCCCATGCCCGCACAGCACTCGACAGAGCCGGCTCCCAGGTCGAGTGGAATACCTTTCTGCTTGCCTCGCCCGATTTCAACTATCGCTGAGGTCACCTATGCAGCGTCGTGACTTCCTACAGATGATGGCCCTGGCGGCTCCTGCACTTACAGTCAGCGGACGGCTGTTTGCCGCCCCGCCCGGCTCACCGCGCTTCCTGTTGGTTTTTCTGCGCGGCGGATACGACTGCGCCAACGTCGTGATTCCGTATTCCAGCTCGTACTACTATGAAGCACGGCCCAACATAGCTGTCGCAAAGCCGGCAGGACCGGACGCTTCAGACGGAGCGGTTGCTCTCGACTCTGACTGGGCACTCACTCCGGCTCTACGGTCGTCTATCGCGCCTCTTTACGCGAGCCGTCAGGCGCTGTTTATTCCGTTCGCGGGGACCGAAGATCTGTCGCGGAGCCATTTCGAGACCCAGGACAGCATCGAGCTGGGCCAGCCACTGCAGGGAAGCCACGACCTGCGGTCCGGCTTTCTGGCGCGCCTTGCGGGAGTGGTGAACGGGGCGGACCCGATCTCATTTACGGATTCGCTTCCGGTTTGCTTCCGTGGCAATACGGATATTCCCAATATTTCACTGAAGGGCGTTGGCAAGCCGGTCTTCGATACCCGGCAGGCCTCCATACTGTCTGATATGTACTCCGGCCATCCCTTGCAGTCCAAGGTGATCGATGGATTGGAGCTGCGCCAGGAAGTCGGTCGCGCCCTGGAAATGGAAATGAAGGAAGCGAGCCGCGATGCCATCAGCCCGAAAGGCTTCGAGTTGGAAGCCCGCCGCATTGGCCGACTCATGCGCGATCAATATCGAATCGGCTTCGTCGATGTCGGCGGCTGGGACACCCATGTCAACGAAGGCGCGGCACAGGGCGCTTTAGCCAACAACGTCGAAAGCCTGGGTCGTGGGCTCGCGGCACTTTCGCAGGAGCTCGGCGGCGAGTGGCGGAATACCGTTGTAGCCGTTGTGTCGGAGTTCGGCCGCACGTTCCGGGAGAATGGCAACAAAGGAACCGACCACGGCCACGGGTCCGTGCACTGGTTGCTGGGCGGCAGCATCAACGGCGGACGGATTGCGGGAGAACAGGCGCGCGTCAACAAAGACTCGCTTTTTCAGGACCGCGACTATCCCGTCCTCAATGAATATCGGGCTGTATATGGCGGACTGTTCGCCATTCTTTGGGGATTGTCGTCCGACGGGATTCAACGGGTATTTCCTGGTTCCACGCCTGTGGACCTGAAACTCGTGTGACCAAGCTCATTCCGTTGCGTCTGAAGCAATACGTTTGCCGGTGGGACTGCTCGCAGCGGCAACCAACGACCTTGATGATTCTCGGAGTTCTCGCCAATCACGAAGTATCCATTGAATACATAGTGTCCGCGATACCAACCGAGGTCGTATTCGTCTCCGCGAATTTGCAGGCCGTACCCCATGCAGGGCAAGAAGTTATCCGGAGTCTCACAAGGAGACGGGCTCACCAGAAGAGTTTGCCAACGTTCGTGAGGTTGCGGCTGCGGGATGGACGAAAAATCCGGATTTATAGCAACGTTCAGATGCACCAATCGCCCGCGATGGGTTTCGAGAAAGTCAGTAAACTCACCAACGTCCTGGGAATCATCCAATCGCCTCGTGGCGCCAATGTCCGACTTGCCTCCGTTGAACGTCGGCACGTTCAACGCCTGCTGTGGAGCAGTGATTCTTACATCGCCTCGCACGTTGGCGATGTTCGGACTATTCGCACCATTGCTGAGCTGAGACGGAGTGCTGGGCGTGGATGGACGGCGCCGCAACTTATCAATGTTGGCAATGATCGCGGCAACGACCACTCCGATGGCCGCTATCGATGCCACAGCAATCTGTATTTCGGAATTTGTCAATCCCAAGATCTAGCGCTCGAGTCAATGTCGGGGACCCGGAGGCCACTCTGGTCCTCAAATTTTGGCTGGAATTTCACCATGGTTTCATACGTAGTCTATGTGCTCAATAGGCGTCAGGAAAGGATCGACGACGGAGCGCTCTCCCGGCGCGTCACCCGCTCCGGCTGTTGCCTGTCAGGTTTTTGCGGAAGAATTTCAACACCTGCGCCACTTCCTTTGAACAGGGAAATTGAAATGCAAAGTGCGCCGAATTGGCAGGACGGTGGAACTCGGGGGGTTTGGGTAGATTCCTTTCGACGGATGTCACGTCTTCAGGCCGGACCCCCATGCCGCTGCGCAATCCTTCACCCCTTTTATAGCCCATCGGCGGGGATCAGGATATCCCGAACGCCAGCAGCCCGTGCTGCGACCGCGAGAAACGACCAGCAGATCAGCAACAGAAACCTGTTCGGTTGAAGCCGTGCCATAGTTGCGACGAGTTGTTTGGTCGGGCGGCCGGGCTACTGGCGGTTCTCGGTTAGAAGGCGCTCTTCACCACGCCTCCATCAACACGCAGAGCCGCGCCATTGGTCGCAGCGGCGAGCGGGCTCGCTACGAAAGCAACAAATGCGCCGACTTCTTCCGGGGTGATGAACCGCTTCAGCAGCGACGTCGGGCGGACGTGGTCGAAGAACTCTTTGTGCACCTGTTCGACTGACACCTTCTTCGACTGGGCCATCTGGTCGACGAACTCTGTTACGCCGCGGGATTGCGTTGGGCCTGGTAACACACTGTTGCAGGTAATGCGTGTACCGGCCAGTGTCTCGGCGATGCCCCGGGCGACGGCGATCTGCGCTGACTTGGTCATTCCATAGTGGATCATCTCCGCGGGAATCTGGATGCCGCTTTCACTGGAGATGAAAATGATCCGGCCCCAGTCGCGCCGACGCATTCCGGGAAGAAAGGCACGAGCGAGCCGCACGCCGGACAACACGTTCACGTCAAAGAAGTGAAGCCAGTCTTCGTCCGGAATCTCTTCGAACGGCTTCGGCTCGAAGATGCCGAGATTGTTGACCAGGATGTCGACGTCAGGAAATTTCCTGACCATTTCCGCTGCTGTGTCGGCGGAGCCGAGATCGCCTGCGAAACCCACGGCCCCGTGGCCGATCCTGGCGACGGCCTCGTCGACCGCGGATGAGGTCCGTCCATTGACGACTACGCGCGCGCCTTCTTTGGCCAATGCCTCGGCAATCGCATAGCCGATGCCGGCGGTGCTCCCGGACACGACCGCAAGCTTGTCATTCAATTGAAGATCCATCGCACTCCTTCCGCGCTGCTTTAAACTAAGCGTCCGCGGAGTGTGCCCATGAATGCTCAAGACTTGATAGTCGTTTTCACCTCTGTGTTCATAGTCGGAATGATCTGGCTGCGGACGCGGATGCAGTACATGCGCCGAGGCGCCGGCCCGTTGCAACTTGCACCTCCCGGACGAGCTTACTTTGGCGCGGTCGTCGTGCTGCTCGTCATCGGCTTTTTTGCCGCGCCCCTGATTGGAGAGGCCTTCTGGCCAAATACGGGTATCACGCCAACGATCACGCGAGTGATCTGGGGCCTCGTGACGTACTACATCTTCATCGTGATCCATCGCGTCCTGAAATCGCGGGGCACCCCGGTCTTCACGCACGGCCAGCCCTTCGAGGGCGGCCCGCATTCCACCGACGGCCAGCGTTCCAAGGACGAACAGGAATCCCGGGGGTCTACTCCTCGATAATCCAACCCCGGCGCCGGGCGGCATTCAGGAACTCGCGGGCATCCACCGCGAAGCTGTCGTCCTTCGATCGGGGAAGCACGCGCGCGATGATCTGCTCACGGGTCAGTGTGCCATCGCACAGGGCGAGAATCGCGGCCGCACTTTCGTTGAGCTGCACAACTCCAGCAGGCCCGGCCAGAAAGTGGCCGTCCCCGGCGGGGTCCTTCTGCAGTTGACGCCCCGAAGCGAGCCGAACCCTGCCCGTCCGGGACAACGCTTTGTCCTTCATTCTCTGGCCCGTGCAAAGTCCGGGCCAGAGAATCGCAGGAGCTGCGCTCAGCCGCCGTGGGCGAGCGGAATGGCGTGGCGCTTCATTCTTCGGTACAGGGTGTTGCGACTCATGCCGAGTTGCGCCGCCACGCGCGTCATGTTCCCGTGACATTCCGCGATGACCCGTACCAACGCTGCACGCTCGGCGGCCTTCAATGGATTCACCGCGGAGCTCGGCTCCGAACACACCGGGGCCACCGGCGCCAGCGCGGGCCCGATGTTGGATTCTGACTCCCGGATTTCCCGGGGCAGATCGATCCCGCGCACGACACCGCCCTCGCAGATCGCAAGCGCGGTGCGGATGACATTTCGCAACTCGCGGATGTTGCCGGGCCAGGGATAGGCCACCAGCCGCTGGAGGGCATCCATCTCAATCGCCGCCGGCCGGCCATTGCCGGTTTCAGCCGCCAGCGCGTGATGAATCACACGCTCCTTGTCAGCCCGGTCACGCAGCGCCGGCAGCTCGAGCGTGATGCCGTTGAGGCGGTAATACAGATCTTCGCGGAACGTGCCGTTGGCGATCATTTCGCGCAGGTTGCGGTGAGAGGCCGCGATCACGTGCAGATCGACCTTGATGGCGGTTTCACTGCCCAGGGGCACGATCTCCTGCTCCTCCAACACCCGCAGCAGCCGGGTCTGCAATGTCAGGGGCATATCACCGATTTCATCGAGAAACAGCGTGCCGCCGGCGGACTGCAGGATCTTGCCGCGCATGCCTTCCTTGCGGGCGCCGGTGAACGCGCCGGGCTTGTAACCAAACAACTCGCTCTCAATCAACGTTTCGGGAATCGCCGCGCAATTCACGGCGACAAACGGCCGGTCCGCGCGCCGGCTGACGAGATGCATGGCGTGCGCGAAGGCTTCCTTTCCCGAGCCTGTCGGACCCTGGATCAGCACGGAGACACCGGAATCAGCGATCCGGTAGGCGCTGCGCACATTGCGCAGCATCTGCGGATCCTCGCCCGCCAGGTCCTCCAGAGTCAGAGCTTGTTGAGATGTTTTGTAGTTGACCGGAGCAACATCGCGCTCCGGCGAGAGTGAGCGAATGCCGGCTGATCCGATCCGCTGGACGCGGAATGCGCCCTTCAACATGGCGTTGGATTTCTCGTGGAGGATTGCTCCATCGCTGTCAGTCAGCAGCAGCACGCAGCCCGACTCACAGATCCGCTCATACAGCCGATCCATCTCCAGGGCCGCGGTCGCAATCAACTGTTCGCGTCGTCCCCTGACATCGCGCTCTTGCGGGTTGACTTCAGCGAAGCCGTGACCGGTCCGCAGAGGCTCGTCCGAGCGCCTGATACCCGTTGCGTTTGCCATACGTTTCCCCCCTCACACAGTCACTGTTCTGCCGCAGGCGTGCCGTTACAGTGTCACGATAGAGAAACACGTCACGTCAATCACTGCAAGTCGGCTTTAGGCCCTTCACAGCGCAGCAATTCGCGTGCGCCGTAGCAAAACAGGAGCCGCGCCGTTCCATAAGCGTGACAACCTTGTATCAAACAACCCTCCAAATGGAACACGTGGCGCCCCATCCCAGCGTTTCTGTTGCGCGCAGGACACGCATACAGCGCGACTTTTTCCGGCTGGCACGGCGGTTGCACCCGCATGCACGCCGTCGTCGCGGAGTCTGAATATGGCAGCGCGTAACGCGACGCAAAACAGGTGAGCGCGCACCGCCTGACAACTCGAAGGAACGCTCCCATGAAACAGCAACATGTTCGTTTCTCAATCGCCGCCGCGTTGGCAGCATTGTGTGCACCCGCCGCACACGCTGTTGACGTCACCGCGGGCGACTGGAAACTCAGCTTCGACGGCAACGTCAATGCTGACTACATCTATTCCAACTGCGAATCACTCGACAAGGCCCAGGCGATTGGCGGTGGTCTGACTTGCACAGCGCCTGGTGACGGGCAGCGATCGTCTTCGTCGGTGAGCAACGGCCTGCTCCCGGCTGCCTTGAGCATCAGCGCCGCGACAACCCAGGCGGGTTATGACATCGCCGTCACGTTCGGCCTGTACCCCGGAATCAGCACCAACGATGGTGGCAGCCCGAATCTCGGCAACACATCGAGCACCCGCAACACCGCCCTCGGCACCGCCGGTCTCGACGTCCGCCAGGTTTTCCTGACCTTTGGCAACAAGGAAATGGGTACCGTGCTCGCCGGCCGCAACATCGGCCTGTTCGGCGCGGACGCCATCCTGAATGACATGACCCTGCTCGGCGTGGGCGCCGGGGGCAGCAACGCCGCACCCACCAACACATCGCTGGGCTCGATCGGCTACGGCTACATCTACACTGACTGGCTCGCGCAGATCAATTACACCACGCCTGATATCAACGGCATAAAGGTGACGGTCGGTATCTTCGACCCGGTCGAATCCCTCACGGATGGCACGGGCGCGCAGCCAAAAGCTACCCCGGGCTTCCACGGCAAGGTGGCGTACAAGAGCGACTACGGCCTGTATCTGTCAGCATCGTTCCTGTGGGAGAAGCAGGAATTCCAGCGTGCAACGGGGTTTGACCCGGTCACCGGCGATCTGCTCCTCGTCCCGGGACAGAAGGTCTCCTACGATGGTACCGGCTTCGACTTCGGCGGCAAATACGACATCCCCGGCGGATTCCAGGTCGCGGCCTGGCTGTACTACGCCAAGGGGCTCGGCACGACGGGCCTGTTCGTCTATGGCGCGGACGCCGATCCATTGAGCGCAGGCTATGGCGAGAGCCGCAAGTCCTACGGAGGGCTCGCGCAGGTGACCTACAAGATCCCCGAGACCAACTTGAAGCTCGGCTTCAACTATGGCTCGAGCCGCCTGAGCCGCGCGGATAATGAAACCAACCCGACATTGGTCAAGCTCAACGACAAGTTCACTCTCGGCGTCTACGACCAGCTCACCCCGAACCTGATGCTGCTGGCCGAAGGTACGTCCATGTGGTCGCGCAACCAGCTCGGAGATGAGAACAAGGCCTGGGTTGCGAACGTAGGCGCATTCGTTTCGTTCTGATCGCGCAATACTGGAAGTTACTGCTTCACACACGCGCCAACCTGTAATGCGGTTGGCGCGTCTTTTTACGAGGCAGTGCGCAGCGGGACTACGTAGATTGGCGTAGTCGTCGGTTGACCTGTCGGTGAGCCGCCCAGCTGCTCCAGGGTAATGGCCACCTGCGTGGAATTGGCGAGTGCCTGTTTCTGCACGTCCGTCATGTTGAGTTGAGCTGTGCCACTGACTGGCATTACACCCAGTGAGACGGGCTTGCCGCCGGCCGGTAGAGCCCACAGCTCAAAGTCACGGTTGGCCGCGTGCGGGGGGACCTGAGTGGTACGCGTGACCAGGCGCCCGCTGTCGCGATACACATCAACTTCCCACAGTTGATTACCGGTTGGCGTGGCAATCGTAGCCACGGCGGTCAGCCTGCCTGGCTCGATGCTGCGCCAGTAGATCACTGCGGACAGACCAACAACGAGCAGCAGGCTCGCCGCAATAGCCCATGGACGTCCGCGTCGCTTCTGAGCCTGGCGGGATAGATTCAACCGCGTGCGAATGCCCTGCCACACATGAGGCGGTGGCCGAACGGGCCTGAGACCCTTTGCCAGCCGCATCAGGTGGTCTTCCCAGAAGCGGCAGCGCTCATCGACGAGCGGTGTGCGCTCACGCCATTTCTCGAATCGACGGCGTGCCCGTCCCCGCAATGTACCCAGCACATACTCGGCCGCCAGGGAGTCGATGGTTTCGGGATGGTCCTGCGGTCGCACGTCAGGACTCCAGACACTTGCGCAGGCTCTGCAGGCCGCGCCGGATCCAACTCTTGACCGTCCCCAGGGGGTTGCCGGTCAACCGTGAAATGTCCTCGTGCGAGTTGCCGCCCACGTACGCAAGCTCGAGGCAGTTGCGCTGCTGGTCGTTGAGCAGGCCCAGGCAGCGTTCCAACAGGCCGGCCGCAGGCGCCCAGGAGCTCGACTCCTCCTGGTCCTCATCCGAGTCGCTACGCTCCGGGAGGTCGGGCACCAGGATGGGGGCGGAGCGCTCGTGGCGCAGGAGGTCGATGGCCCGATAGCGGGCAATCGACATCATCCAGGCCATGGGACGACCGCGGGAGGACTGGAACTGCCCGGCCCGCTGCCAGATGCTTACGAACACATCCTGGAGCGCCTCCTCCGCAAGCGAACGGCGCCGAAGGATTCGGATCAGAGCGGCAAAGAGCACTGGCGAGGCCAGCTCGTACAGGCGCTCCAGGGCGCCGGTATCCGCGGCGGCGCAGCGGTCGAGCAGCGACTGGAGCTGCTCGTCGGGCGGGTTTCCGGTATCCATCGCCTCATACTACGGCTGAGGCGATGGACTGGATGCAGTATCGTTTACTGCCTCGGCAGCTTGCGATCTGCGCCGGGCTGGGGCGCATCGGGGGATGCGCGCTCCGTCATCAGTGAGTCGAATCGATAAAGGCGTCCAGGTCGCCCTTCATCTTCTTCAGGGACGGCGGGTTTACGTACATCATGTGTCCCGCCTCGTAGTACTTCATCTGGATGCGGGATGACGTACCGGGCGGCACACTCAGGTGCGCCATCATGTACTCGGTTGCCGGGAATGGCGTCGCCAGATCGTAATATCCGTTGAGCACCAGCACCTTGAGGTTCGCGTCCTGGACCAGGGCCAGCGCAAGGTCGACCCCCGAGTTCACGATAGGCTGCTCCCCGACCCCGTCGAGCTTGTGGGTCCACTTCCAACGCTCGCCAATCGCGAAGTTCGTCGCCCGGTAGGTGCGCCCCTGGCCGAACTTCAAATCAACATGGTAGTAGTCCTGGAACGCGGCGGTGTACGCCGCTGTAATGGCCACCGACTGGGGGTCGTAGTCAGAGTCCTTCGCCAGCGGATCCTGGGTCGGGCCGGCATAACGTCCATCCAGCCGGCCCACTGTCAGACGCCGCGATTTCAACAGCTCGTGGGTGAAGGCGCTCTGGGCCACCCGCAGGTTTGCCGCCTTCACAAACTCCGGACTCAGGCCCGTGTACTTGTGCACTTGCTCCGCGACGGCATCCCGTTCTTCGTCCGACAGCGCATCGCCTTTCAACAGGGCAGCGGCGAAAGGTCCCATCGCGTAATGCCGCACTTCCGTAAGGAAGGGCTCGAGCGCTGGCGGCTGCCCCGGCACCATATGGTGATACCAGCTCACGGCCGCGTACGCCGGTAGATACGACGTGTACGGCCGCTCGTTACCGGGCAACTCGGCGAAGATCGCTTCGATGTCCGTTGCCACGGACACGAGTACCAACCCGTTGAAATTCAACGAGCGCCGGGACCGCAGCCAGTCGACGATCGCCGCCCCGCGGGTCGTGCCGTAACTCTCGCCAAGCAGGTACTTGGGTGAATTCCAGCGGTTGTTGTCGCTGACATACTGGGAAATGAAGCGGCCGATCGAATCAATGTCCGGATCAACACCCCAGAATTCCTCGTCCTTTTTGTTGCACACCGCACGGCTCAGGCCCGTTCCCACCGGGTCGATCATGACCAGGTCCGCCTTGTCGAGCACACCGAATTCGTTGTCCACGACCTTGTACGGCGCGGGCGGGGTTGGAGTGGGATCGCCTGCGACCACCCGCTTCGGACCCAACACACCCATGTGCAGCCACAGCGACGATGATCCGGGACCGCCGTTGAAGGCGAACAGAATGGGACGTTGGGTGGTGTCCTTGACGTCGCGGCGCGTGTACGCGACATAGCCCATGTTGGCGATCGGCTTGTCTTCGTCATCGCGGATGACCAGTGTGCCCGCGGTCGCCGTGTAGTCGATGCCCTTTCCGCCGGCACCGAGATGGTGCTGGGTGACCGAGCTGTCCGCTTTCGGCAGCCGCGTCCACTCGTCTTTCTTGTCACCTTTGACGTCCGTCTGGCAGGCCTCCAACAACGGGGCCGGCTTCTCGTCGGCAAGGGCGACGCTCCCCAGACAGATCAACGTGAGTGCAAAAGCATATTTTTTCATTCGCGACGTATACCACAGCGCGGCAGGGCGCTCTGGGCAGCGCGACGAACCGTTGCCCGCGTGCGCCGGATCGCAGGGTCGAGGTACAATCCTGGCATGCCGCACATGACGCCCGATCAGGTAACTGAGTACGACCCCGAAGAGGTCAAAGAACTGCTCGAGACCGGCAAGATTCTGCTGGTCGATGTCCGCGAACCCGCGGAGTACGCCGCCGAGCGGATCCCGGGTGCCTTGTTGTACCCGCTGTCCACCTTTGATGTGACCCAGCTGCCGCCCGATGAGTCGCGGCAGGTCGTGTTCTCGTGCGCGGCTGGCGGTCGCTCACTGACCGCGGCACGGCAGCGGCTCGCGCAAGGCCAGCCCGCCGCGCACATGGCTGGCGGCATCTCAGAATGGAAGGCCGTGGGCCTGCCCACCATCCGCATCGACCCGCGCACCGGCCGACCGATGTAATCTGTCGAGGGGGCCTTCCGGGGCACCTTTCGAACGCACATGGCTGAGATCGAACATCCCCGTTCCATCCGCTCTTTTGTGATGCGCGGAGGCCGGATCACGGAGGCACAGCAGCGAGCGCTGGACCTTCTGTGGCCCCGGTATGGCATTGACTTCAATCCCACCCCGCTCG
>Ga0268264_10000923_pt1 | contig 30542 bp, 29 predicted proteins | sample KBSSwiS32_FD_190357 | JGI IMG/M metagenome (GOLD analysis project Ga0268264, IMG submission 190357) | Switchgrass rhizosphere microbial communities from Kellogg Biological Station, Michigan, USA - KBS Switchgrass S3-2 (SPAdes) (version 2) | ecosystem: Host-associated > Plants > Roots >...
GGAGGATCACCGCCGCTCCTCCGGCAGAAATCCCGACCGGTAGGCCGAGACCCGTAGCGCAAGATCGGGCTCCCTTTTCCGCAACCAGGAATAGAGCAGCTCGGTGATCCTCCGCGCCTTGGTGAAAACGATCGTCTTGGCGCCGCGCTTGAGCAGCTCGGTAAACAGGTTGAGCGCCGAGGTGTACGGGCTCACCTCCGGCTGGAGCAACAGGAAGCGGCGCCCCTCGCGCGGAGCGCCCGCTTCTTCCACCCAAGTAAACCGCCGCCCGGCAAGGGCCTGCGCGAACTCCGCCGCGTTTGCCGCGGTCGCCGACGAGGCGATCACCTGCGGGTCGGCGCCGAGCGCCCGGGCGAGGCGTAGAAGGCGGGAGAGCGTGTGGTGGAAATGGCTGCCGAAGATGCCGCGGTAGGTGTGCAGCTCGTCGAGCACGATCCAACGCAGGTCGGCGAGGAACGGCCCCCACGAGGTCCAGTGGGCCAGTATCCCGAGGTGCAGCATGTCGGGATTGGTGATCAAGACGCGTGGAAAGCGCCGCCGGATCGCCGCCCGATCGTTCGGGCTCGTATCGCCGTCGTAGATCTCGCAGCCGGCCTCTTCGGCCGAGAGCCCGCAGGCGGCGGCGAGGTCGCGAAATTTGCCCCGCTGGTCCTGGCCGAGCGCCTTGAGCGGAAAGAGAAACAACGCCCGGCCGTGGCCGCCCGCGAGCGCCTCTTCGATCGGCGGCACCTGGAACACCAGCGACTTGCCCGAAGCGGTGGGCGTCGTCACCAGCACGTGCTCGCCCCGGCGGACCGCCGCGATCGCCTCGGTTTGGTGGCTCCACAACCGGGCGACTCCGCCGCGCGCGAGCGCCGCGGCAAGGGGGGCGGGCAAGGGCGGATCGAGCGTTCCATACCGAGCGGGAACGGCAGGCAGCTCCGCCGCGTGGACGATCCGCGCGCCGAGCCGTGGATCGACCCCCAAGTCGGCCACCAGCGCGCCAAAATCGAGAGCCGTCTGAAATGTCGAAGAGTTCAATGATGCCGCCTCGTTTACGCTTCTATCCTAGCAAGAAGGCGGGTCGGGTACCACGACCCGGCGCTACACTGCGGCGGTGATGTCCCGCCTCCGCTTCGTCCGCCGATTCTTTGGGGTCGGCCTGTTCCTCGTCGGCGGCCTCTCGGCGGGAGATTCGAACGTGCCGCGACTGATCGTCCAGGCACCGTCAGAGCTCGCGGCGCTCGGCCGGACGGTGGAGAACTTCGATCCGCAACTGCTCGCGCCGGCGATCCAGCTCACCGGCGCTTCCGACCTGTCGCCGATCCGGATCCTGCTCGCTCCCGAAGGCTCGCCGGAGGCGCAGTCGGCACCGCGCTGGGTCTCCGGCTACGCGATCGGCCCTACGAGCGCGATCGTCCTCTTCCCTGGCCGAGCCAGAACGTACCCGGATTCCGACTTCGACGCGCTCATCCAGCACGAGGTGACCCACATCCTGATCGACCGGGCGGCCGGCGGCCGGCCGGTGCCGCGCTGGTTTCACGAGGGGCTCGCGATGGCCGCCGGGCGCGGGCGGGGCCTCGAAGACCGCTCGCGCACGGCGTTCGCGATTCTGATCGATGGCCGGACCACCCTCTCCGATCTCGACGCCCGGTTCGCCGGGGGTCAATCGGACGTTCAAGAGGCCTACGCGCTCGCGGGCGATTTCGTGGCCGACTTGCTGCTCCGACGCGGCGCCGAAACCGCGCCCAAGATCCTCGCCGGCCTCAGCAAGGGCGAGAGCTTCGACACCGCTTTTCAGGCCGCGGCGGGCGACACTCTGGCGAACGTCGAAGCCTCTTACTGGCGGCGGCGGACGTTCTGGAACCGCTGGGTGCCGTTTCTGTCGAGCACCGCGGCGCTCTGGCTAGGGATCACGGCCCTGGCGCTGGTGGCGTTCAAGCGGCGGCGAACGCGAGATCAGGAGCTTCGGCGGGGGTGGGAGTTGGAGGAGGAGCTGGTAAGGATGCAGGAGGATCCAGCGGAAATGGAGGGCGCCCAGGTCCTCGGTGAAACGGAAGTGGCCGAGGAGGAGGAGCTGGTGAACTGAATACCTACGAGGCCTCGCCGAATTGCTTCCCGGATTTGACCGTGCGGGCGAAATGGAGCCGGCCAAGGGCGAACCCGGCGACGATTCCGATCAACCCCTCGCGGCGAGTCAGCCTGTCGAGCACGCTCCTGGCCTGCTCATGGCCCAAGGGGCCGAAACCCAGCCCTAGCTCACCGCAGGCCTCCGCCACCAATGCCGCGGCCCTTTCCTCACCGACCGCCCGTTCGAAGTAACCGGCGAGCTCAGAAATGCTGACGGTCGATCCGGAAGCGCCCGACGGATTCCTCTCGCTCATGAAAATGCAAGGACGACCGTGGTCGTATTGTGGAACCCTGAGAGATCGCCGGCGTCGAGCGCGATCTCGCCGTAGGACTCGAAGCCCGCGATCGGAACCCCGCCGAGCTCGCGCGACATCGCGACTGCCACGGCTCCGAAGCGGTCGCCGAGGATCAGGTTACGGCAGATGCAATCGAAAATCAGAGCCCCGGCGACCGGGCGACCGCCGAGGTCCACCCGCGCGCGCCGGGCCGCTTCGAGCGCGCTCGCGATCTGGCTCTCGGGCGTGCTCTCGGTAATCCGGATCACCGATCCTTGAGGGATACCGCAGGCGAAATGGAGCGCTCCGTCCGCGGTGCGGGAGAGAGGAGCGCGAACCGTTACCTCCGAGCCCGCCGCGAGCCCCGCCTCGTAGCGAAGGAGAAAAGAGGTCTCGTCGCTCGGCGACATCGCGGCGAACTCCGGGAAACCCTGGTCCCGCGCCAAGCTTCCAGCATGGAGCTTCCACGCCTCCCAGGCGGGCATGCCGTCGATCGTTCGGACGACGCTCCCCTCGGCATCCGTCACCGTGAGCGGCACGGAATGCGGCTCGTGGCCGTGACTGATACCAACACCGAAAGGATTGTGGCTCCAAATCGTCGCGAGCACGACGGCATCCTGAGCGATCTCGGTTCCCAAACCGACGAACGCCGCTGCCATCGCGAGGTCGTCACCCGCGGCTCCTCCAACCAACTTCGCGTCCCCCAGAAGTGTCGCGGCAACCAGGACCGCCTCTTCGCCGCGGCCTGACAGGGCATCGAGAAGCAGGATCGAGACCCTGTCCTCATAGCCTTCGGTCTTACCAACGCCATCGCCGATCGCCTCGGAGACCGCTTTTCGGACATCCTTCCCGAGGCCGCGACCGAGGCCAGCCTCGACCAGGAAATCTCCGCGAAGGGCGAAGAACGCGACCGCCCCTTTCGTGTCTCCCGCCTCGGTGAGCTCTCCCGCGGTAGAAGCGGAGATCACGACGGTACGCGGAAGCGCGAGGGCGAGCGGGGGGACCAAATCAACGAGAGGCAGGCTCGGCGAGGCAAAGATCGCAACCAGGACGGGGTCGCTCTCGGGATCGGCCTGTCGGATCTGTTCGAGGATCGCGGTTGCTGCGGTGCTCGGAGTGCCAGCGACACTGCCGGTACAGACATGCGTTTTCATGCCGATTTCTTTCTCCTGTCGAGGGGAGAAGGATTCATACCACACTAGGTTGCCTCGGAAAATTCAGGAGCGCTACTGCAAGTACCCCAGCGACTTCAAACGGCGTTCGCTCTCTCGGGCGGCGCCGAGCGTCTTGGCTGCGCCGATATCGCCTTCGGCCTTCTTGAGCCGCGCTTCGAGATGCCCGCGGAGGCGGCGGTAGGTCTCCGGATCGGCGGTCAACCGGTCGCGTTGCTCCATCGGGTCGGCCACCAGATCGTAGAGCGAGAAACGCCCTACCGCCCCCGCCGCCCGGCCGGAATCGAAGATCAACTTCGCCTTGCCGTCGGTCGTGCTGCGCAACGTGTATTGAAGCGTCTCGGTGGTCGGATGGACCGCCTCTCCCCGTTCGATCAGCGGGCGTAGGCTCGTCCCCTCAAAAGGCACGCCGGGAGCAAGCCCCAGATAGTCGACGATCGTCGGCACGAGGTCGAGGTTCTCGACCAGCGCCGAGACCCGGCCGCGGCGCTCGCCCCCCGGAAGGCGCACGATCAGCGGCACGTGGATCGAAGTTTCGAACTGCGTCTCGCAATGTAGAACGCGGCCGTGCTCCATGAACTCTTCGCCGTGGTCCGAGGCGATCACCACCATCGAGGAATCGAGCAGGCCGCGCGCGCGCAGATTCGCAAACAGCTCGCCGAGCTGCGAATCCAGGTAGGCGAGCTCGCCGTCGTAGAGGGCGCTCAAAGTTTCGAGCTCCTCCCGCGTCGCCTCGACCTTCGGCCCCTCGCCGAGCAGGCTCGAAAGGATCGGCTGCGGGTTTCCGGCGAGCGCCCAATCGCGAGCGCTCTTGGAAGCTTTGGAAGGTAAGAACATTTCGCGCCAGGGCGACGGTGCCGCGTAAGCGCTGTGAACGTCCTGATAGTGGAGATAGAGGAAGAACGGCTCGGCCATCTGGTTGAGATAGCGGTTCGCGCGCCGGTTCAGACAGTCGGCGCGTCGATGAAAGCAGCTCTCGTCGAAGATCTCGAAGCCGCGATCGAAGCCGCCGTGAAGATTGAACGACGATTCCGACTTGCGCACGATCGGGCTTGCGGAGATCGCGATCGAGCGATACCCGGCGGCGCCGAGGATCTCGGGCAGGGCGGGAAACCCCTCGGGGATGCCGATCCGCTTCTGCGGCTGACCGAAGAAGCGCGCCGGCCAGCGCGAGGTGAGGATCGAATTGACCGACGGGAACGTGCACGCCGCCTGGCTGCGCGCCTGTTCGAACAGCAGGGCTTCCCTGGCGAACGCATCGAGGTTCGGCGTCGTCGCCCGGGCGTAGCCGTAGGACGACAACCGGTCGGCGCGCAGCGTGTCGATCAGGATGAAGACCACGTTCGGAGGGGCGGCCGTCGCCGGCGCCTTCGGCTTGGGCGCGCCGCAGGCCGTCGCGAGAATCCCGAGCGTCGAGGCGATCGAAACCACCACTCGGAGCCGATGGTGCTTCACTGCAAATAGCCGAGCGCCTTGAGCTGGCGCTCTCCCTCACGCGCGGCGTCCAGGCTTCCTTTGGTCGCGAACCCGCCTTCGAGCGCCGTCATCCGCGCTTCGAGCTTCTTGCGCAGCGCGAAATAGGTCCGCCGATCCGCCGCGAGCACGTCTTTCTGCTCGAAGCGGTCGGACGCGAGCTCGTGCAGCTCGAACTTCCCCGTCCCCTGGTCGAAGATCAATTTGGCGCTGCCGTCGGTCGCGCTGCGCAAGGCGTACTGGAGCGCGAACGACGCGTCGTGGAGAGGGGTGCCGTCCTCGATCAAGGGCCGCAGGCTCTTGCCGTCGAGCGGCGTCGGCGACTTCACCCCGAGATAGTCGAGGATCGTCGGAGTGAGATCCAAGTTCTCGACCAGCGCCGCGATCCTTCCCGCCGCCTTCTCCCCCCGGGGGCGCAGCGCGGGCGGCAGGCGGACGATCAGCGGCACGTGGACGGAGGTGTCGTAGAGCACTTCGCAGTGGATCATCCGGCCGTGCTCCATGAACTCCTCGCCATGGTCGGCGGCGACGATCACGATCGAGGAGTCGAGCAGGCCGCGCTGCTTCAGGTCGGCGAACAGCTGGCGCAGCTGGTCGTCCAGGTACGCCAGCTCGCCGTCGTACAGGCCACTCATATAGGCGACGTCACGGGCCGACATCTCCACCTTCCGCCCCTCGCCGGTCAGGCTTCGTCGAATCGGCCGGGGATTGCCCTTGAGAATCCACGGGCGCGCCTCCGGGTAGGGCTCGACGAAGCGCTCCTTCCAGGGCGACGGAGGGATGTAGGCGCTGTGGACGTCCATGTAGTGGAGATAGAGGAAGAACGGCCCCGGCTTCTCCAACCGGTTCAAATGATGCGCGGCCCGCCGGTTGACGCAGTTCGCCCGGCGGATGTGGCAGGTCTCGTCGAAGACGTCGAACCCACGCTCGAAACCGCCGTACAGATTGTGATGCGACGGGTTCTTCCGCACGATCGGGCTCGCGGTGACCGCCAGCGTCTGGTAGCCGGAGGCCTTAAGGATCTCCTGCAGCGCAGGATACTCTTTCGGGATGCCGATCCGATCCCCCGGCTGGCCGAGGAAATGAAGCGGCCAGCGCGAGGTGAGCATCGAATTGACCGAGGGAAACGTGCAGGACGCCTGGCTCCGCGCCTGCTCGAACAGCACCCCATCCTTGGCGAACGCATCGAGGTTCGGCGTCGTCGGTTTGCCGTAGCCATAGGAGGAGAGCCGGTCGGAGCGGAGCGTGTCGAGCAGGACGAAGATCACGTTCGGCCGCGGCGCGGGCGTGCGACAGGCGGCGTTCGGCCCGAGACCCACAGCGGACAGTAGAACGACGAAGAGAGAAATCCGGCCGCGGGTCATATCGGCTCGATTGTACAATTCGGCAACCCCGGCGAACCGCCTGAGGGGCATGAGGAGGTTTGATGCGCATCGCCTTGGGCTCGGACCACGCAGGATTCCTCTACAAAGAGGAGATCGAGGTGTTGCTCCTTTCGCTCGGCCACGACGTCGTCGACTTCGGTACGCATTCGACCGAATCGGTCGACTACCCGCTGTTCTGCCGCCCAGTCGCCGAGGCGGTGGCGAGCGGCGAGGTCGACCGCGGCATCGTCCTCGGCGGCTCGGGCAACGGCGAGGCGATGGCCGCGAATCGGGTGAAAGGCGCCCGCTGCGCCCTCTGTTGGTCGCTCGAAACCGCGCGCCTCGGCCGCCAGCACAACGACGCGAACGTCATCTCGATCGGCGAGCGGATGATCCCGCTGGAGCTGGCGCTCGACATCGTGCGCACCTTCCTCGACACGCCGTTCGAGGGGGGGCGCCACGTCCGCCGCATCCAGATGCTCGATGAGTGAGCGCGACGGATCGGAAACTCCGGCGGCGGAGGTGTCCGGGGCCGGGAAGCTCCAAGATCTCGCCCACGCGCTGGGAACCGGCGCGCGTTTCGACGTGCCGCTCGCGCCGTTTACGACGTTCCGTCTCGGTGGACCCGCCGACCTGTTCTTCGAGCCGGAGAGCGCGGACGCGCTCGCCGTGGCGATCCACGCGGCGGAGGAGCGCACGATCCCCTGGTTTCTACTCGGCTGCGGCGCGAACATCCTGGTCGGCGACCGGGGATTCCGCGGCCTGGTGATCCGCAACCGGGCGCGCGACATCCGGATCGACGAGGGCGCGGGCCTGCTCCGCGCGGAAAGCGGCGCGCTCGTCTTCCCCGATCTGATCGAAGCCGCGATCGAATCCGGTCTCTCGGGGCTCGAACACTACGTCGGCATCCCCTCGACCGTCGGCGGCGCGCTCTGGCAGAACCTCCATTTCCTCTCCCCCGCCCCGGAACGCGAGCGGACGATGTTCATCGCGGAGGTCGTGCACGAAGCCGAGATCCTGACGCCCGAGGGCGAGCGGCGCACCGTCCTCGCCGCCTACTTCGAATTCGGCTACGACACTTCGATCCTCCATCACAGCCGAGACATCGTGCTGTCTGCCACCTTCCGGCTCACTCCGGCGGATCGCTCCACGCTGCGCCGGATCGCGATAGAGAACCTCGCCTGGCGCGCGGAGAAACACCCGCCGCTCGACACCGAGCCCTCCGCCGGCTCGATCTTCCAAAAAATAGAAGGGATCGGCGCCGGCCGCCTGATCGACCAATGCGGATTGAAGGGCTTCCGGTTCGGCGGCGCAGAGGTCTCTCCCCGCCACGCGAACATCTTCATCAACGCCGGAGCCGCCACCGCGGCGGACGTTCGGTCGCTCATCGCCCACGTCCAAGAGGTGGTGGAACGGGAGACCGGCTACCGCCTGCGGCCGGAGATTTCGTTCATCGGGGAGTTTTAGAGCGCCTACTCTTGCGCTTGGAGCCACTCCGAGGCATCCTCCGCGTAGCACGGTCGTAGTGCCTGCACGACAGCGAAGGAGCTTGCCGATGGCCGACGCCCATGATTCCGATTCTTCTTCCCCTTCCGCCTCCAGGATGTCCAGGCGCGCGTTCTTGTGCGGCGCGGGGATTACCGCCGCGGGTTCGGCTCTGCTGGACAGCGGCCTGCTCCAGGAGGCTCATGCCGTGAGCCTGGGGGCGACGAGCCGCGGGCCGGGGGCGGTGCCGATCTCGCTCAAGGTGAACGGCACCGCCCGCGCGATGCAGGTCGAGCCTCGGGCGACTTTGGCCGATGTTTTGCGCGACGGGCTTCACCTGACCGGCACGAAGGTAATCTGCGACCGCGGCGCCTGCTCGGGTTGCACGGTCTGGCTCGACGGCACTCCGATCAATTCGTGCATGACGTTCGCGCTCGACGTCGGCAACCGCGAGGTGACGACGATTGAGGGGCTTGGCCCCGCCGGCTCGGTCCATCCGGTGCAGGCGGCGTTCGTCGAGCACGACGCGCTCCAGTGCGGCTACTGCACGCCTGGGATGGTCATGAGCTGCGCCGCGCTGTTGGCGAAGAATCCGAATCCGACGCTCGCCGACGTCAAGCATGCGGTGCGCGGCAACCTCTGCCGCTGCGGCACCTATCCGAAAGTCTTCTCGGCGACGCTCGACGCGGCCCAGGCGATGCGGGCGGGAGGCTCGAAATGAGCGCCGACGAAGCCAAAGAGGCCGCTTCGGCGACGCGCAAGGAGCGCTTCCTCCACGGCATCGGCGTCAACTCATTTCTCGAGCGCAACGTGCCGCTCGACGAGCCGCCCCCTTGGCCCGACAACAGCCACCTCACTAATATCGGCAAGCCCACGGCGCGGCTCGACGGCCGGGCGAAGGCGACCGGCGCCGCGCGCTACCCGAGCGACATTCAACTCCCCGGCATGCTCTACGCGCGGATGGTCGTTTCTCCCCACCCGCACGCGAGAGTCCTGTCGATCGACACCGCGGCGGCCGAGCGGCATCCGGGGGTGCGCGCCGTCCATGTGCTCGACCGGGTGCTCGGCAACGCCGAATTGACCGATCCCTCAAAGGAGATTCCTTCGAAGTTCCCGATCGTCCGCTTCGCCGGCCAGCCGGTCGCCGCGGTCGCCGCGATCACGCCGGCCGCGGCAGCCGAAGCGGCGGCGAAGATCGCGGTCGAATACGAGGCGCTGCCGTTCGTGGTCGATCTCGACGAGGCGCGAGAGGCGACCGCACCGCGGGTATTTCCCGGCGACGCCACCGCGGAAGAGTCCGAAGGGGGCGGCGGAGGGGGCGGCCACGTCGCGCAGGTCGGCAACGTTCGCGGTCCGATGCTCAACCGGGGCGCGAGACCTGGGGACAAGAAGTCGACCGAAGACGCCCTCGCCGCTTGCGACGCGGTGGTCGATGCAACGTTCCGCACCCAGGTGCAGACGCACTCCGCGCTCGAAACCCACGGCGTGGTCGCCGATTGGCGGGACGACGGCCTGACGGTCTACGCCTCGACCCAATCGACCCTTTCGGTGCGCGACGAGCTGGCCGCGATCTTCGGCCTGCCGAAGGCGAAAGTCCGGGTGCTCACCGAGTTCATGGGCGGCGGCTTCGGCGCGAAGTTCGGCGCCGGCACGTTCGGCCTGGTCGCGGCCACCCTGTCGAAGAAGGCCGGCGCGCCGGTCCGCCTGTTCTACGACCGGAAGGAAGAGCACCTCTCGGCCGGCAACCGGCCGGATTCGAAGATGCGCCTCAAGCTCGGCGGTACCAAGGACGGCAAGCTCCGAGCGCTCGCGTTCGAAGGCTTCGGCACCGCGGGAGTGGGAACCGGCGCCGGCACCGCCGGCCCGGCGCAGGCGCTCTACCGCATCCCCAAGATCTGGACCGAGGAGAGCGACGTCTTTACCCACGCCGGGCCGGGCGCTGCGTTTCGCGCCCCGGGCCATCCGCAGGGGTGCTTCGCGCTCGAACAGGCGATCGACGAGCTGGCCGAAAAGCTGGGGCTCGACACTCTCGCCCTGATGGACGCCAACGACGAGCACCTCGCGCGCCGCGAGGAGCGCCGGCTCGGCGCGGAACGGATCGGCTGGAGCCGGCGGCGGCCTCCGGCGAGCGACACCGGCCACATCCGCCGCGGCATCGGCGTCGCCCAGGCCGTCTGGTACCGGATCAACAGCATGGACTCCGGCTGCGAGGTGCGCATCTCGCAGGACGGTTCGGTCGAGGCGCTCTCCGCCGTTCAGGACATCGGCGGCGGAATCAAGACCGCGATCGCCCAGGTGGTCGCCGAAGAGCTGGGTCTCGCCCCAAAGGACATCGTCGTCCGTGTGGGCGACACCGGCTACCCGCCCGGCCCCCCCTCGGGCGGCAGCATGACCACCAGCTCGCTCACCCCGGCGGTCCGCAACGCCGCGTATAAGGCGAAGCTCCGCTTTCTTGAAGAGATCGCCGCGGCGCTTGGGCTTCCGGCCGACGAGATCGATCTGCGCGACGGGCAGGTCCACGTCCGCACTCCCCCGGCCCGTACGCCGTCGTTCCAGCAGGCCGCCGCCCGGCTGCGCACCGAAGTGGTCGCGGCGCGCGCGATGCGCTCCCCCAAGTACGGCGAACGGGAGATGGATTTCCTCGGCGGCGTGCAGTTCGCCGAAGTCGCGGTGGACGTCGAGACCGGAGTGGTCAAAGTCGAGCGGGTAGTGGCGGTCCACGACTGCGGCCGGCCGATCAATCCGCTCGCGATCGAGAGCCAGATCAACGGCGGCATCCTCCAGGGGATCTCTTACGCTCTCTACGAGAACCGCCGGCTCGACCGCGCTACGGGCAAGATGGTCAATCCGAACCTGGAGCAGTACAAGATCCTGGGCGCGATGGAGACGCCGGAGATCGAAGTCGTCCTGCTCGAAAACTACCTCGCCCGCAGCTCGACCGACGCGGGCGGGATCGGCGAACCGGCCACCATCCCCACCGCCGCCGCGGTCGCCAACGCCATCTACAACGCGATCGGCGTGCGGCTCCGCGAGCTGCCGATGACCCCGGCGCGGGTGCTCGCCGCGCTCGGCAAGGTGCCGGGATCGGGTGGCACCGCCCCGACGACAGGAGGCGCGCGATGATCGCCCGCTTCGAATGGCTGGACCCGAAGAGCCTCGACGAGGCGTTCGCCGCGATTGCCACCGAGCCCGGCGAGAAGGAGGGCGCCGCTCTACTCAAGGCCGGCGGCGTCGACGTGATCGATCGCCTCAAGGAGGGGCTCGATTCCCCCTCGCGGCTGGTCAACCTGCGCCACATCCCCGGCCTCGATCGGATCGAAAAGCTGCCAGACGGTGGTCTCGCGATCGGTCCTCTCGCGACTCTCGCGCGGCTCGACGACGATACTCAAGTTCGCGCCGCCTACCCGGCGCTCGCCGATGCCGCCGGCCATGCCGCGACGCCGAACGTACGCCAGGCGGCGACGCTCGGCGGCAACCTTCTGCAACGGCCGCGCTGCTGGTACTTCCGCAGCGTCGACTTCCACTGCCTGAAGAAAGGTGGCGGACGCTGCTACGCGCAGGAAGGCGAAAACGACTACCACGCGGTGTTCGGCAACCGGGTCTGCGCGATCGTCCACCCCTCCGCGGTTGCGACCGCGCTCACCGCGATCGGCGCCCAGCTCCAGGTCGCGAGCGCGAAGAAACGCCGTGCGATCGCGATCGACGACTTCTTCGTCCGGCCGGACGCCGACATCCAGCGCGAAAACGTACTTGCGCCCGGCGAGATTTTGATCGGCGTCCAACTCCCGGCGCCCAACCCGGGCACACGCACCGCATATCTTAAGCTCGGAGAGAAGGAATCGTTCGATTGGCCGATCGCCGAGGCCGCGGTGCGGCTCGACCTCGAAGGAGGAGTCGTCAAAAACGCGCGGATCGTCCTCGGCGCCGCGGCTCCGATTCCATGGCGCGCGCACAAAGCCGAGGTATGGCTGGTAGGAAAAGCGATCACCGAGGAGACCGCCGGCCAAGCCGCGGCCGCAGCGATCGAGGGCGCCACGCCGCTCGCGCACAACGCCTACAAGCTGCCGATCCTCGAGACCGTCGTGCGCCGCGCGCTGCTCGCGGCCGGCGTTTGATTCTTTCGAACCTTGGGAGACGCCATGTTTCGTTCGCTGCTCATGACGCTGTTGCTTTCCTTGCCGATCGCCGCCGCCCCAGCGTCGGCCTGGACGCCGGAGGAGATCCAGGCGCTGCGCGCCGACGCCGAGTCCGGAGACGCCAGAGCGCAGTACATGGTGGGCCGATCCCTCGCAAAGAGCGACCCGGTGGAGGCGGCCCGCTGGTTCCGCAAAGCGGCCGACCAGGGGCAGAGCGACGCGCAAAAGGCTCTCGGCTTCGCCTATTTCGAAGGAGAAGGGGTGGCGAAGGACGAGAAGCAAGCGGCGATCTGGTTTCGCAAGGCGGCCGAGCACGGCGAGCAGCTCGCGCAGTGGATGCTCGCGTCGATGTACCAGGAAGGACGCGGCGTGCCGGCGAATGAAGAAGAGGCGCTCAAGTGGTACGAGGCCGTGATCGCGATCGATGAGGCCGATGGCGAAAGCGGCAGCCATCCGATGACGAACATGGCCAAGCCCCAGATCGCCGATATCTACAGCCGCAGGTCGATGATCTACGACGCGGGTTTCGGCGGCCCGAGAGATCCCGCGCTCGGCTACTACTGGCTGAGCCGTAGCGCGCAGCTCGACCCAGGGGTGTACGACGAGAGCCTCGCCGCCCGAGCCCGCACATTGAGCGCCGACGAGCGGACCGCCGCCGAGCGGCACATTCGAGAATGGGCGACCGCGCCGGGCCACGGCGGAGTCGAAAGCTTCGCGCCCGCGATCACCGCCCTTCACGCGGCGGGTGAAGCTCTGGAAGCCGCGCGAGCCGAGGCTGAGCGCGGAGACGCCAAGGCGAAAGCCCGGTTCGCGGCGAGGCTCGACGAAGGCGACGACCTACCCATGGATCGCGTCGAGGCGTCCGCCTGGTATCGGCGCGCCGCCGAGGCGGGCGACGTCGAATCGATGTACCAGATGGCCGAGCGCTGCCGGTACGGACGCGGCATGGCCGATGACGACGCCGCGGCGCTCGTCTGGTATCGCAAAGCGGCCGCAGCCGGGCACGTCGAATCGCTCTACCGCATCAGAGAGATCTACCAGATGGGGATCGGCGTGCCGGTCGACGACGCCGAGTCGGTCCGCTGGTATCGCAAGGCGGCGGAGCGGAACCATCCGCTCGGCGTGTATGCCCTCGGCGAGCACATCGCCCGCGGCGGCGGAACGCCCAAGGACGAGGCCGAGGGAGCGCGCTGGATCCGCCGTGCCGCCGAAATGGGCATCGAGACGGCACAGTGGGAAATCGGCGACATCTACGCCGGAGGCCGCGGCGTGAAGAAAGATCCAGTCGAAGCCTCGTTCTGGCTCGGCCTCGCCGCCCGGGCCGGCGAAGAGGAAGAAGGCCAACGCGAAAAAGTCTCCGCCGGCCTCACCCCCAAGCAACTCGCCGAGATCGAAGCCCGCATCGATGCCTGGATCGCCGCCCACCCGAAGCCGGAAGACGAATGACCCAATGAGCCGCGAATTCATGGACGAGCTCGACCTCCCCCCCTCGCCGGAGGCCGAGCGAGAGGTCTGCCGCGACCTCCGAACCAAGACCGCCTTCGGCCACCTCGTCGGCCATCGCCCCTGGCAGGCCGGAGGCTCCTCGACCGCGGTCTACTGGTGCCTGAAAACCATGGAAACCATCGGCCCGGACGATGCGATCGCGCATCCCCACAACTGCAAGTTGGGGCGGGGTTGTTGGCGGGAGCGGGAGTAGAGACGCTCCAGGACGCCACCACGATCCTACCGAGTGCTGGCCGTCGGGGCGTCTCTGTTTGCGGGCCACAACACCAAAGCCTGTCACCACCTGGTCACCTCTCGCCGCTTCACCCAACCCGCCCACCCGCGCTACAGTCCGCGGGCTTGCCCCACCCCAACCCCACTCCCACTCCCAAGGAGAAGTCCCCCGATGAGCATCAGCGAAACCCTGCTACCCGAGCTCGATCACGAGATGGCCACCACGCGGCGCGTGTTGGAGCGCGTTCCCGTTGCCGATAAGAGCGATTGGCAGCCGCACGAGAAGTCGATGACCTTGAACCGCCTGGCGAACCACGTCGCCGAGCTGCCGGGTTGGCTGACGATGACGTTGACGAGCGAGTCGCTCGACTTGGCGCCGGTCGATGGGCCGAAGTACGCCTCCCCGACGCATGCCACGAACGAGGCGCTGCTCGCGGCGTTCGACGGGCACGTAGCCGAGGGCCGCGCGGCGCTCGTGGCCGCTGCCGACGAAGACCTATTCGTTCCCTGGGCGCTGCAAATGGGCGGGCAGGAGCTGTTCAAAATCCCGCGGGTCGCCGTGCTGCGGACGTGGGTGTTCAACCACATCATCCACCACCGCGGCCAGTTGACCGTCTACCTGCGCGAGCTGGGCGTGCCGGTGCCGTCGATCTACGGCCCGAGCGCGGACGAGAGCTGAAACCTACCGCCCGTGCCGTTCGGCTTCGCCGGTCATCGGCACGAAGCGGACCGGAAACATCACTCTCTTTTCGAGCCCGTGGGCGGTCTTTTCGAGAACGACCAGCTGCTGGTCTTCGCCGACGCCCACGGGCAGGACCATCCTCCCTCCCGGCTTCAGCTGGGCGACCAGCGGCTCGGGGATCTCGGGCGGCGCCGCGGTGAGGATCACGGCGTCGAACGGCGCCTCCTCGGGCCAGCCGCGGTAGCCGTCCCCGGTGCGGACTTCCACGTTGGCGTAGCCGAGCTCGGCGAGGGTGCGCCGCGCCCGCTCGGCGAGCGGCGGCACGATCTCGATCGAGTAGACCTGCGCCGCGAGCTGCGACAACACCGCGGCGTGATAGCCCGAGCCGGTGCCGATTTCCAGCACCCGGTCTTGGGGCGAGAGCGCCAGGTGCTCGCACATCGAAGCGACCACGAACGGCTGCGAGATCGTCTGCCCCTCGCCGATCGGCAGCGCCCCGTCCTCGTAGGCCGCGGCGCGCAGTGGCTCGGGCACGAACCGATGGCGCGGCACCTCGCGCATCGCCGCGAGCACGCGGGGGTCATGCACGCCGCGGCCGGCGATCTGGCGATCGACCATGCGCTCACGCAGCGCGCGCGACGGGTCTTCCGAAGTGCTCATGGCGAGGCAGCCCGCGGCGAGCAAGGCCGCGGCGGCAAAGAGGATTCTCGCTCGTTTTTCGGGCCGAGGGGCGGTAGCGCCGCGCGGACCGATCGGACGTGCGCCGTCAGCGTTTCTGGCCATCGCGGACCTTGCCGGTCATCGGCGCCAGGCGCACGGGGCTCACGGTCCGTTTTTCGATCGTGCCGTCCTGGCGCTTGGTGATCACTTGCAGGTCTTGGAAGAAATCGCCGATCGGCGCCACCAGGCGACCGCCCTTTTTCAGTTGATCGATCAGCGGTTTGGGGATCTCAGCCGGCGGCGCCGCCGAGAGCAGGATGGCGTCGAACGGACCCTGTTCCGGCCACCCTAGATACCCGTCTCCGGTGCGCACCAGCACGTTGGTGTAGCCAAGCAGCGCGAGCCGCTCCGCCGCCTGCTTGGCCACCGCCTGCGAGATCTCGACCGAATAGACCTCGCGGGCGAGGCGCGACAGAACGGCCGCGTGGTAGCCCGAGCCGGTGCCGATCTCCAACACCTTGTCGCGCGGCGTCAGCTCCAGCAGGTCGGTCATCAACGCGACCACGTACGGCTGGTAGACGGTCCCCCATTTGCCTTTCGGCCCGAACGGCAACGGCCGGTCGGCGTAGGCGTCCGCCGGTACCGCCCCCGGCACGAACAGATGCCGCGGCACGCGATCCATCGCCGAGAGCAAAGGCGTCGCCGAGATGCCGCGCTGGCGGATCTGCTCGTCGACCATCTTGTGGCGAAGGAGCGAGATGTCGTCGCCGAAGGCTCCGCGCGCCGCGAGCGCGAGCGCGAGTCCAAGCGCAAACGTCTTGAGCTTTCGGTTCACCGCACTCCCGCGCGAGCGAATACCCGCTCGCCGTCGACGTAGGTGAAATCGATCTCGGCCTGCGGAATCTCGATTTCAGGGATAGACATCGGGTCGCGCCCCCAGACCACCAAGTCGGCGCGCTTGCCGACCGTGAGCGTGCCCACCTGGTCGTCGAGAAACAGCGAGCGGGCGGCGTCGATCGTGAAACCGCGCAGCGCCTCGACGCGGGTCAGCTTCTCGCTCGGCAGCCAGCCGCCCGGCGGATTGCCTTTCAGGTCCTGCCGGGTGATCGCGGCGTAGAGGCCGAGCCGCGGATCGGGCGATTCGACGGGAAAATCGCTGCCGAGCGCGAGCCGGCCGCTCGCGTTGAGCACCTTGCGCCAGGCGTAGGCGCCGGCGAGCCGGCGCTCCCCTACGCGGGCGGGCGCCCAGGGCATGTCGGAGGTCGCGTGCGTCGGCTGCATCGAGGCGATGATGCCGAGGCGCGCCATCCGCTGGATGTCTTGGACGCGCATCACCTGGGCATGTTCGATCCGGCAGCGCGGGTCGCTCGGCGCCTGCGTCCGGTTGGAGGAGTGACGAGCGAGGCCCTGTTCGAGCGCGTCGAGCGCCACCAGGTTGCCACGGTCGCCGATCGCGTGAATGCCCACCTGGAATCCGGAGGCCACCGCTCGGCGCACGATGTCCGCCATGTGGTCCTGGCTGGAGGTGAGCAGGCCCATGTTGCCCGGATCGTCGGCGTACGGTTCGATCAACGCGGCCCCCCGGCTGCCGAGCGCGCCGTCGGCGTAGAGCTTGACTCCCCGCACGGTGAGCCGGGCCTCGTCCTTGTCGAGCAGCGGGCCGCGCTCGAACCAACTTTGCAGCAGGGCCGGCTCGTCGGTGAGGAAGAGGGCGGCGCGGAGGGGGAGAGCCTTCCGTTCGCGCAGCGCCTGGTAGGCGGCGACGGCTTCGGCGTCGACCCCCATGTCGGTGACCGTCGTAAGGCCGAGGGCAACGCACTCCTTGCCCGCCGCCACGAGCGCCGCCTGGAGCTCTTCCGGACGCGCGGCGAACGGATTGGCCGCCGGATCGCTCGGATGGACGTCCATCGCATTGTCGACCAGCACGCCGGAGAGATGGCCGGCCGCGTCGCGCAGGTAACGACCGCCCGAAGGGTCTTTCGAGTCATCGGTCAATCCGACCAATGCGAGCGCCTTGGCGTTCAGCAGCGCCGCGTGGCCGTCGACGCGGGTCAGCCAGACCGGATGATCGGGCACCGCCGCGGTGAGCGCGGCGTGCTCCGGGAAGGCCTGGCCGGGCCAGAGGTTTTGATCCCAGCCGCGACCGCGCACCCAAAGACCCGCCGGGGTCTTCGCCGCGGCGGCGCGGACGCGCCGAACGACCTCGTCGAACGTGGCCGCTCCGCGCAGGTCCACCTGGGACAGGTCGCGGCCGAGCCCGAGCAGATGGGAGTGAGCATCGATCAACCCGGGAGTCACCGCCCGGCCGAGAAGATCGACCTTTTTCGTCTTCGGACCGATGAGCCGCTTGCCGGCATCCTCGGGTCCGAGGTAGACGATCCGGCCCTTGCGGATCGCCAGGCTCCCTTCGATCGGTCCGAACGCGTCGACGGGATAGAACATGCCGTCGACGCGTTCGGACCGATGAGCCGCTTGCCGGCATCCTCGGGTCCGAGGTAGACGATCCGGCCCTTGCGGATCGCCAGGCTCCCTTCGATCGGTCCGAACGCGTCGACGGGATAGAACATGCCGTGCTGCAAAACGAGGTCGGCGGCGTCCTCCGAAGGGGCCGTAGCGGATTTCGGGCTCCCGGGAAGTGGCGGAATCGGAGCCCCCGGTCGCCTGGGTGGAGGCGGAGCAGCCGAGGTTGAAGTGGAGAACGACGCCAGGGCGGACAGGAAGATGACGATCGCGGCGAGCGGTGCGCGGTGGGAGAGGAGTTTTTGTCTTTTCACGAGGCTCGCCATTCTGCCAGCGCCTAGGGTGCAAAGGCTAGGCCACGATATGCTGCGCCGCCGTGCCGACACCTGAGCTGCCTGCCCCCGACATTGCGCGCGACGTTCTCGTTCGCGCGCTCGCCGAATCCCCCGCCGACCGCACCGAAATCTCATGGGCCGAAGCGGTCCATCGCCAGGAACGATCGGGCCGCGCCGGCGCCGCCAAGGAGTCGAGCCGCAAAGACTCGTCTCCCAAGGACTCCAACCGCGGCGAACCCGGGATGACCCGTGAGCTGAGCCTGATCGTCCGCGTGACCGAGCGCGGCCGGGTCGGCGTCCACCGCGCGGCCGCTTTCGACCGGGCGGAGCTGGCCGCGGCAATCCGCGGGGCGCTCGCCGATGCGCGTTTGGCCCCCTCCTCTCCGCACACCCCCGAACCTCCTGCGATCGGCGCGGCGACGCCGGCCGCTCTCCCGGAGATCCCGAGCGGCTCGCTCTGGGACGCCGAGATCGCCGACCTCTCGGCCGAGGAGGCGAAAGCGCTGTTGTCCCAAGGGCTCGGCGCCGAAGAGTCCGCGCGCTTTGCCTGGACCGAAGGGCGAATCGGCTTTGCCGCGACCGGCAGCGCGCCGCGCGTCGCGGCGCTCACCGGCGCCGCGCTCTCCTTGCGCATCGGCCGAGGACCCACGACCGGCAGCGCCGAGGGGGTGGCGCGCAGGCTCTCCGCTTTGGCCCCCGGCCGACTGCTCGACCTCGCCCGAGAGCGCCGCGCCGATCCGAACCTCGCCGAGCCTCCCGGCGCTCCGGTGCCGCTGGTGCTGGCGCCGCAGGCCGTGGCACGCTTGGCGACCGAATTCGCCCACGCGGCGCTCGACTCGCGGGCGATCGAGGACGCGGTCGCCGGTGGATCCCGAGAGGCCTGGCCGCTGTTCGGCCACTTCGGCGAGCAGATCGCGGCGAGCCGGCTCACCCTGATGAACGACGCGACCGATCCACTCGGTCTGCCGCTGCCGTTCGACGCCCGCGGAGTTTCGGCCCGGAGGATCGAGCTGATCGCCGCCGGCATCTTCCGCGGTGCGGCGGTGACTCGGAGCCTCGCGGCGACGCTCGGCCTGCCCGCGGGGCTCGGCGACCTGCCGCTGGCGATCGATTTCGATCAGGCCGCACCGCTCCACCTCGCGCTCTCGGCGAGCGACCCGGCCGCCGCCCTCTCTCACGACGATCTGCTCGCCGCAGCCGACGGCGGACTTTGGATCGCGGCGCTCTCGCCGTTGGAGATTTACGACCCGGGCGCCCTGCGCTTCCGCGCCGTCGCCCACGGCGTCCGCCGGATCGCAGGGGGCAAGATCGGCCCGGCCGTGCCGAATCTGCTCTGGGAGGCGAGCCTGCTCGAAGTGTTCGCCCGCATCTCCAGGCTGGGAAACGAGCCGGTCGCGGTGGCCCATGGCGCACCCTGGCTTGGCGCGACGCTCGCCCCGGCGATGGGATTGGAGCCGCTGTTCACTCTTCGGCCGGTGTAACGCCGACGGGCTCCTCCGGCTCCCCCCCTCGCAACATCTCGACCAACCGGCGCGCGAGCATCGGCCCGATCGCCGCCTCCAGCTCCGGGAGCGTTGCGCGCTTGACCCCTTCGAGGCTGCCGAAGCGTGTCAGTAGGAGCTTTCGCCGCCGCGGGCCGATGCCGGGAAGATCGTCGAGCCGGCTGCGCAATCGATTCGCGGAACGGCGGGCGCGGTGGCGCGAGACGGCGAAACGGTGCGCCTCGTCGCGGATCTGCTGCAGCAGCTGAAGGCCCGCGTCGTCCTTCGGCAGGCGGAGAGGCTCGGGCAGCTCGGGAAGATAGACCTCCTCCTCGCGCTTCGCCAGCCCCAGGATCGGCGTGTCTTCCACCCCCAGGATCGCCAGCGCTTCGAGCGCGGCGTTCAGCTGGCCGCGCCCGCCGTCGATCAGAATCAGGTCGGGCATCGCGCCGACCTCGTCGAGCACCCGGCGGTAGCGGCGCTCGACCACTTCGCGCATCGAGGCGAAATCGTCCGGACCGGTGACGCTCTTGATGTTGAAGCTCCGGTACTCACCTTTGCGGATCTTGCCTTCTTCCCACACCACCATCGAGGCGACCGTCTCGCCCCCTTGGAAGTGGGAGATGTCGAAGCCCTCGATCCGCCGCGGCGGATCGGCCAGCTCCAGATGTTTCTCGAGCGCCACCGCGCCCGGGGCGACCGCGCCGGTGCGGAAACGCCGGCGATGCGCCTGCTGGGCGTTGTGTCCGGCAAGCGCCATCCGCTCCGCTTTCGGCCCGCGGGTGGGAAGGCGCAGATAGACCCGCTCGCCTTTCCGCTCCGAGAGCCAGTCGAGCAGGGCTTCTTCCCCCTCGATCGGCGCCGGCAGATGGATCTCCTTCGGCACGAACGTGGTCCGGTCGTAGACCTGCGGCAGCAACTCGGAAAGCAGAGCCTCGGGCGAGATCTGACCGACCTTCTCCCAGAACAGCTCGCGCCGGTCGAGCACTTGGCCGCCGCGCATGACCAGGATCGCGACGGCGGCGTTGCCGCCCGAGACATGAACGCCGTAGACGTCCAAATCCTCGCCGTCGACCGACGACATCTTGCGCCGCTGGGAAATCGATTCGATCTCCGTGATCGTGTCGCGCAAAGCCGCAGCGCGCTCGAAGTCGCAAGCCTCGGACGCCTCCAGCATCTCGCGCTTCAACCGCTTGAGCAGGAGCTCGTTTTTCCCTGCCAAGAACAGCCGCGCCTGTACCACTGCCTCGGAATAGAGCGCCGGGGTCGTGAGGCGCGCGACGCACGGCCCCAAACAGCGGTGCATGCCATGGTAGAGGCAGGGGCGTTCAAGGCCGCCGTCGATCTCGATCCGGCAGACGCGAACCTGGAACAGCTTCTGGACCAGCTTGATCGCCTTCCGCGCCAGGCCGCCGGGCAGATAGGGGCCGAAGTACTCCGCGCCGTCGTTGCTGATCCTCCGGGTGAACGCGATGCGCGGAAACTCGTCGCGCATCGTTAGTTTCAGATACGGATAGGTCTTGTCGTCGCGCAGCAGAACGTTGTAGCGCGGCTTCTTCTCCTTAATCCAGTTGTTTTCGAGCAGCAGCGCCTCGGCTTCCGAGTCGGTGATGATGTGCTCGATGTCCACCGCCTCGAAGACCATCTGGGCGAGCCGCGGCTCCTGGTCGCGCGCCAGGTACGAGCCGACGCGCTTTTTGAGCGACTTCGCCTTGCCGACGTAGAGAACCTTGCCCGCGGCGTCCTTCCAGATGTAGATCCCCGCCCGGTCCGGCAGCTCGCGGATGCGATCCGCCAGCGCTTCGAGGCGTTCGGTGTCGCTAGAAGTTCCCATCGGGCCGGATGGTAGGGCGCGGAAGCGATTTGGGGAAGGGGGAGGGACACGTGCTACTTTGAGCGCTCTCTTTTCGATCCGCCGATGAGTCGCCCCGCCGCACGCCCTTCCCCCAAGTCCCGGCCGCGAGCGATCCGCCTGCTCGGCACGGGAGCGGCTGTCCCCGCCGAAGAGCTGACCAGCGAGCAGCTCGACCGACGATTGGGGCTCTCCCCCGGCACGATCTTCAAGAAGACGGGGGTGCGGCGACGCTTCGTCGAAACCCGCAACGCTGCGGCGCTCGGCGCCGAGGCGGCGCACCAGGCGCTCGTCGCCGCCGGGCTCGCCCCTTCCGACGTCGATTGCCTGATCGCCGCGAGCGGCACGCCGGACCAGGCGATGCCGAGCAACGGAGCGCTGCTCCATCGCGCGCTCGGGCTCTCCGATCTCGGAATACCCGCGTTTGATATCGGAGCGAGCTGCCTCTCATTCCTGGTCGCCCTCGACACGGCCGCCTGTCTGATCGACGCGGGGCGCTACCGCCGCATTCTGATCGTCTCGTCCGACATCGCCTCCTGCGGACTCGACTGGTCGAAGCTCGAAGCGAGCGGCATCTTCGGCGACGGCGCGGCGGCGGCGGTCGTGGGTCCGGCCGACGGGGAGGACGGCGGCTCCGCACTGCTCGCCAGCTCGTTCGTCACGCTGTCCGAAGGGGCGCACACCTGCGAGATCCCCGGCGGCGGCTCGCGCCATCACCCGGGGCGGATCGACGGACCGTACCTGCCGCTCACCCTGTTCCGGATGGACGGCAAAGCGGTGTTCCGGCTCGCGGCCGAACGGCTCCCCGGTTTTCTCGACGATCTACTTGGCCAGGCCGGGCTCACCCTCGCAGAGATTCCCGTGATCGTCCCCCACCAGGCGAGTCTGCACGCGCTCCAATACCTGCGCCGCCGTTTCGGCCTCCGCCGCGAACAGGTGATCGACATCTTCGCCGAGCGGGGCAACCAGGTCGGAGCGTCTCTCCCGAGCGCGCTCCACGAAGCGATCGCCTCGGGCCGCCTGCGCCGCGGAGAGCCCGCGCTGCTGGTCGGCACCGGCGCGGGCGTCCAGCTCGGCGGCATGGTGATCCGCTATTGAGCCCTCTCCAGCAGCCGCGCGTGGCGCTCCACCTGATGCGGGTCGGCCGCTGCCGCCACCCCGAATGGGTGACGATCCGCGGCGGCCGATTCGGGCCCATCGACTTCCCCGCGCTCGCCGCCCTGATCCTCCATCCCACCGAAGGCCCGATCCTCTACGACACCGGCTACGCCGATCACTTCGCCGAGGCGACGAAAACCTTCCCCGGACGGATCTACCGCTGGCTCACCCCCGTCCAACTCCCGGAGGCCGAGCAACTCGCCACCCAGCTCCAAGGCTTCGGAGTGAAGCCCGGCGAGATCTCCCGCGTCCTAATCTCGCACCTCCACGCCGACCACGTCGCGGGCCTCCGCGATTTGCCGAGCGCCCGCTTCACCGCGCTCGAAAAAGACGTCGCGAGCCACCTCGGCCCCAACGCCGTCCAAGGCTTCGCGGCGCTCCGGCGCGGCGTGCTGCCGCCTCTCCTTCCGTCCGATTTCGAAGCCCGGCTCGACCTCGCGGACTCTTCGACGCCGATCGACCTCGGTCCAACCTGGGCGCCGTTCTCGCGCGGCTACGACCTGATCGGCGACAAGAGCCTCGTCGGCATCCCTCTCCCCGGCCACAGCCCGGCGCAGCTCGGCATCTTGTTGCGGACCACCGACGACCAGCCGATCCTCCTCGCCGCCGACTCCTGCTGGTCGGCCCGCGCCTGGCGTGAACAAAGAATGCCGTCGCTTCTCGCCCGGCCGCTGTTCGCCGATTGGGCCGACTACCGGAACACCCTCGCCGGGCTCCTGACGGTCGCGACCCAAAACCCCGACCTTGCGATCGTTCCATCACACTGCACCGAGACGTTCGAAGCGCTACGATCATGAGCCTCAACCTGCGATCGATCGCCGCCTTCGCGGGCGCCCGCTGGGGGCCGCGCCCCGTCGATCGTTCCGCCCTTTTGCGAATCCAACAAAGGCGGATCGCAAGATTTCTTGCCACGACCCTCCCCAAAGCGCCGTTCTATGCTTCGTACGCGGGCAAACCGCTCGGCGAGTTGCCGATCGTCGACAAAGCCAAAATGCTCGGGGATTTCGCCGGCTTCAACACCGTCGGCGTCTCGCTCGACCAAGCGCTCGAAGTGGCGCTCGCCGCCGAGCAGAGCCGCGATTTTCGCCCTACCCTAAACGTGAGATCCGAAGAGCTGACCGTCGGCCTCTCCAGCGGTACCTCCGGCACGCGCGGCGTCTTCCTGGTCTCCGCCGCCGAGCGCGCCCGCTGGGCAGGCCTTTTGCTCGGTCGCCTGCTCGCGCGCGAGGGGTTGCGCCGGGTACTCCATCCGAGGCTCCCTCCCTTACTGATAGCTTTTTTCCTCCGGGCGAACAGCAACCTCTACTCAACTCTCAACAGCCGCCGCATCGATTTCCAATTCCACGATCTCTGGGCGCCATGGCCGGAACACTTAGCGAGGTTGAACGCGCATCCGCCAGATGTGTTGACCGCGCCGCCTACCGTCCTCAAAAAGCTCACCGAAGGGAAGACAAGCGGCGCTCTCCACATTGCGCCGCGCCAGGTCATTTCGGTGGCCGAGGTGCTTGAGCCCAACGACGAGCGCGCGATCGTCGAGGCGTGGGGCATTCCGGTGCAGCAGGTCTATCAGGCGACCGAAGGCTTCCTGGGCGCGAGCTGCCCGAAGGGCCGAGTCCATCTGAACGAAGAGGAGATTCACATCGAGCCGGAATGGCTGGACGCCGAGCATCGGCGCTTTCACCCGATCGTCACCGACTTCTCGCGCACAACCCAGCTCGTAGTCCGCTACCGACTGGACGACGTCCTGCGCCTCGCCGACGGCCCCTGCGCGTGCGGCCGGCCGACGCTTTCCTTGGAGGCCATCGAAGGACGTGCTGACGATGTGCTTTGGGGTGAGGCTCTCGAAGGGAAATCGCCTGTTGCCGTGTTTCCCGATGTGGTCCGCAACGCGATGACGCGGGTCGAGGGCCTCGGGGATTACCGGCTGGCGCAGGAAGGAGACCGCTGGCGAGTGACGACGCAAAGCACAGAATCCACCGAGGCCATCGAGCGGGAGATCGGAGCCCTGGCGGACCGGCTTGGGATCCGGCGGCCGATCATCATCTTCGAGCCGTGGACGGATCTTCCACCCGGTGAGAAGAGGCGGCGCATCCGGTGCCTGAACCGGGGGGAAGCCGCGGCGTGAGCATCACCCGCATTCTCGTAACGGGAGCGTCCGGTTTCGTCGGCGGCCGGTTCGTGGCGCGCTTTCGCGATCGGCCGGATCTCGCGATCCACGGCATCGGCAGGCGCCCGCTTGGCGACCCTGCCTACAGCTCGATCGATCTGTCGCAGCCGTTCGACGTCCTGTCCGATCCGGTGTTCCGGCCCGACGTGGTGATCCACGCCGCGGCGCGCGCGACCCCTTGGGGCACGCTCGCCGAATACCGGCGCGACAACGTGGAAGCCACGCGGCAGGTGATCGACTACTGCCTGCGCAACGGCCGTCCGCGGCTGGTCTACGTCTCTTCGAGCTCCGTGCTCTACCGCGACGGGCCGCAACTTGGGCTCACCGAGGGGTCGCCGGTCGGGCCGAAATTCGTCAACCGGTACGCCGCGACGAAAGCTGAGGGCGAGCGGCTGGTGCAAGCCTATTCCGGCCCCTGGCTGATCGCCCGGCCGCGGGCGGTTTTCGGCCCCGGCGATACCGTGCTCTTCCCGCGAATCCTCGCGGCGGCGAAAGCGCGGAAGCTGCCGCTGTTCGATGCCGGGGCCGCCGGCCCCGCGATCGGCGACCTGATCTACATCGATACGCTCGTCGACTACCTGCTCGCCGCGGCTTTGCGCACCGATCTTTCCGGCACCTACAACCTGACGAACGCCCAGCCGGTGGCGATCCAGGCACTGCTGCTCGACCTGTTCGCGCGGCTCGGGCTCCCCGCACCGACTCGCCGGGTCTCGGTGGGCAAGGCGATGATCGTCGCCACGATCCTGGAAGCCATCTGGGGTCTCCTCCGCCTGCGCGGCGAGCCGCCGATCACCCGCTTCGGCGTGGGCGTGTTCGCCTGGTCGAAGACCTTCGACGTCAGCAAGGCGCTCGCCGATCTTGGACCCCCTTCGGTCTCGCTCGAAGAGGGGATCGACGCCTTCGTCCGCTGGCAGTTGGAGCAGGAGCGCGGCACATGACGGCGTTGTCATGGATCGTCGGGCTCGCCCTTCTCTACCTGCTGCTTTTGGCCAAGAAATCAGGGCTCGCTCGGCAGGTCGCTCGAAACGAGCCCCGGCTGGCGCCTTCGGACGGCGAGGGCGTCGCGATCGCCCAGCCGATCCTCTCGGGCGATCCGCGCCTCGGCGAAGTGCTCGGCGACAACCTCCGCGAGCTGCCGGCCGCGCGTTTCCTTTGGCTGGTCGATCTCGACGATGAAGAAGCGAAAAGAGTCTGTAAAGACCTGGCGGCGCGGCATCCGGAGACGAAGATCGAGATCTCGCTCCACGCGCAGCCGCCGGACGGCATCAACCCAAAGCTCTGGAAGCTCGAAGCGGCGCGCGCGGTCGGAATCGCCGAGACGGTCCTCTTGGTGCTCGACGACGACACGCGCATGCCGGGCGGAACTCTCACGGCGCTGCTTCAGGCCTTAGAGAACCATCCGCTCGCGACCAGCCTTCCCGGATACTTGGATGACGGCCGCTGGCCTTCGCGCCTCTTGGCGCAGTTCGTCGACAACAACGCCGCCCTCACCTATCTGCCCCTTCTCCCCTTCCTGCCGCCGCTCACGATCAACGGCATGGCGTATGCGTTGCGGCGAGAAAAGCTCACCGAGATGGGAGGTTTCGCCGGGATGCTGGGGGCGCTGACCGACGACCTCGCCGTAGCGGAAGCCGTGCTCTCCCAAGGCGGCACGATCTTTCAGAGCGCCCGGCCGCATTGGGTGGAGACGACCGTTCGCGACGCCAAACATTACCGCCAGCTGATGCACCGCTGGTTCCTCTTCGCGCTCCTCCTGCTGCGCAAACAGCCGCTCCAGATCCGCGCCACGATCGGGCTGCTCCACGCACTGCCGCCGCTTCTGCTGCTTGCCCTGGTGGTCGCCTGCGCGATCACCCCCAGCTTGGCGGGCTTCGGCGTTTTGATCGCGACGCTCCTTTTCCGCGGTCTCGGCCTCGCGTCGCTCCAGCGCGCAATCTACGGCAGAGTCCTCGAAACGCCGGTTCTGTCGATCCTCAGCGAGCTGCTACAGCCGTTCCACCTGCTCCATGCCGTCTTCTGGCGGCGTATCGTCTGGCGCACCCGGCGCTACAAAGTGCAAGACGATCGACACTTCACCGCGATCGAATGAAGCCACCCCTTCAGATCGCTTTCCTCACCGGCCAGAGCAATCCGGGGAACGCCGCGCTCAGCCCGCTCCAAACTTCGTTCCTCAACGCGCTTCCCGCTCCGGACGAGTGGAAGGTGCGGGTCAATTTCCCCTACCCAGACATTCCACAAACCTTCCGAAGGACTCCGCTGCCGATCGCCAGCCTCCACAACCTGACGCTCTTCCTCCGCTCCCGTCTTCCTACCTTCGCCGCCACCTACCGCCCCGCGGTTCTCGCCCAGATCGAGCGCGCCGAGCGAACGCTCTTCCTCGCCGGCAGCTCGGGCCTGGAGCTGCTCGTCAACCTCCATCTTCCGGCCCCTGCGCTTCCCCGCCTTCACGTCTTCGCCTACGGCCCGGTCGCCCGGCGCCTGCCGCCCTGCGATGCCCGCTTCGTCCAGGGACGCGATTCGATCTCCCGCCTGTTCTTCCGCGTCGGAGTCCCGAAATCGCACATCGCCCGCGTCGAATGCGACCATCTCGACTACCTGCGCGACCCCACGGTGCTCGCGCTCTGCGTCGAGTTTCTCAACGAATTGAAAGCGGCCGGAGGGCTCGCATGAGCCGCGCGCGGATCGATCTCGTCGGTCCCCCCTTTGCCGGACACCTTCACCCCCTGCTCGGAATCGGCCGTCGGCTCGCCCGCGACTACGACGTTCGGGTGATCAGCACGGAGGGGGCTCAGGCACAGATCGAAGCCGCGGGTCTCATCGGCCGCGCGGTCCTACCCGGGCGCGACGCCGAAATCCGCGCGATCGTCGAACCCCCGCATGCGGTGGGAAGCAACCCCTTTCGCCTGTACGCCCAATTGCGCGAAAACCTGAAGCTACTGCTCGCGTTCCGCCAGGCGATCCTGGCCCTCTGGACGTCTGAGCCCCCGCCGGATCTTCTGATCGCCGATTTCACGGTTCCGGTTGCGGGCTCCGTCGCGCGCGACCTCGGCATCGCCTGGTGGACCAGCCACCCCTCCCCGTGCGTGATCGAAACGCCTGACGGCCCGCCCGCCTACCTCGGCGGCTGCCGCCCCGGACGCGGCCCGCTCGGCGCCTCGCTGGGAAGACTGCGCGACGCGGCCGGGCGGGCGCTGATCCGAACGTTCAAGCGCGGTGTTCATCGGCTCTACCGCGAGCCGATCCGCGCGCTGGGGTTTCCCCATATCTACCGCGAGGACGGCTCCGAGGCGGTCTACTCCCCCGAGCGGGTGCTCGCCTACTCGGTTCCCGAGCTTGAATTCCCTCGGACCCTACCCGCCGCCGTCGAGTTGATCGGCCCGGTTCTCTACACGCCTCCCACCGAGACGCCCGAACCGCCTTTTCGCGAGGGGCAGCCCGCGGTGCTCGTCACCCTCGGCACGCATCTACCCTGGAAGAAGGACGCGCTCGCCGAAGCGGTTCGCGCCGCGGCGTCGGCTCTTCCCGAGATCGATTTCCATTTCACCGACGGCCGGGCCGACAGCGAGCGTCGCGAATCCAGTGGGAACTTCCACCGGCTGGGATACGTCTCGTACGTCCGCGATCTGGCGCGCTACGCGCTGATCGTCCACCACGGCGGCGCGGGGGTGCAATTTCACACGCTGCGGGCGGGATTGCCCGCGTTGGTGCTGCCGGTCGACTACGACCAATTCGACCATGCCGCGCGTTTGGAGGTTGCGGGGGTGGCGCGGCGGATTCACGATCTCGGACGGCTCGCGGCGCAGGTGAAAGCGACCCTCGGAGATGCCGAGATGGGGGCGGCCTGCCGAAAGTTCGCGGAGATTTTGCGGGGCTATCGCGCGGAGGACCGAGTGGCCGAGCACGTGGCCGAAAAGCTCAAACCTTTCAGGTAGGCCCCGGGACCGCCGAGCACCAGCTCGGCCATCGAGGCGGCATTTGCCGATCCGGGTGCCGAGCTGGTGCTCGGCGGTCCCGGGGAAAAACAGAGGCGCTCGCTTCTATGTCGATAGAGGAGCAAGAGTCTTCGAGTAGAAGAACCGCTTGAAGCCTTCCGGATAGTCGTCGAGCACCCCGAAGAGCTTGTATCCTTGCCGCTCGTAAAAGGCCGGCGCCTGGAAATCGTGGGTGTCGAGCCAGATCGCGCGGCAACCGTGGGCGCGCGCTTCTTCCTCGGCCATTGCGAGCAGCGCCTGGCCGTGACCCTGACCGCGCAGCTCGTCGGAAACCCAGAGAAATTGGACCTGCATCCACTCCCAACCGGATTCCGCGAGCAGCCCCCCGTGAATTGAGCCGTCTTCCGCGCGCAACAGCAGGTGGAGCGGCCGCCAGGTGGGGGTCGGCGCAACTTTTCGGTTGTGCGCGCGCAGGCCGTCGATGATCCGTTCGCGATCTTCAGGGGAGATTTCGGCTTCCTGGTGGATCGTGTAGGTCGTCATCGAATCACCCGCTCCGGCACGATCTCGGCGATGCTCGGGCAGCCGGAGAGCGCCATCGCGAGGCGCAGCTCTTCGCGCAGCAGGTCGAGAATCCGCCGCACCCCCGCCTCCCCTTCGACCGCCAGCGCCCAGAGATACGGCCGGCCGATCAGCACGGCACTGGCGCCGAGCGCGAGCGCTTTCAACACATCTGTACCGCGACGGATGCCGCCGTCGACGAAGATCTCCACCGCTCCCGCGGCGGCGGCCACGACCTCGGACAACGCATCGCAGGTCGCCACGGCCGTGTCGAGCTGTCGCCCGCCATGGTTCGAGACCACGATTCCCGCGGCGCCGTGCTCGACCGCGAGCTTGGCATCCTCCGCGGTCAGCACCCCTTTGAGCACGAGGGGGAGATTCGTCAGCGAGCGCAACCGATCGACCGATTCCCAGGTGAGCCCCGGATCGAACTGGTCGGCGACATACTTGAGCAGCGCCGAGCCGTCGGCCGCATCCGGCAGGTGGTGGGCGAAATTGCCGACCGAGAGATCCGGCGGCACCCGGAAGCGGTTTCGCGCGTCCCGCTCGCGGACCCCCGGAATCGACCCGTCGACGGTCATGCAGAGCGCCCCGTAGCCGGCCGCCGCCGCACGCTCCACCAGTTCGCGGGTGAGCCCCCAATCGCGATAGGCGTAGAGCTGAAACCACCGCGCGCCGGGGGCGGCGGCGTCTATCTCCTCCAGGCTGTAGGAAGAAAGCGTGCTCACCACTTGGATCACGCCCGCGCCCGACGCCGCCCGGGCGACCGCGAGCTCGCCCTCCGGATGCGCCAGACCGTTCAACGCGCAGGGCGCCGTGAGCACCGGCATCTCGACCCGCACCCCGAGCACCGTGGTCGACAAGTCGCACCGGCTGACGTCGACCAGTACCCGGGGGCGCAAGCGGACCCGCCCCCACGCCGCGACGTTTTCGCGCACGGAGATTTCGTCCCCCGCGCCGCCGGCGTAATAGTCGTAGACCATCCCCGGCAACACTTCGCGCGCCGCCTCTTCGTAGTCCTGGAGGTTGATCCGCTCGGTCATGGGGCTCGATGTCCGCTGGGACGCGGGGACTATATCGCCCGGGCTCGGATATGATTTCCCGGTGCCCCAAGTGATTTTCACCTCGGCGCTCGAACGGCACCTCTCCTGCCCGCCGCAGGAAGTCTCCGGTTCGACCGTGCGCGAGGTACTGAACCAGGCGTTCGCCACGAACCCGGGGGTCCGCGCCTACGTCTTGGACGAGCAGGGCGCCCTGCGCAAACACATGACCGTGTTCGTCGACGGCGACGCGGTTCGCGACCGGGACGGGCTGTCCGACGGAGTGAAGCCGGACAGCCAGATCTACGTCATGCAAGCTCTCTCCGGCGGCTGAGCCCGCTCTATTCCGATCCGAAAAACCCTGGAGGTCCCCGTGAGCCATTCGCCGAGCAACCGACTGTTCGTCGCCACCCGCAAGGGTTTGTTCACGTTGGAGCGCGCCAACACCGGCTGGAAGATCGCGCAGACCGCGTTCCTGGGC